>Ga0208764_10002694_pt1 | contig 11068 bp, 14 predicted proteins | sample ETNtaG_18_FD_185762 | JGI IMG/M metagenome (GOLD analysis project Ga0208764, IMG submission 185762) | Marine microbial and viral communities from oxygen minimum zone, Eastern Pacific Ocean - ETNP201302SV91 (SPAdes) (version 2) | ecosystem: Environmental > Aquatic > Marine > Oceanic ... | reverse complement strand
ATGAAATTCTAATAAGACCAACTACTCAAGAAGTATAATTATTCAGATTTAGTTTCTTTTTCTCTATTCATATGTCCTAAAAGTGCCTTGATTTCTTTACTCATATTGTTAGGATCTTTTCCTAAATCTAATTTTTCAGTTATAGTATCTTTCAACTGTAAATTTTCTAATTCAATTCGTCTTTTTTCTACACAGTGTAGGTGATCATCATTAGTCGCAGATATTTTTTTGCAAATTGAACATGTTCCCATACATAGCCTAATTTGAACTACGATTTATTTTTTCTTGTTTTTTGAAACAGTTTCTAATCTTAAACCTACTGTAAGATTTTCAAAATTTTCTAGTGTTGGGTCTTTTTTGTACGCCCTGATTAATTTAATAATTTTATTCTTTGTTGGGATCTTGATCTTTTTTTGAATAATTTTTGCCAATCCTGTGCCTATCAAAATTGCCTGTGTGGCTCCTGTAACATTTGAAGGCTTTCTGTTAATGCTTGAGCTCTCAAAATCTATTATTGTATTTCTTTTTTTATTAACTATCACATGTTTGTCTATTGTGCTTAGTTCTCCATGATCCAATCCTGCATCATCTAAAACATAACATTCTCTTAGCACATTATTTACAACATTACGTATCTCTTTTGCTTTAGTTTGAGATTTCTGTATCCAATCAATAATTTTTTCACCTTCAATGTATTCCATAATCAAAAAATTTTTCGAATTTTTAATAAATTTTGGACCAACATCTAATTTGTTTGCAATTTTAAGTAATTTAGCTTCGTTTGTCATATTTTTTCTTGGCGAGTCAGTTCTCCTAATTTTTAATGCTACAATCTTACTACTTTTTTTTGCAAGAACAACCATACCAACATAACCTTTTCCAAGTATGTGACATTTTTCAATTTGTAACGGTCCTGTAAATGAAACATGAGTGATTCCTAATTTTTTTAATTCTTTTAGACGTTTTTCAATTTCAGATTCTTTTATTTTTGGGAAACAAAGAATTTTCTTGTAAGGTTCTTTTTTGAATGTACTAATTGGCTGAAAACGTTGTGTCATCTGTAGTTATCAGTTTTGAAATGCTCTTTTTAACGGATTTGCTTTGCTTATCTTTTCCACTATTAATTTTGAATCCAGTTTTAAAATCTGCTCTCAATCCTTTCGGAATTCCAGATTCACCGAGGTGATTTTTTATTAAATCATTTAGGTATGATTTTGCATTTTCGTATCTTCTAGTTTGTAGTGATTGTAATTTTCCTGCATCATCTGCCCACATTAATTTAGATTTTTTAGAATTCATCTGAATGAATTTTGTTGAAAAATCACTAGAAAATACATCTGGGCCACCTCTAATTTCATTTTTTGAAATAGTTAATGATTCTAACAAGAATAACAAACTAGCTTTAGTTTCATCATATGCAACAGCATCACTTCTTAACACATTAAATCCCTCTTTGATCATTTGAGATTCAATAGAGCTTGCAGCCCTTTTTATCTGTCCATAAATTATATCGTCACTTCTTTTTTTGTATTTGAAATTTACAACCAATGTAGTTTTTGCCAATTCTACAGGAATTCTATCATTTGATTTTTCTTTAAAATAAGAAATAGAACTTTTCTTTAAGAAATTTCTAGCAATCAAAATAAAATTTGTAACATTTTGAATTGATATTGCTGCACCCAAATTCCTATTCCTGTCTATTGGATCAATTATGACTATAGGAGATTCAAATTTCCTTGGAGATTCGCCTATCATCTCATTATTTTTCAATTTTGTAATTTTCTTCAGCACATTTTCAAAACTTCCTAAATAATAAACTAAAACTTCACAAACATATCCACTAAATCCCTGTTTTGCTATTTCAGCACCATACATTCCATTAATTTTTAAAAAACATTTCAGAATTCTAATATCATCTTTCATCGAACCAGTTAATTTTTCACTCATAAATTCAGTGTGAAATGTTGATCTATCTGCAGCACTCTTCCATTCACCTTTTTTAATATCATAACATGGAACAACATTTACTCCCACTCCATTAATATCAGCTTCAACAAATGGATGCTCAGAGTATCTTACATATGGTTTGAATTTTTTAAGCGAATCAAATCCAATCTTCTTTCCAATAATTTCAAAGTTTTTTTCAGATGTTGTTTTTTTGAACTTCACAAAAATATCAATATCAATTTTTTCTGGGGTCCAGGTTTCTTTTGCATAAGAACCACCAAAATGTACTGACACAACTGCTTTTTGTTTTTCAGCTTCTCTGTTAACAAGACTAAAAACTTGATTTGCAATTTTATCTACTTTTTTTCGTTGAGTATTATTTGGAATTGCCATTTGTTTTGATTTTTTTATAATATCACTTTTCATTTTGCATTAACCTCCAGTAAATCTGAATATTCTGGTCCCTTTGGGCTTAAAACACTTTTTTTTAATTTAATTCTTGAGACTGTTTCATCACCAAACTCTATAGTCTCAAAATCTTTCATAATGGATGAAATATCACCAACTCTCTTTTTTACTCGGAAAACCGTTAAGTGAGGCTTGAATTTTTTATCATTTTCAAAACCCAACGTAGTTAATTTCATTCCTATTTCGTTCGTTAATGCAGTCAGTTTTTCAGCCCCATCTTTTTCAATTCCTATCCAAATCACTCTTGGATTTTTCAAATTTGGAAATACACCCACATTTTTCAAAGATATTTTGAATTCAGTAAAAGATATTTCATTCAACATATCTTTTACTTGTTCACATTTAGTTTCATCAATTTCTCCTAAGAATTGTAACGTGAAATGAATCTGATTAATTCTTATAGGTTTTGCATCAATCTTCACATCTTTTTGAAATGTCTGAATTTTCTTCAAAATTTCATCTTTAGAAATTTCAATTGCAATAAAGACTCTCATAAAAAATGAAAATATTTGTAATTATTTATCGCTACCTTCATAGACTAGTCATTCAAAATTAATCTGTGTCAAAATTAATCGTATGTCTAACTGGAATGCCAGGTGCTGGTAAGTCAACAATTGTTTCAAAATTAAAAGAACTAGATTATGAAACATTTAGTCTAGGTGATGGCGTTAGAACTGAAGCCAAAAGACAAAATTTAGAACCAACTGGAGAAAATCTAGGAAGGTTGATGCTAGAACTTCGTGAGAAAAATGGACCAGGTGCTATTGCAGAATTAATTAAAGAACCAATCCAAAATTCTACTCATAAAATAATAATTATTGATGGCATACGTTCAATACATGAAATTAACGTTTTAAAACAAACTGGAAATGTGAAACTTTTAGCTGTACATGCATCTTCTGATACTAGATTCAATTTTCTTAGTGAACGTAAAAGATCTGATGATCCGTTGACAAGAGAAAAGTTTGAAGAACGCGATAATCGAGAAATTGGAGTTGGGTTAGAAGAAATAATTGATCTTGCTGATGAATCTATAGAAAATAATAATGTCACAATTGATGAAATGGTATCTTCAGCAATCAAAATCTTCCAAACATGGATAAAATAATGAATCAAAAAACAACAATCCAAATCTCCTGTATGATCAATCCTTCTGAAGATGTGGAAAAAATAAAGTTTGCAGTAAAAAATATCTTTCCTGACATGGAATTAGAATTATCTGAGACAGAAATTAGTGGAAAAACAAACAATTTTTCAGCCTTATCTCAAATCTCAAAATCCATTCACGAAAAAAATGTCAAAAAAACCTATCAGCGCATTCTAAAAAATAACAATGATGGTGAATCAACTTGGTTTTATCTGAATAAGCAGGCAGCATTTGTAAATTCTGTGGCACTGTGTAGTGAAGCAAACGAATCATCTTTGGGCCCAATTAAGGTAATTTTACGCTCAAATGATATTGAAAGCGTAATTGATACTATTACGAACTAACCAACTAGCTATTTCTAGCCATTTTGAGAGCTTTTTTTTAGCTTAGTTATGAAAAATCGATTTTTACAGGATTATACATGAAAATACAGTTAGCAATAATTGGCGCAGTGTTAGTTGTAGGTGGAATTCTATTTTTACCTGAAACAATGAGTCAATTTCCTGCTGGTCACATGCTTCTTGATGCATTAATTGCAGATGCAACTAGCATTAAGGAATATAATGAACACACAAACCAAGTTGGTGAAACATTGTATGATGTAGGATTAAAAGCTGGTGATACAGTAGTTGATGTTGCAGGTCAAGTTGAAAACACTATTGACGAAACCGAGATTTCTGAAATTAACCTCTTAAAATTTGACGAATAATCAAATTTTAATTTCAAGTAAATCCTTTGCAGCTATAACTGATTCATGAATCTGTTTTGCCTCATTCAATAAAACAGATTCATCATTATATCTTGCTGAAAAATGTGTTAAAATAAGATTTTTTACATTTGCATTTTTTGCTAATTCGGCAGCCTCTTTTGCAGTAGAATGATTTGTTTCAACTGCTCTTTCCTTAAGATCATATGAGAATGTACAATCAAAACTCAAATAATCACTATTTTTAAAAAATTCTTGTAATTTTTGAGTAGGACGTGTATCTCCTGAAATTCCAATTTTCTTACCTGGTCTTTTCTCTCCTGTTACTTGTTCCGAATCAATCTTTTCACCATTAATTTCTATAGAATTTCCATTTTGCAGTTCTTGCCATAATTTTCCTTCTGGGATATCCAATTCTTTTGCTTTTTCAGGATAGAAAACTCCTGCCTTTTCATTTTCTTCAAAACAATATGAATAAGCAGGAATTCCATGTTGTGCTTCACAACAACTTATTTGATAATTTTTTTCATTTACAACATTACCTTCATCAACAACTGTTATGAAAACTGGAAAGGGCAATCCAAAATTTAACACTTTGATATTTGCAGTAATGAATTCTTCAATTCCAGCTGGACCATAAATCTCTACAGTTTCTGTTCTTTTTTGTAGTGACATTGTTTGTAAAAGACCTAAAATTCCTAAACAATGATCACCATGAAGGTGAGTTACAAATATTTTCATTTTTTTGTTCCATGGTAATCCTGCCTTCAAATATGCAACTTGTGCACCTTCGCCAGCATCAAACATCAATACCTCGTTTTCACGAACAAGACAAATACATGTCAACGAACGTTCTGCTGTAGGGGCTGCAGCAGATGTTCCAAGGTAAACTATTTTCATAATATTATTTTCATCTCAGTGCATCAGAAATAACTCTTGACACATCTACCTTTGCAGATTCACCTGGAATGGTATTGGTACTGATAATTTGAGATACACCGGAATTTTTGATCTTTTTTGCAGCATCATTTACCAATAATGCATGAGTACATGCAACAAAAACACGTCTACATCTTTGTTTCTTTAAAAATTGGGTGGATTTGACAATACTTCCTCCAGTACTAATCATATCGTCTACTAAAATTAAATCTCTATTTTTTACATTAACTTTTCCCGAAAGAATGTTTACTTTTCCCGTTTTTCTGTCTCTGTGTTTTTTTAACGCAATGAAATCTATTTTCAAGAGATTGGCAAATTTCTCAGCCCTTTCTTGGCCTCCCATATCAGGAGATACTACTAGTGGCTCTTTCATTTTCATTTTTTTGAAATGTTTTACCAACACTTCCATAGCTGAAACATTTTCTGATGATATCTTCAGCTCTTTTAATGCCAATTTACTATGAATATCAACTGTTAAGATTTTTTTTACACCAGCGGCTTTGAGTAATTTTCCTATTACTCCAATAGTGACTATTTCTCCACCAAGAAACTCTCTATCTTGTCTCGCATATCCCATGTAAGGTATGACTGCATACACTTTTGAAGAATATTTTTGAACTTTAGAAACAATGCTGAGTAATTCCAAAAGATTTGAATCAACTGGAGGATACGTTGACTGAACTACAATTACAGTGCTTTTCTTTGGAATTTGGCTAATTGTTATTTTACTTTCTCCATCAGGAAAAATTTTCTTTTCAGTTTTGATGTATGGCGCCTTCAATCTTCTAGCAATTCTTCTTGCTAAATCGGATGATGCATTTCCAGATACGACTGTAAACTTTACCATTAAATCAACGAATCAAAACGGATTCTTAAGTTTTCGTAAGATTGTTTTTCAACCTAGCTTGTTTTCTTTTGAAGAAATAGCTTATGACTGCAACTATCCCCACCCCAATAATTTCAATTCCTAGCCAATCTAACCCTTGAAATTTCACTCCTTCCAACATAAATGGAGAAAATAATGGAAATTTTGCATTTGATCCAAATGCAACATCTGCAAGAAAAGTATCAAATGCAATATGAGCTAAAACAGCAGAAAACGCTATTGCACAAATCCTTAGATCTTTTCCTCGAAGAACTATGAAAAATACAATGGATGCTAAAACCGCAAATGGTATGGAATGACTCATTCTTGCAATCAATTCAATATCTAAAAACTGTAGTAAATGATCTGCATCTAATAAAATTGCAAAGCTTCCACCTAGAACAATATACCTGATACTTAATGTCCCTAATCCTATAATTGCCCCCCAAAAAATATGACCCACAACATGTTCAAGACTAATTTGACTAACTTCTAAAGGATTTCCAATAAGGATGAATGTTCACTAGAAGGAAAAAACCCACCAATCAGTGAAAATACAAATGAAGCTAAACCAAAAATTATTGAATTTACTAAAATGAATTTAATATGATCCTTCATAATCACAAAACAAATTTTTGAATAAATTAATGATTACTATTCATCTGCAGATTCGCCACGACCCAAATCACCCATTCCATATTCATCCATTGCTTCGTTACGTTTGGAATCTAATTGGTTAATTTCCTGTTCTTCACGTTTCTCATCACCTTGGTAAACAGTTCTAATTGGCCATGGAATTCTAATATCATATTTCTTAAACTCTTCGTACATGATTAGACGCATATCACTTTTCGTCTTAAATTGTGCTCCATAATCTCTAACATAAACCCACATTGAAAAATCTAAAGCTGAATCGTTGAATTTATCAAATCTAACAACTGGTTGTGTTACATCCACATGAATATCTTTGTCACATCCACAACTGGGTTTATTTTCTTCAAGGTAAGGACATCTGTTCTGTCTTACAAGATGTCTTCCTTTAGCATCTATTGCCTCAATCATTGCACGTTTACCAATTTTAACTAGAATTGATGTAACTTGTCTTGGATTGTTCAAGTATGAAACACCTACTTTTACAACAGCAGGAACAAGTTTGATCTCTTTTGTATAATTAATTATCTCTGCACTAACTAATTGTCTAGTTGGAATTATTGCAACTGATTCGTTTAATCCATGACGAATGTATGTCACTCTTGGTGTAATTTTATGCACATATCCATTATATCCACTTTCAAGCTGTATTCTATCTCCTTCTTTGACAACTTTGTCTTTTCTAATTAGGATATATGAAAAATAGTTTTCTAATGTTTCTTTTAATGCAAGCCCAATACCAAATGCAAGTCCTCCTGTTGCAGTAGCTAAAACAATTAAGTCAACTTGCCACCAAGACACTACGCCAATTATCACTCCAACAAAAATTAGAATTGGTAGAACTTGTTTTGCTGATTTTGGTACGCCTTCTTTTTGTTTTCTTGAATGACCTGGAGGTTTATTTCCAGAAATGATTGAGTCAAACCCCGAATTTCTTTTCTGCTCTCTCCAAATATCTATCGGATAAATCTCCTCAGGAATAACACCTGGAAATAGTTTTCTTCCTGATGCATTGTTTCCACTTGTACAATAATTAAAATATTTTTCATATTTTTTTCGTTCAGATTTTTTCCATTGTTCAAATGGATCTTTGACATTTTTATCATAACTTCCCACTGGATTGCCTTGAGATGTACGAAAACTCTCTAGATACTGCATTCCTTGTTCTGTTTGCATGTATGAAGCAAATTCTTCATCTGTCAAATCGTCTGGTTTTTGTTTTGGTGGAATCCATTTGTATAATTTATGGAAAAGATCTCCGTCATCATCTGGAAATCCTCTCATTTCTCTCCATGATTCAAAATCTTCACGTTCCAAAACAGTGCTATCTCGTTTTGTTAGTGCTATTGGAACTAACTGTGAGATTGTATATCCTATAACCAAAATGTTTAGTGTGTTCAGCATCTTTGCAAATATTTCACTTGGTGCAAGCTCGCCTTCTACTTGTGGAATTAATGCTTCATCATCAAATAATTCAAAGACTTGAATGTACATGTTAACTGATGAAATTAAGGCAATTGCTAAAAACGGCAAAATAATCTTTCTTGTAAATCTTGCAACATGTGGTTTTACATGATTAAATTTTTGAGTTTTTACCCAAAAAGAAAATTTTCTGTAAACAAGACTGATTATGATTATTCCGATGATTAATCCAACAACAGCTAATTGTAGGGATACTGAAGATGCGATCAGTTGTGAAACTGTATCAAATTGACCAACCGAAATTTCACTAATCTCTTCTGCCATCTCTATTATTTTTTTAATGATCCTGAACTTAAGTTATGAATTTGTCGTAGAGTTTACAAAAAAGTGTCTTTTTTTTTATAAATTAGGCCTTTTTTCCTCCATTCATTCATGGCAGATCCTAAAGTTTAACAGAGGTTTTGCCTTACTAGACTAATGGCACAAGCCAATCAACAACAATCCGTTTGGTCTGTAGATTCCTCCCCCTCAATACAATCATTTACTCTTGGGCATTTGAGAAAAATCCCTCAAATTGAAAATTTTACAGAGGAACAAATTTTTGAGATGGAGGTAGTTGGAAATGTTCTACCTTTCAAGGCAAATAACTATGTGATTGAACAATTAATTGACTGGAATAATGTACCTGGTGACTCCATATTCAATCTTACATTTCCACAAAAACACATGCTCAAAGACGAACATTATGACATGATGGCATCAACCCTGAAAAATAATTCTGATAAAAAAACAATTCAAGAAATGGCAAACAAAATTAGATTAGAATTAAATCCTCATCCTGCAGGTCAAATGGAACTAAATGTCCCAGTTCTAAAGGATGGAACAAAACTCTACGGGATGCAACACAAATACAAAGAAACCTGTCTCTTTTTTCCTAGTCAAGGACAAACTTGTCATGCATACTGTAGCTTCTGTTTTAGATGGCCACAATTTGTTGGAATGGACGAAATGAAATTTGCCATGAAGGAAGGTGATGACTTGGCACAATATGTGAGAGAACATCCGGAAATTTCAGATATTCTATTTACTGGAGGAGATCCAATGATTATGAAAGCAAGTCTGTTTGCAACATATATTGATAAATTATTAGATGCAGACTTGCCAAATCTTAAAACAATTAGAATTGGAACAAAGGCTTTGTCTTATTGGCCATACAAATTCATTTCAGATAAGGATGCTAAAGAGACTCTTGAAACATTTAGACGAATAAATTCAAAAGGAATTCATCTTGCAATAATGGCTCACTTTAATCATTTAACAGAATTGAAAACAGGTGCTGTAAAGCTTGCAATAAAGAACATTCGTGAAACTGGTGCACAAATTAGAACTCAATCTCCATTACTAACCAACATTAATGATGATGCTAACATGTGGGCTCAAATGTGGCAAAAACAAGTAGATCTCGGATGTATTCCATACTACATGTTTGTTGTTAGAGATACTGGTGCACAACACTACTTTGGTGTACCTCTAGTCAAAGCACATCAAATTTACCAAAAAGCAATTCAACAAGTAAGTGGATTGGCAAGAACTGTTCGAGGACCATCCATGTCAGCTACTCCAGGAAAAGTACAGATTGATGGAGTAGCTGAAGTAAATGGAACTAAAGTAATGGTTTTCAGGATGCTTCAAGGACGAAATCCAGAGTGGGTAAACCGACCATTTTTTGCAAAATTTGATGAAACTGCAATTTGGCTAGATGATCTTAAACCCGCATTTGAAGATAAATTCTTCTTTGAAGATGAACTTAACCAAATTAAAGAACAAAAAATGAAAACTATGACAAGTTAAAATATGGATTTTACAGGTGAAATGATATGAGAAAAGAATTTGTAGTTATGAGAATTGATGCAGCCCCAGATGGTGCTCCATACGTTCTAGTTACTCTTTCTCTAGCAAAAGACATGGCAGAAGGCAATCAACCACCAAATCCATCTGCACCAAACGTTATGGGATTTTCAAATATGGACGATATGATGAAAAATCTCAATAAAATGATTGCAGGTGGAGGAATGGGTATGATGGGAGGTGCTGCACCTGGCACAACATCACTCAAGCTAGACATGCACGAATACAAACAACTAGGTTTGTCTGTTGGAGATAAGGTAAACCTCGATATCTCTAAAGTAGAAACCTTAGGCGTATAGATCTCTTTAAAAATCTGAAATTTCTATTATTTTCATGGGCGATAAGTCTGATGAGGCACTTCAAAACCTAAAAATGGAATTAGATATTTACAAAGAAAAACTAAAATCAATTTTTTCAAGATCAAAAAAATAGAATTATGAGTGCTACTGAGTTTTTACGCAATGAACACCAAGACATTCTGCGTCTTGAAAAGTTAGTTACAAAGTGTTCAAAGTCTCTCTATGATGGAAAAGACATTCCATTTTCTCACATAGATAAAATTAATTTCCTGATAGCTGAATTTCTAGATTCTGTACATTTTACAAGAGAGGAGGGATCGTATTTCCCATGTGTTGCAACATATGATCATTTGAATAAAGAAATTCGTGAACTGTTAATTGAACATGAGTTTAGTAGGAATGTTGCCAAACAAATATCAGAAAATCTGAAACTGTGGAAAAAAGGTCTGGATAAACGTGAACCCGTTGCAAGATTCCTCAACACTTACTCAATTTTTCTAATCGAACATATGAAAAGAGAAGAAGAGTTTTTTGAAAAAGCAGAAAAAGTGACTCTCTCAAAAGAAGAAGAACAAGAGATGTTAGAGCAGTTTCAATCAATATCTGCAATTGCAGAAAAAGTAACTTCTCTTCTAAAAGACATTGATTATTTAGAAGAACAAGACTGGGCAAAATAACATTCTTAAGCGGTAATTTTACTGCCAATTACATGACCT
>Ga0208764_10002693_pt1 | contig 11073 bp, 8 predicted proteins | sample ETNtaG_18_FD_185762 | JGI IMG/M metagenome (GOLD analysis project Ga0208764, IMG submission 185762) | Marine microbial and viral communities from oxygen minimum zone, Eastern Pacific Ocean - ETNP201302SV91 (SPAdes) (version 2) | ecosystem: Environmental > Aquatic > Marine > Oceanic ... | reverse complement strand
AGCCTTGGGAGGAACTGACAGAGGAGCAAAAAGCTCTATACGCGAAAATGCAAGAGGCTTTTGCCGCTTTTCTTGACCATACTGACGACCAAATTGGCCGACTAGTCGATTTTTTAGAGAAAGAAGATCTTTTGAATGACACCTTGATTGTTCTTCTCTCTGACAATGGAGCTAGTCAAGAAGGTGGCAAACACGGAACTATAAATGAACTTGCTTATTTCAATCTGATGCGTCTTGAGGTCAGCGACATGGTCACACACTTAGATGAAATTGGCGGCCCTAATCACTACAACAACTATCCATGGGGTTGGGCGCAGGCAGGAAACACTCCTTTACGTTTTTACAAACAGAACACTTATGAGGGAGGAATACGAGACCCTCTTATCGTTCATTGGCCTAATGGGATCGATGATGCTGGCGGAATACGCGATCAGTATCATCACGTAATTGATGTAATGCCGACGATACTCGACGTGGTTGGTGTTGTAGCACCTGAAAATTTTCAAGGCATAGAACAGCAACCCATAGAGGGAACAAGCATGAGATACACATTTCCCTCTAATGCGGTAGATGCAACCACTATGCGACCAAAACAGTATTACGAGATGATGGGTCATCGTGCTATCTGGTCAGATGGGTGGAAAGCAGTGACCATGCACCGTAAAGATGAACCGTTTGAAGATGAGGATTGGGCTCTGTACAACACTTCGAAGGATTTTTCCGAATGTCATGATCTTTCATCAGATGAACCGGAGAAACTTAAAGAAATGATAGATCTCTGGTGGGGTGAAGCTGAAAGCTTTAACGTCCTTCCACTTGACGATCGAGGTGCTGAATTGTTTGTTCTAAGAAGAGAAGACAGAGCACCTCTTTCTAAACCGCAACGATTTTTGAATAACACTCCTCATCTTGAGCGTTTCAAAGTACCTGATATTAGGAATCGTTCATTTGAAATCGCTGCGAAAGTTACTATTGACGATAATTCTGAAGGAGTTCTAGTTGCTAGTGGTGCCAGAACCGGAGGAATTGTTTTATATGTTACTGATGGACACCTCGTATTCGAATACAACTTTATGGGTTCATCGACGATTCTGTCTTCTGACAAAAATCTTGATGCTGGAGAATGCGAACTTGGTGTTTCATACCGCAAGACTGATGAAAATCATGGCATAGCCTCTCTCTATTTTAGGAACAATGACCATCGTGTCTATTTAGGGGAAGTCGAAATAGACACCTTGCCACACAGACAAACAATGTATGGAATGGATGTGGGTAGAGACTTAGGGCCGACAGTCTCTGAGAAATATGTTGGCCCTTTCAGTTTTACCGGTGACCTTGACTGGGTCGAGTTTCGTTTAGAAAACGATCGTGATGACCTTGAAGCAGCTGCCGAAGTCGAAGCCAAGAACGCTATAGCCGACCAGTGAAATTAGCGTAGGGAAGGGTTGTCAAAACAGCGGATTGCTTCAATGAAAGCTATCTCTTCTCCTTCGATTTCTACTTCCTGTTGTTCGAGAAGTTCTTTCAAAGTAGTTTTACCGCCAAGCATGCGAGCCCAATCGCTGACCTTTATGACTAATGTGGCTTCAGCGTCCCTGCCATCAGTTGGTACTGCAACACCGTTGCGTATATGCAGACCTGATGTCGAATCATCATCGAAACGCCATCCGAGACGAATATCGAGTTCATCTGAAAGTTCTGGCTCCAATAAGAGTCTTAGAGCGTGGACATAAAAATGAGTTGGTTCACTTGCAACTTGACGTTCACTGAAACGATGTGTTCGAAAACGATTTATATCAAGTTCTCCTTCAAGTTCAAGGGCTCTAGTTAGACACCAATTACGAACGTTTGTTGAAGTCGTCCGTTGTCCAATTTTTCTCAATATGGAAGCAAGTCGATTACGATCTTGAGTTTCTCCCCCATCGTTTCGACCGTTTTGATTTATTTCCTGTCTGATTAACCATGTTGCCAACTCGAGCGCCCAGCGTAAGTCATCCTCTTCTAATGCCTTGGTGATTTCTTCACGAACTTTTTCAATTCCACCAAATCCCTCTACAAGTTTTTCGGCTCGTTTAGATGCCGGTAACGGGAATAGTGCAGATTCGTCACCATCAAACCATCCTCTTAAACCGTTGTGTATTTGTCGGACGTGATGCTCAACTAGGCCGTAGAACTGTTTTGTGAAGTAACGATTTTGGTACTTTTGAGGCAACTGGACGAGTTCTGTTATTTCACTGAGAGTTAATCCTTTATTTATCCCTCGAACGGTTTGGTCCCACATGAATTGAATCGAGTCTCGGTATTGCGTGAGGTCCTCTGAAATTTGTTTCGATCCGCTTAATGGAGGACCGTGCGCTCCTATTAAGTGTTCAGCTTTCAAGGTGATCATATGCTCTAGACCTTCGATAAGTATGCGTGGGTCTCTGTACTCTTCACCTCTAATAGCGAAGACATTAAAAAGTGTCGGCCAGAGAAGATTGTTTATACAAACTTTTATTTCTGGAAACCATATGGTGATCGAATCATTGGCGTCAGAGGGTGCTGGGGTCATTTCAACTTCAAGTCCAGCGATAATTGCACGAGTATGTTCATTAAATGTATGAGTAGGAGCAATAAAGCCAGGAGTCCATGGAGAGTGCTCTTCGAGCCGAAAATACTGACCTAATGCTGAGTTGACAATTCCGTCTTGACCTTCTTTAGGAAGCATTAACCCGAACTGATGCACGAGGCCTCTAGTGGCAGCAGCGCTTACATCTATTCCTATCCGGCGTAAATTGTTTTCAATTTCGCTATGACCCCAAATTGGCAACTCTTCGAATTCCTCCCGTAACACTGAGGTTCCATGAACATAGTGGAAGTGTGTGTATATAACTGCCGCAACTGGCGCGTCAGTGTGCTCACGTACCGCTTCGAGGGATGAACGCATTTCTTCACACGATTCTCCCGTGTCTACGACTATGAGCCCTTCTGGTCCCTCTATGAAATTCTGATTTGAAAGTCCGTTACCTACCTGGCTCCATACCCCTGGCCTAACTTCGTATAGTTTTCGTTCAAGTCTTTTGGTGTGTCCAATCGTTTCCTTATGGGCTTTTTGGCCTAGAGGACCTTCTGAAATGTCTTCTTGCTTGCCGATACTTGCTGGGAATGGATTTTGGTGATCTTTCACTTAATTCTTTTCTTTTTTCCGTGATTACATTTTTACTACTAACATTGACACATGGTTAAAGCGAGCCACCCAGATGTAATTGCAACTGAAGATCCAGCTGCAAAATTAGCTGGTCTTAGATACAAGTTCTCTGACTTTGATGGTGTTGAGGTCGGACCGCTAGGCCACCTGTCTGAAGAGCGTTCACATTTAAACAAACTTAAATGGGAAAACTTTGACGCTTCCATGATTGGTGCGACTGTAGGAGCAGAAATTGATGGAATTGATGTATCTAATGGTCTTTCAGAAGAAGTACTAGCTGAACTGCATCAGGCTCTGATTGAATACAAAGTAATATTTTTGCGCAATCAAAAGATCACGCCTGCTCAACAAGTGTCTTTTGCTGAAAGTTTCGGTGAGTTGGAAATACATCCTTTCATTCCTTCTAATACTGAACACCCTAAGCTCGTAAGGTTTGAAAAGGGTGCTGACGTTGGAGGTTATGAGAACAGTTGGCACCATGATGTCACATGGCGCAAAGCCCCTTCGAAGATTGCTGTACTTAGAGCTATCAGTGTCCCTTCTACTGGTGGCGACACAATGTTTTCTGATATGTATGCGGCATACGAAGGTCTGGACGATTCAGTTAAATCAGAAATAGAAAATTTGGTAGCTGTTCATGATTTCTCTCTTTCTTTTGGTCCTCAGGTTCCAGAGGAAAAACGTTTGGAAATGAGAGAGAAATATCCTCTTGTTGAACACCCTGTTGTTGGTGTTCATCCAGAGACAGGAAAGAAATATCTTTTCGTTAACAGAATTTTCGTTAACTATTTCAAAGGCCTTACTCGAGAAGAAAGTCTTCCACTAATAAATTCGCTTTCTCGGCAGGCAGAGTTCCCTGAATATCAGTGTCGTTTCAGGTGGAGTGACGACTCAATTGCAGTGTGGGATAACCGTTCAGTCCAACATTACGCGTTAAGTGATTATTGGCCAGATGTGAGGGTCATGGAACGGGCGAGCGTCATAGGTGAGCCACCTAACAATTGTCTGTAAAATTGTTTAATCTTGGGGCGACAAGTGTGTTGGTGTCATAGGTTTAACCAAAATCGCAGCTAAGGCTTCGAGCATTCCTGTTTCTATCCGCCAAGCAATGTACTGCTCATAATTTTCACGTTGTGCCCATTTTTCCCATAGATAAACCCTGTCAGGGTCATCTTGATCCACATAAGTCTCGACACTTTCACATCCTTCAAAAGCTCTTGTATCACTTAATGATTCCATCAAACCAGGAAGAAGGAGCTCCCCCATTCCTTCATTGCAGTGGAACTCGGCCATAACTGTATGTGACATTTACTTTCCTTTACTTAGAGGTCATATTTACTTTAGAATTTATACAGCTTTTCTAGTTAAAACTTTTTAGAAAATGTTTCCCCGACTTGACAAAAAGACGCGAACGCGACTAAAAATATGTCAGCGAATAAAATTGCTTGCAATTGATTCGCTCGGAGAAAAAATTAGCAATAATTTTTAATCCGGGAAACAGCCACTCTTCGGAGTGGCTTTTCCATTTATATACCTATCAATATTTCCAATTGTCTAATCAGAAATACTTTCGGGGGAACATGAAAACAAACCTGATAAGCGGATATCTAGGAGCGGAAATTACTGGTATAAATCTCGCAAAACCTACCCAACTGCAAATTGACTATATAAATAAAGCTTGGCTTGACCATAAGGTCCTCGTCTTTCGGGATCAGAATATTACACGAGAACAACACATTAAATTTGGAAGGAACTTCGGCGATTTAGAAATCCACCCGTTTGCACCTAGTCCAGATGGTTATCCCGAAATTGTTGAAATAATATCCAATGAGAAAGCACAGTACGCCGCATCAAACTGGCACTCAGATGTAACGTGGCGCCAAGAACCATCTATGGGGTCAATACTCCTTGGCCGCGTAATACCAGATGTTGGTGGAGATACGTCATTTGCTAACACTGCTGAAGCATATAATCGCCTAGATTCTGATGTGAAAGACCGTGTTGACTCTCTTTACGCAATACATGATTTCACGCGTACATTCGGACAACGAATGACCTCAGAAGAGCGAAAAAAGAAACAGGAAGAATATCCGTCAGCTCGGCATCCAGTAATCAGAACACACCCTGTAACAGGCGAGCGATGCATATATACCAACCGACCTTTTGTCTCACACATAGAAGGAATAGAGGAGAAAGAAAGCCGGTACTTACTTAATGTTCTTGAGAGAGCAGTACTTGACCCTTCAATACAATGTCGAATCAAATGGGAAATTGACACGATAGTGATGTGGGACAACAGAATTGTTCAACATCATGCATCAAACGATTTCTATCCGAGAACAAGACATGTTGAACGAGTGACGATAATTGGTGATATGCCCTTTTAAAATTTGTAACACTAAAAAAAATCTTTTATTCGACTTGACAAAAAGACGCGAACGCGACTAAAAATATGTCAGCGAATAAATTGCTTGCAATTGATTCGCTCGGATTAAAAATTAGCAATAATTTTCAATCCGGGAAACAGCCACTCTTCGGAGTGGCTTTTCCATTTATTTGCTTCTCTTTTTATTTTTCTTCTTTGAAATTTAGGGAACAAGCTCGATTATTTTTTACGGACGATCCATGCTTCTTCTGATGGCCACTTTTGTGCCCATTCAAGGTCAACAAATGAGTATCTAGTTTCCAGCTCGGGTGATGGTTGAATTTCAATCAGATCTTCAACTTCGAGGCCACAGTCTCTGAATAGACGGATTCTGTCTCCGTGTGAAATGTGAAATTCAACACCTGGATCATCTGGCCATTCAAACCGATGCATTCCAAATTGTGAACGTCGCAACTCTTTACCTGCTGGTGTTTCATCGTCATCTGCAACACAAAGCATTAAAAGAGAAGAGTTGCCAAGGAAAACCAGGGATCCTCCGGGTTTTAGAATTCTCGCTGCTTCTGGTATCCAACGATAGGGGTCACACCAAATGGACGCTCCGTACTCAGAAATCGCGAAGTCAAAACTTTCATTAGTGAAAGGAACTTTTTCAGCATCACATTGAATTAGAGGAAAATTTAGACCCATTTCTCTCTGCAGTTCTACTGCTGTTAGAAGTTGAGCTGAAGAATTATCCACTCCGACGGGTTTTCCTCCGAGGCCCGCTAACCATGAAGACACATAGGCGGTACCACATCCGAGTTCAATAGTGTCTCCTCCGTTGAAGTTTCTCAACAAGCCCACGTCAGATTCGAGAACGCCCCAAATTCCCCAGCGTGGCTTTCTTTCTTCCCAAGCTCGTCTACCAGGATTTACATATCCTTCAGCCCAACTATCCCAAGTTGTTCTATTTGATTTCACGTGGTCCATGTGAAAGGAATCACTCATCTACTAATTGAAACACAGAAACTTTCATAACCTTTGACAATCTCATAAGTCTTTTCGAATGAAAGCGGTTAAAACTTTTTAAGAAATCTTTTATTCGACTTGACAAAAAGACGCGAACGCGACTAAAAATATGTCAGCGAATAAATTGCTTGCAATTGATTCGCTCGGATTAAAAATTAGCAATAATTATTAATCCGGGAAACAGCCACTCTTCGGAGTGGCTTTTCCATTTGTATAGCCTCTTTCAGAACTCGTGCAACGAATCTTTTATAGCAATTAACGCATCAAGTCATCGCTATAAAAATACATCCAACTGAACGCTCGCCTGCAGCTACGCGGTTGAGTTTACTGCTATTGACTATTCTCAAATTTTTCTCGTGCTATTTCAAGAAGTTTGATTACCTCTGGTCGTACTTGTTCATCAGAAGTTAAAGGCTCTCTAAAAGGTATCCGAGCCATTCTTGGGCCTGCTGGGGTATCAGTTTTTAAAGTCACTCCGTAACAGTCAACCCCAACCATCTTTGCATCTGTAGCCTCGGGGAGATCTGCTAGAGCCCTAACATATAAAAGGTTTGCGTCAGAGTGATCATCATTCATGTGTTCAATAATTGACGCCGCGCTTTTATAAATCGGATCAACTTTTGCGGCTTTATAAACATCAGTTGGAACCCAACTCATGTGCCCGAAACCACCCACGAAACGGCATCGTTCGATTTCTAAACGCCAGAAACCAAAATCAGTAAAATCAGCGTAATAAGAGGCATAAGGATGCACCTCGAGGTATCGGCTCCGCAATTCGCCTGGTTCATCTAATTCTCTCAAATTTCCAACAAGCGTTAGCCGAGATTGCCCCAAAGGGTCATCACCATCTGACACATCAACCGATATCAACATTGATGCCCTTTCATTACCTCGCGCGTTAACAGTGTGTTCGGCCATTTCTGAAATTAGTACTACAGGCAACCCGTCGTCTCCAGTCGCATAAGAAACAGCACTACCGTATGGAAAACCATCTGCTGTGATGGTGCTGAGAGTTCCTCGGGTCGTAGCTGCTACAAGCGTTCTAGCTAACTCAGCATCATTCGGAAATGTAGACGGATCACCAGCTATTGGTGGTGCTGCTTCCCCACCTCCATGGCTTGTTGGTCGAGTCATAACTTAAGTCTTTCCTTGTAGCCGTAATTAACTTAGGTATCAATGATATTAATCGGAACTTCAATCATTGGATTCTTTTATGAGGCATGAAATTATTTTTACAGAAAGCAGTCCAAGACACCCCTTGAAATCGATTTCCATTCACTGGCCTCTCTCTCCTAAGTCACTCTTCTTTTCGTCCAACACAATGCCAGTTGAGAGTAAGCAACTCCTCTTCTTCAGCTTGAATATACGATTGACTATTTTCATTCATACGTTCCATTAGTGCGTTGGTTTTCTTAGGAATTAAGTGAACCTTGCAGAGAAATCTAAACATCGCTTCGTACTTATCGAACAGGGAGACTTCCTTTTTGATCATCTCTACCGCAGAACGACCTGTCGATGAAATGAGACTGAAACCTGCATCTCTTAAAGAATCTTCCCAGTATTTGTAGTACCAGAATCCTCCAAATACGGTGAGCTCACGGGTGTGCTGAATCAAGGTTCTCTGATGCTTGTTTTCCCGGTCATAAGCATCAAGAGCAGCCACATCATTGAAAACAAACATTCCCCCAGGTTTCAGGACGCGGAATACTTCGTTAAACGTGAAAGCGTGATCGCTGATATAAGTCAATGGTTGGATGGCATAAACAGCATCAAAAAAATTATCGTCATACTCAAGTGGTTTATTGAAATCCCCAACAGTGAAATTATCTACTGAAAGATTAGGATTCTTCCATGATTTCTCTATCTGTGATGGATCAAGATTCATGCCATAAGGAACAGCCCCTGTAAGACTAGAAATGTGTTCTGCTATAGCCCCGCACCCACATCCGAGCTCGAGAACAGAGTCCCCTGCATTCAACTTTAGGTCATTCGCAACAATTTTTTCGAATAGGATCTGATTCTGGATTACGGACTGTTTTGAGTCGATTTCAGGTGGCATATACATTTTTTCAACCGAGCCAAGTGTGCAAAGTAGATGCATCACTTTATAAAGTTGCTCCAATTGGCTACTACTACCCTGTGAGTAACCTTCCAACGGTACTCCATTCTCATAATCCTTCTTCGTATTTTCGGGAGAACCAGAAAACAAATCGCCGTAAGAATTCATGTAAGCGTTGAAATCAGAATCGCTAATTGTGAGTAAAGCCAAAAGTGAATTAAGTCGATCCAGAATTGTCGTTGACTTGTGAGTCACATCTTTTGCCATCTTTCATCTTAGGGAAGCAAAACTTTAAAATATTAAATTTAAAAAATCTTTCTCCGGCTTGACAAAAAGACGTGAATGCGACTAAAAATATGTCAGCGAATAAATTGCTTGCAATTGATTCGCTCGGAGAAAAAATTAGCAATAATTTTCAATCCGGGAAACAGCCACTCTTCGGAGTGGCTTTTCCATTTATTATCTTCATTTATTTTCAAGTTGCATCTATCAAAAAAAGAAGTGATCCTTACTTGTGAAGAAAATTTCTATTCTCATTTGTTTAGCTTTAGTAGCTTCCTGTGGCGGCAGTTCGGAAACCGCAACAACCACAACCGCTGCACCTACAACAACCACAACCCCTACACCAACAACTACAACTACACCCCCTACAACAACCACAACCCCTACACCAACAACTACAACTACACCCCCTACAACAACCACAACCGCTGCGCCGACAACAACCGCAACCCCTGCACCAACAACTACAACTACAACTACAACTGCGCCCCCTACAACAACCACCACTACTCCCGCTACGACAACCACAACCACCGCCACACCAACGACGACTAATACCCAAGTTGAAAATACTATTTCTGACTCTGAGCTTCGATCTCGTTTCGAATCTGCAAAAGCTTCTGTCCTGGGTGGGGATCTGACTTTCGCCGGTTGCGCGGCATCTGTTCTTGGGCAGGAAAAAGCTTTGTCTCTCGTAACTACAACCCCTACAGACCAAGACCTGTTGTTATTGGAAGACTGCATCACTGATTTTGAAAATTATATGGCTGCAGACACTTGGGGTCAGGAAATCGATACTCCTGTCGAGTTCATCTATGCATCGGATGTACCGTCTAGAGTTCGTGAACTCTTAGAAGAAGCAATAACCGCAGCGACTGTGGAATGGGGGAATTTCGGTCCAACAGAGTACTGGGTTGCCGGCATCGACGTAACAGCCGCTGAGGAACTGGCGGATCAGTACTGCACGCGTTGGGACGACCGAGGCAAGATGAATAAGAGCGAATGCCTGCAAAACGAACACACAGCCAAGTTCCTTCCCGAACAAGCCGCCGCCGTCGCCACCGCCATAGAAACCGGCAGAGCTACTAGCAACGCTGGCCGTAATGGCAACCGGAACTGGGGCGTTCACATGTTCAGTTCTTCATACCCACTTGGTTTTGCTGGGCTACTCGGTATTCCATTCGCCGATGACCAGACGGTTGCCTTCCACGAGTACTTCCACGCAGTCCAACACGCCTACATCTTTACTAAGAATAGAGACACGAGAGATGAACTGATGGGACCTATGTGGTGGTCAGAAGGCACAGCCGAATACATGGCACAAGTAACTTCACAAAGCCTCCGCGAATCTGGGGCTATCACAGCATCAGATTGGAACCCACTCAGAGATCGTTTTCAATGGAAAATGGAAGACGTCCAAGAATGGCTTCAATCAAACCCAGGTCAAACTGCTAATTCAATCGAATATGGCCCGGAACAGAATGTCGGTTACAGCTACGGCACTTGGGCAATTGCTTACCTGTCTGACAAATTTGGTGAAGGCTTACTACTCGGCAATTTTTATCCGAAACTAAATGATCTCGGATGGGAAGGTGCCTTTATCGACACTTACGGCATGAGTTCTTCAGATTTCATTTACGAATTCAATCAATTCGTTTCACTACCTATCTCTGAACAGCTTTTAATACTCCCATAAACCAATAAATAATTTTTTAAAAATCCTTTATTCGACTTGACAAAAAGACGCGAACGCGACTAAAAATATGTCAGCGAATAAATTGCTTGCAATTGATTCGCTCGGAGAAAAAATTAGCAATAATTTTCAATCCGGGAAACAGCCACTCTTCGGAGTGGCTTTTCCATTTATATAACCTTTATAAGCGCAAGATAGTTTTGCTGAAACTAAAACAAATGACTATATGTGCTGACCAAGATCAAAAATAGATAGAAATTATGCGTAAATGAAAAAAATAATCCTCCCACTGCTAATTTCTTTGATTGCGACTTCATGTGGCGGCACCTCCAACACGTCCATACCTGTCGCAACAACCACAACCGCCACACCAACAACCACAATTGAAAAAACCACTACAACAAAAACCGCACTAACCGACGAATCCCCCACTACAACAGTAATTTCTGAAACACCGA
>Ga0208764_10002692_pt1 | contig 11074 bp, 10 predicted proteins | sample ETNtaG_18_FD_185762 | JGI IMG/M metagenome (GOLD analysis project Ga0208764, IMG submission 185762) | Marine microbial and viral communities from oxygen minimum zone, Eastern Pacific Ocean - ETNP201302SV91 (SPAdes) (version 2) | ecosystem: Environmental > Aquatic > Marine > Oceanic ... | reverse complement strand
TTTGTCAAATTTTGACCTTTTAGAACTATTTATTTTACAATTTATGCTTTACTATTTTATAATTCTAAAAAAATTATAATACTCTAACACAATAATATTTTACTCTAACACAAAAAATCTATTTTAAATTGAAAAGTTTAAAAGTGTTGATTTTATTATGTTTTTTAAAATTTTAAAAATTTTTATTACTCTAACACAATGACTTTAAACTTATAAAAATATAATTGTGTTAGAGAATTCTATTTTTGTGTTAGAGAATCTAAAAAATATAAAAAAAATTATAAAAATTAATTTTTTTTATAAAATTAAAAAAAACATTGATTTTACTAGCTAATTTGCAATTTTTAATTATTTTCGCCCAATATGAGCATACAACTTATAATTAAGTGTTAGACATTATTCTATTTTGTGTTAGAGATTCGTATGTTTGTGTTAGAGAAAAATTATATTTTATAAAATTATGAATGAAGACGATCAAGATAAAAATAATATAGAGAATAAAGAAGAAGAAGTTAAGACTGAAGAAAATCAATCTCAGGATGAATCTTCTCCAAATGAACCTCAATCTTCTGAATCATCTACTACAATTAATGAAAGCAATAAAAATGAAGCTGAAGAACAACCAGAGGTAGATAAAAAGAAAGAACATGAAGTAATTCATAAAAAAGATGGAAGACTACATATATATGTAAGACAAGATAAGTACAAAGGCGAATTAAAATCAAAAAATTGGGTTGGCAGACTTTATATTGATGGAAAACAAAAAATTTCTTCATCAGGAACTCCCAACTTAGATGATGCAATACCAATATTAGAGAAGTGGTTCGATGATGTTCATGCTAATAAAGGAAAAGAAGAGCAAACTGTTCAAGAAACAGCGGATACAACAAGTGAACAATCGCCTACGCCATCTGAACAAACAACGACTCCTGTCATAGAAACATCTAGGCAATCAGAAGTTATTACTCCAGAAGAAAAAAAACCAGAGGTTGCCGCTGCACATGCTGTCACCACTCCAGTAGAAGACAATAAAGAATCTTCTGAAACAAAATCTGTTTCAAATATTCTTGAAAAATTTAAAAATATTAAATTTAAAAAACCAAGTTTTGGTAAACAAGACGGAACATCAAAAATTTCATCAGTAGCGAAAGGTAATTTCAGAAAAAAATTTGAAAATTTCTTTAAATCTAAATTAGGAAAATCTTCTGTTCAAGGAGAAGAAATTTTAGGTGTAGAAATTACAAATAAAGAGATTAGATTGGCACAAATTTCAAGCAACAAAGCAAATCAATGGATTCTTGATAAATTTTTTATTCATCCAGTTGATTTACCAAGCGATGCAGTTGTACTAGATAATGTTGATAAGTTAGGAGATGAACTATCAGTTGCGTTACAAAAATCAAAAATTACAACACCTAACGCCGCAATCACAATTCCAGTAACAAGCGCAATCATTCGGGTAGTTACAGCGCCACTAATGAAAGATGAAGAACTACAAAAAGCAATTGATACAAATTCACTCTGGGAAAACTTAGTTCAATTAACAGATAATTTAGATGACTACTCAATATTTCATCAAGTGATAAACAGAAATCAAAAAGAGAATACGATGGATATTTTATTTGTTGCGTCAAAATTATCGGATATAAATAATTACACTACTATTATTAAAAGAAGTAACCTCAATCCTGTAATCATTGATGTTAAATGTTTTGCTTTAAAGTCTGCTGTTGATCAAATTAACCAAATTTCTAAAAGTACAGAAGATGCTAATTTAACAGCAGTTTTGGAATTTGGTTTGGATGAAAATTATTTAATGATTTTGTATGATAATAACCCAATTATAACTGATATTTTTTTAAGAAGTCAGGATAGAAAAATATTATTAGAGTCACAAGACCAAGAAGAAAAAGAAGCATTAGTTAGAAGATTTATTACACAAGTAAAACAAGCAGTTCAAGATTTTGAGACAAAATATGAAAAAAGAATAAGAAATATAAAAGTTGTTTCTGATTTAAAAAATGTAGATGACTTTTTGTCAAGTTTTAGAAAAAATTTGGTTAATGTAGGATTTAACTTGTTTGATCCAATTGATGGACTGCAAATACCTCAACAACTTCAACAAGCCGTTGAATTACCAAATAGATCATATTTATCAACTGTAGTTGGTCTTGCATTTAGAAAATTAGATGTATTTGGTTATTACAAATTTGTAACTGCTGTTAAAAACATCAATTTGTTACCTGATAGAAAAGGAATGATTAAGCAGAAGAAAATGAAAGCTTTTTCAAACTTTGCATTTAAAGGAACGGTAGCAGCGATTGCAGGAATTTATCTTATATTGTTTGTTTTGTCTTTTTGGAACATTCATTCTTATAATAAGAAACTAACGGATTATGATAAAGTTGCAAAACTTCATATTTCAAAAACAAAAGAAAAAGGAACAATTACTAAAAAATTAAAAATAATTACTACAGCTTTACAATTAAGCCAAAGTTTAAAATCAAACAAAGATTTGACCTACAGGGCACTAGCGCAGATAGCATCAAGTGTTCCAAAAAAAGTAAAATTTGATGTTCTTGAGTATAATGGAAAAGATCTTATAACAATACAAGGTCTTGCTGCAAGTGATCAGGATATTTTAAAACTTATTAATAATTTAAGTAATCAAAAATTAATTAAACAGGCATCATTATCTTCTATGAAGTTGCCAAAACAAAGCAAAACTCAAGGTGGAGTGCAATTTAAAGGGTTTAGAATTTTTGTGAGAATTAAAGGATAAATAATTATGGATTTGAATGAATTAAAAAATTTAGATTTTCAAACTTTAAAAGCAAAAGTTTTACAAATTGCTGACAAAAAGACTTTAATTAAAGTTGGAATTTCTTTTGGATCAGTAGTTTTATTTTTAATAATTTATTATGCGATTTTAAATCCAATAGTTAACGCAAAAAAACTTAGATTAGATGAAATGAACAAGAAACAAGAAGAGGTGAATAAATTTACAGCTGAAATAAAAGGAATGAAGAAAAAAATAACAAAACTTACACCTCAATATGAAAAATATTCAACATTGTTTCATACTAGAGCAGAAGTAGAAGATCTTTATCAAACTTTAAGTGAACATGCCGGTCAGAATGATTTGGTTATTACAAAAATTGAAAAACAAAAAGCAAAAGAAGTTTCAAAATCAGAAGCGTTAGAAGCTTCAATTAAAAAGAAGAAAAAGAAGAAGAAAAAGAAAAAGAAAGCTACGAAGAAAAAATCAGGAGCAAATGTTGCTTATTACACAATTCCAGTGGATTTTGAGATTACTGGTAACTTTTTAGGTTATATTAAGTTTAAAAGAGCAATATCCTTATCTCAAAAAATGATTAATTTTGACAAAGAAATAATAAAAGTGGTAAAAGCAGATACAACCGGTGCGATAAAAGTTACTGGAGTATTAACCATAGTGGGGTTAGCAGATGAATTTTAAAATTATTTATATTTTCTTTTTTTTAGTTTTTTTAGGTTTAACAAATGGAGCAATAGCAGACACTAAGGATCTAGAAAAAGAAGAAGAATTACTTCAGAAAGCAAAAGAAATTAATAAAAAAGTTAAACTAAAAGCAGCATCAGAAACATCGAGCATTAGTGCTGAAGAACCTTTGCCGTTAAACGATCCTTTCGTTGGTGATGCTTCCTTATCAGGAGGCAAAACTAAAATTGTATTAGTTGGTTCCGAAGAAGAAAAAGATGAGAGAAGTTTATATAATTTTAAACTTATCGCCATTATGTCAGGAAAATATGATAGTTATATTTCCTTAGTTAATTCTTCCGGGGATATTATACATTTGCAAATGCACGAAGAATTAAGTGAAGGGGTTAAGCTGGTTGAATTGAATCATGAGGAAGCAATATTTCAAAAAATAGAAAACGATACTTATCTTACAATTAATTTTAACAATCAAATAAAAGAAACAAAGGAATTAAATTAATGAATATTGAATTTAAAAAAAATATTATCTTTTTTTCTATTTTGATTTTAATTTTAAATGCTTGTGTACCTAATAAAGGTGGTATTGGCATGAAAGATAAAAAATTTGGAAAATTCAAACACAATGAACCATTAATAAAAGATGATGTTAGAGCACTTGGAAAAAAACAAATTCAAAAATCAGTTGATATGGGACCAATTCCTGTTGAAGGAAATATTACAAAATTACAAAAAAGAAAAAAAATATCATCTGTTAAGCAAAAAAATTATTTGCTTATACCTGACGAGTCTAAGCTCTTAAAACAAAATGTATCTTTTAAATTTCAAAACCTAGATTATAAGGAAGCAATGGGCCTAATGGCCAGAGTTGGAGATGTTAATATTTTAGTAGGAGAAGAAGTTGCAGGAGCTATTACAGCAGAACTAAAAAATGTTCCATGGGATAAAGCATTTAATGCATTGTTAGATATGAAAAACTTTGCAGCTGATATTGATGTAGCTAGCAATATAATTAGAGTTCATTCTCCTTCAACTTTAACAGCTCAAGAAAGTTATAAATCTGCTAGAGCTGCAGCAGTTAAGAAAAAAGTTGAACTTGAAGATTCAGTAGAACCAATTATTTCAGAAATTTTTAGACTTTACTATATTTCTCCTGCAGAAGCTAAAGCTACAATAACAGAGTTATTTACATCAGCGGCAACTGGAGAAGCATATTCTCCAATTCAAGTGACTGAAGAAAAAACTACAAGATCTATAATTGTTAGAGGAAAAGAAAAAGACCTAGATGTAGTTGATAAAGTTATTAGAGAAATTGATGTCAGAACTAAACAAGTTTTAATAGAAGCATTTATTGTTGAAGCTAATTCAAATTTTGAAAGATCTTTAGGAACTAGATTGGGAGGTGCTTACAATAGAAAAGGAAAAAGAATTGGTGGTATAGCAGGATCAGGAAGTAATAGTACAACAGATTTTGGTGAAACTGCGCAAGCTCTACAAAACTCTGCAGATGCAATTAGCGACTACTCTACTCCTACTTCTTTTCTAAAAAACCCAACAAGCGGTATAGGAATTTTAAGACAAACTGGATCAGCAGTATTAAAAGCTGAAATTACTGCGTTAGAAAGATTAGGTATGGGTAAAACTATCTCTAATCCAAAAGTTTTTACATTGGACAATCAGGTTGCAACAATTACTCAAGGTGAGGAAGTGCCTTATGAAAGTGTTTCGTCATCTGGAACAGCAACTCAATTTAAAGAGGCAGCTTTAAAAATGACAGTCACACCAAGCATTATTGGTGATGGAAATGTTCTCTTAGAGATTCAGGTAAACAATGACACTCCAAATAGAACTGTCTCAGGAACTCCCGGGATGTTCAAAATGGAGGTTTCAACAAAATTATTAATTGCTGATGGAGATATAGTGGTAATTGGTGGAATAAAAAAACACACGGTGTCAGACAAAAAAGATCAAATGCCTGGAATTGGAGATATTCCCATTATAGGCAACATGTTTAAAGCTAAAGATAAAAAAGATGATATGAATGAACTTTTAATATTTATTGCTCCAAGAATACTATAAAAGGAAATTATAAAAATGCTTAAAATAAGCAGAGAAAGCGAAATTAATCTAATTAATGTTTTAATTGATCATGACATTATATCTGGCAAAGATTTACCAAATATAAAAAAATTAAGTAGTGATGGAAATAAATCTCAAATTGATGCTGTTTTTGAACTTAAACTTACTGATGAAAATAAAATATTAGATGTATTAGTTAAAGAACAAAATCTTGAAGTGGCCGATTTATCAAAAATTGAAATTACTGATGAAATAAAATCAGTTCTTCCATCTAATTATATTAATGTAAATTTTGTCGCTCCATTTAAAATGGATGGAAAAACACTTCATATCGCCATACCAGATAGTTCTAAACTTGGATTAATGAGAAATTTAAAAGCTATAACAAAAAAAAATATAGAACTACATGGAGCTAAAATATCTCAAATTTCTGAATTTATTGAAAAATTATTAAGCCAAAGTGGAGATGTTACTACAAAAAAAATCAGAGAAGATAATGTTGCTAAAGAGAAAACTAAAACTTTTGATTCTGATTTAGGGGATGCTGGAGAAGTTCTTGAGGAAAAACCAGAAGAAGATATTGAAGCAATAGAAAATGAGTCAGAAGTTATTAAATTTAGTACCGCAGTTGTAGCAGAAGCAATTAAATTAGGAGTGAGTGATATACATATTGAGTCTTTTAGATTTAGTTCACGAGTTCGTTATAGGCAGGATGGAATGTTGTTAGAACAAAAGCAATATAACAAATTTCTTCATGACAATTATGGTGCGGTTGTAACTCGTTTTAAAATAATGGGAAAACTTGACATTGCTGAAAGAAGACTTCCGCAAGATGGAGCAATAAATTTTAAAATAGAAGGTAAGGTAGTCGATTTGCGATTATCAATTTTACCAACAGCAAACCAAGAAAGAATTGTAATGCGTATCTTAAATAAAGACGCAGGAGATATTACACTTGAACAACTAAATTTTGAGGAAGAAGATTTAAAAAATTTGAGAAAAGCTATTCATGGAACACAAGGCCTATTATTGGTTACTGGGCCAACTGGTTCTGGAAAATCTACGACACTTTATAGTATTTTAAAAGAAGTAAGCAAACCGCACTTAAATATTTTAACAGCGGAGGATCCAGTTGAATATGAATTAGATGGTGTTGGACAAGTACAAATTAAAGATGATATTGGATTAAGCTTTGCTTCTGCATTAAGATCTTTTTTACGTCAAGACCCAGAAATTATTCTAGTAGGAGAGATGAGAGACAAAGAAACTGTTGATATTGGATTGAAAGCTGCTCTTACTGGACACTTAGTATTTAGTACGCTTCACACTAATGACGCGCCTAGTACAATTACAAGATTACAAAACATGGGAACACCCGACTATTTAATAAGTGCAGCATGCCAACTTGTATTAGCTCAAAGATTAGCAAGAAGAAATTGCAAAGATTGCAGAGTACCTGATGAAGATGTAACTCCAAAAGTTTTAACTGACTTAGGATTTACTCCCGAACTAGCTTCAAGAGCTAAAGCTGTTAAAGGAAAAGGTTGTGCAAAATGCAAAGATACTGGTTATAAAGGAAGACAAGGAATTTATGAAATTTTAGTTGTCTCTAAACCAATTAAAGAAGCTATACTAAAAAAAGCAACCACTCCTGAACTAAGAGAGATTGCAATTAAAGAAGGCTTCCAGACCATGCAAGATATGGGAAGAAGGATGATAGCATCTGGAGAACTTAGTTTTAGAGAGTATGAGCGTGTTTTATCATCTGGTTAATAAATAAACAAAATAATGGAATTTTTTACATATAAAGGCATTTCTGAAGGAAAGTATGTTGAGGGTGAAATTGAGGCCTTAAATCAAGAAGAAGCTTCTCATAAACTTAAAGATCAAAAAGTAATCATTACCAATCTAAAAAAAAACAAGAAAAAAAAGGATGAAAAAAAAGGAAAAAAAAAGGGGGGTGGATTTTCTTTTGGGAAAAAAAAAGTTACACCTGAAGATCTTGTAATTTTTTCAAAACAATTTGCAACAATGGTTAAGGCGGGTCTGCCAATTCTTCAAGTTCTAACAATGCTAAGAGATCAACTTGAAAATCCAACAATTAAAGAAATTATTGAGGATATTAGAAAAAGTCTAGAAGGAGGAGTTACATTGTCAAAATGTTTTGAAAAATATCCAAAACTTTTTGATAACGTATATATCAACTTAATTAAAGCAGGTGAGGCCAGCGGTAAACTAGACGTGTTTCTAATGAAGATTGTTGAATCTTTAGAAAAAAGAGAAAAAATTAAGAAAAAAATTAAGGGCGCATTAATGTACCCAAGTATAATGTTTACGGTAGCAATTGTCGTAAGTGCATTTATGTTAGTCAAAGTAGTTCCAGTTTTTGCAAAAATGTATGACGGTATGGGTATCGCTCTACCAACGCCAACTGCAGTAATTATGAGCATGAGTGACTTTCTAAGAGGAACTGGAGGCACGGTTTTATTCTTAAGTATAATTAGCTTTATTGTGGCTTTTAGATATTTAACAAATAATAATGAAAAAATTAAATACCTATGGCATAAACAAGTTTTAAAACTTCCAGTTTTTGGCGATATGATTTTAAAATCATTGATTGCAAGAATTTCATTAATTTTAGGAAATTTGAGTGCCGCGGGTGTAAATTTATTAGAAGCACTTGAAATAGCAAAATCTGTTAGCAACAATGTTGTTGTTACTGAGGCTTTAGAAAATGTTAAAAAAGGAGTTTTTTCAGGAGACACTTTAACAAAACTTTTTTTAAAAGAACCTTTGTTCCCACCCACATTTAGTCAGTTAATTTCAGTTGGAGAACAAACTGGACAACTAGATGAAATGTTTAATTCTGTTGCAATGTATTACGAAGAAGAGTTTGATGGTGCGGTAGATAATATGTCTAGTTTGATAGAACCTATTATGATTGTGTTTATGGGAATTATGATCGGTGGATTAATGATTGCAATGTATTCACCAATATTTAACGTTGGAGCGTTAATTGGTTAGATTTTTTTAGTTAATATAAGATGATTAACCCAACCTTTTTGATCTTTTTTAAAAACAGCTGCGTCCATAATTTGTTTTATAAAAAAAGTACCTAATCCTCCAGGTTTTATATCATCCAATTGTCTGTGTTGAACATTTTCTGGTACTACAGCTTTTCCTTTATCAAAAAATCCTATTTCTAATTGGCCATCTTTTAAGGAAATTTTAATTTCCATTCTATCTGTTGTGTCTTCAACGCCTTTATAACCGTGTTTTACAATATTTTGCGCAGCTTCTGCAATTGCTAAAACTAATTCATCTTTTAAATCTTGAGATAAATTTATTTTTTCAAAAGTTTCTCTAGAAAAAGTTCTAACTTCCTTTAGGCTTGAAGTGTTGACAGGAAAATCTTTTGTTTCTGTTAAGTTCATTACTCAAGGTTTAAAATCTGTTCCAATTTTGCCATCATGATTACTTTTAAAACAGATTTACTAACTTCTTTTACAATTACTTTTGTATTTTTTTCGAGTGCTTTTTGATGGCTTTCAATAAGAACAGAAATTCCAGAAGAATCCATATAAGAAACATCTTTTAAATTTAAGTGAACTTCCTTACCAGATTCAACTAAAGGCAAAATAACTTCTTTTGCTTTATCCGTGATGTCCATGTCTATTTCACCATTAAGAAAGACTGTGCTGATGTTACCTTCTTCAGTTACCTTGTATGTCATAATCGGTAAGTGATAACATAATTATCAATTATTAAAATCAAGAAATAAAACCCATATTGGGCAATTTTTTTATTTAGAGCATCATTTATTAGTATTTTTATGCTTTTTTTAATAAATTCCTTATTTACTTATATTGAATTGTAACTAAAGTTGCCCAGACTTAAAAAAAAAAGGATGGATATGAAAAAAAATAATAAAGGTTTTACACTAATTGAATTATTAGTTGTTGTGGCGATTATAGGTATTCTAGCTGCTGTTGGTACAGTTGCTTATACTGGTTATACAAAGAATGCAAAAAAATCAGCTGCAAAATCAAACCATGCATCAGTAGTTAAGTATGTTGCTGCTGAATTACAAAAATGTAATATGGACGAAACTTCAGCAATGGATGGTAATCTTCTTTGCGCTGACAAATCTACATCAGGGACGGTACAAGCTGCTGCTATATTAGCTTTAGCTGATTTTAAAAATCCATATTCAACAGGAACAGCTGCTGTTTCTACATCAGCAACAGCTGTTGGTAATGTTAATGTAACAGATGATGGTTCAGATGTTACGGTAATAACTTGTTTTGCAGAAATAGGTACGGGACCAGCTTGCAATGCTAGTGACTCTACTTCTACAGTTTCAAACACTATAGCAATTGAATAAAAATTTTTGCTAAGTTAAAAAAATTATGACCACCAAAAGCTCAGGTTTTACTTTAATTGAGCTTATGGTGGTTGTGGCTATAATAGGAATTCTTTCAGTCGCAGGTGTTCTTTCATATTCGGGATATGTTTCAGGAACGAAACAAAAATCCACCGAGAATACCATGATGCAAATTTCTCTAGCGGAAACAGAAGAGTATTCTAATGGTGGTGAGTATTATGTCCAAGCAACAGGAGGCAGTTGTACTCCTTCAGGTACAAGTTCACAAGAGATAGAGGATTCGTTATTTGAATCTGGGGATATAATTAAAGAAAACAACGGTTATGAAATATGTGTTGCAGAAGCTGGAAATAGTTTTGTTATTATTGCAGAAGAAGACAGAAGCGGCGCCGATAAATGCACAATAGAATTATCTGGTAATGGAACATTTACAAGATCAGCATTTTGCTAAAATTCAATAAATGTCCTTAAAAAAAAATAAAAAAAAAGCAAAGAAAATTTTAAGAAAAAAAAAATTTAAAAAAGATCATAAAAATCCAAGTATTTTACCTGTATTGCTTGTCATTGCATTACTATCTTTATTTTCAGAAACAGTTCGAACAATACCTGCTGGAGCTTTAAGCGAAAAACTTAATAATATTTCTTATGAATTGCCAGAGTTAAATTCTAGTTTAATAGAAACAAAATTATTAAAAAAAGATTATTATGAAAATGTAAACGAAAATATAATTTTACAAAGAGAAATCAATAAACAAAAAAAAATTCATGCTAAAATTGAAAAAATTGAAAAAATTGAAAACATGGAAAGAGACATCAAGAACATCGAAACTCAAATAGATAAAGTTCAAACAGAAATTATTGAAATTAAATCAAAAAAAATTGATGAAGAAATGATTATTGCAAAAATACCCAAAATAAAATTTGAAGAAATTATACAAAATACTGCAGAGCAAGAAATAATGGACCAAAAAATAGTAGATGTTCCAAAAATTGAAGAAACTATTAAGATGGCAGCAGATACTAGCACCTCTACAATTACAATTGATGGTGAAGAAACTTTAATTCCAGGATCTTCAGAAAAAAATATTACTTATATGCAGATTTTACAAAAGCCAAACGATTTGGATTTAAAT
>Ga0208764_10002690_pt1 | contig 11076 bp, 11 predicted proteins | sample ETNtaG_18_FD_185762 | JGI IMG/M metagenome (GOLD analysis project Ga0208764, IMG submission 185762) | Marine microbial and viral communities from oxygen minimum zone, Eastern Pacific Ocean - ETNP201302SV91 (SPAdes) (version 2) | ecosystem: Environmental > Aquatic > Marine > Oceanic ... | reverse complement strand
AAAGACGGCACAAACCATCCTCTTGATAAAAAGTAATGAAAGAAGCTAAAGATTGTTTTTTAAAAGTAAAAAATGATTATTTAAAGTTTTTAAGTAAAGAAAAAATTTATGATCAATCTAGAGCTATTAAAATAAAAAATTTAAAAAGAATTTATATACCTATGTCGTTTTGGATAGAAGAAAAATACAAAAGAAAAGGAAAAACTTTATTTTTAGGACTTTCGGGTGGACAAGGCTCAGGAAAAACTACCATTACAGGAATTTTAAAAATTATTTTAAAAAAATATTTTAAAAGAAAGATTGAAGTAATTTCAATTGATAATTTTTACAAAACTTTAGAAGAAAGAAATAAAATGTCAATTACAATCCATCCTTTATTTAAAACAAGAGGTGTGCCCGGCACACATGATGCAAGTTTTATAAAAAAATTTTTCTATTTTATTAAAAATAAAAAATTTAAAAAATTTAAAATACCGAAATTTAGTAAAACTTTAGATGATCGTTTAAAAAAAAAATACTGGTTAAGCATAAATAAAAAGCCCGAAATAGCAATATTCGAAGGTTGGTGTGTAGGAGCAAAACCTCAATCTAGGAATTTATTAAAAAGACCAATAAATGATCTAGAAAAATATCAAGATAAGAATATGATTTGGAGAAAACATGTAAACGAAAGACTTAAAAATGAATATAAAAAAATTTTTAAAAATATGGATTATCTAATTTTTATGAAAATTCCAAATTTTAAAATGGTTTTTAAATGGAGACTTCTTCAAGAAAAAAAATTGAAAAAAAAGTCACATTTTGAAAATAAAATAATGTCATATTATGGAATAAAACGTTTTATTATGTTCTACGAAAGAATTACTTTGCAAATGGTTAAAGATTTAAGTAAATCAGCTTCTGTGGTTATGGAATTAAAAAAAAATCATGGAATTAAAAAAATTTTATTTAAATAAACATAAAATGAAAAATTTTATTAAAATTATATTTGTCACAATATTTTTTATAAGTTTCAGCGAATTGAAAGCAGATACATTAATAGATTCTCTAAATTCTGCTTACTTAAATAATCCTAAATTAAATGCTGAAAGAGCAAGTATGCGCGCTTCAATCGAAGAGAAAAGAGAAGCTGTAAGTGAATTTTTGCCAACAGTTACAATTTCAGGCTATGACAGCGAGATAGAGAATACTAATCCGATGGGAGAAGATGACACCAATTTTCGACCATCTGAGCAATCAATTTTAGTAGAACAGAAAATTTTTCAAGGATTTGGAGGCGTTGCTAATCTACAGAAAAAAAGACTTAATCAAAAAATATCAAAGTTTAAATTAAAAAAAATTGAACAAGAAATTTTGTTAGAAGCAGCAAAAGTTCACACCGAATTATTGTTGAATAAGAAAAAGGTAGATATAAATATAATGAATATTGATTTGTTAGAAAGACAAGTGGAAACTGATCAAAATAGGCTTGAAAAAGGCGAAATAAGCTTAACAGATTTAGCCCAATCAGAATCATCTCTTGCTGGTGCTAGAGCGCAATTGATAGCAGCGGAAAATGATCTTGTAACTAGCAGAGCTAATTTTATAAAAGTAATTGGAAAAAAGCCTACAGAAAATATTAAAAAAATAAAAAAAATTAATTTAAATTTACCTGGAAGTTTAGCTTTAGCTAACAAAATAGCTATTTCTGAAAATCCGGATCTTCAAATTGCTTTAATGGAATTTAATGAAGCTAAATCAGATGTAGTAATTGCTGCTTCAAAACTTTCTCCCTCAGCAACACTTTCTTATAAAATTGCTGAGCAAGAAGATCTTAGTGCAACAGTACAAGATAGGACTCAACAAACTGTAACTGCCAAAGCTACCTGGCCACTGTTTGCCGGAGGTAAAAATGCATTTAATTATAGAAAACATCAAGAGATTAAAAATCAAAAAGAACTTTTACTTGAAGAAAGAAAAAAAACAACCGAAACAGAAGTAGCTAACGCCTGGTCTAGTTATCAATCTTCAAAAAGTGTATTGGAATCTATCAAAGCACAAGTAAGAGCAGCTGAAATAGCTAATGAAGGAATAACTTTAGAATATGAATCTGGAGGTAGCAGAACTACTTTGGAGGTTATTCAGTCTCGTTCTATTTTATTAAATTCCAGAATAAGCTTAGCAAGCTCTGAAAGGAATTTTCTTTTATCCCAATTTAATCTTTTATCATCTGTGGGCAGGCTTACTGCGAAACAGTTAAATTTGAAGCAGTAAAACTTATTGCTTAAAAAGCATTGATTTTTTGAACTTTAATTAACTATTGATAAAGAGAACAAAATGTGTACATTTATATCAATGATTCGTTAACTAAATTTAAAAAAAAGGAAAATTATGACTAAAAATAACCTAAAAATAGTAAAATCTTCAAAAAATCAGGAAGTAGAAGTTAAAGAGAAAAACAAAGCTCTAGATGCAGCGATAAGTCAAATAGACGAGAATTTTGGAAAAGGTTCCGTAATGAAGCTTGGCCAGAAAGCCGCTATAAACGTAGAGGCTATTTCAACTGGTTCATTAAGCTTAGATTTAGCACTTGGAATTGGAGGTCTTCCAAAAGGAAGAGTTGTAGAAATTTATGGTCCAGAATCTTCTGGAAAAACTACTTTGGCCTTACAAGTAATAGCCGAAGCTCAAAAAACTGGCGGAATTTGTGGATTTGTTGATGCTGAACATGCCTTAGATCCGGTTTATGCTAAAAAATTAGGTGTAAAAACTGAAGAACTTTTAATATCACAACCGGATACTGGTGAACAAGCTTTAGAAATAGCCGATACGCTAATTAAGTCAGGGTCTATTTCTGTTTTAGTGATTGATTCTGTTGCAGCATTAACACCAAGAGCTGAGCTCGAAGGAGAAATGGGAGATCATCATGTAGGCCTACAATCACGATTGATGAGTCAGGCTCTTAGAAAATTAACAAGTTCAATAGCTAAAACTAACACTATGGTAATATTTATTAACCAAATAAGAATGAAAATTGGAATAATGTTTGGAAATCCTGAAACAACATCAGGAGGCAACGCATTAAAGTTTTATTCTTCAGTTAGAATGGATATTAGAAGAATAGGGGCTATTAAGGATAAAGAGCAAATCATAGGCAACTCAACAAGAGTTAAAGTAGTTAAAAATAAAGTTTCGCCTCCGTTTAAAGTTGTAGAATTTGATCTTATGTACGGTAAAGGAATCAGCAAAACAGGTGAGTTAATAGATTTAGGAACAAAAGCCAATGTAGTCGAAAAATCAGGCGCTTGGTACGCGTATAAAGGAGAAAGAATTGGACAGGGTAGAGAAAATGCAAAACTTTTCCTTGAAAAAAATCCTAAAATTAGTGCAGAAATTGAAATGGCAATTAGAACTAAAGCTGGCTTAATTTCTAAGAAAATTGAAGGAAATCCAGTACCAGAAAAAACAGATACACCTAAAAAAAATTAAATAGTTAAACTCTCAGTTCCCTTAAATTATAGAAAGGCGCTTAAAAGGCGCCTTTCTTCTCTTATAGACATAATTCTAAAAAACTGTATTTATTAGATAGATGTCTGAAAAAACATTAAAAAACGTAAGAAAATCGTTTTTAAATTACTTTTCAAATAAAAAGCACAAAATTGTGGATTCTAGCAATTTGGTTCCAAACAATGACCCTACTTTAATGTTCACTAATTCTGGAATGGTTCAATTTAAAAATGTTTTTACTGGACTTGAAAAAAAAGATTATAAAAGAGCTGTTACATCACAAAAATGTGTTAGAGCTGGAGGAAAACATAACGATTTAGAAAATGTTGGTTACACACCTAGACATCATACATTTTTTGAAATGTTAGGAAATTTTTCTTTTGGTGATTATTTTAAAGATGTAGCCATTGAATTAGCATGGAATTTGATAACTAAAGAATTTCAAATATCCAAAGATAGACTTTGTGTAAGTGTTTATGCAGAGGACGATCAAGCTTTTGATCTCTGGAAAAAAATTGCAGGACTGCCAGAAAGCAGAATTTATAAAATAGCTACCAATGACAATTTTTGGTCGATGGGCGATCTTGGACCATGCGGACCTTGTTCTGAGATATTTTATGATCATGGCGATCATTTACAAGGAGGTCCTCCAGGAAGCAAAAATCAAGATGGGGATCGTTTTATTGAAATATGGAATTTGGTCTTTATGCAGTTTGAGCAGATATCTAAAGATAAGAGAGTAAATCTTCCAAAACCATCAGTGGATACAGGTATGGGTTTAGAAAGAATTTCTGCTTTACTTCAAGGCACTCATGATAATTATGAAACAGATCACTTTAAAACATTAATTGAGGCCTCTTCTAATTTAACCAAAACTAAAGTAACAAAAGAGAATATAGCCAGCCATAGAGTTATAGCTGATCATCTTAGAGCTAGTTCATTTTTAATTGCAGAAGGAGTTTTACCTTCAAATGAAGGAAGAGGTTATGTTTTAAGAAGAATTATGAGAAGAGGCATGAGACATTCACACACATTAGGATGCAAAGAAACTATTTTTTATAAAATGGTACCAACACTAATTAAAGAAATGTCAGATTCTTATCCCGAACTAAAGAGAGCGGAGCCTTTAATTGCTGAAACTCTAAAAACTGAAGAAGAAAAATTTTCTTCATTACTTAATAGGGGGATAGAAATTTTGAATGAAAATTTAAATAAAGTTGAAAACAATTCCTTTCCAGGAGAAGTTGCTTTTAAGTTATACGACACTTATGGATTTCCACTTGATCTTACTGCTGATATTTTAAAAAACAAAAACATAAAAGTTGATAATGAAGCTTTTGATAGAGAAATGGAAAAAAGTAAAAAACTAGCAAGAGCTAATTGGAAGGGCTCAGGTGATAAATCTTTAGAAGAAAAATGGTTTAAGGTTAGAGAAAAACTTAATCCTACGGAATTTTTGGGTTATGAATTTAATAAACTCGAAGGCATTGTTCTTAAAATATCTACAGGTAAAGATTTTGTTAATGAAGCAAAAACTGGTGATGAAGTTGAAATAATAACCAATCAAACACCTTTTTATGCTGAATCAGGAGGTCAAGTTGGAGACCAAGGCATAATTTATTCTAATGATTGTAATATTATTATTAAGGATACTCAAAAGAAAATGGGAGATCTTCACGTTCATTATGGAAAAATAGAAAAAGGATTTTTAAAGATTAATCAAAATGTAAATCTAGAAATTGACGTAACTAAAAGAAATGATGCTAGAGCTTATCATTCAGCTACTCATTTACTGCACGAAGCTCTTAGAAGAACGCTTGGTAAGCACGTTACTCAAAAAGGATCTTTAGTTAGTCCAGAAAAACTTAGATTTGATTTTAGTCATAACAAACCTATTGAAAAAAAAGAAATTAGTAAAATTGAAAAATATGTAAATGACATGATTGCTACAGCTGTGGATGTTAAAACTAGAATTATGACACCTAAAGAAGCCGTAAAAAAAGGCGCGTTAGCAATGTTTGGTGAAAAATATGGACAGGAAGTTAGAGTTTTATCTATGGGTAAAGAAAATGGAGGTTATTTTTCTACCGAACTTTGTGGAGGTACACATGTTAAAAATATAAAGGATATAGGTAAGTTTAAAATTATAAATCAATCATCAATCGCTGCTGGCGTTAGAAGAGTAGAAGCTTTAAGAGATAAGCAACTAGAAGATTATGAAAAATCTTTAAAACAAGACAAATCTTTAAAAGAAAAATCTTTAAAAGATCAAATAAATCTAATTAAAAAAGAATTACTAAAATATGAAGTCAAGCCTGATTATAAAGAAAATCTAGAATTATCTGAAAACTTTAAAAATTTAAATAAGCAATTAGAAAAAATTAAAATTAAAAATATTCTGAAGGATAAAAGTAAAAATGTTATTAAGGATAAAAAAATAGGATCCTTTATTTTAAGATATCAAGTTCTTACAGATTTTCCACCTAAAGAACTTAGGCATGTAATAGACCAAAGCAAAAAAGATATTAAAGAAGGTGTGGTGGTGGGGTTTTCGATCCTTGAAGAAAAAGTTGGCGTTGCAGTAGGCGTAACAAATGAGTTAACAAAAAAATATGATGCAGTCTCACTTGTAAAAATTGCTTCAAAAGTTCTTGGTGGAAAGGGCGGAGGAGGTAGAAAAGATTTTGCTCAAGCAGGCGGAACAGATATAAATAAAATAGAAGAAGCTTTTAAAACATTAAGCAAAAAAATTAATTAAGTTTTTTTTTTAAATTAGAATTTATCGCATCCAAGAATTGTTTCGTAGTTAAGGATTTTTGTTTATTTCCTACCAAACTAGCCAGATCTTTTGTCATTGAACCATTTTCAACAGTTTGTATGCAAACTTTTTCTAAAGTTTTAACAAATTTTTTTAAATCTTCGTTATTATCTAGTTTAGCTCTATGATAAAGGCCTCTTGCCCATGCAAAAATTGACGCTATGGGGTTTGTAGATGTTTCCTTTCCTTCTTGATGCAATCTGTAGTGTCTTGTTACAGTACCGTGTGCAGCTTCGGATTCTACAGTTTTTCCATCTGCTGACATCAAAATACTTGTCATGAGACCTAGTGACCCAAATCCTTGAGCTACCGTATCAGATTGAACATCTCCATCATAGTTTTTACATGCCCAAATATAATTTCCATTCCATTTTATTGCACACGCTACCATGTCATCTATAAGTCTGTGTTCATAAGTAATTTTTCTTTCTTTAAATTTTTCTTTAAATTCACTTTCAAATATCTCTTGAAACAAATCTCTAAATCTACCATCGTAATTTTTTAAAATTGTAGCTTTAGTAGAAAGATAAACGGGCCACTTTCTATTAAGTCCATAATTCATACAGGCTCGAGCAAAGTCTTTAATGGATTCATCTAAATTATACATTGATAAAGCAACACCAGGTCCATTGAAATTAAAAACATCAAATTCTTTTTTTTCTTTTCCATCTTCTGCAGTCCATTTCATTTGTAATTTACCTTTGCCAGGTACCTTAAAATCTAATGCTCTATATTGATCACCAAAGGCATGCCTTCCTATAACAATTGGATTTGTCCAACCGGGCACTAATTTAGGAATATTATTACAAATTATTGGCTCTCTAAAAACGGTCCCCCCCACAATATTTCTAATTGTGCCATTAGGAGATCTCCACATTTTTTTTAAACCAAATTCTTTTACACGATTTTCATCAGGAGTAATTGTTGCACATTTGATTCCAACTCCTATTTTTTTTATGGCGTTAGCACTTTCAATGGTAATTTTGTCTGAGGTTTTGTCTCGATTTTTAATACCTAAATCGAAATAATTAATATTTAAATCTAAATAAGGCAAAATTAGTTTTTTTTTGATAAAATCCCATATTATTCGGGTCATTTCATCACCATCTAGCTCGACAATTGGGTTTTTTACTTTAATTTTTGCCATTAATATTTATTTTTTATATTAATTGAATTTAACTATTAAATATACATATTAACTTAAAATTAAAAAGAGTTTAAATTATGTTCAAATTTGTTTTTCAGAAACTACATACAGAAGGTTACAGATTTGTAGCTATAGCCGCTGTAGTCACTTTTATATTACTTCTAATAAATAATTATTTAGGTTTAATAGGTTTGGTAATTTCTATTTGGGTTTATTATTTTTTTAGAGACCCCGAAAGATTTCCTATTAATGATGAAAAATATTTAGTTAGTCCTGCAGATGGAAAAATAACTCAAATTCTAGAAACAAATGGTCCTAAAGAATTAGGATTAGAAAATAAAAAATATACTAGGATAAGTGTTTTTATGGATGTTCTTTGTTGTCATGTAAACAGGGTTCCTTGTTCAGGAAAAATTGATAAAATATTTTATAAACCAGGAAAGTATATAAATGCTACTCTTGATAAATCAAGTGAAGAAAATGAGAGAAATTATATAAAACTCAAGAACTCAAATGGAAATGAGTTAATCATAGCGCAAATAGCAGGAATGATTGCAAGGAGAATTGTTTGTGATGTTAAAGAAGGCGATACAATAAATCAAGGTGACAGGTTTGGAATAATTAGATTCGGAAGTAGAGTTGACTTATATTTTGAAAATTATAATCTTTTAGTGCGCATTGGTCAAAATACAGTGGCAGGAGAAACTTTATTAGCAATAAAAAAATAGCATGAATGAAAATAAAAAAGAATTTAAATTAATTTCAAAAAAAAGTCCTAAATCTCTTTTACCGAATGCGCTTACAATTTTTGGAGTTTGTTTAGGTTTAAGTTCAATTAAATTTGCAATAGATTTAAATTATTCGATGGCAGTGATTGCAATAGGATTTGCGGCAATATTAGATACGTTAGATGGAAGAGTGGCAAGATTAATTAAAGAAACTTCAAAAGTGGGAAAAGAATTAGACTCACTTACTGATGTAATTAGTTTTGGAGTTGCTCCAGGATTCATAATGTATTTTTGGGCTTTAAATGAGATTGGAAAATTTGGATGGATGCTTGTTCTAATTTATTCAGTGTGTTGCGCTCTTCGATTAGCAAGATTCAATTTGACTGTAATTGATGAAAACGAAACATGGAAGATAAATTTTTTTGAAGGCGTTCCATCACCAGCTGCAGCAGGTCTAGTTTTATTGCCTCTTATATTAAATTTAAGCAATTTAATTCAATTTGAAAATTATGCACTTTTAAGCTCAGTGGCAATTTTAACAACTTCAATTTTAATGGTAAGCAAATTGCCTACATATTCCTTAAAGAGAATTTTAATTCCAAAACCATATGCAATTTTTTTATTATTAGGAATAGGAATATATATGAGCCTTTTAATTTTTTATACATTCGAAACCTTGTTTTTTACCGGTACAATTTATCTTTTGTTAATACCAATAAGCTTCTTTCATTATAGAGAAAAAAACAAAAAATGGTTTATTTCATCAACTCAAGAAGAAGATGAAGAAGTTTTATAAAATTATAGTTTAAATTATTTTAAACAATTGAAAAAAAATAAAATATCAAAAAATTGGTTAAAAAAAAGAAAAAAGGATAAATATTTCAAAGATTCTAAAATTCAAGGATATAGATCTAGATCAGCTTTTAAATTAATTGAAATGAATAATAGATTCAAATTTTTTAAAAAAAAAACATTATTGGTAGATTTGGGATCTAGCCCCGGGGGATGGTCCCAGGTAGCAGAAAAAGAAATAGATAATGGGAAAATATTATCTATTGATATTAAACCAATGGAAAAGATAAATAATGTTGATTTTATCCAAGGAGATTTTTTATTAGATACCGTTACTAAAAAAATTGAACTTTATTTTAATAGTAAAATTGATGTTGTTTTATCTGACATGGCAGCAAACACCTCTGGAAATAAATATTTAGATTCATATAAAACAGGTGAGCTTTGCTTGAAAGCCATGGATTTATCTACAAAAATTTTAAACTCGGACGGCGTTTTCTTGTCAAAAATATTTATGGGCTCTATATTTCGTGAAATTAATGATAAAGCAAAAAGACACTTTAAAAAAATTGTTAAATTCAAACCTTTATCTAGTAAAAAAGAATCAAAAGAAATTTATATTTATTGCAAAGGAATTTTAAAAATATGATACATATTAAAACAAGATTCTTAATCTGAGTTATGAAAAAAGTTTTTTTAACATTTAAAATATTTATCATCTTTATGTTGATTAATTCAAATGGAATAACGTCAGAATATTTAACAGAAGGTATAAAACTTTTTGATAAAAAAAAATTTGATAAATCTAAAATTTTATTTGAAAGAGATTTAGTATTTGATCCAAAAAGTGAAAAATCGTATTTATATCTTGCAAAAATTCATAATAATAATGATAACGATGCACAACAAGAAATTAATTTAAAAAATGTTTTATTGATTAACCCAAAAAATGACGAAGCTTTATATATGCTTGTATTAATTAGAATTAAGCAATCAGATTACAACCAAGCAAAAGAATTGATTAATAAATTTAACTTAGTTTGTAAATCTTTCTGTTCAAAAATTAATGAAATTGAAGAAAAATTTAAAAAACTAAAACCAGAAAATGGAAAAAACAACAATTAAAAAAATTTTAAATAAAAAAAACAAAACCCCAATTGTTTGTCTAACCGCCTACTCGGCAATCACTGCAAAAATAGTTGATAAATACTGTGATATAATTTTAGTAGGAGATTCTCTTGGAATGGTTTTATATGGAATGAAGACAACTAGAGAAGTCAAAATTGAAACAATGATCCTTCATGCCAAAGCAGTTAAAAAATTTTCTAAAAGGAGTTTTGTAGTCTTTGATATGCCTTATAAAACATATACGAATAAAATTACCGCATACAAAAATGCAAAAAAAGTTATAAAATTGACAAAGTGTGACGCAGTTAAATTAGAAGGTGGAAAAGAAATAGCTAACACAATTAAACATTTAGTTAAAAAAGGCATTCCTGTAATGGGACATGTTGGATTGATGCCTCAAACTTCCTCAAATTTTAAAGTTAAAGGCAAAAATTTTTTGCAGGAAAAAAAAATATTTAAAGACGCATTAGAGATTTCTAATTCAGGAGTTTTTGCTATTGTAATTGAATGTGTTGTCGAAAAATTAGCAAAGAAGATTACCAAAACCATTTCTGTTCCTACTATTGGAATAGGAGCATCTAAATATTGTGATGGGCAAATACTCGTGACCGAAGATATGCTTGGATTGAGTGACACATATCCAAAGTTTGTAAAAAGGTATACTAATTTAAGCACCCTAATGGAAAAAAATATAAAAAAATATATGCATGATGTAAAAATGAGAAAATTTCCATCAGCTAAAAATATTTACAGATGAAGTTTTTTATATGACAAATAATTTATTCGAAACACAGTATGATTTAACAAAAAAATCAAAAATAAAAATGTTTTATGAATCATATAAAATATTCATTTATTCATTAATAGTTTTAATTGAGAAAATTTTTATATTCTTTTAAATTCTCTAATTCACTGTCGAGGATTGAAAAAATTATTATAACATCTTCCTTATCATTAAAAAGTAAAGCATGTCCTTT
>Ga0208764_10002689_pt1 | contig 11077 bp, 7 predicted proteins | sample ETNtaG_18_FD_185762 | JGI IMG/M metagenome (GOLD analysis project Ga0208764, IMG submission 185762) | Marine microbial and viral communities from oxygen minimum zone, Eastern Pacific Ocean - ETNP201302SV91 (SPAdes) (version 2) | ecosystem: Environmental > Aquatic > Marine > Oceanic ... | reverse complement strand
ACTAAAATTAATTCTTTATTTTCATTTAAAATATTTTTTAAATTGGATAGGTCATTTAAAACAGGATCAACAAGTTTTTTTTCTGCAGCTAAATCGTATAACGCAGACGCATATCTATCCGATACTAAATCTCCTGATGCAAGTTGTGATGCCATTAAGTTATTCTCCGTAAGGAATTTGTGAAAGGCTATTAACACATCAGAAAAAGCAGGTAAACTCCCAGTTTATGCGTCAAATATGTAATTTTTGTTATTTAGTCTCTAATTGTGAATAAATCACATGAAAGTATAAGGATCAACATCAATAACTACCCTAACAGTAGAGGGTATCTTAACCACATTGACCATTTTTTTAGTGAAAATATTTAAGTTTTTTCTACTTTTCCCTTTCAAAAGAATTCTGTATCGAAACTGGCCTTTTAATAAATTTATAGGAGCCTCGACTGGCCCAAGAACACTAAATTCTTCTGAATTTTTTCTAATATTAACTAATTGTTGGGAAATTTTTTCAACATTTCCTTTCGATGATCCAGATATTATAATTGATGTCATATATCCAAAAGGTGGTATGTGAAATTGCTCCCTCTCTAAAAGGGCTTGATTAATAAAAGTTGAGCGATCTCTTTTTTGCAATGACTGAATAATAGGTTGTTCTGGATAGTGTGTTTGAATAATAACTTTGCCTGTTTGTTGCGATCTACCTGCTCTACCACTTACTTGTTGCAACATGTTATAAGTTTTTTCTATGGCTCGCATATCACCACCAAATAGTCCAGCATCTGCATCAATTACGCCTACTAATGATAAGTTGGGGAAATCATAACCCTTGGCCATTATTTGTGTTGCTACAATAATATCTATTTCTTTATTAGAAAATTTATCAATTAATTCTTTTATTTTTTTTGGTGAGTTTATTAGATCACTTGACATCACGTTTACTACTTTATCTGGAAAAGTTTCAGTGAGCTCTTCAGCAATTCTCTCTACTCCAGGGCCAATAAATTTAATTGAATCTTTTGCATAACACTTTGGACAATTAAAAGACATCTCTTCAATACTGCCACATTGATGACAGAGTAATCGTTTTTTTTGCTGGTGCATCACTAACCAAGAGGAACATTGTAAACACTGGTGTCTATATCCGCATTCAACACATAAGCTTAGAGGAGAATATCCTCTTCTATTTAAAAATATTAATGCTTGTTCTTTATTAGTTAAACAATTATCTATCTCAGTCTTAAGAAGAGCAGATATCCATTTATTTTTTTCTAACTTATTTTTTGATAAATCAACTAAACTTATTTGAGGAAGAGGTAAGCCTGAATATTGTTTTGATAAAAATACATGATGATACTTATTATTATTAATATTATTAATTGTCTCAAGAGAAGGTGTTGCTGATGCAAGTATCAATTTATTTTTTTCAAATTTTGCCTTTACTACTGCTAAATCTCTAGCTTGATAACGTATATTATCCTCTTGCTTATAAGAAGAATCATGTTCTTCATCAATCACGGTTAATCCTAAATTATTGAATGGTAGAAAGAGGCTTGATCGTGCCCCAATAACAACTACCGGCTCTCCCTCATAACATTTGTGCCAAATTTCTTTTCGCCTTTTAGGTGTAATTTTGGAATGCCATATATCGATGTCTATTCCAAATCTCTCTTTAAACCTATTTTCCAATTGGGGTGTTAAACTTATCTCTGGTACCATAATGAGTATTTGTTTTGATTGATTTATCTCATGCTCAATTAAATCAAAATACACTTCTGTTTTTCCAGAACCTGTTACCCCTTCTAATACAACAGGTTTATTGGATTTCTTTTGAGTGCTTATAATATCTTCTTTGGCTTTATCTTGCTCATCATTTAATTTAGTTTTTTTAAAAGATGGTTTAGGAAGAATTTTATCATCTCGTTTATAACTAATAATATCCTTATTGATGGTAAATAATTTTAAGACCGAACCTATTGGTGCCAGCGTATAATCACTTACCCATTTTAAAAACTTAACGTTTATTTCATTAAATTGTATTCCATTAATAATTGTTTCTATTTTTTTTATATTATAATCTGGCCTGTTTACATCAACCGCCATTACCATTCCTACCTCCATCGCTTTTCCAAAAGGAACGATAACAATTTGACCTATTACTAAAGACTGATCATCTGACTCATAAGTAAAAACTTGATCAAAAGGTCTGGCAACAATAATGTTATAATACATATTCAGTAATAATTTTTAATAATCTTAACTTTTTAAATATCACGTATATGATATACAGCAATCAATGAAATTTTTTGTCGATACAGCAGATATTAAACAAATTGAAGAACTTATTCCTACAGGTTTTGTTGACGGAGTAACTACCAATCCATCTCTTATTGCTAAAAATGGTGATGATATGGCTAAAACAATAAAAGCAATTTGTTCAATTGTTTCAGGCCCAGTAAGTGCAGAAGTTACAGCAACAGATTTTGATAAAATGTTGCAAGAAGGAGAATATTTAGCCTCCCTTGCCAAAAACGTTGCGGTCAAAGTTCCTCTTACTCCTAACGGATTAAAAACATGTAAGGCATTAAGAGAGAAGGATATAATGGTAAATGTCACTCTGTGTTTTACCGGTGCACAAGCACTATTAGCAGCAAAAGCAGGGGCTAGTTTTATCTCTCCATTCGTTGGACGATTAGATGATTTGGGGGAAAATGGCATGGATCTTATTGAAGATATCGTAGATATTTATGAGAATTATGATTTTAAGACAGAAGTGCTCGTAGCTTCTATTCGCTCAACACAGCACGTTATTGATGCGGCAATTATTGGTGCACATGTATCTACACTTCCACCAAAAGTAATTCACGAACTTTATAATCATCCTCTAACGGAAAAAGGATTAAATGCCTTTTTGGAAGATTGGAAAAAAACAGGACAATCCATCCTCCCCAAATAAATGAAAAGAAAAGATAATAACAGTTCTGCCGAAGAACTAGTTCATAATTTTCTCAAAAAAAATAAAAACTTTTTTATAAAACATCCAGAATTATTAAAAGAACTACAATTCCCATTGAAAGATGAGAGATCAGAAAAAGTGATTGATCTTCAAGTTTACCGCTATAAAAAAATCAATCAAGAAAATATTGATTTACAAAATCAAATGACTCAGATTTTACTCGCAGGTAAGAGTCATATCCAATCACAAAAAAGAATCCTTAAATCATCTCTTAAAATTCTTAATTGCAAATCATTAGCAAAAGTCTTTAGCGTTATCTTGTCTGATTTTAAATTACTACTTGGGTGCGAATATATTAATTGTTTCAGCACAAATGATAATAAGAAAATTACTGAGATTCAAAATATCGATACAAGAATAGCAAAAAGTTATTTTCGTGACAAAACAATGACAAATCTCAATCAAAACCCCAAGGGGATTCTTTTGTTTTTTCCCAATAAATCGCAAATGATAAAATCCTACATATTATTAAAAATTAATTTTCATGATGATTTATTTTTAGTGGCTATGGGATCAAAAGATGTTAATAAATTTAATCCTGAACAAAAAGTTGATCTTATAGAATATTTAATTAAAATAATTGAAATTAAAATAAATCAGCTAAAATAAATAAGCTTGTTGTCAATATAAAAACTAATATTATATAATTATTTTCAGTCTCCCATTTTGCAAAGCAATTATCTTCTTTAGGGTATACAAGGAAATCATGAGCTGAAACTCCAAATTTAGCCTGACATTCAAAGTTTGTATAATTAAAAATTTAAACACTAAAATTTATATCATCCTTGATGAGATATAGATATAATTTATCCAAATATGTCTTCAAGGTCCTCAATAAAAAATATCGTAAAATTATCTATACCAATTTTTTTTGCTAATTTAGCAATTCCACTGGTGGCTATTGTTGATACAGGATTAATGGGCAATCTTGAAAATGCTAGTTATTTAGTATCTACCAGTATTGCTTCCAGTGTATTTTCGATGATCTTCTGGAGTTTTGGTTTTCTGCGCATGGGAACTGTTGGTATGGTAGCACAAGCCCATGGATCAAAACAATTTCATGAAATTATTAATTTAGTTTTAAGAAACATTACATTTGTTTTGATTATCTCGTTATTGTTGATTTTATTGCAAACCTATATTTTTAAACTTGCTTTATTAATTTTTGAATTAACACCTGAGACAAAAAAAAACTTTAAAGATTATTTTAATATACGTATTTATTCTTCATTCGGTGAACTCACTATATTTGTAATTACAGGTTTATTTATTGGTCTACAAAAAACAAAAACCTCTAGTATTATTGTTGGTTTTTTCTCTATTACTAATATTATTTTTAGTTTAGTTTTTGTACTTTATTTTAATTTAAATGTTCAAGGAGTTGCGCTTGGAACCTTAGTATCTTCAACTCTTACATCTATTATTTTTCTATTTTTTACTTTTTTTGAATTTAAAAAACTTACAACTTTAGAATTTAATTATACAAATATTTTTAATTTTAATAAAATAAAAAATATATTTAATATTAATTTAAATATTTTTATTAGATCAATACTTCTTACGTTTTCTTTTTTATTTTTTACCTATCTTGGTAACTCTATTAATGAAGATGTTGTCGCTGCCAATACTATTTTGCTCAATCTCATAATGCTTTCAGCTTTTATTCTTGATGCCTATGCATTTTCAACAGAAGGGCTTGTAGGTTATTCAATTGGATCTAAAAATAAAAAATTATTAAAAGAGATTATTAAAAACTCTTTTATTTTAAGTAGCGCTACGGGGTTAATAATTTCATTTGGATATTTTTTAGGCAAAAATAAATTTATAGAACTAATGACTGATTTAGAAAGCATCAAGGTCATTTGCTTATCATATTCAGTATGGATTGTAATAATTCCCTTTATTTCTTCTTTTTGTTATCAATTTGATGGAATTTTTGTCGGCGCATCTAAAACAAAAGAACTTCGAAATGCTATGATCATATCTGTCAGTATTTATTTATTAACAGCTTTTTTTCTAGTTAATTTTTTTGGTAATTTAGGTTTGTGGATTGCATTAAGTATTTTCTTTTTTTTAAGAGGGTTAACTTTGTTTTTATATATTGGAAGAATTTACAAAACAGCAGTATAAAAAAATTTTAGATTATTTTTTTTAGAAATGAAACTATATGTGAATAGCTCTACCCTCAACATTCATTGCTGCTTCCTTAACAGCTTCACTTGTTGTTGGATGTGCATGACATATACGCGCAATATCTTCTGAACTCCCACCAAATTCCATCGTGGTTACAATTTCTGCAATCAATTGTCCTGCATCATGACCAATGATATGTGCTCCTAAGATTTGATCAGTTTTACTATCTGCTAAAATTTTAACAAAGCCTTCAGGTAAAGATGTCGTTAATGCTCTTCCATTTGCCATAAAAGGAAACTTGCCAATCTTATAATTAATTTTAGCATCTTTAAGTTCAGTCTCTGTTTTTCCAACAGAGGCAACTTCTGGGCTTGTATAAACAATGGCAGGAATAATATCATAATTTATGTGTGGTTTTTGACCATTGATGAATTCGACACATGCCACACCTTCTTCCTCCGCTTTATGTGCTAGCATAGGGCCTGGCACAACATCACCAATTGCAAAAATCCCATCAACATTTGTTTTAAATTTACTATTTATTTCAATAGATTTTTGTTGATTTAATTTTACACCAATATTCTCTAAATTTAATCCTTCAGTATTAGGTTTACGACCAACAGACATCAAAACAACATCATACTTTTCAGTAATTTGTTTTTTATCAGATGATTCCATTGATACATCAACACCGGATTTATTTATCTTTGTTGATATTACTTTATGCGACAGTTTAAATTCTAATCCTTGTTTTTTTAAAGATTTCATAAACTCTTTAGCAATTTCCTCATCCATCGTTGGTACAATTCTATCTAATGCTTCCACCACTGTTACTTTTGATCCTAGTCTACTCCATACAGAACCCATCTCTAAACCAATGTATCCACCACCAATAACTAGAAGGGATTTTGGAACCGCCTCTAATGCTAAAGCGCCAGTTGAAGTTACAATTTGTTTTTCATCAACAGGTATTGCATCAATGGCAATAGAGGTTGATCCAGTTGCAATGATAAAATTTTTTGCTGAATAATTTTTTTCTCCATCACTAGAAGAAACTTTTATTTTTTTTGTATCAACAAAAGAAGCTGATCCTTGCAGAAGTGTAATTTTATTCTTTTTAAATAAAAACCCAATTCCTGTCGTTAATTGTTTAACGATTTTATTTTTACGCTGCATAAGTTTTGCTAAATCAAGGGCTACTTTGCCTGTTGAGATACCATGTTCTTCTGCATATTTAGATATTTCTGTAAATTTTTCAGATGAATTCAATAAAGCTTTCGATGGAATACAACCAATATTCAAACAAGTACCGCCCAGTGTTTTTTCTTTTTCAACACAAGCCACTTTCATTCCCAGTTGGGCAGCTCTGATTGCTGCAACATATCCTCCTGGTCCAGCTCCAATAACAATTAAATCAAAATCTGCCATCTATACCCCTAAAATTAACTTCGATGGATTTTCTAGTAAGTTTTTAATACTTACTAAAAAACCAACGCTTTCTTTTCCGTCAATAATGCGGTGATCATAACTAAAAGCAAGATACATCATTGGTCGAATAACAATTTCATCGTCAACAACGACGGCTCTTTTTTGAATATTGTGCATACCTAAAATTCCTGATTGAGGTCTATTAATAATTGGTGTGCTTAACATTGAACCATATACACCGCCGTTTGAAATAGTAAAGGTGCCCCCTATTAAATCATCCATAGTTAAACTGCCTTCTTTTGCTTTTGTACTCAGATCAACAATTTGTTGCTCGATATCACCAAAGGTCATAGTATCAGCATCTTTCAATACAGGAACGACTAGACCTTTTTCCGTTCCAACAGCAATACCAATATCAAAGTGATTTTTATAAATAATATTCTCTTCACGAATTTCTGCATTAACAGCAGGAAATTCTTGAAGGCTTGTGACAACTGCTTTAACAAAAAAAGACATTAAGCCAAGCTTTACATTATAGCGTTCCATGAAATCTTCTTTTTTTGACTCACGAACTTTCATTATTTCTGACATGTCAACTTCATTAAAAGTTGTAAGAATAGCAGCTGTATTTTGAGACTCTTTTAATCTAGTTGCAATTGTTTTCCTAATCTTTGACATCTTCACCACTTCTTCTCTTTCTTTTGAAGTTGGTTTATTTGTGGATGAGTTATTCATAAAATGAAATACATCCTCTTTTGTTAAACGACCATCTGGTCTTGAAGATGCAATTTGATCTAAATCTAAATCATTTTCTTCAATTAGTTTTTTTACAGCCGGTGATAGCTTATTACTTTCTTTATTTTGATTATTAATTTTAGTTTCTTGTTTTCTTTCTTCTTTAACCTTTTGTTCTAGAGGTTTTTCTGTAACAGTTTTTTTAGCTGTTACAGATACATCTGTATTTTTTGTATCACTTAAAAGAGCAAGCACTCCACCAATATTAACATCAGCACCTTCTTCAACTTTTATTTCTGAAATGGATCCTGAACTTGGTGCTGGAACTTCTACTGTAATTTTATCTGTTTCAATCTCAACCAAAGGTTCATCAGCCTCAAATGACTCACCTACTTTTTTTAACCATTTAGAAACAGTTGCTTCTGTTATAGATTCACCGAGGGTTGGTACAATTAACTCCATACTATTTATCTTCTATTTAACATGTTAACTCGTTTATTCAATTGGCAGTTTGTATTTAACAAGGGATACACCTGATTTTTCATTTTGAATTTCATTAAGAGTTGCTTCTGTTGCTAATCGTATAATATTTTTTTGATTTGTTAGGTGTCGATCAAATACTCCAGTTGCGGGAGAAGCAGCAGCTCTTCTTCCAATAAAATATAATTCGTTTTTAGAGTCTATTAAATGTAATACTGATTTAAGTCTCTTTTCAATAAATTCCCAGGCTCCCATATTTTTTGGTTCCTCTTGACACCAGATCATTTCACAATGACTAAATTTTTTAATTCCTTGTTTTAATACTTCATACGGGAAGGGGTACAATTGTTCTAAGCGTATTATATAAACATTATTTAGTTGAAGTTCATTTATATGATCCTGCAATTCAAAATAAACTTTTCCTGAACAAAATACAATTCGATTAACTTTTTTATATTCATCTTCTGTAAGTGGGTTGCTGAGAGCACGGTGAAAACTGGAGCCATTTACAAAATCTTCTAAAGGGGATGTATTGGCTTTATGACGCAGAGTAGACTTGGGCGTCATTAATACTAATGGCTTTCGAAAATCTCTCATCATTTGTCTTCGTAAAATATGGAAATAATTTGCAGGACTTGTACAATTAGCAACTTGTATATTATCTTCTGCACACATTTGTAAAAATCTTTCTAAGCGTGAACTTGTATGTTCTGGTCCTTGTCCTTCATGACCATGTGGGAGTAATAAAGTTAGACCTGACATACGTAACCATTTTCTCTCTCCAGTTGTAATAAATTGATCAATAATTGTTTGTGCCCCATTGGAGAAATCTCCAAACTGAGCTTCCCAAATAACTAATGTTTTGGGATCAGCTTGGGAATACCCATATTCGAAACCAAGAACTCCAAATTCAGATAAAAAGCTATCTACAATTTCAAATAAAGCTTGGTCTTTTCTAAAATGACGAAGAGGGACAAAGCGTTTTTCATTCACTTGATCATACAATACCGCATGACGATGACTAAATGTTCCCCTACCAACATCTTGTCCTGATAAACGAACACCATATCCATCTTTCAGTAATGTCGCAAATGCCATAGCTTCTGCTGTTGCCCAATCAATTTTTTTTCCATCAATTATTGATTGATATCTTTCATTATAAATTTTTTGAATTCTTTTATGAGGTGTAAAATTTTCTGGTAAGGAATGAATTTCTTTGGCTAAGATTTTTAAATCATTTTCAGTTGAAGATGTTTTACCTCTTCGAGCATCAATAGATGCGATTTTAATACCTGTCCATGTTCCATCCAACCAATCTGCTTTGTTTGGTTTGTAAGATTTAGATAACTCAAACTCATTATCTAAAAATTTTTTAAAATCTGCAAGTTTAGTTTTGGCCTCTTCTTCAGTTAGTACATTTTCTTTTATTAATTGGTCTTTATATATATTTAAGGTTGTTAGATGTTTCTTAATTTTTTTATACATTAAGGGTTGAGTAAACATTGGCTCATCCGCCTCATTGTGTCCTGATCGCCTATAACAAAACATGTCCACAACAACATCTTCTTTAAATAAATGTCTATATTCTGCAGCGAGCCTAGACACATGCACTACCGCTTCTGGATCATCGCCATTAACATGAAAGATTGGCGCTTGAACCATTTTAGCTATTTCAGTACAATAAGGTGCAGATCGACCATAGTGCGGAGTAGTAGTGAAACCAATTTGATTGTTAATAACAAAATGTATTGTGCCGCCAGTACGAAAGCCACGAAGTTGAGACATAGCGAATGTTTCTGCTACAATTCCTTGTCCTGCCATAGCGGCATCACCATGAATAAGAATGCCAAAAACTTTATCAGTAGTTTTATCTTTTAATAAAGTTTGTTTTGCTCTTACCTTGCCTATAACAACAGGATCGACTGCCTCAAGATGAGATGGATTTGGTGTTAGGGATAAATGTATCTTTTTACCATCAAACTCTCTATCACTTGATACTCCTAAATGATATTTCACATCCCCTGATCCTAAAACTTCATTAGGGTCATTTAAATTACCTTGAAATTTAGATAAAATTCCTCTGTAGGGCATCCCTAAAACAGTTGCTAGCAATGTTAATCTTCCTCGATGAGCTGTTCCAAAATATATATCTTCTACTCCTAATAAACATGATTGTTTTACAATCTGTTCGATACCAGGTATCATAGACTCACCGCCTACAATACCATACCTCTTAGTTCCTAAAAATTTTTTATCTAAATATTTTTCAAATAATTCTGAATCAACTAGTCGTTGAAAGATTGCTTTTTTTCCTTGTGTTGTAAAAATAGTTTTGTTGTTAACTTCTTCTATTCTTTCCTGTACCCACTGTTTCTGTTCCACAGATTGAATATGTAAAAATTCAACACCAATAGATGAAGCATATGTTTTATTTAATATTTTAATAATCTCTTTTAGAGTTGCTGTTTCCAAACCAAGACTTCCATCGATAAAAATCTCTCTATCAAAATCATTTTCAGAAAAACCGTAAGATTTATAATCCAATTCTGGGTGGTAATTTTTTTCATGTAATTCTAGTGGATCTAAATTTGAAATAAGATGACCATTTATTCTATAAGCTCTGATTAATCGTAATGCTCTTATTGAGTCTAAAGTTGAAGTTTTAAAACTATTAAAATCAACTCCTGATGAAGATCGGATAACTTTATCAAATGAAATATCATCAATGACATTAGTTTCTCTTTTTTTCCATTCAGGTCCTCCAAAATCAGAAATGATAGATACCTCATCTTCATTTAATGAAGAAAAAAAACTTTTCCAACTCTCATCAATGCTTTTAGGATTCTGAGTAAATTTAAAATAAAGCTCGGCTACATAAGGTGCATTGGCACTATTTAAAAAACTATCATTCATCTTTATTCTTATACACTTATTATTTTTTAGAAATATTATTAGATTTCAAATTTAATTATACCCTTTTTGCATTTCTGCTAACATTGTTTCACCCATTTTAGCAGGAGATGGCGCAACAGCAATATTAGCTGATTGCAGAGCATCAATTTTTGACTGAGCTGTCCCTTTATTCCCAGATATTATGGCGCCTGCATGACCCATTCTCTTACCTTTAGGCGCAGACACACCTGCAATAAATGCAGACATTGGTTTTTTTATTGGTGAATTTGATATAAATTCTGCAGCATCTTCCTCTGCAGTACCTCCTATTTCACCTATCATCAATATTCCTTTTGTATCCTCATCGTGCAAAAACAAATCGAGACAATCAATAAAA
>Ga0208764_10002688_pt1 | contig 11077 bp, 7 predicted proteins | sample ETNtaG_18_FD_185762 | JGI IMG/M metagenome (GOLD analysis project Ga0208764, IMG submission 185762) | Marine microbial and viral communities from oxygen minimum zone, Eastern Pacific Ocean - ETNP201302SV91 (SPAdes) (version 2) | ecosystem: Environmental > Aquatic > Marine > Oceanic ... | reverse complement strand
TGTAAAGGATCTGCCTAAAAATGAACTTGGGATTAATATTGATGATAATTTTCAGATTGCACTTGAAGTCCTTCCCGACAAAAAAAAGTTTATTTCTGAATTAAGAAAAAAATCCGACTCGGCAGAGCGAGTTTTAATTGCGACTGATCCTGATCGTGAAGGAGAGGCCATCGCAGCTCATCTCGCAGTAGAAATTCCGAAAGAAAAACTAGAACGAGTGCAATTCACTGAGATTACAAAGGCAGGAATCCAACAAGGAATAAATAATATTCGGAAAATAGATACCGACTTAGTGTCTGCTCAAACTGCTCGCCGTGTAATAGATCGCCTCGTTGGCTATAAAGTATCTCCTGTGTTATGGGCAACTTTGCAAAGTAATATGAATTTTGTTTCTACCAATTTATCTGCAGGAAGAGTTCAATCGGCGGCTGTTAAAATTATTGTTGATCGAGATCGCTTAAGAGCAAAGTTTAATAAGTCTGTATTTTTTGATCTGAAGGCTGAACTATTAAAAATAGATACAACTGATACATTTAACGCCACCCTTGTTAAGATTGATGATATAAAAATAGCAACCAGTAGTAGTTTTGATTCAGAAACTGGATCTTTAAAAACCAAGGACATTATACTCTTATCACAAACCCAAGCAGAAGAACTTGTTAATGAACTCAAACCTGGAAACTGGACTATAACAAATATTGAGGATAAACCACGTACATCAAATCCTAAACCGCCGTTTACGACAAGCACATTGCAACAAGAAGCCGTAAGAAAATTAAGAAACTCAGCACGACAAACTATGAGTGTTGCTCAACAATTATATGAAAATGGTTTTATAACCTATATGCGTACTGATTCTACACATTTATCTGATGAGGCTATTTCAGGTGCAAGAAATATTATTAAAAATAATTATGGTGATGAATACCTTCCAGATAAACCAAAACAGTATACAACAAAAGTTAAAAATGCTCAAGAAGCACACGAAGCAATCCGACCTGCTCATCGTGTTTTTCGTTCGGTAGATGAAGTCCAAAAATCTTTAGGTGACGATGCGTCCAAGTTATATGATTTAATCTGGAAAAGAACCATTGCCAGTCAAATGCAATCTGCTAAATTGAAACAAACAGCAATAACAATCAAAAATCAAAATGTAGAATTCAGGGCCAATGGTCAAGTCATCTTATTCCCTGGATATATGCGTGTTTACGTTGAAGGACGTGATAATCCCAATAGGGATTTGGCTAATAAAGAACGATTACTGCCAGAACTTAAACTTGGAGAGAAGCTAAACTGTAAAAACCTTGAACCAGAACATCACAGCACAAAACCACCGGCACGCTATACCGAAGCTTCTCTTGTAAAATCTTTAGAAGAAAACGGCATTGGAAGACCTTCTACTTTTGCATCTATTTTAGCAACTGTTGTACGTCGCAAGTATGTAGATCGTAAGAATGGAAAACTTGCCCCCACATTTCTTGGTTTAGCTGTTACACAATTATTGGAAAATCATTTTACAAATCTTGTAAATAAAGAGTTTACTGCAAAAATGGAAAATGGTTTGGATGATATCTCTACGGGTAAGTTAGAAGCGATTCCATTTATGACCAACTTTTATCATGGTGGAGGCCAATTTCTAGGATTGGAAAAAATGCTCCAAGAAAAAGTCGACATACCAGCAGCATGCTCAATTGCCATCCCTGATGAATTATCGGAAACAACTGAAGGTAGGATTGGAAAGTTTGGCCCTTATTTGCGACGCGGAGAAGATACAAGGTCAATACCGGATGAAATTTATTTAGGTGACTTAACCTTGGATAAAATTGATGAAATATTTATTGAAAAAACAAAAGAAGATGAACCTCTAGGTTCAGATCCTAAATCTGGCGAATTAATTTGGATAAAAAAAGGCCCCTACGGTCATTATGTGCAATTGGGTGAGACAAAAACACGTAAAGGAATTCCAAAAAACTATGCTTTATCTGATGTAAATCTTGATTACGCTCTAAAATTATTATCCTTACCGAGAGAAATAGGCATCCACTCTGAAACCAAAGAAATGATTACGGCTGACTACGGTCGCTATGGACCTTATATCAAATGCGGAAAACAAAATGCATCGCTACGTGGGGTTGAAACACCTTTAGATATCTCTTTAGAAAAAGCAATTGAATTGCTAGCTAATCGTAATAAAACAAGTGCTGAGATTAAGGAGTTAGGTAAGCACCCTAAAAGTGGAGAAGTCTTGGTTCTTAAAGATGGTCGCTATGGACCTTATATAAGTGACGGTAAAACAAATGCATCATTAGGAAAACTATATTCTGCTGAGACCATTACATTAGATGATGCAATAGATATTATAGATCAAAAAAGATTAAATCCACCAAAGAAAAAACGAGCTCGGAAAAAGAAAAAATGAGAGCAAACACAATTATTGTTAACTGTTACTTTCTCAATTAATTATGGACAAAACCATTGAAAAGATAGTTTCTTTATCTAAAAGAAGAGGTTTCATTTTTCAGAGTTCCGATATTTATGGCGGTTTTTCGGCGGTCTATGATTATGGACCTCTAGGAATAGAATTAAAAAATAATATCTCCCAACTTTGGTGGAAAGATATGACCCAAGTGCACGAAAATATTGTGGGTCTTGACAGCGGAATTTTGATGCATCCAAAGATTTGGGAAGCTTCAGGGCATGCGGATGCATTTAATGATCCGCTTGTAGACTGTAAACAATGCAAATCCCGTTATAGAGCTGATGAATTTTTAGGAGAAAATCTAGCTATTAATTGGAATGATACCCAGTGTCCTAAGTGTGGTACAACGGGTAATTTGACCGAACCTCGAAACTTTAATTTGATGTTCAAAACACATGTCGGACCCATTGAAGAAACGGGAGCAGAAGCATTTTTAAGACCTGAGACAGCCCAAGGTATTTACGTGAATTATCAGTTAATTCAAGGGGCTATGCGACTAAAAATACCTTTCGGAATCGCCCAAATTGGTAAAGCATTTAGGAATGAAATTGTCGCACGAAATTTTATTTTCCGAACACGTGAGTTTGAACAAATGGAAATGCAATATTTTGTAAAGCCTGGGACTGATAATATGATTATGAATAAATGGAAAGAAAAACGTTTTCAATTCTATCTGGATATACTTGATATTAATAAAGAAAAATTGAGATATAGTAAACATGGAAAGGATGAGCTAGCTCATTATGCTAAAGATGCTTGGGATATAGAATATCATTTCCCTTTTGGTTGGTCAGAAGTAGAGGGCATTCACAACCGTACTGATTATGATCTTAAACAGCATGAAAAATTTTCAGGAAAAAATTTGTCCTACTTTGACCAACCAAATAATGAACGGTTTTTGCCCTACATCATCGAAACATCTGCTGGTTTAAATAGAATGCTCCTCACAGTACTAACAGATGCCTATTGGGAGGACGATGCAAATAATCGAGTTGTGATGAAATTGCACCCAAGACTTGCTCCTATAAAAGCTGTAATATGTCCTTTAACAAAAAAAGATGGATTGCCTGAAAAAGCAAGGGAAATTATGGAAATTCTTAAACCAAATTTTAAGGTTATTTATGATATGCAAGGCTCAATCGGTAAAAGATATTATCGGCAAGATGAAGCAGGCACACCTTTTGGGATTACGGTAGACCATCAATCTCTAGATGATAATACTGTCACACTACGACATCGTGATACCCAAAAGCAAGATCGAATATCAATAGAGAAAATCTCTCATATTATTGAAAATAATATAAAAAATTATTAACTAATATAATTTCAATATTACTTGTGATATCTATCATAGTGATTTATATAGCTGCCCGCTAAAATAAGATTTGCCAATTTTACGTTCTAAATCTTGGCTAAGTCTGGCTACTTTTTTTATATCGATTCCAGTCCTATAGCCCATACTCTCCAACATATTAACAGTATCTTCAGTAGAGATATTACCTCCAGAGCCTTTAATAAATGGAGAACCACCAATCCCTCCAAAAGACGTATCTATTTCCATAATATTAAATTTTAAAGCTTGGGAAAGGTTTACGAGACCAACGCCTTGCGTATTATGAAAATGCATACATAGGTAAATATCAGGGAAAAATTTAAATATACTCTCCAGTAATACAGAAATTGATTGTGGGTCTGCCATACCACTCGTATCACATAGAGCAATTTTATTAACACCCATTTCTAAAATACTTGATAAGTTTTTGACAATTAATTCTTGTTTTACTCTCCCATCATAAGAACATCCCCACACGCATTGCAAGCCTGCACGTATTTCTAAATTATTTTTCATTCCTATTTCTATAATACTATTCAAATTCTTCAGAGATTTAGATGTACTCATACCTAGATTTTTTTTATTATATGTTTGGCTTACTGAGACTGAAGTTTCAATTTTTTTTATACCTAATTGTAACGCCCTCTCTACTCCTTGCACATTAAAAACTAAAGCACTGTATTCAATATCATGTCTATCTGGTAATTGCTTTACAAAATCATCAATGTTTAACATTTGAGGTACTTTCTTTGGGTTTACAAAACTCCCTACTTGAATATTTTTTATTCCAGAATTAATGAGACCGTTAACTAAAAATAATTTTTCCTTTAGTGGAATGGTTTGACTAACGACTTGTAAGCCATCTCTCAAACCAACTTCCATAATTTTTATTTTTTTCATTACTGTTAAATTATAGTTCTTTATTATTCGTTAATTAATAATAAAATAATAAGTTTATAAGATTTCTTTTCTTAAAAGATAATGGTTCTTAATTATGCAAAAATATATCAGATTTTTTATTTCCATTGTATTAATTCATAAAATAATTATTGCAGCCAATACAGATCCTGTATTTGGCAAAAATGGAATGATTGTTTCTACCAGTAATCATGCATCAGAGGCTGGGATAGAAATTCTTCAAAAAGGTGGAAATGCTATAGACGCAGCCGTAGCTGTGGGCTTTGCTCTTGCAGTCACTTCATCGAGTAATGGCAATCTCGGAGGGGGTGGTTTTCTTGTAGCTTCATTAGCTAATGGTGCATCTTTTACCTTGGACCATCGAGAAAAAGCACCAATGGCTGCACATCAAAATATGTTCTTAGATGATTCTGGAGACGTTGTACCAGGGATGTCGTTATATTCAAGATCTAGTAGCGGAGTACCCGGGACTGTAGATGGATTAATCCGCGTGCTTGAAGACTATGGCTCAGGAAAGATTTCTTTAAGAGAGGCATTAAACCCAGCAATAGATCTGGCAGAAAGAGGATTTTTACTTTCCCACTTTGAAGCTAAACAATTTAACGCATATAAAACCTTCTTTGAGAGAAATAAGGCAGCATCCAAAATTTTCGTACGTAAGGACGGCCGCCTATGGAAAAAAGGCGATAAACTCATCCAAAAAGATTTAGCAAAAACTCTAAAAAGAATTGCACGATATGGGCGCGATGGTTTTTATACTGGCCCTGTAGCAAAAATGATTGTGGATGAGATGAAACGTGGGAATGGTCTTATATCTATTGCTGATCTTAAAAATTATTCATCAAAATATCGACTACCAGTTTCAGGTACATATAAAGATTATGAAATAATTTCAATGGGACCTCCAAGTTCTGGCGGTGCTCTACTTATTAATATGTTAAACATGCTCGAGCATTACACTTTGGATAGCATGAGTTGGCACTCTTCTGATTATATCCATATACTTACAGAAGTTGAGAGACGTGCCTACGCTGATCGCGCAGAACATATGGGAGATCCTGACTTTTGGGATGTTCCACTTAAAATGCTTACTTCGAAAGAATATGCAAAGACACGAATTAGAGATATTGATCTAAATAAAGCTACTCCAAGCAATAGCATATCTGCCTCAAAAAAACCTGGTTATGAATCTCCCGAGACAACACATTATTCCGTAGTGGACTCCTGGGGAAATGCTGTAAGCGTGACCACTACTATTAATTTAGGCTATGGCAATGGCTGTGTTGTAAGTGGCGCTGGATTTTTTCTAAATAATGAAATGGATGATTTTTCATCTAAGCCAGGTGTCCCTAACGCATTTGGACTTCTTGGTAATGAAGCAAATGCAATTGAATCAAATAAGAGACCACTTTCATCAATGACCCCAACCATTGTATCAAAAAATGGTAAACCATTTTTAGTTCTTGGCTCTCCCGGTGGTTCCACAATCATTACAACAACAATGCAAACAATATTAAATGTAATAGATCATGATATGGATATCAAGGAAGCTGTTTGTTCAGCTAGATTCCATTCCCAGTGGCTGCCTGATGTTATTCAATTCGAGCCCAGAGGTTTAGTTAAAGATGTCCGAAATAACCTTGAATTACGTGGTCATAAATTAGTTCCTCGTGGTGGTTATATTGGAGAAGCAAACGGAATATTAATTACAAAGGACGGTTTTTATGGAGGTGGCGATTGTAGAGGCGAAACTTCCGCTATAGGTTATTAGCATCCCATTAGATTATCAATTAAATTTAAATATATTGAGGGGCCTACCAATAACGCCTCCTCATCCATATTGAAATGAGAGCAGTGGTGTGGTGTCTCAAACAGATTGTTCTTGTTTGGGGCAGATCCAATAAAAAAGAAACATCCCGGAATTTTTTGTAAATAGTATGCAAAATCTTCACCGCCCATAGAAAGATAAGGATCCCCGGCATTTTCCCCAACCACTTGACGTGAAGCGTTTAATACATTTTTTGTAGGTTTTAAATGATTTATGGTAGGTGGATAACCATCTTTATATTCAAAAATAATCTCAGCATTATACGCACTAGCTATTCCATCTATAATTTCCGACATCCTAGATTTAATTAATTGGCGATTTTTTTCACTGTAAGATCTTGTGGTACCCGAAAGATTTACTTCATCTGCGATTACATTAAAATTATGCCCACCATTTATTTTCCCAATTGTGACAACTGTATTTTCTAGTGGATTAGTATTCCTACTAACAATAGTCTGAAATGCTTGGACCAATTGTGATGCTATTACAATTGTATCTACAGTTCCTTGGGGTGCTGCACCATGTCCCCCTATTCCTTTAATTTTTATATCGAACATATCTGCTGCTGCCATAACCGCTCCATCCTTAACACCAACCTCCCCCAGCGGCTGATAATTCCATAGATGAATACCATAAATTTCATCTAATTCATTCAAACAACCATCCTTTATCATATACCTTGCACCTCCATCTCCTTCTTCCGCAGGTTGGAATATAAATCTAATCATTCCATTATAATTATTGGTAGTTTGCGTTAGAACTTTTGCAGTACCCAGGAGCATTGCCATATGCCCGTCATGACCACAAGCATGCATCACACCATTATTTTTTGATGAGAAATCTAAACCACTTTTTTCTTGAATTGGGAGTGCATCCATATCTGCTCGTAAACCGACTTTTAGACCATCACCAAATTTCAAATCTGCAGTAATACCTGTCTTCCCAACATTAGTTTTTGGCTTAAGACCCATAGATTTCAATTCTTTCTCAATAATATCAGCCGTGCGATATTCTTTAAAACCCAATTCAGGGTATTGGTGAAAGTCTCTTCTCCAGTTAATAATCATTTGGTTAATTTTTTTTACCTCATTTCGTATATTCATAATTATATCCTTTCAATTATACTTGACACTAACTTTATAAAACTATCTTTAGATCTTGATGCATTTTCCAATACTTCCTTATGCGTAAGTGGATGATCTGATAAACCCGCAGCTAAATTTGTTAAAAGCGAAAGAGTTAATATATTTAAACCTAATGAACCTGCTAGTTCTATTTCAGGTAATGTGCTCATCCCTACTGCTGACCCATTAATAGATTTTAAATATTTTATTTCAGCCGGAGTCTCATATGCTGGTCCTAGGGTCCAACAATAATTTCCTTGTATAACATTTATATCATTAGCCAATGCAGCTTCTTTCGCGATGGATATTAATTGGGCCGAATGGTATTTATTTTTATTCTCTAAATAAGGATCTCCAGTTAAATTTTGGAATGTACAATCTAAGTGTCCAATAACAGTCATAATTGTTCCAGGCAGGACTTCTTTTCTTAAACTTCCAGATGAATTTGTAATGATAATATTCCTTATACCACATTTTTTAAACACTTGTATTGGGAAACCAACTTCTTCAATTGAAAAACCTTCATAGCAATGAACTCTACCTCTTGCAACAAGGACTTCTTTATTATTCAAAATACCTTTAATTAATTCCCCTTTATGTCCCTCCACTGATGATTGTGGATAATGGGGTATCTTAGAGTATGGTAACATTTTCTTTTCAGTTAATATATCTGCTATAGATCCTAATCCGGAACCCATAATCATTCCAATTTTTCCGTTAAATCCAGTATGTTGTAAAATGGCATGTGATGCATTTTCTACTTTGTCCATTTTCACGATATTCCTGTTACCAGTTGTCCGCAGCCCGCATCAATATCTTGCCCCTTACTCCATCTAATAGTAGTAGGAAATGGTGCATTTTTTAGTTGCTTTAGAAAAGTTATTATAGTTTTATCAGGTGGACGATTGTATTTGCCTCCTATCTCATTATAAGGAATCAAATTAAGTTTGCAATTTATAGAACTTAAAATATTTTTTATTTTCTGAGCATCTTCTTGTTTATCATTTACCCCAGCCAATAAAACGTATTCGATAGTAACCTTTTTACGAGAAGTAAGAGTATAATTTTTAATGGCCCTTAATAATTCCGGGAAAGTATTTTTCCGGGCTATTGGCATAGTCTGAATTCGTTGCCCTTGATCAGAACCATTTAAACTAACAGCTAATTTAAAAGGATGTCCCTCTTTTGTATACAATTCAATTTTTTTAATTAATCCTGCTGTAGAAATTGTTATACGTTTAGCTCCTAAATTAATTCCCAATGGATCGTGCAGGAGATGGGCAGCATCGATACAATTTTTGTAGTTTAAGAATGGTTCGCCCATACCCATGAATACAACATTAGTAATTGGTGTCTCAATAATTTTTTGAAGCTGAAAAAACTGATCTATTATTTCTCCAACAGATAAGTTTTGCACAAAACCCATTTTTGCTGTAGCGCAAAAATCACAATCCACGGCACATCCAACCTGAGTAGATAAGCAAACAGTAATTCTATTTGCACTTTTCATTATAACTGATTCTATCCTTTTACCATTATTTAATTGAAAGAGAAATTTCTTTGTTTTTTTTGAAGGAGAAATATCTCTTTCTATCAATTTTAGTGAATGTAAAGGAAAGTTAATCAATTTTTTTCGAAATGAATTTGATAAATCTGTCATTTTATTATAATCATCTACCCTTTGTCGATAAATCCAATCAAAAAGTTGCCTCCCTCGAAAAGATCTCTGCCCTAGAGCAACCACAAAAGACTCTAATTCCTGTATTGATTGCCCAATCAAGGGTTTATATAATGTAGATTTACTAGTTAACATCATTTAAAATTTCAAAATAAGGTAATTAAACGCAACTAAGAAACTAACTAATTGATCTTTGACTTATTCTTTCTTTTTAGGGCAACGCTTACACATTAAGTTTTCCCCCTTATAAAAAATTAAAAATAAAAGATTAGTATGCAAGAAACACAACAGGATGTATTAGAACTTGAGAAACTTGCCCATTCTCGAGAATTATTTTTTAAAGAGATTAACAATGTAGTTATTGGGCAACAGAATATATTAGACCACCTGCTCATTGCTCTTCTTTCGCGTGGACATTCATTATTGGTTGGAGTCCCCGGGCTAGCAAAAACATTGATAATCCAAACACTGTCAAAGGTCTTAGATTTATCTTTTAAACGAATACAATTTACACCCGACCTGATGCCTAGTGATATTACAGGTACTGAATTAATTGATATTGATAAAGATACAGGACAACGATCATTTAGATTTTATCAGGGGCCTATTTTTGCAAATATTATACTAGCTGATGAAATCAACCGAACTCCTCCGAAAACTCAGTCAGCCTTACTTGAAGCCATGCAAGAGCATCGAGTAACAACTGGAGGAAAAACATACAATTTGGATGAACCATTTTTTGTTTTAGCTACTCAAAACCCCATCGAGCAGGAAGGCACTTATCCTCTCCCGGAAGCGCAACTAGATCGATTTATGTTTAATTTGACTATCGATTACCCATCATCTGAAGAAGAAATTGCTATTGTTCGAGAAACCACTACACCTCAAAAAAAATTATTAAATCCAATAATCAATCAATCTGAATTAGTATCATATCAGAATCTTGTTCGGCGTGTTCCAGTTGCTGATAACGTTGTTGAATATGCCGTGAAGCTGGTTTCTGCTTCCCGACCAAGTTCAACTGAAGCCCCTGATTTTATTCAACAATCTGTCGAATGGGGCGCAGGCCCTCGAGCGTCACAGTATTTGGTACTTGGAGCAAAAGCAAAAGCAATTCTTGATGGTAGGCCTACCCCAAACACTAATGATATTAAGGCTTTGGCGTTACCTATCCTTCGGCATCGTGTATTACCTAATTTTAATGCAGAAGCAGAAGGGTTAAAGGTTGAAGATATAATATCACAACTTTTAGATACGATAGACTAAGAGTGCTGGAACATACAGATAAAAGAAAATTTCTTAATCCAGAAATGGTTGCTCTATTAAGCTCGATGGTGCTTAGAGCACGAATGGTTGTTGAAGGATATATTATTGGTCAACATCGTAGTCCTTACCATGGTTTTTCTGTTGAATTTGCGGAACATCGAGCATATGGCTTTGGAGATGAAGTTCGTCATATTGATTGGAAGCTTTTTGCTAAAACAGATCGACTTTATATTAAAAGATACGAGGAAGAGACAAATTTACGTGCTCATTTAATTTTAGATATTAGTAAATCTATGCTTTACTCCAGCAATGTTGTAACAAAATTAAATTATGCTAATTCCCTGATAGCTGCTTTATCTTATCTTATGATTAACCAACAAGATGCCGCAGGATTGGTGCAATTTTCTGATCAGATAGATACATTTATACCACCAAAATCCAGGCCAAGTCA
>Ga0208764_10002687_pt1 | contig 11079 bp, 15 predicted proteins | sample ETNtaG_18_FD_185762 | JGI IMG/M metagenome (GOLD analysis project Ga0208764, IMG submission 185762) | Marine microbial and viral communities from oxygen minimum zone, Eastern Pacific Ocean - ETNP201302SV91 (SPAdes) (version 2) | ecosystem: Environmental > Aquatic > Marine > Oceanic ... | reverse complement strand
GCAGTTCGTTGATCCGACTGTACGGCTGCGTGGACAGTCGGTCCATCACGCCCTTCAAATACTCCAGCGGGTTAGCCCCGCATTCCGCTGAGCTGTTACCAGACTTGCCTGTAGTACAGGCGAATTAACATATCAGACATGAGAGAATCTACTGCGCTGTAGTGATAGCCCTCTGCTTGAAACCCGACAATATCAATAAGCCAGCACCAATGACAATCCACACATCGGCCAAATTAAAGGCCGGCCAGTGCCAATGATTGACATAAAAGTCGAGCCAGTCGACCACAGCACCCCGAACAATTCTGTCGACGAGATTACCCACCGCACCGCCCAAGATCAGGGAATAGGCAGTCGCCTCAATGAACCTTGGTTTTCGAACGATCAAAACTACCAGAAATACAGACGCGAAAGCTGCAATGCCGGCAAGAAATAACCTTTGCCAACCTGCCTGATCAGCCAAAAAACTGAACGCGGCACCGGGATTGAGCACATGAACCAAATTGAAATGCGCAGCAACTGGCATTGAGTTGTGTAGAGGCAACCAAATTTCAATCACTGCTTTGGATGCCTGGTCCAACACTGCAAATAGCGTTGCAAAGGCGATCCAGTACCAAGGACGGAGGATCTTCATTTGAGCTGCAGGATGCGACGCGCACCGTTTAAAACGATCACACCAATGATGGTGCCAATAACAAGGTCCGGGTAAGGAGAAGCAGTAAACATTACCAGGGCACCGGCCACTATAACGCCGAGATTGGCAACCACATCGTTCGCGGAAAATATATAACTCGCTTTCATATGAACGCCGTCTTCGCGTTTGCCTGATATCAGAAGCAAACAGCTCACGTTAGCAATCAAGGCTATGACGCCCATTCCGATCATCAGGATGGACTCTGGTTCACTACCATACACAAAGCGCCGGGCAACCTCAGTCAAGGCCCCGACGGCCAAGAGTAGCTGCAACCAGCCCGCGAGATGCGCGGCGCGAGACTTCATGCTTGCCGCACGTCCCACAGCATAAAGTGCCAAACCATACACAGCAGCATCGGCGAACATGTCAAGAGAGTCGGCGATCAAGCCAGTCGATTGAGCGATTAGGCCCGTCGTCAACTCAATCACAAACATGAAAGCGTTAATACCGAGCAAAAGGCGCAAAGTACGCGCCTGGGCGGCATCATCAATCGCAGCGGTAGAGGCAGGCGAGGAAGTTGCCTGCTTAGACTCTCGTAAAATAGCTCCAAGCTTAAGCGATTCGAGCTTTTGCAACAACTCATTGGGCGAGCCATTGTGGGTTGCTTTAACGACCCGGTTGCTTAAATCGAACGACAGCGATTGCACGCCGGGCACATCCTGGACGGCCATTCGAATCAGATTCTCTTCGGAGGCGCAATCCATCTTCGGTACGGAAAAGACACTCACCAGCAAGCCTGCCTCAACATTTACGCTCAACGGTTGAGTATCCAGTAAAATTGTACCTAGGTTAAGTGGCTGCAGGCGTTCCAGCAAGCGATTAGGTTCTCCCTGATGCCGGGCCTTGAGTTCTCGTCGGGACAGATCGAAGTGCAGCGACTCGATATTATCAATACTACTTAATGCCATGCGAATCAGGTTTTCTTCCGAAGGGCAATCCATCTTCGGTATAGAAAAGGTGCTCTCTTGATGATTGTTTTCAGTGGTCATGTGGCGACTTAAGAATTCAGGATGTAAGGATGCTAAACCCTATAGTTAGTGTAGAGTCAATGGAGGCGGGATGAAGATCGGAGATTTAGCAAAAGCCGTTGGTTGCCAGCCCGTAACGATCCGCTTTTATGAGCGAAAGGGCCTGTTGGGCAATGCAACAAGAACCGAATCAAACTACAGGGTCTATGGTTTGGAAGCTCTAGAGCGACTGGCTTTCATTCGCAACTGCCGGGCATTGGGGTTGACGTTGCAGGAAATCGCCCGACTCATCGCGATCCAAGACGATGCTGGCACGCCATGTCATGAAGTCAACGACTGCTTGGACAAGCACTTGGCTGACGCGCGCCTTCAAATGCAGAAACTGAAGTTGCTGGAAAAGGATCTCACTTGGCTGCGTAACCGATGCTTAAATCCCGGTATGTCAGCCGAATGTGGCGTATTAAGCGAGCTGGCAGCAAAAAGTCAGATGGTAGCGCTTCGCACCCGAATTTAAGTGGTGTTTCAGGTCGAGAAAACAGGATAAACGCGGTCCATCGCTTGGCCCAAGTTCATTAAAGGCGAAACCACTCCAACAGCGCACTTGCAAACATTTTGCGTCAAACCTTCAAACTAGATTTGCGAATATGAGCCGACTGATCTTCATCATTGAATCCAACCTTGTCTGGTTTGTGATTGGAATTGCATTACTGGGGTTATTGGTCCCAGCATCGGGCCAGTTTCTGGAGCCCGCAATCGGACTAATGCTGGCACTTTCGATGTTTGTCATAAGTCTGACGTTTGATGCGCATGACGTGCGGTTAGTACTTCGCAAACCATCAAGGCAGATTTTGGCGCTGGGATTCCTGCCGCATTTTTTGCAGTCATTCAGATGATTACTTCTCCAATAGCTGCGAAAAATCCTAGCTGGCGCTCATAATGGCATCATCATTGTCATCTAATCCAGTAGGTCTATAACTTCGCGGCAGACTTTACACAAATTGATGCAGTATAGGTAATTCTCTAGGCCTGCATGATGGAATTAATCTTCACCCACCAATGCGTCAATAATGGGGCAACTGGTCGAGTCGTCTGCTGCATTGCACCGAGCCACAAGCTGCAACAAAGTATCTTGCATTTTAGTCAGGTCGCGGATTCTCTCGCCAACAGACTTCAGCTTGCTTTCGGCCAGATCTTGGGTTTCGCGGCAGGAACTAGCGTTGCTCAAAACCAGCAGTTCAGACACCGGTTTGAGACCATCCAGCATGCCAGCCGAGTCATTGCAGACTGGATTCTGTTTTACAACACCCAGAGGCCTCACCAAGCTCTGGGCATGAGAACACCCGCTGAGCAGTACCAATTAGCGGCCTAAACTGTGCAGATTCCGCTGGGTCATTACAATCTGGTGATGCACTGCATGTGCTGCTGTGTGCGGCAGGCTTTAACCTGAAGTGGCTGATGAGGGCGATTGCCCTTTATTTACCCTTATTTGCGGTGATGGCTTGGATGAAAAACATCATGCAAACCGTGAAAAATGAGCAATCCAGCCGTTTCGGGCTGGATCAAGCGAGACTGGTAACAGTTGAAAACTGAATTTCGCAATACCGACGAATTATTCTCCTGTCCCGATTCCAGCGTGAGGTGATAAAAAGCGGCAACAAAACCTAAGTGCCATGAAAATGGATGAACAGCATCTTTTCGACAATATTATTTGCCTATCCTGATGCCGATTGTCGTTTCGTTTGAATCGAAAAGCCAATCACCGTTACTTGATTTTCGCTGCTTGCAAACACATCACCACCATGCAGTTTCGCAATTGCAGCCACAATGGCCAGGCCAAGTCCGTGATTGCTCCCAGTGTCACTTCGCCCCTCTTCAGCACGGAAAAAGGGTTCGAACAAACGGTTCAGTTTGACTGGGTCAATTGTCGGGCCTTCATTCGAAACCTTGATCCACACCCTCTCTGCTTCTCCGGTAATTTGCACGGTAATTTCTGTGTTGGCCTGCGCATACCGAATTGCATTGGACAGCAAATTGCTCACTGCTCGTTTAATCAATTCGGTTTCAGCCTCCACCGTGGCATCGCTTTTAACTGTGATGCGAAGATCTCTGTCTTCGGCCAACTGTTCAAGGTATTCCGCGACTGATACCACCAGCTGACGAAGACTTGGCACAGATTGAAGTTGCAGTTCTCTGCCCTGGTTTGCATTGGCCAGGAACAGCATGCTGCGAATAATTCGTGCCATGCGGTCGAGTTCGTCGAGGTGATCACCGACAATTTTTTGAAGGTCCTCACCTTCGATCAGTTTGCGGCGTTGAAGCAGCTCATGGCTAATGGTCAAGCTCGACAGTGGTGTATTCAATTCATGTGCAACATTGCTGTTGAACAGTTTCAATTGCTCCCGGTTCTCGCGCAGTTGCCCCAGTAAGCGGTTGAATCCGTCGATGAAGGGTCGCAATTCAAGCGGGGCCTTGTGGTCGTCCAGCACAACATCAAGCGAGCGTGGCCCCAAATTGTGAATGCGTTCTGTCAGTCGATTGATGGGGCGCAAAACCAGGCGAATCAGTCGCATACTGATCAACACCGACACCAGGATCCACAACACGATGGACGATGCAAAAATTCCTGAAATGAAGTTCAGAAAACGTTCGTCGTCTACGGTGCTTACCGCCAGTTCAACCCGTTTGGCTTGCAGTTGGGGAAGTTCGGTTTCAAACACTTGAGAGAATTCCCGAACAGATCCCTCTCCGTTGAAGAACACCTCTGGACCGAACATGCGATTGCCCTGGCTGTCAACAACGCGGGCTTGGGTTCGACCTTGCCCTCCCAACACTTCTTCCAGGCCATGTTTCACGTCTTCGGGTGAATATTCGGCAGTAGGTTTTAGTAAAAGGTGTTCAACTGCATGAAGCGCGCGGTTGGCGGTTTCTTCCTGTTGCTTGGCCTGCCAAAAGTGGATGCAGCAATACACAAGCACTGCGAGTAAAACCACGCCCAGTACACTGACGGAGCTGGTCAAACCGATGGTGGCTCTGGAAATTGATTTCACGGTCACTCCTTGCCCTGCGCCCGAATCTCAAGAACATACCCCATGCCCCGAATGGTATGAAGCAGCGGAATTTCGTAAGGGTCGTCCAGCTTGATCCTCAACCTGCGAATGGCCACATCGATCACATTGGTTTCGCTGTCAAAATGCATGTCCCAAATCAGTTCTGCAATTTCGGTGCGGCTAATCACTTCTCCTTTGCGGCGAAGCAGCAGCCACAGCAATGAAAATTCTTTGGCCGTTAGCCGCAAATCCTTGCCGCCGCGTTTGGCCGTGCGGCGCACCGCATCCAACTCCAGGTCCAGCAAGGTCAATACGGTGGTTTGGCTTTCTGCTGCAACTGTTGAAGTTCGGCGCCCCAGGGCGTGAAGCCTGGCCACCAGCTCGGCAAACGCAAAGGGTTTCACCAGGTAGTCATCTGCACCGGCCTTCAGGCCGCTCACCCTGTCTTCAACCATGGCGCGGGCGGTAAGCATCAGTACCGGAATACTTTTGGATTGGCGTAACGCACTTAATACGGCCAAACCATCAATGTCGGGCAACATGCCATCAAGAATGATCACGTCGTAAAGGCCTTGGGTGGCCAAATGCAAACCGTCAATCCCGTTGCGTGCCAAATCGACAACGAAACCTTCCTCGGTCAATCCTTTCTTTAGGTAATCGGCCAGCCGCAGGTCGTCTTCGATCAAAAGCAGTTTCATCGACTTTTTTTGGTTGTTATGCAGGTGCCCAGTATAACCACCCCGAATTTGGTGAAGATTACATATTTGTAATGTACCGGGAAGGTAGCTGACAGGTGCCTCTGACTAGACTAAGGGCATGGGTCTAGAAAAACAACCCTCCAATTCGAATCAATCAGGAGATCATCATGAAAAATATTAAAATTGCCGCTGTTCTGATTACCACCTTCGCCATTACTGCACCTTCATTGGTCCTTGCAGATGCTGCCTTCCACCCCGGCAAAGGCGATGCGGTGTATGAACCCCATCTGGGATACAAAGATCCAGCGAAATCTGCGTCACACGCCAGCAAGGGATTTCGCGGCTACAGCGCAAACATTATTGGTTCTGAAGCCAGCGGTGATGGGACCACACACGGTGATTGGGGCAACTCTAGGTCTGGAAAAACCCGCCAAGAGGTGTTGCGTGAATTGCAAAGCCAAACTGTAGAAGAGCGTCGTTTGGCTAATTCGAACTAAAGGCAAGGTTTGACATCTGCGAAAGCGATGTTATTCTTTTGAACAATCACCAGACCGCACAACCATGACCAAAGTGATCAAATCACTGTTGATGTTTGTAATCGCCGCCTCTGTTATTTTTCAGGGTACGGCGTTTGCGGTCATGGTCGGATGTCATACCGGTTCCTTCAAGCAAACCTCGGATGAGTCGGATCCTTCATCACTTTCGTCCGAGCATTGCATCGAGCACATGTCAGACCAAACTGCCCACCATGCTGTTTCGGACGAACAAGAGTCCAATGAAAGGCCCTGTTGCAGTTGTGATGCCATTTACAAAGCCAAGCTCGACCTTCCAGTTGTTCAAGTTGGTTTGATCCAATCCAACCTTCTCATCTCCGTTCCTTTCTCTTCAATCCTGCCCAGTACCGACCTGGCGCTGCCTTACCGACCGCCCATCCTGGCCTAAGCCAATCCTGAATTTCGTTTAATGATTTCAATTCATTTGGTGGAGGTACGTGTATGCGTACGGTTATGCAGTTGTTGTTAGCGGGTTCAATTCTCGCAGCAAGCACAGGATTTGCAAACGCCCAGTCGGAAGGTTTGCAGATTGAATATCAATCAGCTTTTGAGAACTACTCAGCATGGAAGCCCAAAGAAGGCGACCGTGATTGGGTGGGGGCCAATCAGAATGTAGAGAAAATTGGTGGCTGGCAATATTACGCCCGTGAGCCTTACCTGAAAAATGGTGAAGACCAGCAACCCATGCAGGATGGCGGCATGGGGCATGACATGGGCAAAATGAAAAAGCCCATGAGCCCCGGCGAAGCTCACCAAGGGGGGCACCGATGAGAACTTTGAAATACACAGCAATTGCTTTAGCGATTGCAGGCTTGACCGGCTGCGCCACAGTGAACATGGATCAGTCCATGGCCAACCTGAATGAAACCACTGCGTCGATGACCGAAAAGAAAGTGGTTCTTGCTCTGAACGATGAGCAGCGCAATCAGTTGCGCGCGCAAGCAGATGAGTTGTTGAAAACCCCGCTCGGATTAAATTCCACAGTGGAGCTAATGTTGGTGAACAGCCCTGAATTTCAGGCGCTGTTGGCTCGGGGTTACAGCGAGTCTGCATTGGCCGCCCAATCGGGTCGAATCCCCAATCCAATTTTCAATTTTGAACGAATTACCGTTGGAGATGAACTTGAAATTGGGCGATTGTTCAGTTTTGGCCTGTTGGATTTAATCACTCTTCCTTGGCGTCAACAGGCTGCAACTTTTCGAATTGAGCGAGCTCAACTGCAGTTGGCTGGTGATGTGATTGGGCAAGTGGCTCAAGCGCGCTCAGCTTGGGTTGATGCGGTGGTCGCCCTGCAAAAACAGCAATATGCGGAGCAAGTATTCGAGAATGCTCAAGCCAGTGCCGAATTGGCCAAACGCATGGAAGAAGTGGGTAACTTCACGATTATTCAACGTATTCGTCAGCAAATGTTTTATTCCGATGCCGCGCTTGGCTTGGCCATGGCACGTCAAGAGGCTACATCTACCCGGGAAAAGCTGGTTCGCGTACTCGGGTTGGATGCACAGCAATTTGAGGAGCTAAAACTTCCAGATCGCTTGCCAGACTTGCCCGCTACTGTGAAAAAGCCTGAAGAAGTTTCAAAACAGGCCACCTCGCGGCTGGATGTTCAAATGGCCAAGCAGGCTTACGACGCGGCGCTGAAAGTGTCTGGTGCTGAAACCGTGAGCTCCTTTGTGGACATTGAGGCTGGGATTCGCCGCGATTCTGTATTTGACAGAGACTCTGGCTCCAAAACCAACCCAAAGGGATATGAACTGGACATTCGATTGCCGCTGTTCGATTGGGGTGGCTTGCGGCGTGACGCGTTTTCTGCTGAGTTACTGGCCAAGGCCAACACGCTTGAGGCTGTCATGAGGAATGTTGATTCAAACCTGCGGGAAAGTTACACCAATTACCGCACAGCTTATGACATTGCCAAGCACTATCAAACTGAGGTGGTTCCAATGCTCGATACCTTGGCCGAGCAAAACACACTGCGTTACAACGGCATGTTGATTGGTACTTTCGAGCTACTTGCCGACAGTCGCAATCAGGTGCGTTCCATCGAGTCATCCATTGACGCATCAGCGAACTTTCTGCGAGCTCAACTGGCCTTGGATGCTGCATTGATGGGCAGTCCAAGCAATGTAAAGCTTTCCATGGGCACCCAAAGTCCAGCGGCTGAAGCCGCTGCTGGTCATTAAAAGATTTGGAGTAAGAGCAATGAATTCCAGAAGAGATTTTTTCAAGTTTGCCGGCATGGCCGGTGGCGCAGTGGCGGCAGCCAGTGTCAGCAAAGTGGCCATGGCCGCGCTGCCCGAGCCCGTCATTCAAACCTCGCCGGACACCATGGACCCTTTGACCCCAAACACAGGGCGGCCTTACAACCCGGTTGTTACCCTGAATGGCTGGACCTTGCCTTGGCGCATGAACAATGGCGTGAAGGAGTTCCACCTTGTGGCGGAACCCGTGGTGCGTGAGATGGCACCAGGTATGGTCGCTCACCTTTGGGGCTACAACGGACAAAGCCCAGGCCCCACCATTGAAGTGGTGGAAGGTGATCGCGTGCGTATTTTTGTGACGAACAAACTACCCGAGCACACCAGCGTGCACTGGCATGGCCAGCGCCTGCCCAATGGCATGGACGGTGTTGCAGGCCTGAACCAGCCGGCCATTCCTTCCGGCAAAACCTTTGTGTATGAGTTCGAGGCCAAGCGTCCCGGTACCTTCATGTACCACCCGCATGCCGATGAGATGGTGCAAATGGCCATGGGCATGATGGGTTTTTGGGTGACTCACCCCAAAAACAAACATCCCTTGATTGATAACGTGGACCGAGATTTCTGTTTTCTGCTGAATGCCTACGACATTGATCCTGGTGCGTACACACCAAAGATCATGACGATGCTCGATTTTAATTTGTGGACGTGGAACAGCCGCGTGTTTCCCGGAATTTCGCCCTTGTGTGTTCGAAAAAACGACAAGGTTCGGATACGAATTGGTAACTTGACCATGACCAATCACCCCATTCATCTGCACGGCCATGAATTCGAGGTGAGCGGCACCGACGGCGGCCCAACACCCAAAGGAAGTCGTTGGCCCGAAGTGACTACCGACATCGCCGTTGGGCAAATGCGGCAGATTGATTTTCTGGCCAATGAGGAAGGCGACTGGGCCTTTCATTGCCACAAAAGCCACCACACGATGAACGCGATGGGACACGACCTTCCCACCATGATCGGCGTGGATCACCGGGGAATAACGAAAAAAGCCCGAGGGCTCGTTCCCGAATACATGGTGATGGGTGAACGGGGTATGGCCGATATGACTGAGATGACGATGCCGATTCCAGATAACACCATCCCCATGATGACAGGCGATGGCCCGTTTGGCTCCGTGGAAATGGGCGGCATGTTCAGTATGTTGAAAGTGCGCAAAGACCAAAAGCCTGGGGATTATTCAGACCCCGGTTGGTACAAACATCCTAGCAATACCGTGGCTTTTGAATACGAAGGCCCAGACATGCCCAAGCCCGTAACATCCGACAAGGCGGGAAAGCCCGCCATGAAATCCAGTAATCGACCTCAGGAAACAATCGAGTTGAAGGTCAGAAAACCTCAAGGCCATTCCGGCCACTAAGGAGTCAACCATGAAAAAATCGTTCGCAAATCATTCTCTATCGCTGCTGCTTGGTGCTGGGCTTTTATTGCCCGTGGCCGTATTGGCGCACGGCACTCAAGAGCATAAAAAGGCAGATTCCAATGCACAGCCAGTTCTTGAGCAAACCGCTTGGGGCATTGCCGGCACTCCGACCAAGATAGACCGCACGGTCAAAGTCGTGATGTCCGACAACATGCGCTTTGAGCCATCCTCCTTGCAGTTTAAGGAAGGTGAAACAGTGAAGTTTATTGTCAAGAACGAAGGAAAGCTGATGCATGAGTTTGTTCTGGGGACAAAAGACAAGAACCTGGAGCATGCAGACTTAATGAAGAAGTTTCCAAACATGGAGCATGAAGAGCCCTATATGGCACATGTGGCTCCGGGCAAAACCACTGAGATGGTGTGGACTTTCAACCGAAGTGGCGAGTTTGAGTTTGCCTGCTTGATTGCAGGCCACTTTGATGCAGGTATGCGCGGACCACTGCGCGTAGCCAAATCCTCTGGAGCTGAAAAGTGAAGCGAATTGCTTTTGTTGGTATTGCAACTGCAATTTTGGCATTGGGTGTTTTTGCTGCCATCAAACCTGAGACTTTCTCAACTGTTGAGAAAGTCTCAGTGGCTGCAACAGAATCTGATGCCAATCAAGTTTTACCCATTCATGTACACAAAACAGCGACCTGCGGTTGCTGCGGCGAATGGATTAAACACTTGGAAAAATCGGGGTTTTCCGTGAAGTATTCGAATCACGAAGACCTAGACAGCATTAAGGCGCAGTTCGGTATCGAAAACAATTACCAATCCTGTCACACAGGAGTATCGGCGAATGGCTTTGTGTTTGAAGGCCATGTTCCAGCCAAGTACATAAGGGAATTTCTGAACGAAACACCCGAGGATTCACTTGGCCTGTCCGTTCCAGCGATGCCAGTTGGCTCTCCTGGCATGGAATATGGCAACAAATTCATGCCGTATCAGGTATTACTCCTGAAGAAGGATGGGAGCGCTTCTGTTTATGCGGAAGTAAAAACCTATCAAGATCAATTTTGAAAAAACACCCGACTTAACAAAAACTGAAAGGAAAAAAATCATGAAAACCCATTTAATCAAACTTGCTTCAATCGTTGCGCTGTCAATTTCGACTTCGGTCTTTGCCGGAGGAGATCACGGTTCCCATTCAAGTAAAGCCGGTGAGCAAAAGTCCATGGAAGGTATGCAGATGAAGCAGTCCGAGACCATGGAAATGACGCAGGGCGAGGTGAAAAAAATTGATCCGAAGACTGGTAAGGTCACCTTGAAGCATGGCGAAATCAAGAACCTTCAAATGCCACCTATGACTATGGTTTTCTCGGCCAAAGAGGCGGAGCAACTGGAAGGCCTGAATAAGGGCGACAATGTTCTCTTTGCTGTGGATCAAAACATGAACATCACCCACATCGAGAAGAAACAGTAATCAGGAGAAGCACCATTGCAAAGTAAACCTGGATT
>Ga0208764_10002685_pt1 | contig 11089 bp, 10 predicted proteins | sample ETNtaG_18_FD_185762 | JGI IMG/M metagenome (GOLD analysis project Ga0208764, IMG submission 185762) | Marine microbial and viral communities from oxygen minimum zone, Eastern Pacific Ocean - ETNP201302SV91 (SPAdes) (version 2) | ecosystem: Environmental > Aquatic > Marine > Oceanic ... | reverse complement strand
CAGGTGCACCTTCAGGTGTGACTATTAATCCTGATTTATCAGGCTTAAGTGTCCCGTTTTCTCCTGAGACAACTGCAGGTTTATCAGTTACTTATTATCAGGATTTAGATTCAGGCGGTTCTTTAATTTATAACTTAGGGTTTAGTCATATGGATGAGTTTGAATTAAGTCCATTACCAGCTAATGCAGCTGGCGGAACAGCTGATAATCCAGTAATAAAACAAAAAGCAAATACACAAGCAGAAGAAAGAACTCTTGTGAATGCTCATGTTACTTGGGAAGCAACTGATAATATATCTCTGACTCTTTGGGGTAGAAATTTAACAGATGAAACTTATAGGGTTTCAGCTAATCCAGTTGCTACTCTCTGGAATTTTGCAAGATATGGCGCTCCTATGTCTATGGGTATAAGAGCAAGATTTAATTATTAATTTTAACTAGGGGAAAAATTTTATGAAAACATTTACTAAGATTGGTGTAATTTTTACACTGTTAGCTAGTATCTTTATTTACGATACTTCTTTTGCCCAAGAAGAGGTAAGTAGTGTAAGTAGTAGAGTGGCTATTGAAGAAATTGTTGTCACAGGTACTAAGCGTGATATTGGTCAACAGGATGCGGCTATTGCTGTTTCTGCTATTACGGAACAAGCTTTCCAAAACACATTTGCAAATGATCCGAGAGCTCTTTCAGCATTAGTTCCTAACTTAACTTTAACACTTCAACCTGGTTTTAATGCTGTTTCAGGTGGAATTAGAGGAACTGGTAGTGTTTCAATTCTTGTTACAGAAGATCCTAGTGTTGCTTTCTTGGTTGATGATTTTGGCATTAACCATGTGCAAGCTCAGTTTGTAGAAATGTTCGATATAGAACAAATTGAGGTTTATCGTGGGCCGCAAGGAACTCTTTTCGGAAAGAATGCAACTGGTGGTGTGATTTCTATTACTACTAAAAAACCTGTTCTTGATGAGTGGTCAGGTGAATTTAGTGCTTTAGCTGGTCAATATGATTGGAATGAAGGTAGTAAAAACAAATTTAAACTTGGTGTTAATATGCCAATTATTGCTGGAAAAGTTGCTATGAGAATAGCTGCTATTTGGGATAAGAATCAAGGTTACTATCAAAATTCTAAACCTGCTGGTGTTTATAGTCCAACAGGACCATTTTTATATGCTGATCCAACAGATGGAACAGATTTATCAAATGTTGGTGACGGTGGAGATTTAGGTGGTAAAGATGTTCTTGCCGCTAAGATTAAATTTCTTTTTGAACCAAATGCAAGTTATTCTGGTCATTTAATCTTTGAAATTAGTAAAGATGACTCAGCTACCCCTGCTGCTGTCAATGAAACAGAATGTCCAAGTTCAATGCTTTTCTGTCTTTTAGGTTTCCCTGGTGTACATACACCATCTCCTAATTGGGGCGGTAAGTCATGGGATAATGTTTATGCAACAGGTGAGAGTTATCATTGTAATAGCGCTATTTCAACTTGTAAGGGGCATAGAATGGACACAAGAGGTGTCTACTTTAACCAAAGTTTTGAAGTAGGTGATTTAACACTTAAATCAATAACTGGTTATAGAAACCATAAAGAATTAAATGCTAGTACTTATACGGGTGAAGCATTTGCCAGTCTTTATGATGCTTCTAGAAATACTGACAGAACTCAGATTCAACAGGAGTTACGTTTAACAAGTAATTATGATGGTCCATTTAACTTTACTGCCGGTGCAAGTTATGCAGAAGATAATTTGAATTATACTAGTTATGCTGCAGTTGGTCTTAGTTGGTTCTTTGGCGGAGGCGGTGGTCTTCACTATGATTATAGTACTTCAGCTTCTCGTCAAGATAGAACAAGTAAAGCATATTATTTTGATTTTTCTTATGACATAAAAGATGATTTAAGGCTTTCTGCTGGTGTTCGTTATACTCAAGATGAGAAAAACTTTGTTCGTGAACAAGGTAGTAACGGTGTTACTGCTGCTGGTGCTGCAAACAACCAAATCAGTGCTGTAGGTTTAACTAGAGATGATGATGTTCCTCAATTCTTCTCAGCTATACCTTGTTCGAATAGAGCAATTTGTGTTGATAAGAGTGATAGCTGGAGTGAAACGACTTATAGATTTGTTCTTGACTATCAAGTAAATGATGATGTTATGATTTATGGTTCTCTTGCTACAGGATTTATGGCTGGTGGTTATACTGAAACATGTTCAACAGATTATTCTTGTGGATATCCTTATGACCCAGAAACAAATACTAATATAGAATTAGGTATGAAAGGCGATTTTCTTGATGGACGTTTAAGATTAAATATTGCTGTATTTAATACAGAATTTGAAGATCTTCAACGTAACCAAGTTCTTCCTTTGCCAATAGCTCCTTATCAAGAAACAGTTAAGGTTAATGCTGGTAAGTCTACCAATAAAGGTATTGAAATTGAGTTGAATTATCTTGTTACTGATAATTTAAGACTTGATGCTAATGTAGCAACCCAAGATCATGCATATGATGTTTTTGTTTGGGATGAAACTCCAAATGATGGAATTGATAACCCAACAGACTTTAGTGGTTTTGGACTTCCATTCTCACCAGATTTAAGTTGGGCTTTATCCTTAACTTATGATCAAAATTTAGGTGATAATGGTTCCTTAACTTATAATATAAGTGCTGATTATCAAGATGAAGCTCAAACACAACCAACTAATCCAATTTACAGTCAAATGGAAGATAGAACTCTTGTTAACGCGAATGTAACTTGGAGAGATATTGGTGATCAATATTGGTTTACTGTCTATGGTAAAAACCTAGGTGATGAAACATATAGAGTTGGCTCTAACAGTGTTGCTGGTCTTTGGAACTTTACTTTATTTGGCGCGCCAATGGAGTATGGAGTTGAAGCCGGAGTTAGATGGTAAATTTTATACTATATTAATAAATTAACCCCGGTTATGCCGGGGTTTTTTTATGGATTTCCTAAACCTTCTATATCTACTTGAATAGTCTCAATTCTGCCTTCTCGTTTTTCCATACAAGATTTAATATCTGACCCTCCAGAAGTGCATACAAAGAGAGTCTTTCTATCTTCACCGCCAAGAACACAAGCATAAGCATTTGTTTGCACTGGAATTGTATCTAGAAGAACTGCTCCTTCTTTAACTCTAATAACTTCATTTGTGCTAGGTGAAGCCATCCAAATAGCTTCTTCCTTATCCATACATATACCGTCAGGTAATGGAAGATAGTCTTTTCTTATTTCCGCTAATTCAGCCCAGACACGTCGGTTAGATAAAGAGCCATCATCATTAATATCAAATGCTGTTAAACGAGCAGCATATGTCTCTCCAATGATTAAGGTCTTGCCATCTTCAGTAATTACCGTTCCATTTGGAAAGAACAAATCTTTTGCAGCAATCTTTGGTTCTTCCCCTGGTCGAACTATAATTAAATTCGTAGATTTTGGCGCCTCATTCTCATGAGAATTAAAACCAAAATTTCCTATATATGCATCACCATTTTTGTTAACTATCATATCATTACAATAAAAGTTGGCATATTCACTACAATCAGCAACCTCTTGAAGAGAACCATTCTTCAAAGCCATTAGTTTTTGATCAATCATTGAAACTATTAAAAGCGTTCCATCAGGTAGCCATCCTAATCCAGAAGGTTGATTAGGGACATGGACAATTTCCTCTGTAGTTCCATTTAAATCAGTTGATAAAACTTTATGAGTAAAAAAATCTGAAAAATATAATTTCCCATTTCGCCATCGAGGGCCTTCAGGAAAAGTTAAATTGTCTACAAGTGTTTTAAACTTTCTTTCCATAAAGAGATTTATAAAGGATTTTTTTTAAATTAGAAATAGAAGGAAAACTAAATAAGAATAATGGAGAGTGATTTAATAAGTAAATTATTTAGAAAAATTAAAAATTTTAAATACTTTTTCAAGAAATGAAAAAAATGAAATAGTAAACATTTCTCTTTCAGAATTAATGATATCAACCTGCTTTTTTAAATTAGGCTCTTTAAAGTTAATTATTTCATTATTTAAATTCATTTAACTTTCCTTTTGTTGGGCAATCCCACCTTTTAATGGGGTTGGGGAAGGGAGGTAGGATTGACCAATTTCTTTTGTTTCAACAGCATTGCTATGCAAATACAGGTTGAATAGCAATTATGACCGATGCAAATATGAACAGTAATAATATATTTTTTAACAGCGACATTTTTCTCTCCAAATAGGTTAGGGCATCATTAAAATGTTATTGACAGTTATATAGTTACTATTTAGTATTTATCAAATTAATTATAAAAATCTATAGTATTTATGATATGAATTTTAATAAACTAGATCTTAATTTGCTCGTTGTTTTCGATGCTATTTTTGAAGAAGGCTCAATAACTAAAGCTTCAGAAAAACTTAATCTTACACAATCTGCGGTCAGCAATGCTTTAAATCGTTTAAGGCATTCCATGGAAGATGATTTATTTTTCCGTTCTGGTGATAAAATGCAACCAACCCCAGCGGCTTTAGAATATGTTGTGCCAATAAAAAAAGCTTTAGAATTAATAGATAGCACCTTAAATAAAGATTCTTTTAATCCTAAAGACTCTGACAAGACTTTTATTTTTGCATTTCCAGATGTTGCTGCAGCAAGAGTTCTTCCTAGTATAGTAAAAAAACTCCAAGATGAGGCTCCAAATATTAAAATTATTAATATTGCACTTGAGCCAGGAATATTAGAAAAATTAAAAAAACATGATATTGATTTTATTTTGGCAGCTGATCCACATATGAGTTCTGAATATCAGTCACAGGTTGGGCAAAGATTTGATGAGTATTTTGAAAGTTTTGAAGTATATAGCGATGAATATAGATGTGTTTTACGAAAGGAAAACCCACTAATAAAAAATGGAGTAGTTAGTTTTGATGATTATATGTCTGCTGATCATATTTACATCAGTATAGATGGGACAAGTGCAAGTCCAATAGATGCAACTTTGCTTAGTATGAATCAATACAGAAAAAAAATTATGTCAGTAAATTATTATCAGGCCGCAAAAGAAATAATAAAAAATACTGATTGCATTGTTTCATTATCTAATAATGTTAGTAATTTAATGAATGATAAAGATGAATTTGCAATTTTACCTTTGCCATTTGAAGCTGAAGGATTTTCAGTAAAATTAATTTGGAATAAAAGATCATCTAATGATCCGGCCAATAATTGGATGAGAAATGTTTTATTCAATATAAGGGATGAAATATTCCCAAAATCTTAAAGTAATTTTATAAAGCTAATTTTTGAGGACCACGAACTAATTTTCCAGGTAATTCTGAAGTAGATTCACCCTCAATAAAAATAGGTATTCCAGACTTAATAGTTGCTTTGTAGCCTTTTGCGCCTTGAACTAATCGGCTAGCTCCAGTTGGTAAGTCATGAGATATTTTTGGAGTTTCTATTCCTACTTCTTTTAAATCAATAATATTTATGTCTGCAAGTAAACCTTCTTTAAGGCACCCACGATCATTTAGTCCATGGATTAAGGCAGTCCCAAGAGTTTGTTTATGTACAATCCATTCAATAGGGATTTTTTCTCCTCGTTTTCTATCTCTTCCCCAATGTGAAAGGTTGAATGTTGGCAAGCTGACATCACAGATTGTTCCGCAATGTGCACCCCCATCAGAGCCTCCAAAAACAGTATGCGGAGCTAACATCATTTCTCTAGCGCTATCTAGATTGCAATCAGTGTAATTCAAGAAAGGATAATATATTAAACCTTCTCCATTAAATTCTAATAAAGCATCATAAGCAAGTTCCTGCGGATCCTTGTTTTCACTTTTAGATCTTTCTTGAAATGATTCAGATAATGGAGGTTCATAATCAGGAGGATTTCCTAACCTAAACATCTTATTCCATCCTTTAAGAAACATTTGAGCAGCTTTAGAAGGATTCCAACCTTCATTTGATAATATAGCTTGACGAATTTCAGGTTTTTTCATTTCTAAAACTCTTTCTGCAAGAGGAAGTTTATGAATTCTTTCATAAGCGGGTTTTTTCATGAAAGGATGCATGGTTGTTTCTAAGCCCATTAATATACCGACAGTTCTTCCAGATACTTGTGCAGTTATATTAGCTCCACCAGAATTTTCTTCTTCCATTCTTTTAAGGATATCCTTGTACTGGTGAGGAAGAAAATCATTTTGAAATAGATTTAAACTAACTCCAATTCCATATTTTTTTGAAATATCAGCCATCCATTTTAAATCACCATCATTCTCGCCTAAATCTGATGCCATTTGCAGTACCCCGTGCCCCGCATTATGCATAGCTTCGGCCATTGCAGATAATTCTTCTACTCCAGCATAAGTGCCCGGAACTAATTCGCCATCAAGTGTTCTGTGAACAACAGTTCTTGAGGTTGAAAAACCTAAAGCACCTGCTTCCATGCCTTCTTGAACAATTCTGGCCATCTTTTCTATATCTTCAGGACTAGCAATTTCTTGCTCTATACACCTATCTTCCATGACATAAGCACGAATAGCGCAATGGGGCATTTGAGTTGCTACATCTAAAACTCTTGGTAATTTTTCAAGTGCATCTAGGTATTCTGGAAAACTCTCCCATTCCCAGTCAATGCCTTCTGCTAAAGCGCTTCCAGGAATATCTTCTACACTTTCCATTAATTCTATTAACCACTGTTCTTTTTTTGGAGCGACAGGAGCAAAACCTACTCCACAATTACCCATAACTACAGTAGTGCACCCATGCCATGAGGAGGGTGTTAAATAAGGATCCCACAATGATTGACCATCATAATGTGTATGAATATCCACCCATCCAGGTGTAACAAGATTTTCTTCAGCATCAATTTCTCTTTTGGAGACTTCAGATACACTTCCAATCTTTTCAATTCTATTATCTTTAATAGCAATATCACCTAGAAAGGATTTCGTTCCTGTTCCATCTACAATATTTCCATTTTTAATTACTAAATCATACATAAATTAAAGTTCCAAAGACCATGACATAATATAATAAGCTATTTAAGATATATAAAGTCTTTTTAAGGAGAGAATTTTGAAAAAGGATAAATATAATGTTGTTCAGTGGTCTAGCGGCAATGTTGGCAAGGCCTCAATAAAAGGAATAAAAGATAGAGATGACTTAAATCTAAGCGGTTTAATCGTTAATGATAATGCAAAGAATGGTCTAGATGCAGGTATTATAGCTGGTATTGATGAATTAGGAGTTTTAGCAAGTACCAAACCTGAAGAGTTATTAAAAGATGACATAGATTGTGTACATTACACTCCTCTTGCATCTTTTAGAATGAACAAAGAAGACCCTGATGCAGATAAAAAAAATATTATCAAAATACTAAAAAAGGGAATCAATGTTGTAACAACAGTTGGGTTTCTTTATCCAAAAGCTTTTGGTCAAGATTTTCTCGATGAACTCGAAGATGCTTGCCGGGAAGGTAATGTTAGCCTTCACGGGACAGGTTATAACCCAGGATGGTTAGCAGAGTTAATACCCTTAACAATGAGCAGCATGTCTCAAGAAATAAATAAGATTATTGTAAGTGAAAGTTCTGAATTTTCTTATTATCCATCAAAGGAGATTGTGATTGATGGGATGCTTATGGGTAAAACAATGGAAGAATATGAGAATGAAGCAGAAAGATATGAGTCTTGGCTAGGGGGTTTATTTAAAGAAGCCTTGTATTTAATAGCTGAAGGTATTGGCACAGAAGTTTTAGATGTTAAAGAAGATATAGAGATCGTAACTGCCGATAAGGATTTTGATATTGCTGCAGGAAAGATTAAAAAAGGAACAATAGCTGCACAAAGACGAAAATGGACAGGAAATTGTTCTAAAGATTTAGTCATTGTCCAAGAAGCTATATATAGGGCAAATGAGCATTCAGCACCTGAATGGAATGAATCTGTGGGTGTAAATGTTGAAATTCAAGGCATTCCTAATATGAAAATGTCGTTTTCACATGATTGGAATGATGACCCTCTAATTTCAACTGCTATGCATGGTATAAATGCTATTCCTCATGTTTGTGATGCGGATCCAGGATTTGTCTCTTTTCTCGATCTCCCACTAATCTCATTGAAAATTGGCAGTTAAATTATTTGAAGATATTTTATTATGAGTAGAGGAGTTAGAATATGAACGAAATATCATGGTTTATTTGTTTAGGTTGTGGAGCCTTATGGCTTGGATTGCAAATTCTTTGGGTCGCAGGATTACCAAGACAATTAAGAAGAGGTGAAGTAGAGCATGCAGATAAAGGTACACAAAAGGCGTTTATGCTTTTTTGGTTTGATCAGTATGCTTGGATTGGAATTTCTTTATCTCTTATTGGAATAATTTTTATTATTTATGGAGGGCTATAATGGTTCCGATTACTTTATTATATGCCGGTATATTAATTTTACTATCAATACTACTTGCTAATCAGGTTCTTTATGTTCGTTTAAGAGGGGATAGCGAACCTGAATGGAGAGAAAATACTGTTCAAAGAGTTCAATCTAATTTCGTTGAAAATGTCCCTTTGTCTTTACTTCTTCTTTTTCTTATTGAGATTTCTGGAGCGCAAACTTTAGTAGTTCATACGATGGGAATCTTATTGACGATTCTTAGAATCCTACATGCCTGGGGAATGAGTAGAAGTCCTGGAGCTAATTACCCAAGATTGATTGGCGCACAAGGAACTTTTCTTTTAATGGCTGTGATGGGTTTTACGGCAATATTTATGGGATTAAATAATTTTTAGACCAATTTTGGCGTAATAAAATCTATTAATGTATTCTGGTTGGTATATATATTACCCCAATTACTATCTTTAATTTTAATAATTGCTAGTGATGAACTTGGAAATTTATTTTTTATAATTTTTGAACTTTCATTTATCTGATTAGTATTTACAAGTGATAAGGCTAATTGATGAATCCCTGGATTATGACCAATGCATAATATATTTTTTTTGCTAGTTGAATATTCAAGAATAATGTCCGCCATTTCTATTGAAGAAGCTAAATATAATTCCTTCATATAATTGCTTTCAATTTCCGGTAATATATCAACAAGAAATTTGGATGTTTGTGTTGTCCGCCTCGCTGATGAACATAATAAGTTTAGATTCTGATAATTTTTTTTTAATAATTCAGCGATTTTTTTTCCATCAGTTCTGCCTTTCTTAGTTAGCTTACGATCATAATCTCGTAAGCCTATTTGAGCTTCTGCATGGCGCCATAATATTAAAAGTGAATTCATAAATTAATTCTATATTAAAAAATAAAAAAATATCAAAAAACTATTTGTTTTTTTTTCGAATTTTGATATCTCTTCATCAAATTAAATTAATAACCTAATTATAAATTTAATTAGGAGAAAAGATGCTAATTAAAAGAATTTTAAGTTATATATTAATATATATATTTCTTCCTTTCCTTTCTTTTTCGACAGCCCAGGCCGATAACTCGATTTATGGACACTTAGATCTAGCTTTTTCAAATATTGATACAATTGATAAAGGTTCAACTTCAGAAATAAAATCTCTTGCATCTCGAACAGGTTTTAAGGGTTCGCAAATCTTTGATAACGGTCTTGCATTGATTTATCAATATGAATTGGAAGTAGATCCAGTCGATTGGGATCCAACATTTAAACAAAGAAATAGTTTTATTGGGCTCAAAGGGGCTTTTGGAAAATTTATTATAGGCATGCATGATACGCCTTTAAAAAATGCTGCAAGAAATATAGATCTTTTTAATGATACTTCTGCTGATATTAAAAAATTGTTGTGGGGTGAAAATAGGAACAAAAAAATTGTTCAGTGGTCTTCACCAAGGGTACGTGGATTTACAATCAATTTAATGGCTATTTTTGAAAAAGAAGAGGCTCTTTCTTTATCTTTGGATTGGGCTGGTAAGTTTGATGGAAATAAAGCTAGATTTTCTTTAGCATATGATTCTGAGGTTCCTCAAAAAGGTTATTTCTTTGATACAATCCGAATTTCCGCAGTTATACCTATAGGAAAACCTCTTACATTGGGTGTAATTTGGCAGGAATCAGAAGATACTACCGGTAAGTTTGATGATGATGGTTATATTTTATCTTTAAAGGCAAAAATATCGGAAAAGTCAGCTATGAAGTTAATGTATGGAGAATCAGACATGATAAAATCTGGCTCTGAGGTAATGGCTGTAGGATTTGACTACAAAATTGCAAAACCGCTTAGAATTTATATTAATTATATTGAAAAAGATTTCACTAATTCTTTAAAAGTTTCTGAAGAAATTATGTTTGGCTTTCAATACAAGTTTGACTTTGGTTTATTTTAATTTAAGGAGTTAGAAATGATAAGACCTTTAAAGAATATAATTTTAATGCTTTCTTTCATACTTGTATCAATTTTTTCTTTAACTGGTCATACCGAAGAGCAAATTCGTATCGTTGGGTCATCAACTGTTTTCCCATTTTCAACTGCTGTTGCAGAAGAATTTGGGCGTTCAACAAAATTTAAAACACCAATAGTAGAATCGACTGGTTCTGGAGGTGGTATGAAATTATTTTGCTCGGGTTTTGGTTTTCAGCACCCAGATATAACCAATGCATCTAGAAGAATAAAAAATAATGAATTTAAAACATGTACAAAAAATGGAATTAAAATTATAGAGGTTAAATTAGGTTATGATGGGATTGTATTGGCTAATTCAAAAAAAGGATTGCTTTTTAATTTAACTACACGAGATATTTATTTAGCCCTAGCGGACAAAGTTCCTGCTGATTCTGAAGGGTTAACGTTAAAGGATAACACATACAAAACCTGGCAAGATGTTAATAAAAATCTTCCAAACATTAAAATAGAAGTTCTTGGCCCTCCGCCAACATCAGGCACAAGAGATGCCTTTGTAGAGTTAGCAATGGATAGTGGAGCAAAAACATTTACAGCCCTAAAGAAATTAAAAAGCAACTCTAAAGAAGGAAAAAAAGAATTTAAAAAAATTGCTAGAACTTTAAGAGAAGATGGAGCCTATATTGAGGCTGGAGAGAATGATAATTTGATTGT
>Ga0208764_10002683_pt1 | contig 11091 bp, 6 predicted proteins | sample ETNtaG_18_FD_185762 | JGI IMG/M metagenome (GOLD analysis project Ga0208764, IMG submission 185762) | Marine microbial and viral communities from oxygen minimum zone, Eastern Pacific Ocean - ETNP201302SV91 (SPAdes) (version 2) | ecosystem: Environmental > Aquatic > Marine > Oceanic ... | reverse complement strand
ATGCAGAGGAAGATCTAACCCCATACAGGGTCTTGGTTGATGATGGCAACGGACCAAAGGAATACAGAGGCGAAATCACCAATGACGAACCCCCTCGATTGGTTTGCGTTTTTACAGTGGAGTAAGGAGGTGATTGAATGCGACTTTCTAGGAAATCAAGGAAATTCCAACGTCGCACCAACCGAGCCCGCACAATCGAGGCATTGCAAACCATTGCAAACGAAATTCAGGTGGGATATGACAACCGGGAAATCACCCACAACGAAGCCATCATCCTCGGCAACCAAATTCAACACAGAGCAGATAGAATAGATCCCGACGAATTGATCTACGCCATTTCTGATCAAGATACATACCGGCGCCTTATCGAGGTCTATCTGGATGACGGAATTCTTTCACGAACGGAACAAATCCTCCTCTGGGATGAGCGCAGAAAATTGGGCATATCCGAAGAAGCACACGAAACCCTGCTAAATTCGTTGGTCAACCGCTACCAAAAGCAGGGCAGACCCGTCCATATCCAATCTCTTCCTAAAATCACAGAAAATGAAGAAGTCAACGAATCCGGGGGCGAATGATATGGAATCGTCGGTTGGATATGTTATCGTAGGCTCCATCGTCATGGTGATGGTTTGGCAAGCCATCACACACCTCAACCAAGGCCGAAGAAAGCCAAACTCACTCATAAATTCATTTAAGATGGAAGATATCGAAGTAGAAGACACACTTCCACCATCAAGAACCAACCCTCAACAATCTCTTGTTTCCCCACGTATCGAATATTCTCAAGAGATGGCACCCTTCCCAATCCACGCCCAAACCTCGATTTCGGACAATCGAGAAGGGATGAAAAAACAAATCAGCGAACTTGAAGAAGTCAACATCGAAAGATACTCTGTTCTTGAACGCACATCTGAAAAAATCACGGAATGCCAAAATACCATTGAACTAATTCGTGGATTGAGTGAAGAATACAAGATTGAAGTCAACCAAGATTTACTGGAGACTCCGTTGGAAGGGGCAACCCTTGTTGAATTGGAATTGCGACAGAAGACACTGTTGGAATTATACGACAGATTGTATCAACTATCCTTTGAGAACACAATTCAAGACATCCGCAAAAGGGAGATCAGTCTACAAGAAAACCAGGAAGAACAAGTAAAGGCGATTGTGGACACAGAAATGGATCAACTATCACATCAATTGCTAGATTTGCGACGAGAAGAGGAACTGTACAGAGAAATCCGCTCAGCCCAGACGGTGAGCTACTTGGAGAGTTTGGACTTTTCAGACTTGGATGAAGAAGCATCGACTCGCCTCAAAGCCCATTACGAATTTTATCACTCAAGACTCAGCGAAAAAGCCCGAGTCCAAGAAGAGGCGGAATTATATCGCCACTTTACCGACATGATTCTGGATTGCGAAGAACAAGAAGAATTGCAAAAAATGATTTTTGAAGATTTACCTGCTGCACAACTCACAGAACTTGACGAACGTCGAAATAAGCGTATTTTGGCATTGGATGTAAGAGATAAAGAAGAAGAGGAGAACGCCCGCGCTGAAGAACTTCGCTTACAAATAGAATCAGCAACATCCTCGAAAGTGCTTGATCGAATCAAAATAAATGGTGTGAACCCGTCACAGCAAGATGAATTGCAGACGCTCTTCGACAGGACAAGAGAGAACCTTGTCTGCGAAGAACTCAATTCAAAAATCCTTGATTGTGAATATGTTCTTGAATTGGATGCAATCAAAATCCAAGGTGTAACCGAAGAACAATTTGAACAACTAAGTGAAATCAGAATTGCCAGACGCATTGAATTGGTCGAACTCTCCCGCCAGCGGAAATTCCGTGAACAATACACGAGATATCTTGATTCAATCCCCCGAATTGAAGACATTGAAGAATTGCTGGACGTAGAAATTGTAAACGTATCAGAAACCCAATTACAAGAGTTAGAGGAATTGCGCCTCACCCGTCTTCAGCACCTTGAGGACCTTGAACGCCAAAGGGTCGAAGAAGCCCAGGAGAAGCAGTATCAAAAACTCCGAGCAGCCCTAGAGACGGCGACTTCCGTTGCGAGTTTGGAAAACATCGAGATTACAGATGTAAATGAGGAACAGGAAGAACGACTTCAAGAAATCAAGACAGAGGTCGGGGACATTCTCGCCGAGGACGAGATGATTGTCAAATACGTCGAGAAGGCCGAAAAGAAGGCCAAGAAATCTCCTGTACCTGATGAGTTTGATTTTGAACCCGAATCCGCATTTAGAACCCGAATCAAAACACTGGATGCGGGCGACGGTATTCTGCGATTCAGCTTACTCTGGGACAATATGAATGATTTAGACCTCATCGTTCGCACATCGGACGGAGAAATCATCCATCGAGGTAAACGAACCTCATCCAGTGGAGGCACCCTCGACCTTGAAATGAACTCCCAACCAGAAATCAAGTCGGCCCTGGAAAACATTGTCTGGGGTGAGGGGAAAACACCACCATCTGGAACTTACAATGTGTTTGTTTGGCATCGAAAACGCCACCAAAGATTGCGGAAATCAGATCCAACCGAATACACCTTGAGAACCCGAGTTGGAGCGGACTTTACCCAACATTCAGGCAAGGTCAGTTATGGAGACCCATTGCGACTCATCGCCACAGTCGATGTTCCCGACAAAGCGACATTGGACAGTCGCAGGAAATCAGAATCCGAACTATATCGAACCCAACGAGCCGACGTAATGTCAGCACAAGCCACCGAAGAGTTCCCTGAAATAGATGACAAAATTTCTAGTGTTCACAGGGTCATGTTAAACAGATTAATGGAGAAACGAGAATCCGAACTTGAAGAAGAAAAGAGGAAAATTTACCTGGCTGAGCAGGAATCACAGTACAACCAAATCATCGCTGAAATTGAAGCCGCCCAAGATCTGGATGAATTGTCTGCTGTACGATATTCACATATTGCTGAGAATGCATTGAAACACGTCGAGAAAATGATTTCAAAGCGGAGAAAAGCAATCGAAGTTGGGATAAAGAAACAGCAACAAATCGAATCAAAGCAACGCTTTGAGGATTTCAGGAAACAAATCAACGAGGCCTTAGACCTAACGACCCTTGCCGCTATTGTATTCGAAGACATGGATACACGCCAGGCGAAAACCCTCCAACAATTTAGAATCGCGAGGCGCAAAGTATTGCACAACACCCTCGATAGTAAGGAGATTGAGAAGGACAAACAATCTCGCTTACACAGCGCACTAAACGATGCGTACAAGCGCGGCGGCCTCCAACCCTTGAGCAGTGATGAATGGCGTACAGAAGAGTTCGAAACCCGCCTTCAGCAAGCAAATGCAAATTCAGGCGATTTCCAAGCATCATTATTGTGGGATAGCAAAAACGATTTCAATTTACTCGTGATATCTCCAAAAGGGGAGATCATACATCCTAGGAACCGGGAATCAACCGATGGTGGCACATTAGATGTCGAGATGAACCAAAAAGGGAACACTCGCGTACCCGTTGAAAATATATTTTGGCCTGAAGGGAAAACCCCGAAAGGCGCTTACTACGTTTATGTTCACTTTTACAAAGAGCATGAATTTTTCAAGAAAACCAACCTCTCTGAATGCCGTATTCAGATATTGAATAAGGGCACAAGAACGGAGTATTCAGCCCAAATGTCCTCATCAAATAAATTGCAATTCATCACGTTGGTGCAGGTGGATTAATTATGATCAAAGTCGAAATATACAGGAGAGTTCAACATGCGAAATAAATCACTCACCATCGTCATCATGATGTTACTTCATTGCGTTGCATATTCAGCCATTGATTCAACAATTGAACACCCAACAAACGAACCCCAATCGACGACTGCAAGAGCAGCATCAGTCGATGTAAATGTCACCATGATTGAATGGATCGGACCATCCTTCTATGATGCTGCAAGTTCGAGAGGTGCCCTTGCTCCAGGCAACCAACAAGTTAGAATTACAGTCGAGAATCAAGGCCTTCTCCCAGCCAATGGGGCACTAACCCTGTGGATCGGATCACAATCCAACAGTACCAGCATTGGGACAATGAATGCAGGCGCCGTTTCAAAATTCATATTCACGTTTACGGCAACACCCGGCTCCAACCAACTAATTCGTGCGCACGCAGTCATAGCCGAAATAGATGTAGATCCATTAAACGATCTCATCGAACAATTCTTTGATGTATACGAAGAAAACGCTGGTGAAGCATATTCTGACACCCTCCCTAGCGCCGGCACACGACTGGCTCAAACCAACACAGTCGTATCCATCGGCGTCCGTAATGCCGGCAACCTCGACCATCATGCAACGCCAGAAATCACACTAACACCACTTACAGGCGGGCCTTCGGTGACATTCACTGGAGACCCCATTCACCTAGATGCCGGAAGTGTGGCATACCCTCCATCCGTTGAATTGGCCTCCCTCATCATCGACGCAACATCCCTCGCGGGTGACTACGATTTGACCGGCCAAGTTTACTTTAATTCAACACAACCTATTCTTTCCGATGTTGTATCAATCACATCTCGAACAGTTTCCTTTAGCCCATATCGAACCACACTGATTCCGCCAAGCCATAGAGCGGTTGAGCCGGGCAGCTCAAGCACCCTGACATTCATGGTACAGAACATTGGAGATGCTCCAGATCGATACAACATCACTGTGACCGATAGCCGAGGTTGGGCGGATCTAACAGGCGTTCCAGCACAGACCCCAATCGTCAACGCCTCCTCATCTACAGTCATTGTCGTTCCAGTAACAGTTCCTTTCGGAGTGAATCGCTCACTTTCGGATTTGATAACCGTCCATCTTGAAAGTGAAGGAGGAGAGTACACCCTGTCGGAATCAACAGCGGTGATGGCTGGAGATTTATTGCTTGGTGAATTAAATCATAGTACATGGTTCGTACCAATTATACCAGGCACCGAAGAAATAATTCAATACACACTCCAAAACAACGGCACATCTCCTGCAATTTTCAATTTGGAAGCTGGATTCTCTCAAACCGCACCAGGATGGACCGTTGAAATCCACCCATCCATCACACCTTACATGATCGTCAACGAGACAATCATCGTCAATGTGGTCGTCCAACCCCCCTCACTTTCCTTGCCTTTTGACCCTCTAACAAAATTAGCCGAGGGCAATCAACTGACATTGTGGACATCAGTAACGCCTCAAGATGGGGGCCCGAATGTTCAGCAGACAACCCTTGAAGTCGAATCCACAATTATGGTTGAACTAATGGCAGATGAAACCGAATTCCCCATTTCAATCTCTGAATTGATGACTGGCCCAATCTCTCGATTCGTGGACATGGATATGGAATTACGACACAACCTCATCTCTGGGATTTCCACAACAGTAGACATCCAGATTTTAGCCAATGCCTCAGAATTCAACCCATCTTACCCATCCAATGGCCTCAATGAAATCCTTCGTTGGAATTGCTCTGCGACCCCGGATCAAACAAGCATGGATCTTGGCGATACACAGCCATTGGTGACCACCATCTTAGGGCCTTCAGATTTCCACCCGCTCGCAGGAACCGTGACCATCGACGTCATCGCAAATCTAACACTCTCGGGCGCGTTGAGCGGTATTCAGGCCCCAGAATCAAAAATCAGCCTCACATTAGACATTCCTGAATACAGTCAGGCTGAAATTGAAATTCCACCACCGACCACAGTCATCCCAGAAATTCTGTCAACCGTTCCGATTATTTTGACGAATACAGGCAACCACCAAACAAATTTCACTTACTCAACATCAGGGCCTGATGGCTGGGTTGTCTCAGTAAATCCTACCAGCACACCAAACCTCCATTCCACCGTCGATGCATGGCCATCGGTCGGTGGCGACAATGTCACACTAACATTGAGTGTCACCGCCCCACAAAACACCCGAGCAGACACCCCATTCTCAGTCAACATTACTGTATTCAGTGATTCAGGAGAGGTATTGACAGTCGCACCCATCCCATTCCTCGTACAGGAAGTCCTCGGCGGCTCATTATCGATTGATTATGCAGTTGCGGTAATTCCAGTGAATGGGAATTCATCCATTGCCCTTGAGGCCAACAACACCGGCAACTCATTGCAAACATTCACCATCGCGATCGAGGAATCACTTGAGGACATCAATTTGACAATGATTTCAAGCACCGAAATTGAAATCGAACCAGGACAATTCAGTATCGTCCAAGTCGAGGTCACCGCAGAACAATTCGCGCGTGCAGATGAAAATCATAGTGCCCAAATTGTATTGTTACATAACGGAGTTGAACTTGACCGAGTCGATGTCTACATCGAAATGATTGCAAACCACCAAATCAAGTTTGATCATGCTAGTGAATATTCAGTGGTCCCAGGGATGAGTTTGAGTATCCCAGTGAATGTAACAAATATGGGCAACCTTGAGGAATTCATCAATTTCACAGCAATTCCACCAGTTGGCTGGCAAGCATCAGTCACACCATTGAATATGACAATCGATGGAGAAGGCCTCGAAGTCACCCCTCTGATTATTGACATCACAGTACCTCCAATGTCATCCAATGCAAGCCTTGATCCCGGTAGTATTCACAACCTCGCACTCGTCGCCAGCAACGTTAGTGATTCAATCAATGTCGGCTCAACATCTGTACAATTCAATGTGGAACCGATATTTGTCCTATCTTCTGACGATTTCCCCGATGTTGCAAACCTCATCCCCGGCGAGGTTCGAACCTTCGACATTGAAATTTCAAACGATGGCAATCAAGACGTAATTTTAGATTTGAATTGCGAGGTAGACAACCCAACCCGTTGGGAAATTTCAACATGTAATGCCACGAATTTAACTTTGGCAAGTGGGGCAACCCGTACACTTAATTTCAGCGTTCGAGGAATCGCCACCAACCATTATAACAACGAATCAGCCAATCTTCGATTGACATTTTCCCCTCAAGATAATCATTCAGGCGACGCCTTACTGGCGACCGTATTGCGCATTAGTCGAATGCATTCTGATGAGCCAATAGATCTAGCAGGAAGCAATGCACCACCACCAATTCCAATCGATTGGATGCATGTACAGAGCGAAGGACAAACAGCTGATTCAAGCCCGGTAACATACCAATTGGTTTTGGTTGAAACAACTCGTATCATCAACACCTCATTTTACTCAGGTGATATCGATTGGTCATTCGAGATCGATTATGGAAATGGATTTGTTCCACTGGCAAACGGCAGTGCGTTTACATTGAATCCAACATCGCCACTAGTTTTGCAAACAATGAGGATCAAACCGACTTTACCGAATGCACCAATCCCTCCAGGGGACGGTTGGAATTTCACATTCGAATTAAAGCATCTAGGAGATTCTTCAATTACTCAAACCACGCTTGAGTTACACATAGGACTCTGGGCAGATCCAAGCGTTGCCTCAATCTACATCGAAGGAGAATCTGGACTCAAAGAATCAGAATCCAGGACATTGGTTGCCGAAATTCACAATGATGGGAACACAGGAACCGCCCTTGGGATTGTTGCAACCCTAGAATGCGAAGAAGGCATCACCATCGAAACTGAGAGTACTCAACCCATCATCAGCATGGGCGCCGGTGCAACAAAGAAGTTAGAGTGGGAAATTCACTCCACTGCTCTTAATTGGTGGGCATCTTCCAACGAGGTCCCATGCACTGTGACAATCGAATCACCATACATGGAGGGCGACATCGAATCAAACGACGCAAGATCCACATCTCTTGAAATTCAATCATGGAGCGCCCCGTTGTTGATTCTGATTCCAATCACAATCAGCCTTGTAATCCTGTCAAGCCGCCTATTGCGTAGAGCGCCTGAAGACGAACGCTCCCTCATGCTAAGTGCATATTCTGGAACTGCTTTGCTGGGACTTGCGACACAATACAATCTCGGCCCATATGTCAATTTCGCTTTAGCAGCGGCCGCTTTACTTTGGGTCGGATTCATCACATCCCGCTCATCTGCATTTGAAATCCCAGCCATTCTTTCAGACAGACAAAACAAACAAAGGGGGTCAGAATCAATCATTGAAGATCATGAAGAAGAGATGAATAGGGTACTCAAACAGTTAACCATCAAACTTTGTTTCGCACCACTCGGATTTATCATCGCCGTCATATTCATCCCAGGGGATATTTCATGGTCATTGTTGAACATCGGCTCAGTGGTACTGTTTACGATTGCCGGCGCACTTTCAGTGATGTCGATCACATTCCGAACAAGGAACTCTTGGCTGTCAATATTTGACCAACTCGCCTCAATGGAAATAGAGTCGCAAGAACTTATGGTTCAATTGGGCAACCCATCAGCCGACTTACGCAGAATAACCATTGGCCAGAGATGGGGAATGGCTCACGATGTAAATGTGGAGGTGGATGAAAATGTCTGAGACTCAATCACCACCCCCCCGCGGCTCATATCGCGCCCAAGTCACCCGCCTCAACCTCATCCTCGACGAGCACCTTCGATTGATTCAGGAATCAGTCACCGACAAACATGCTAGGGACGCAAAAAGGAGTATTCACCAAGCTCGAAACGACATTGACCAACTCAAGGGCCAAGTCGGCAGAATGCACCGCGCCATCGGCATGATGCACACCATCATCAGAGAACGCTCAACAAGTGAACCAGAATTGGTCGATGTCTTGTTGACAATGAAGACTGCAGAAACTTTGATTCTAAGGGGTGCATTTGACGAAGCATCCCTGCAGTTGGAACGATTGGTTGAGCATTTACTTGCAAATAGTGCGGCATTGAACCCATTTATTTTCTACGAGTTTTGGATGGGGGTAGAAGCACGATGGGACATGGGCTCTGAGTCGGGTAAGTTACTGGTTCGAGTTGAAAATACAAGTGATGGGTTGCTACCAGGGTTCAATGTCAAGGCCCCTGTACCTCCCAATTGGCGTTCATCACCCCAATCCCAATCGATTATTGCATTAGGGCCGGGCGAAACTCATGATCTTGTATTCAACATCATACCTTCGGCAATGGCTGCAATTAGAGACATCGGCGCACCGGGTAGTTTGCAGGAACGACTTTCGATCCAAACCGGATACAATTTGACCAAGGAAGGCCTCACAATCGATTGCAGAATAGAGAATAAAACAGATGAAACAATGACCGAAGTTTTGGTGACTCCTTGGATTCCGCCTGGCTGGAAAACAAACTCGTGGCCACTCATCCGAACACTAGAACCAAATAAGACCGAATTCGTTGCAATAAACCTAGATTTGGCCAAATAAACCCACGGGGTCCTGAGTATAAACATGGAGTACAATAAAATACCTTCTTGACATAAAAACAACTACACGGAGCGAGAACAAATGTCCCGAGAGAATCGATACTTAAGCAAGAACGAAAGCGGCGCCATCGGCATCGGTGCGATGATTATCTTCATCGCATTGATTTTGGTAGCTGCAGTAGCATCAACAATCATCATTAAGACTGCTGAAGAACTTCAACAAAGAGCTGAAGCAACCGGTGACGATACACGTGACGAAATCAGTGGTAAAATCACCCTGGTTGGCGCGTACATAAGCACAGAGGCAGCAACATCCACGGAAGCTGACGGCATCACACTCATCGTTCAATTGAGTGCAGGTTCAGATACCACACTACTTACAGATATGTCTTACTTCATCGTCTGTGACGGTGGTACCACATCCGATGTAAATACAGATGACTTCTCTGGCGCAACAGATCTTGCAGGAACAGCCCTTGTAGCAAATTCGGTCGATGCAGGCGAGACATTCCTCATCCCAATTGACCTATCTGCCACATCCACAACTGGTGCCTGCCAACCTAGTGTTGGAGACGAGCATGAAATGCGCGTAATCATCGACGGTGGTGGCGAAACTTACGCCCAACTCCACTACAATGGAGTTGAAGCAGGCGACACCATCGTATGATACTATGATAACCCCCCTGCCCCCCTACGGGGGGCAGAGGACATCATGGAGGTTTTGTGATGGGTTTGTTGGATTTTCTCAGATTCTCCTCAAGTGACGATGAAAGCGAGGTCGACAGCGCCTCAGTGGAACGTTTAGAAACGTTGTCGGAACATGCAGTCGAAGCGGTCCTGGTTCCGGAAGAAACCATTCCGATCGAAGAAGACGCTTGGACCCTTGCCCCGTCGCCAGCTAGAGCACGCGTGGGGGCCAGCGGGCTTGAACCTGCAGCGGCCGAAAGCAAACCGACCCCCGCACCAACGACCATAGACACCAAGGCCATTGAACAACGACTCGACGACCGCTTCGACAGGATTGAAGCAACCATGAGTATCATGGATGCAAGACTGACTCAATTGCATATGACTGACAATATACACCATGCATTGCCAACCGACACCTTAGTGACGGCAAGCGGCATAGAGTCAGATGAAAGCAACGATGAAGACTCAAATTCTTCCGAGGATACCACGGAAGAAGTCATTAGTCAAACAGTCAATTTACTAGATTTATATGAGGGACGCGTCGCTGATTTGAATCCATTTCTAAACCGCCGAACAGATTCGAATTCACAAGGACCAACAGTGTCTGTAAGCGAAATTTCCGCATTATTACTCGATCACCTGTCTTCCAAATCTGCAACAGAATTTATCGATAATGCAAAATCCAGTGGCATGATTACCAAGGGAGAATCAGCTGAACTTTTAGCAATTATTGGTTTGGCAAATCCTGAAATTAATGATGATGGTGCAAAACACCTTCCTCACCGTACATTACTGATGTTTGGTGCAATGGTCGAAGCTTGGCGCTCATCTCGTACGCACTCAGGCGAGGGGGCCTGAAATGTGGCGGGATCGGTCAGCATATCGGCTTTGATTGTAGGCACAGCCCTCTTGGGCATATTTGCTCTCGCCTCATTGTCACTGAATGACAGTGCACGAACAGCTGCTGATGTATTGGATAGCGGCGAAGAAGAACCCGATATTCGATTGATCAACGCATCAGAATCTTCCGGAACCATCCACCTTAACATAACAAATACGGGCGATGAACCTGTTTCCTTTGACCAAACC
>Ga0208764_10002681_pt1 | contig 11099 bp, 10 predicted proteins | sample ETNtaG_18_FD_185762 | JGI IMG/M metagenome (GOLD analysis project Ga0208764, IMG submission 185762) | Marine microbial and viral communities from oxygen minimum zone, Eastern Pacific Ocean - ETNP201302SV91 (SPAdes) (version 2) | ecosystem: Environmental > Aquatic > Marine > Oceanic ... | reverse complement strand
ACTGTCGAGGCATTGTTTGCCTCCGCTTACCAACCAATCCAGATTGGGTGCCCAAGATATTTCACTTTCTCCTTCGAATCCTAGCAATGCCCAGTATTCGTGGTTGCCTCGAACCACGAAGGTATCGCCTCTTTCTTTGGCGATTCGAATCACCATACGTGAATCGGGTCCACGATCGATGAGGTCCCCCAACAATACGATGCGGTCACCTGGATTGGGGCTGATTTCAGTGATCAGATTCTCCAATGCGTCAGAGTGGCCATGCACATCGCCAATCACCCACACACGGTCGCCCCGGTCAAGGGTATTTTGCAGTTCAATTTCTGCATCGGAATCACGAATAATTTCAACCATTTTTCTTCAATAATTAGTTGTATCCCGTAGTATTTGAACCCTATGAAAATAGATGGGTTGACAAGTCGGACCTTCCTCACAAGTCCATGGCCGACGCCACGCTTTCCGACATTGTCGAGGAAGTATCCTCAGAGGATGGTGTTCGAAAGGTCAAGGTAGAAATTACTCACAAACACGAGGACCGCTCTTCCGCCACCACTTGGGCTATCGCGATCGGAGTTGTACTTATCTTGGGGATCGGCCTCTTCTATATTGCAGACAATTCAGACGGACTACTCACAGGTGACGACGAGGTCGTCGGCAATTGTGCAGACGGCATTGACAACGACAATGACACCCTTGTGGACCAGAACGATCCTGGTTGCAGGCCCAACGGTGTGTACGACAAAGAGAGCTTCGAACACACCTCATAATCCAGCCGAATGGCTGAAAGCCATGAGCGGGTCGCCTTGACTCGATGACACACGAGCCGACACCGTGCCGCGAAGGCGACCACGGCAAGTTCGAGATTACCGACCGCGATGGTTGGGCACGTCTCGGCAAGTTACACAGTTCCACTCATGTCCTCAAAACACCATGTCTTCTTCCAGTCATCAACCCCAATATTCGAACGGTCGAACCACGTGAAATGTGGGACAAGTATGGCTTTGAGGCCCTCATTACCAATTCCTATGTCATTTGGAAGCATGAGAATTTGAAGGAGCAGGCCTTGACCGATGGTGTCCACTCCCTTCTCGATTACCCTGGCGTCATCATGACCGATTCAGGTACCTTCCAGAACTATGTCTATGGGGATGTTGAGGTCGGCGTCGAAGAGATCGTCAACTTCCAACGGGATATCAATGTCGATATCGCCACCATGCTCGATGTATTCGGTACACCAGACATGACTGAAGAAGAAGTCGAACAGGCGGTCAGTGAGACAATTTCTCGTTCCGCTGCGTCCATAGATGCTGCGGGCGGCACCATGCTCAATGGTCCGATCCAAGGTGGAATCTTCCCCGAATTGCGAAAGCAAAGTGCTGAGGGCATGGGCGCGCACGGATTTGCCATTCATCCCATCGGCGGCATCGTCCCATTGATGGAACGCCAACGCTACAGAGAATTGGTCGAGATCATCCTCGCATGTCGAGGGCACATTCCATGGAACCGCCCCATCCACATGTTCGGTTGTGGACACCCACACCTGTTCCCGATTTGTGTTGCACTGGGCGCTGATTTGTTCGATTCTGCTGCTTATGCATTGTTTGCCCGAGATGATCGAATGCTCATGCCATGGGGGACGGTCAAGTTGGGCGATTTGGACGAATTCCCCATTTCAACAGCGGCACTTTCTGGACATACACCAGCAAGTGTTCAATCCCTACCGGATGATGCACGTTGTGAATTATTGGCCCGTCACAATCTCGAAATCACAGCATCTGAGTTGGCACGCTGTCGACAAGCCGTACGCGATGGAACCATCTGGAAGTTGGTTGAGGAACGCAGCCACACGAACGCATCTCTACGCGAGGCAACCGAGTATCTGTATGCCAATATGCCAGAAGGACTGATCGCCGCCACAAATCCATTGAGAAACGGTGGCGTCCGTATGAGTCAGGATTTACCAACTTCCCCTCCATCTGTTGCCGCATTGGGCCGTCTACTCAATTCGTATGAGACCGATTCTGATCGAGCCGTTCTCATTTCGGGCACCTCTGGACCTTGGCGTGACCGGATTGGTGGATTGGTGCATTCGATTGCAAACCGATGGCCGGATGCAAGTGTCTTCATCGAAACACCCCTGGGCCTTTTGCCCTACACGATGGAGGATGTCAGTCCTTGGGCGCATCTCATGGGGCCCGCTTCAATATGGGAGGGGATGGCACCCGATGATCGAGATTTCGATTTACAGGCCCTAATGGGTGATGTCAAACAGGTCGTAGAGATTTCATTTGAGAACAAGAAAGAGTCGAATTTGGAAGCGATTGAATCCGTATTTGGCCCGGGTTCGGGTGAAGAGATTTCTCGGGCGGTAATAGACCGAAAAATGGTTGAGGACAAGGTCTGCTATTTCCTCGACATCAACCGAGAACTTTCCAAACAACTATTGGATGGCTGTAGTTTTGTCTATAGCAAAACAAAGAGGGTCAGAAATGTCCATTCTTCGGATGGGAAACACCTCTTCTCACCCCGCTTAAGAGATGGTGGTCTAAGCCTCACCCTGGAGGGGGCTAGGAGACTTCATGGCAGCGAGGTTCCAACGGTTGTTGTCAATGATGATTCGATCCCATTCACTCGGAAGGGTCGTAACGTGATGCACGGATTCATCAGTGATGTGAAGGGCGAATTAAATCCCGGATTACCCTGCTTGCTTGAATCAGAAGATGGCACATTCTTGGGTCATGGGGTGGCGTTGTGCACTGCCTCGGAAGCTCGGTGCTTCACCAAAGGTATCGCCGTCAAGGTCAGAGATGGTATCGGCGAGTGATGTTTGGAACGTGCCGGGGGATGTTTGATAGAGCATCGTCAGGTGAGGGTTCCCGACGATTCGTAGAATCGACGGGGTTGGGCCGATGGCAGAGGAGTGGATTGTCGAAACTCACGACCTTGTCAAGAAGTATGGTGAGCATGTCGCATTAGACAGTGTCAACCTCAACATCAAACCTGGTGCAACCGGACTGCTTGGACCCAATGGGGCTGGCAAATCGACCTTACTCAAAACCATCCTCGGCCTCATTGCTCTGACCAGTGGTGGCGGCAAAGTTCTGGGCCATGATATCGCCACCGAAGGTGCATTCATCCGTCAAAGGATAGGATACATGCCAGAATATGATTGTTTGATCCCAGAAATGGAAGCGATTGATCAGGTCCGATACTCTGGTGAATTGCTTGGAATGAATACCAATTCTGCCGTTCAAAGGGCACATGAAGTTCTCGAATATGTCGGATTGCGAGATCAGCGATATCGTGCGGTCTCAACATTCAGCACCGGGATGGAGCAAGCGACCAAGCTGGCTTGTTCATTGATTCACGATCCCGATTTGCTCATCTGTGATGAGCCGACCAATGGGTTGGATGCAAATGCCCGCGGGTTCATGCTCGACACCCTTTTCCAAGTGGTGAAACAGGGCGGCCGTTCAATCATCATGAGCAGTCACCTGATGGATGACGTCGAACGTATTTGTGATCGAATGCTGATGATTCACAAGGGCCAAGTCATCGCCCAAGGACGAATTGAAGATTTGAAAGCAATCGATCGAGAAATCGAGATTTCTGTCTGGGGTGGGGCGAGTAAAATCGAAGAGAAACTGAAAGACATGGGCCAATCTGTTCGTCGAACAGGGCGTGTAATGCGCGTCACTCGTATCGATGATTCAACGTATGGCACAATCATCAAGGCGGCGGCAGAAACCAATGTTCAAATCCGCAAAATGGAAGATTACGAACCCAGTTTAGAGGACTTGTTCATCGTCATCATGGACCGATTGGGTTACTCTGTGAAATCGAGTAAGGACTTGCTCGGTGGGCAGACACCGACGATGGATCAAGCCGCACTTCAAGGGAGGAAAGTGGCATGAGCGAAGGCGAGGATTTCGACCTAGACGATATTCTACAGGATTCGTCGACTCCTCTCGGAGAACCTGCAGCACCGACAACTTTGCCAGTTCCAGCAGCCCCTGCTGAAGCAGAATTCATGGGCGAATCTGCTGCTGTGACCGGAAAGGCTCGAATGGAAGCCGCCTATGGAACCGGAGAGGGTGAAGGACAGGGGATGGCGATGGTCGCCCAATCTGTGGCTCCCTCTGCCGGCACGATTTTCCACCAGGTATACCGACCTTGGCGTGGGAATCTGAATCCTCGTTGGGTTCGAAATTGGTCCATCTTCCGACATCACGTCTATGGGTTGTTTAGCAAAGGGCACAGACCTTGGCCGATGACCACAAAATTGCTTGTTGTCATCGTTCTTTTCGGTTCACTAATTCCGATTCTGACGATGGCCATGAGCGTCTTGACAGGCCTCAACGGATTGATGGAATTTTACGGAGTTTCCAGAGCAAACCTTTGGGGTCACGTGCTCGGTGTATTCCACAATACATGTTGTTGGCCATTGTTGACCGCTCTTGTTGTCGGCGGATTGATTTCCGAAGACCGGCAACATGGCACCTCTGCGATTTACTTCTCAAGGCCGGTGAACAGAACGGATTACACACTGATGAAGTATCTTTCAGCCGCTGTGATCCTATCGATGATCATCGTCTTCTCGTATTGTGCATATTACGCAGCGGCCATCCTCTTCAACAACGAGGGTTGGGCCTACCTACTCGACACGCTACCTTACTTCCTCGGTGGATTGGTTGCAGCCTTCATGCTCGTGGTGACTTTCACCAGTATTGGTCTTGCACTCTCAAGCGTAAGTTCTGGTCGCTTCTTCCCAGCAGTAGCATTCTTAGGCATCATATTTGGTTCACGAATCCTAGCCTTCTTGATCAAACTCCTCTTTGAAAGAGATACGCTGTATCTAATCAGTCCTTACGACAATTTGGCTCATGTAGGGCAGTGGATGATGGGGATCAACACGACCTATGCTTTCCCAGCGGCTTGGTCCTTTGTCGCCTTGTTGCTGATGAATGGTATATCGTTGTATATTCTAATCAGTCGAGTGAACTCATTGGAGGTGACTCGAGAATGATGCCGGATTTGGATCAGGTAGGCGAAGGCCAGACTCAACAAGAATGGCAGAAGGTACCGGAAGCTCCCGCCATCATGGTCGACCACGTGTCCAAATGGTATGGGCAAGTCATCGGATTGAATGATGTCAGTTTGGCCATCAGTGGTGGTGTGACCGGTGTTCTTGGAATGAATGGTGCTGGCAAATCGACCCTTCTGAAAATCATCGTTGGTCGCTTGCGCCCAAGTCAGGGCCAAATTCGGTTGTTCGGAACAGACCCATTCAAGAATCCCGCTCCCTATCACCGACTTGGATACGTCAGTGAGTCTGAGAAGTTGTATGATTGGATGACAGGTCTTGATTTCGTCACCACGCTCGCCCGTTTGCACGGAATGACTCGCGATGAAGCGAGGGGGAGAGCAGAGCATGTGCTCAATTTCGTCGGATTGTTAGATGTTGCCAACAAGGAGATTGGCAAGTACAGCAAAGGCATGAGGCAGCGAGTCAAAATCGCTCATGCTTTGGTGAATGATCCAGATTTGATTGTCCTCGACGAACCTCTCCAAGGTTGCGACCCATTGGCTCGGACGACGATTATGAATGTCATTCGAGAACTTGGTGCAATGGGGAAAACCATTCTCGTCACCAGTCATATCCTCTCTGAAATTGAGCGGATTACCGAACAAATTGTCATCCTTCACAATGGCCGTCTGTTGGCGCTTGGCAACCTCCACTCAATCCGAGAATTACTCGATCATATCCCGCATCGAATTCTGTTGCGAACCCCGGACCCACGCAACCTCGGTCGCACCGTTCTACCCCATCCTTCCGTCTATGGCGTCCGATTCCCCAATCCGGGGGAATTGATTATCGAAACCAACAGTCTCTCCGATGTCCACCAAGATTTGCCCGCCCTCATCGTTGAATCTGGTGTTGAAGTAACGGCCATTGAAAACCCGGATGACAATTTGCAATCTCTCTTGGGTTACTTGATTGGAGGTCGTTCCTGATGCAACCAACCACGCCTCCAGCCGGGCCTCCAAAGAGAAACCTATCGGAAACGGTTTGGACGAAACTCGATCGTAAAGCGACCGCAATCGCTGAGTTCACCATACGACAATATCGCAAGAAACGCTCAACGTGGACCGTGGGGGCTGTCGGCGCCATCCTCGTCGTCGTCGTCTTACTCTTCTACATCGATGCCATGAGTGAAGGCATTGAATCAGTGGATGATGACGGTGATGGTTTACTCGATGAGGATCCCTCAACTTGGACGGAATGGGAGAATTCGCAATATGCGGGCCGTACCATTAGTGGTCCGATGTCGGACGATGATGGAGATTGTTTGGCATTGGAACCATGGATGCGTGACTCGAATGACGATGGTGTCGATTGCAACGTCATCTACGAGTATGACCAGAACGGATTTGTTACATCGGTACAAGCTGACAGATTTGTCGATGAGGATCCCAATGAAAGCGAATTCCTCGAAGAAGCGATGCACCGGTCATTCCTTCTGGGCTTTGGTAAGTTTGGATTCCTCTTCATTCTCGGCATCTTTGTCCCTCTCTTCCTCGCAACCGGATTGATTCGTGAAGAGATGGATTCTGGGACTCTACACTATCTGGTTGGAAAGCCGATTGCGAGAGCCGAGATACTGATGTATCGCCTGCTTGGATTCATCGGTTTAGCGTGGCCATATTTCGTGGGTTTATTCGTCCTGTCAGCACTTGTCACGGGTATATTTGGACCCGGTGATTCAATCTACAGGTTCTCCGATCTTGGGATTTGGTTTGGGATTCTAATCGCTACTTTCCTCACAGTTCTCGCTTACGGTGCGGTGTTCATCACTTTCGGAATCGTGGCTGGGCGTTATGGGGTTCTGGTGGCTCTATTGTTTGCGGTTTGGGAATTCTTCATGATGTTCTTGGCGATGATTGGAACCACAAGGGAAATGGGAATTGCTTCGATGTCAATATCGTTCTGGGGTGCTGAAATTATCAATTCAACCGCTTGGCTTGTCTGGGGTGATTATGCGATGATGTCGGGCCAATCTTTGGCCGTCGACATCGCTCTATGGACTGTCTGGTATTCTCCATTCCCAACGACTTCCCCTCTCATCAATTTGGTCATTTCGATCATTGTTCTATTGCTCATCACCGGGTTGTTTGTTTTGATGGGCCAATCTTCATTCAAGAAGCGTGAACTGAACTGAGGTATTTCAATGGAGAAAAACACCCCGTCCACATTTGGAGGGGACCTCTCATCACTATGGCGTTTGGACACATTGCCTCCATTGCGCCGACTTTCGTGGTGGTGGTGGTGGTGGCTCATCGTTCTACCAGATGCAGAGAATCCAAAGCGAAGCCGGCAACTCATGGTTCTGTGGTCAACAAAGGATGCCCCCCATGTTAGGGTCAATGAGCACGATTGGAAACCCGAAGGTCGCTTCCACATCGACGAGAACGGTCGTCACACTTTGCCCGGAATGGTGTGCGCGTGGTGGTATGACGGCAAAGACATGCATGAACCATATCTGATGCGTGAATCAAGAATCGCTGCAATGGATGGCCAACATCCGGATTGGCCGGGTTCTGGTGAATTCTCAGGTTCTGGTGCTGTTATTCCCGTGACAGAGGACGATTTGTCGATGGGTTTGGCCGATGATGGAAGCCACTTTTGGCTGCGTTGTAAAGGGGATTCATCTGCGGTCGAAAATGGAGCACCTGCTTCGTTTGATCTTAAGATTACACCCTGGACCAAAGCGGCCTCTTCAGCTGCATATTCAAACAATGTATTCGGCAATGATATGGGCTACGACATCATCCGCCTACATGCCTGTAAATGTCAGGGTTTAGTCGGGGAAGACAACGTGCAAGGAAGTGCTTACTTCCAAAAAGTCACGGTCCAAGCACCATCGATTCCATGGTTCTGGGGCTTCCTTCATTTCAGCGATGGAACCTACTTGGATTGGTTCATCCCACATGCCTCATTCTCCATGACTGCACGTGATTCGCGTGCGTGGAAATTGCGTGATGTAACCCAAGTACCACTCAAGACTTCGGGACTCCTTCACGATGAGAAACGTGGACGCAGTGAAAAATTCGAAAGGTGCGAGGTTGAATTGCTACCTTCTGAACCGGAAGAATGCGATTCAAGGGGAGAGGTTCTTCCTCGATTTTTGATTCGGGTATGGAATGGCCGAACACAGGTTGGCCTGAAAGTTCGCGCTTCGAATCGTGCGCATTGGAGATTTGATCAACCCACCCGCGCAGGACTTGTCAGCCACCTGACCTACAATGAATATCCATTGGAAGTTGAATCTTTAACCATTCTTGATGAGAAAGGTGTGCGCACCTTGGATGATTTTGATTGGGTTCATGGTAATGCCGAACACGCATGGGGGCTATTGCATTAGAATGCTCGACAGGGCGGCATAAGATTCATCATCGTCCGGAACACAGCAACATTTGAGGGGCAGCCATGAGCGATGAAGAAATCAAGAGAAGTATGGGTTCAACCATTGAACCACCATCCGTTGGAGGTTCTGAGTTCACACCAACTCCAGAACCTGCGCCTCTAAACGAAAATGAGGGCCTCCGTGCCAAATTGGGGGTTTACGACGAAGAAGAACTGCTGATGATTCGCCGTCCATCGTTATTTGCCTTCATGCCTGCATATTTGGTCGGTTTGTGTGTTCTCGGTATTCACCTGTTCTTTGGCTGGGCCGAAGCACCTGATGATGCATCCTTGATTGAATCGATATTCTACTCGTTGGTCAAAATGAGTGGCTGGGCAGGGGGCGCCGGATTTGCCTTCGTGATGCTTTTCTTCACCTGGCTAAATCGAATGATCAATCACCCAGCCAGCGGAGGATGGATGACGACAGTTCTTCTCCTCTCATCGTTGACACCATTCCTCCTACATGTGGATGAAGTCATCCGATTGTTCTCAGATTCAACTTTTGAAATCCCAATCGAGTGGAATTTCACCTTTTTCGGAATTCTCTGGACTGCCGTGATTTGGGCAATCACATTCTGGTATCAGAAGAGCTTCCTATATGCGGTCACAAGCGACCGAATTATCCATCACCAATCCTTCATCTATGAGCGCGATGGTTTGACGTTCCTTCACGAGAATATCCGTGCCGTCATGAAGCGCAGATCTCCAATCGGAGCGTTGTTTGGGTATGCGACCGTATACTGCAATATTGGAGACCAATCACACGTTTCCACCGAGACCATAGGTGGTGGTGTTGCCGTGACTGCGCCAGCCGATGCAAATGCCACCTCCGGTGGAGTACTGAAGTGGGTCGGACGGATGTTCTTCCTCGTCACATACCAGCGAACCGTGAAGACGGAGAGATTCACTCCAGACATCTCATTCTATGGCATCCGCCAATGGCAAGAGGCCTACGATTTGATGCTGAAAATGATGGACGCAAACTCTGCGGTCACAAAGGCTGAGGAGCAACTTGAGGTGCAGAAGCAGATGGTTGAGTTACTGTCTAAGAACCAAGAGGATGGTTCGGACGAAGACCTCCCTCAGGTGGACGAGTTGTTGGATTTCTGAGCGACCTATCCACGCCGCTTTATTCATAGGGGGTTTCGACCCCGCATGGGCTGATGTCAGACGAGATTATGCTACAAGCGGCGCAAGCAATGTCAGCAGGCGATTTCAAAGGAGCAATGGATGTATTTCAGAATCTAATCGATTCCGAACCCGAAAACCCCGTTGGCCACTATGGTTGGGCGGAATCTGCATTCATGCGACTTTCAATCGATATGGAAGAGGATGTGCCTGCAGGAAAAATCATGCAAGTATACAAGAAAGCCATGTCTCTTGATGAAGATAATATTGAGTATGTTGCCAGTTTTGCCAATTTCTGTTTAGATTGTGGCCGGATCCCAATGGCGATTAAAGAATATCAGCGCCTCGAAAAAATGGCTGACCTGGCAGATATCCCAGTCGAAGATACGCTGTTTGATGCCAGTCGATTGATCGTTGATGCGATTGAAAGAGTTGGACAGGGAAGGGATAACCCCATGATTCAGCCATGGATGAAACAGGCTCTGATTTGGGCCGTCGGTGGTCTTGGATATTCTCCTGAGGATGCCATATCCACCCTGTCGAGCGAGTGAGTGTGAACTCATGGTTGGGGCGGTGAGAATCGCCATCGCTGTGGGCTATCTTGGCAGAGGTTACAGCGGTTCGCAAGTTCAACCCAATGTGCCCACCGTCCAGGGTGAACTTGAAGCAGCCCTGATTCGATTGAAGTGGTGTAAACCCAATACACATCCTGTGACTCTATCCAGCCGAACGGATGGTGGGGTTGATGCTCGAATGAACATCGGTAGTTTTGACATACCCAATCAAATTTGGAATGGGGTTGGGGAACGAGGAATTGTAACGGCACTCAACGATCAGATTCCAACCGACATTCGTGTTTGGGCTGCAGAATCTGTGGACTCAGAACTGAGGACTCGCAATGCTCGTTCCCGCACCTATCTGTATCGTCTTCAAGCCTTGGAAGGCTGGCACAATGTTTCTGTTTCCGATTTGGAATCATGGTGTTCAATTTTCATTGGTGAACATGATTTCCGAAATTTTTGTCGCCCGCAAGAAGGTCGTTCAACCGTAAAGAGGGTTCTCAATTGCGAACCATGGCTCGATGATAACGATGTTATTCTGGGATTCTCAATTACAGCGGAGGGATTCGTTTGGAATCAAGTCAGAAGAATTGCTTCGGCAATGTTGGGGATCGCCAAAGGTCGATATTCTCTAGATGAAATTCGCGAAGGCCTATCCAATCCTGAAGTGTCGGCAGATTTTGGTCGCGCTGAGTCGGAATGGCTCACACTGTGGTCGATTGAACATCCAGAGACTCCACACCTATGCGCTCGTTCAAACATTGGTTTTGTCCAATCTTTGATTGCAGAACCAGCCCCTTCTGGTAGACCCTATCGGTTGTGGGCCAACAAAGCTAGAGGTGAGCAGGATCAGTTGCATCAAGCGGCATGGCTTGCACAACTTAACCCAGAGTGAGTGTGACAACATCACCATCTGAGATACTGAGGGCATCTCTCAAGAATTG
>Ga0208764_10002678_pt1 | contig 11106 bp, 10 predicted proteins | sample ETNtaG_18_FD_185762 | JGI IMG/M metagenome (GOLD analysis project Ga0208764, IMG submission 185762) | Marine microbial and viral communities from oxygen minimum zone, Eastern Pacific Ocean - ETNP201302SV91 (SPAdes) (version 2) | ecosystem: Environmental > Aquatic > Marine > Oceanic ... | reverse complement strand
CCCATCCTTTACTCTCAAGGAAACCTCCCCTCTATCGCGGTGATGGATTCCAGATTAGCATCGTTCGGATTGCGGAATCGTTTGGTGACGCTCTTGAATTCGAGCCGGACTTCGCTCACGGCCACTCCCCCAGCTGTTTCATCACGGATTGAAAGTTGGCCTCGGTCCAACCTCCTTCTTCTTCTGGAGGCTTCACGTCGGATTCGTTGAGCCTACTGACGATTCCGGGCAGGTCATACACCTCCTCTCCAAAGATTTCTTGAAGAGCATCTGCCAACTCCTGCTCATATTCTGTCGGTTGTGCAAATCGGGTTTGCCACGGTAAGAGTGTGGGGGGATCGTAGGTTTCCAGATAATCAGCCCCACCCTTGTTTTCATGGGTCTTGGTAAGCCAGGGATTCCAGTCCATACATGTTTTAAGCGTGAGAGGTTTGAGTGTTCACCTGCTTTTGCGCCAGTATTCGCAAATCACGGCGTATTTTGGTCATTCCGGCATCGTGCTGGTAAAGCGATTCACGTGTACGGGCGTTGTCCTGCATGGCTTCGAGCACCACGCGATCTTGTTCCAGCACATCCCAGTGTAGGCCCTCAAGCCGATTTTTGTAAAGAAATCTCCAAGTGTCGCGCTCCCATCCGGAGACCTTGCGTACTCGCCAGAAATAAACCTGACAGACCTGCTCTGTCACTGGAGTGACGAAACCGATGATTGTGAAATTTCCACCCGGCCCTGCGTTCTTACGGTAGGGGATTGCCAGGCGCATCCAGAAGGTTCCAGTATCCGCAAACTCCACCCAGTCGAAATTGACACCACGCTGGTTTTCCTTCTCAAACATCCAGCCCTGTCCGGTTTCGGATAATCGCATTTGTGCTGATTTATCGCCTGTCGACATCGAGTGCGATTTCGCATGGAGATAGGCACCGTGCATCGGGTCCATCACGTTGTCAATGGCGTAGCGGTAGTTACAGCGCCAGAGCGCGGTGCTGAGGAAACTGCCGTAAGCATCGTCCGTGAGTTCTTCCGGTAGTTGAAGCTTCACGGCATCGGGCTGCTGCTCATCCCCAAAATACGCAAAGATCGCCCCCTGCACTTCATGAGTTGGATAACTTCGTACCATGCACTTGCCCTCCATCGGACATTTTTCCACAGCAGGAACACGGATCACCTCGCCTTCGTGGTTCACCTCTACGCCGTGATACCAGCAGGCAAGACGATCTCCCAAATTCCATCCCAGGGACAGTCGCGCCCCTCGATGCGGGCAGCGATCCTCAATCACGTGCGGTATTCCGGACTCATCACGCCAAATCGCCAGATTTTCACTCAGCCGAGTGACACCTAATGGGTTTTCCTGCACCATCCAGCTCGGTGCAACCGGATACCAACGTTGGCGCAACCCGCGGTTGAGCAATTTCTCCACGTCCTCGCGACTTGCTTTGTTCACCGTCAATTCTCCCTGTTCTCTCATGTATTCTGATTTATTCCAATGCTTTTGTTTCACATAAGAAACATTGTTTTAAAAATAGTACACGGATTTTTGAGAAGCGCAACACTTTTTTAAGGGAAAAGTTTTTCACCTAATTGAATGTTTTCTGGTATTAATAAAACTCCCCGTATCCTCTAAGTACAATACAGATCGAATTCTCTTCAGGCCTGATGGGTTGGAACCAGAGACTTACTTCGAAGCTCTATTTGCCGGTCAATCATCAAATGCATCATCGCCATTTTCTGCGATGTTGCAGCAGGATCAGCCCAAAGGTTATCCAACTCATCCGGATCCTCGCCAAGATTAAAAAGCTCTCCAAGATCAGACCCTTCAAAAACGCTCATCCGCCAACTGTCATGAACGAGCGACCAAAAAGCGGTACGCCCATCGTCCGATGCCATCACTAAGCCGGAATCCTCGATTAGTACAGGTAAGTTTTTGACATCATCAGCCAAAAGATCACGACCTTGAATTCCATACGGGACTTTCAGACCCGCTTTTTGCAGAAGCGTGGGCGCAAAATCGATCGCACTACCTTGAATTCCCGTGACGTCCGTCCCACGATTTATCGGATCGGACCAGATCAGCGGTACACGGATCAGCCCGTGACTGTGAACCCCCCCTTTAAGAACGGTGCCATGATCACCCATATAGTCGCCGTGATCTGACATGTAGATGATATTGGTGTTTTCGGATTGGCCAATATTCTTCAGAGCTTGCATCACAACACCAACTTGTTCGTCAATCATGGTGATCGTACCGTAATTCAATGCGATCATGCGGCGCATGGCCTCATCATCAGTATGAAATGGCCAGAACTCATCGGGTTTTTCCGCGCCAATTTCATAAATCCGCTGAATATGGTTAGGTAAATCGCTTCTGGCGCTGGTTCGATGACCAAAACTTTTTGGCAGCGGGATGTCTGCAGGATCATAAAGATCAAAATACTGACCTGGGGGTGTAAATGGGTGGTGAGGATCTGGAAAAGACACGACAAGAATGAATGGAGTGTCGTCCTGTTCCTCCAGAAATTTGCAAGCCTGCTCACCAACATATGACGTTGGATAATGTTCCTCGGACAGTGCTGTGCGCCAGATTTGTGGAGTTTCCGGTGAACCGTCTTCCAACGCTCTAGCCCGTCCGCGTGGGTCTGACGCACCAGCCAGTTTGTCTTTCAGCCAGCCAGAATAGTGTCCCTCAACTTGGTCACCGTGCCCAATGCACAAGCGAACGTGATCAAATCCATAGTAGGGAAGTGGTAATTCCTTATTAGGGTTCTTGATCCAGCTTGTTCGAATTTCACACTCATATTCCGAACCCCGCCGTTGCGATCTTAAGGCTAGGTTGTAGGGCCCGTTTGGTTCTTCGCCTTTCCCATTTGATTGAGGTAACTTTGCCTCAATCGGTGAGACGTTCTGAAAGTGTGCTTTGCCCACAAGACCTGTTCGATAACCACTAGATCGCAAGACATCCGCGTAGGTCGTGCAATCCAAGCCGAGTGGTATACCGTTTTGCCTGCACCCATTGACCGATGTCAACTGCCCCGTTGCAAGTGCTGCACGGTTTGGTTGGCAAATTGGATTTGCGACATAGAAATTATCAAACCGCGTTCCACGATTGGCAATCGCATCGATATTTGGAGTTCGTACGATAGGATTCCCATAGCAACCTAAATGATCAGCCCTTTGTTGGTCTGTCATAAAGACAATGAAGCTAGGTCGTTCGGTCATTTGAACATCAGATCCACTGGATATGTCACAATTTCGGGAATAAAGAACAGCAAGAGGATTGCGATAAAGTCACAGATGACGAAGGGCACAGCGGCTCCGTAAATATCACCCATTGTTGTGCCTTTTGGTGCCACGCCTTTCATCACGAATAGAGCCGCACCAAATGGAGGCGAGGTCGCACCGGTTTCAATAGCAACCAAATACATCGCCGCGAACCAAATCGGATCGAACCCAAACTGTTTCACGATGGGAATGAATATCGGCAACGTGATCAGCATTATGGGCAAGGGCCCCATAACCATGCCCATCAAAATCACGAGCATGATCATCAAGAAAACAATGGCTTCATTGGAGATATCAATCGACATCACCGCATCAATCATGCCGTAGGTTGCGCCAGTGAACGCCAAGAGCTGCGAAAACGTTATGGCCCCAGATATGATCAGCAATACCATCACCGAAATATTGGCGCTGGAAAACATTGTGTCGCCAAAAACCTTGAACGTTAGTCGCCGTTTCAGGGCTGCCAAAATAAGGACCGAAAAGGCGCCAGTAGCCGCTGCTTCACTTGGCGTTGCTATCCCTAAGAAAATGACGCCAACGACGGAAAAAATCACAAATGTGAGTGGCAGGATATTAATTGCTGTCACAGACAGTTTTTCAGAAAGAGAAACCTTTGGCACGTCGAATGAGGGCGCTAGCTCTGGTTGTAGCCGGCAGCGTCCAAGTATGTAGATGATGTACAGCAGCGCCATCAACAGACCCGGAATAATGATGCCGATTAGGATCCGGCGGATTGAGAGTTCGGCTATGACGCCGAGCACAACTGCCAAAGCCGAAGGTGGGATCATAATTGCCAGACCGGACGAACCCAGGATCGGACCAAGCGACATCGGTTTTTTGTAGCCTCGCTTTTCCATCTCTGGCGTTAGCGACGATCCAAGCAACGCGGTGGACCCCATCGAATTACCGGTTAGGGTTGAAAAGAGAACTCCACCTCCGACAGCCATTAACGCCAAACGTCCACGCAACCGCCCAAACCATTTATCGAGCGTGTCCATTAGATCAATTGCGATACCGGACCGGAACATCGCCTCGCCCATAATCATGAACAGGGCGATGGGTATCAGCACGAAACTAGACACTGAATCAACCGTATTCAGAACGAGTTGCTTAATGCCCGGCAAGCCACCCAATAGGACAAACGATCCAACAATGTTAACCGCGAGAAATGAAAACGCGACCGGCAATCCTACAAACATCAGGACAAAGAGTGGGCCAAGAATAATGGCGATTATATAGTACCATTCCATGACTATAAAGCCTTGCCTTTTAGAGTGCGGATAAACTGCTTTAGGAACTGGATGGCCATCAATCCGGCACCCAATGGCAATGCTGCGGTCAGCCACCAGCTATATGGGCGCATCACGGTGATTTCCCGGACGCCAAGCCCATATTGTTCAACAACAACTATTACTCCGACAATTGCCAGAACAGCACAGACCAGAAAACCTATTACGGAATTCAACGCTTGAAATATTAACCGCCAGGTATTCGTGAAACTAGTGTAAACAATGTCGATAACCACATGCATATTCTTCTCGAGCAAATAGGGGGTCCCAAGGAATGTGATGTAAAGAAGTGAGTACTCGCTGGTTTCTAAGACCCAAAGACGAGAGGAAGCACCAAGTGCACGCCCAGTAACCTCCAAGCAAATTATGGTAGCGATGAAGAAGAGGAGAGCAGCGCCAAGGATTGCACAATACAAATTTAAGCGGCTGAAAAAATGACTCAACTTAGCAAATATGTTGTACAAGTTTTTTTACTCCTGTAAAAAAAGAGGTGGAGCCAGTGTTTGCTGGGCTCCACCTAACTTTCGTTGCCCGTGCGCTATTTGTCCAGCATTCCTCGCAGCTCGGCAGCAACTTCGTCGCCGGCATTTGCAGCTGTGACAGCCCATGCGGCATCCATTGCCATTTGCTCATAACGTGCGGCTTCATCAGCTGGCAGTTCCAAAATGTTGAACCCAGCGGCTTTCATCAGTTCGATGTTATCGGCGATATCTTGACTCCAGATGAAGTCCATACGATATGCAAAGTCCCTTCGAAGGAACGTTGTCAGCCGTTGCTGTAAATCGGTCGACATCTTGCCCCATGTCTTCTTGTTAATCAGGACCGGGAAGCCAGCGCGGTAAACACCGGGGAAAATAACTGTCTTGACCAAGCCTTCGAATTGCTGGGCTTGTGCAAGTGGGCCTTGCATGTATCCGTCAATCGTTCCACGCTCCATCGCTGTGAAAATATCTCCCATCCCCATCACGATCGGCTCTGCACCTAGGGCTTTGACGATCGGTAGCAAAGTTGGGAATACACGGATTCGTTTCCCTTTCAGATCCTCAAGACCTGACACTTCTTTGGCCATGTAGATCACAAAATTCAACTGTGTCGCTGGAATTTCACCGAGAAAGATTAGGTCTTTTTCAGCGTGAAGTTCCGTCATGCGTTCATGGTAGTTTGTCGCTGCGATCTCAGAGTAAGTCTTGTACGACAGGTTCATGGTTCCAGAGGTTGGCACCAGGCCCTGATAATAGCTCGGGCTGGTGTAGGTCATATCGACTGCGCCATTACGCACGCCCTCGGCTTGTTTGAATGGTGGCATAATTTCGGGGCCACCGCGCCAGTTAATCTCAACTTCGCCAGCGAATTTTGTATTCACTTCATCAACGAACATCTTGAACGGTTTGTTGATGTAAACCGGCTTTGGTGCCAGCGTCACGGCGTCAATCTTGACGACATCTGCCAAGGCAGGCGTCGCTACAAGCGATGCCGCAATGAATGCGCTTGCAATGAATGCGCTTTTTAGAAAGTGTTTCATATTTTCTCCTTTTGGTTGGTTGTTATTTCACTAGGTTTTGTTTCACATAAGAAACATTGTTTTGAAGATAATACACGGATTTTTGAGAAGCGCAACACTTTTTTAAGGGAAAAATTTTTCACCTATTTGAAGTACTATCTAGGGAAAATTTATTGGACAATCGAAGTATGGATGGAAACAAGATATAGGCACATACTTAGATTCTGATGTGGGAGTAATTTATTAGGAAATACAAGTAATAGTAGGCGGGAAATTATAATATTAAATTCTGTATCTTATGTTATTTACTAGCATTGACGGGTTTTGCATTTTATATACACTCGGGGTTAAATGTATTCATCCAGCCAACTCAGGACCTGATATGCTTCTCCTACTTTTGAAAGCACTGATTGATTCCCAGACACGTCGGTGTTAGTTTAAACTTTTCAACAATTCTGGTCTCACCACCCAAGCCACACTCCATATTTCATTTACATCTCGTTCCAAGCACACAACCGTTCCAGGTGAGAAAGATACAACACCGATATCCTCATTACCAGTAATTAGATGAGACACCAATTTCCCAACAAACGGAAGATGCCCAACAAACATTGTGTACTTACTTAGATTCTGGATCTCTTTTACCACTGGCACAACAGGGTCAAGAGGCCCAAGTCCATCTCGCTCATCAAAAAGTTCATTTCCTATCAGACAGTCTCTGAAAATCTCTGCAGTTTCCCATGCCCGTTTCTTTCCACTATGGAAGACCCATTCAACTTGAACGTTGCCTCTTTTTAGAAATGCAGCCACATTCGCAACGTCCTCTTTGCCACTCTGACTCAGTCCCCGCTGGGGATCAGCTTCCTTTGATAGCGCATTACCATGTCGCACAATGAACAATCTCATATTAATAAATCATTAATCTTTAAAATCTGTTTGGTCAATTTGCTTTTAGTTGTTTTCAAAGTTTAAAACCGTAAATCTCCCCCGTGTAGGTTGATGGGATGATATATAGAGAGCTAGATGCCCGTTTTGTGGCCCCACCCCCCATTCATTCAAATAATGCTTAAAACGATACTTTGTTATATAAAATCTGGGACGTCAAAGGCATATTCATCAGTTGAAGTATTTTCATGAGCATAAGTCTTTTTCTTCCATTCCCTGACGCGAGGATTTTGACTGACTTCGTTATATAACTTTTTTAGTCTTTTGAAAGGGTTGATAACACCTGTAGGAATATCATCAAGAACTCCTGAAGTAATCCAACCTAAAAGACCCCAAACTGCAATATCAGCGACAGACATCTTGCCTCCAACAAACCAATTTGAATTATTTGCATGTAAAATATTTTCTAAAAATCCAAAGTAATTTGGTAAGTATTTATTAGTCAACTCTGCTCGCATTTCTCTTTTCTTAATTGGATCATTTTCTCTCATTGAAGGATTTAAAAGCTCATTTATGTCAGTAACTGTATCAATGATTTGATCTACTTTGCCAGCCTCAATTATATCTTCAGGATACATGCCACTTAGTTTGCCACATATTCTAGCAATACCACCTGTTTGGGCTATACTTTGACCATCGATAACTAGCACTGGTAATTGATGGAAAGGGATTAATGTGCCATCCATTAATTTTCCATTTTCTTGAAGGTAGCTAAACTCTGCACTATTAATTCTTAAATCTTCAAACTTTATATCTGCAATAAATAAAGCTAATCTTGCTACTTCTGCTCGCCAAAAAGGCAAATCCAAATATACAATTTTTAAGTCCACCAGTTTCTCTCTAGGTTATAAACATAGTTTTGAAAGAATTTTAAACCAATACTCTTTGACTATTTCATTTCTATCAACAGGTCTAGAACCAGCTCTATACAAAAGATTGCGGGTTGCGCCGAAACGTAGACTCCCAAGTGTTGCTTAAAACTCCCTCTGAGGCAATATTGGTTAATTAGCCTTCAATGTTACTCTGATTGGAAGTTTGGTGCAATACAGATCGAATTAACCATGCTTAGGACACTAATCACGGAAGGTTCGGCAAAACAATTGGTGAATAGCAGTTGCCAAACTAATGAAGCAACTACTGATTGAACCAGTGACTTAAGCACACTTTATGCATCGCCATGATGCGATTCATGGAAAGTCTCAGGTGCTTTTTAAGTCCAGTGCTTGAACATGATTGTTTTTGAATTTTTAGACTCAAGTTTTTGGCAGTAAGTTCAGTGTTTGGGCAGAAGTTCTAAGACCGTAAATCAGAAGTTAACTTTTCATGGTTTATTTGGTAGTTGTCAAAAACAGGATTTTACCGAGCAGCAATTCAGCTGTTCCGGACATTCAGGAAAGCGGAATTTATTTCGTTTTCACTAAAAAAGGGGATAATATGTACAAAAAAATAACCTCCTACTTTGTTCTCAGTTTATTTGTTCCTTTGGTAGCACTTGGTGATTCCAGTCGAGCCAGACTTTACATACCTGCTTCCACTAGTGCTGAAGTTTCGGGTTGTGTGACATGTGAAATAAAAGCAAGTGGTTATTCAGCACGTTACATTTTCGGGAACGGTTTTGGACTTGGATTAGCGAGTAGCAAAGCAACAGTAACAGGTTCTCCTGCTGAAATTGGATCTGATTACTCCTATGATACAGGCCCAATGATTGACATTAGTTATACATTCGGCAGTGATTTCACATTCACAGTTGGAACCGGTGTAGGTGGTAGTCCGACGACAGATGTAAAAACTTCTGCAAACGTCAAATTGGAAGGAAAAAGTGCAGCCAACTCCTTTTTAGGACTAGGTTATAATTTCGGATCAATTGAAGTTCTTCTTGCACTAAGAAGTGTAAGCGCTTCTTATGATATGACTTTTGGAGGGACTCCAATTTCTCAATCGGACGTCTCATGGTTAACGACTGACATTGGTATTGGTTTTACTTTCTGAAAAGGTCATCCTAATAATATTTTTGTTAATTGATTGTAAAGTGAAGGCTGCATCCCTCATCTTTCACCTAAAGTTATTGAGAAAACTGCCGAATTGGCAAACCTGAGAGTATAGAGACACTCATAGAACGTCCTTTCCGTTAACCTTTGTAAACAATCTTCAGTCTCAATCAATTAAGTGGGGGATGTTAATGCGATAATCAGTAAAATCGCATATAAGCTACGTTTAATGGCAATACGGCATTCTATGACTTCGGGGTTATTATTGCTCAAATAGCCAACTCAGGGCCTCTTATGCTTCTCCTACTTTTGAAGGCACTTATCAACATCTCTGCTCCATTCTCTCCAACAAGACTCGCAAGCTGAGCACTGAGTTCTTCCACAGATTTCTCTTTGACTATTTCATGTCTATCAACTGGCGGAAGGATTTGAACCTTCGACTTAAGCGCTTATAATTTTTACTGGTTATCTTCACGTGCATTAACCAACTGAATATACTCCCAAATAGCCCTAACCTCGACATCAGACATAATGGAGTATTTAGCCCATGGCATCTCATTATTCAATTGTCGCTTATCAGGAGTTTGCCCTGAACGCAAAGCCAGAGCAAAATCCTCAAATGTCCAGTTTCCAAGATTACCACCAAGTGTAATGTTTGGGCCTTGAGGGCCATTTGAGGTATTACCAGCTAAATTTTCACCATGGCAAGAACCACAAGAGGTAATATTGACCAGATATTCACCATATTCGGCTGTGTCTTCCATTGGAGGAGCGTTCCTTCCTCCGATTTTTGTATGGTCGATTTGGTTTACAGACCAAGAATCGAAGGCAAAGATGCCAAAAATAATTGTCCCGGGGAACTGAATCTTCCTTGGCTCTAGCTCTTTTTTAGCGGGGGGAATCGATCTCAGATAATTGATCAAAGTAGCAAGATCATCATCACCATACTCGGCATAATGAAACGAAGGCATCATTACTAGTACCCTGCCATTCTTGGCTACACCGTGTCGAATTGCTCCAGCCCAATCCTCATCTGTGTAATCTACAGTAGGCCCACTGACCGTAAGATTTGGCGCAGGAATGTAACCAATTGGGGCTTCATTAACAAAGGCTTTTCCTTCAAAATTATTACCGTGACATTCATTACAACTGCTGATGGTGGCAAGATGTTGTCCTCGTTCAAGAGTAGATTGATCGCTAACGACATTCACATTGGCTATTGTGACAGTTGGAGCAAAGTTAAGCTTATTTTGTCCCATCGAGTGCAAAATACTACCGACTACAATAATCAGAACAGTCAAGCCACCCAAACTAATACCTACCCATTTTAAGTTTTTCATTTAAATTACAGTTTAATAAAAAATTCTGATCATCCGCAAATCATACATCGAAAGGATTTTTAAAACACCTTCTTCTAGAGTATATTGTGCTTAAAACGTTCTCTAAGGCAATATTTGTAAATGAACCTTAAACGTTACTCTGATTAGTATTTAGGTGCAATAGATATCGAATTAACTACACTTACGCTACGTTTCACGGAAGATTCGGCAAAACAATAGATGATTAGCCTTCAATTAACTGTGATGAGTATGATTGGGCTGCTTAGAGATGACAAGGTTTTTGAAGTCGAGGATGCACCGAAAAGCACTGCTCGATGATCTGTTTGATAGTGAGCTCATTAATCGTGAGCATAGGGTTATAGGTGTAAGCAAAAGACCGTCAATTGTGTACTTTTCGGAATAGATGTTTTTCAGGTGTTACACCTAAACAATTGCGATACACCCAGTAATCGTAGACTGGGTAAGGGATAGAGTATTATAGGTGTAAAAATATAGGGGTATACCTATTACCTAAATATTGGCTATAAAAGAGCTATTTACCCCTTATATATGGGGGTCCCCCCTACACTTATACACCTAAAGGGGTCCGAGACTATGGTATCACTACGATTAGAGTATGTTTAAAAAAATACACCCGGTACACCTGAAACATCTAACGACATTGAAAGGGAAGAATGCCAAGGAAGAATCCAGTCATTAAATCCAAGAAAGGATTGAGGAAGATACGAGTAGCAAAGTTGATGGAGACTCCAGACTTTTGGGATGGCGT
>Ga0208764_10002676_pt1 | contig 11111 bp, 9 predicted proteins | sample ETNtaG_18_FD_185762 | JGI IMG/M metagenome (GOLD analysis project Ga0208764, IMG submission 185762) | Marine microbial and viral communities from oxygen minimum zone, Eastern Pacific Ocean - ETNP201302SV91 (SPAdes) (version 2) | ecosystem: Environmental > Aquatic > Marine > Oceanic ... | reverse complement strand
TGAAAATTTAAAAATAGACTTTGAATCTTTCGTTATACTTCAAGTTGTTGTTAGTCATTCACTTTATCAAATAAATAAAACAGGAACTAAAACATTTTCAGAGCTTGAAGACCAGATGACAAATATTGGACAAAGTAAAAAAATAAGAAATAACAAGTTAACTTTTGCAAGTATTGCAGATGTTCTGCAGCTTCCAAGAGAAACAGTTAGAAGAAAAGTAATAAGCTTAAGTAAAATTAATATTTTATTAGGCAACACTGAGAATGGAATTAAGCTTGGACCAGCTTACAAAACAATTTACAAAGAATTTGTTACACAAACTACTTTAGACCTAAGTACTTTGATTAAAAAGTGGAAAAAGAGTGGGGCACTAGAACATTTATTGGAGATAGATAAAAAATTATGAGCAAATTTTTTTATGCACTGTATGATTTAGCAAACTCAGCTTACACTATGATTGTTATAACATTTGTTACGTCAGCTTACTTTGCAAATCAAATTGTAGGAGATCCACAAGTAGGAGCAGCTTACTGGCAATGGACAGCAGGACTTTGTGGAATTGCAATTGCAATCAGTGGACCATTCATTGGAGCACAAGCTGACAAAAATCCAAAAGGTAAAATAAATTTCTTACAAATATTTACTCTACTTTGTATCTTAGCAACTTGTTTCTTCTGGTTTGCTAAACCAAATCCAAATTATATTTTATTTACTTTAGTTATTTTTTTTATTTCAAACTATTGTTACGAAGTTGGATCTATATTTTATAATTCATTATTAAAAAAATGTTCTAATGAAAATGATATTGGAAAAACTTCTGGCTTTGGTTTTGCTTTAGGCTACATTGGATCTGTTCCAATAATATTATTAACTTTATATTTATTTGTTTTACCTGAAAGAGTTCCTTTTGGTTTAGATAAAAATAATTTTGAACATATAAGATTCATTCCTATTGTAGTTGCGCTATGGTTTTTATTTTTTTCTTTACCAATGATTTACTATTTCAAAAATAAGATCTCTTATGATGGTAATTATGATTCAGTACCGGTATTTAAAAAAATAATTGAAATAATTTGGAAAAATAAATTTACTTCTACTGGGAAGTTTCTTTTAGCAAGAATGATTTACTCTGACGCTTTAATTGTACTCATAGCAGGTGGCGGCGTATATGCTTCAGGTGTTTTTGGTTTTACTTCAGGCGAATTATTAAAACTAGCAATCTTTGGAAACATCGTTGCATTCATCGGAGTTTTAATTGGAGGATATTTAAATGATAAACTTTCATCTAAAATAATTATCTTAATTTGTATTGCAGCACTAACTGCTACAGTCTTCTACGGATCTATTGTTGCGCAAACAAAAACTGAATTTTTTTATAATGTTATGGTGATTTCTTTTTTTATTGGTTCCATTCAAAGCGCAAGCAGAGTAATGATGACAAATTTATTAAATAATAATGATTTAGGAAAAGGTTTTGGTTTGTTTAGCTTCTCAGGAAGAATTACTGCATTTGCAGGACCGTTAACAGTTGGAACTTTAACTTATTTATATTCTCAAAGGATCGGCTTTCTATCTGTCTCTATTTTTTTTATTTTAGGATTTATACTGATGCTGTCTGTTAAAAATGTATAATTATAAAAAAAAAAGATTTTCAATTTAATTTCTATTAGGAATTGAAATTTTATTAAAAATTTTTACTTTTTTTAGTTTTTTGGCATACAACTTTTAATATTTGTCAAATTTTGCCAATTTGGATTTAATTATTTTACAATTTTAGCTATATTATTTTAAAATTATTAAAAAACTAATAAACTCTAACACAATAATATTATACTCTAACACAAAAAATCTATTTTAGATTGAAAAGTTTAAAAGTGTTGATTTTATTATGTTTTTTAAATTTTTAATAATATTTTGATACTCTAACACAATGTCTTGAAATGAAAAAAAAGCAATTGTGTTAGAGAATTTTGTTTTTGTGTTAGAGAATACAAAAAATGTAAAAAAAATTATAAAAATTATTTTTTTTTGTATAATTAAAAAAAATGTTGATTTTATTAGTTTATTTGCAATTTTGTATAATTTTCACCCAATATGAGCATACAACTTATGATTATGTGTTAGACATTTTTCTAATTTGTGTTAGAGATTCGTATGTTTGTGTTAGAGAAAAAATATATTTTATAAATTATGAACGAAGACGATCAAGATAAAAGTAATATAGATAGCAAAGTAGAAGAAGTTACAACAGAAGAAAATCAACCTCAAGGAGAATCTGCTCCAAATGATGTTCAATCTTCTGAATCTTCTTCTCTATCTAATGAAAATAATGAAAATCAAAGTGAACTACAATCAGAAGTAGAAGAAAAGAAAGAACATGAAGTAATTCACAAAAAAGATGGCAGGCTACATATATATATAAGACAAGATAAGTATAAAGGTGAACTTAAATCAAAAAACTGGGTAGGCAGACTCTATATAGATGGAAAACAAAAAATTTCTTCATCAGGAACTCCCAATTTAGATGACGCAATACCCATTCTAGAGAAATGGTTCGATGATGTTCATGCTAATAAAGGAAAAGAAGAAAAAACTTCTACAGAAACAGCTGGTACCACAACAAGTGAACAGCCATCAACAACACCAGAACCAACAACACCAGAACCAACTTCACCTCCAGTAGTAGAAACACCTAAACAAACAGAACCTACTGTTACTAAAACTGTTGCAGCTCCATTGGAGAATAAGGAAACATCAGAACCAAAAACTTTTTCAAGCATTCTTGAAAAAGTTAAAAATATAAAATTTAAAAAACCAAGTTTTGGTCAAAAAGATACATCATTAAAAACTTCAGGAGCAGGAAAAAGCAATCTCAAAAAAAAGATTGGAAGCTTATTAAGTGCAAGACTTGGAAAAAAAGCTGTTATGGGAGAAGAAATTGTTGGTGTAGAAATTACAAACAAAGAAATTAGGCTAGCACAAATTTCATCAAACAAATCAAATCAATGGATTCTTGAAAAATTTTTTACACATCCAGTTGATTTACCAGACGACGCTTCAGTTTTAGAAAATGCTGATAAAATGAGTGAGGAACTATCACTCGCTATACAAAAATCAAAAATTACGACAAGCAATGCAGCAATTGCTATTCCAGTAACTAGCGCAATAATTCGTGTTGTTACCGCTCCATTAATGACAGATGAAGAACTTACAAAGGCAATTGACACCAATTCATTGTGGGAAAATTTAGTTCAGTTAACTGATAACTTAGATGATTACTCAATTTTTCATCAAGTAATAAATAGAAATAAAAAAGAAAACACGATGGATATTTTGTTTGTTGGATCAAAATTATCTGACATTAATAATTTTACTTCAATAATTAAAAATAGTGGTCTTAATCCTGTAATTATTGATGTGAAATGTTTTGCATTAAAATCTGCCGTAGATCAAATTAATCAGATTTCCAGAAGCACAGAAGACGCTAATTTTACTGCATTATTAGAATTTGGATTAGATGAAAACTATGTAATGATTTTATATGATAACAATCCAATCATAACTGATATTTTTTTAAGAAGTCAGGATAGAAAAATTTTATCAGAATCCCAAGACCAAGAAGAAAAAGAAGCTTTGGTTAGAAGATATATTGCACAAGTAAAACAAGCCGTTCAGGATTTTGAAACAAAATATGAAAAAAGAGTTAGAAATATTAAAGTTATTTCAAACTTGCCAAATGTAGAAGATTTTTTATCATCATTTAGAAAAAATTTAGTTAACACAGGATTTAACTTATTCGATCCAATGGATGGTTTAAAAATACCTCAACAACTAGAACAAGCAGTTAGTTTAGAAAACAGGTCTTATTTATCTGCACTTATTGGTCTTGCCTTTAGAAAATTAGATGTTTTTGGTTATTATAAATTTGTAACTGCAGTTAAAAATATAAATTTACTTCCCGACAGAAGCGGAATGATTAAACAAAAGAAAATGAAAGCATTTTCTAATTTTGCTTACAAAGGTTTAGTCGGCGGGGTAGTAGGAATTTATTTAATTCTTTTTACTTTGGCTTTTTGGAATATCCATAGATATAACGCTAAATTAACAGTTTATAACACTGTTGTTCAAGAGCATCAAAACGTAACAAAACTAAAAGCAAAAACTGCCAAGGAATTAGGAGTAATTTTAACTACTTTAAAACTAAGCAAAAATTTAAAATCAAACAAAGATGCAAGCTATAGGATCTTAGCTCAAATTGCATCAAGCGTACCAAAGAGAGTAAGATTTGAATCGGTTGATTATAATGGAGTTAATAGGGTGATAATACAAGGTGTCGCTGCAACTGATAAAGATATTTTAAAACTTATAACCAACTTAGGCCAACAAAAAATGGTAAATCAGGCTTCTTTATCATCTATGAATTTACCAGGAACATCAGGTACCGGCCAAGTATTGAAAGGTTTTAAAGTTTTTGTAAAGGTGAAAAGGTAAATAGTTATGGATTTAAATATAGATCTTAAAAATCTAAATATTAATGATTTAAAAGAAAAAGTTCTAGCTATGGCGGATAAAAAAACGCTAATAAAAGTTGGAGCAAGTATTGGAGCGATTGTTCTTTTTTTGATTATTTATTATGGAGTATTAAATCCTATTGTAAATGAAAAAAAAGCTAAACTTGCAGATATGAATTTAAAGCAGGAAGAGATAGCTAAATTTAATGAAGAAATAAAAGCACATAAGAAAAAAATAAAAAAACTTCAACCAGAGTTTAAAAACTTCTCTACACTGTTTCATACTAGGGCGGAAGTTGAGGGACTTTACGAAACTTTAAGTGAATTTGCAGAGATGAATGGATTGGTTATTTCAAGAATTGAAAAAAATAAAGCTGAAAGCGTAAGCAAAGATCAAGCGTTAAACAAAGATAGCAAAAAGAAAGTAAAAAAAGATAAAAAAAATATAGCCTATTACAAAATTCCTGTACAATTTGAAATTGAGGGTAGCTTTTTAGGATACATCAAGTTTAAAAGAGCAATTTCACTATCTAATAAGATGTTAAATTTTGACAAAGAATTAATAAAAGTGGTAAAAAGAGGTGATTCAACTGGTACGATAAAAGTGAACGGAATATTAACTATCGTAGGATTGGAGCTATAGGATTTGAAAATGAATTTTTTTAAAATTATAAATTTTTTATATTTTATATTTTTTATTTGTGTTGGCTTGAACAATGCGTTTGCTGACAGTCACGACAAAAAAAAGGTGACAGCAGAAGAGCCTTTACCTCTAAATGATCCATTCGCAGGAGATGCTTCTATAGATGGATCGAGCGGCTTGCTTACAGTTGGATCAGATGAAGAACGTGAAAGATTGAGCCTGTATAGGTTTAAGCTTGTTGGAATTATAAAAAGCGTAACAAATAGTTATGTATCTTTGGTTGACTCTGGAGGAGAAGTAATAACTTTAGCATTGCATGAAGAATTAAGTGAAGGAGTAAAACTAGTTGAACTAAGAGTTAATGAGGCAATATTTGAAAAAGACGATAATTCATATCTGGTAATTAATTTTAAAAATCAAATAAAGGAAGTCAATGAATATTAAATCTATAAAAATATTTATATTGTTTTCCTTTTTTATTTTATTTTTAAATGGATGTTCTACTAGTTCTCCAAAAAAGTTAGGAACATTTAAACACAACACACCTTTGATTAAAAGCGACATTAAAGCCAAAGGTGAAATTGAAGTTGATAAAACAGTTGGAATGGGACCAAAGCCTGTAATCGGAGATACTAAAAAATTAGAGAAAAGAAAAAAGATATCATCACAAAAAGCAAGAAACTATTTACTCATACCTGATGAATTTGAACTTTTAAAAGAAAATGTAACTCTTAATTTTAAAAATCTAGATTATAAAGAAGCCATGAATTTAATGGCTAAGATGGGCGATATTAATATTTTAGTTGGAGATGATGTTGCTGGTTCTATAACAGCAACATTAGTAAACGTTCCATGGGATAAAGCATTTAACGCATTACTAGACATGAAAAGTTATGCAGCTGACATAGATGTTAATAGTAACCTTATCAGAGTACACACGCCACAAACTTTAACTGCTCAAGAAACTAATAAATCAACGAGAGCTGCGGCAGTTAAGAAGAAAGTAGAACTTGAAGACTCAGTAGAACCAATAGTTTCAGAAATTTTTAGACTTTATTATATATCGCCAGCTCAGGCCAAGGCAACTATACTTGAATTGTTTACTTCTCAACAAGATTCTTATGCACCAATTCAAATTACTGAAGAAGTAACCACAAGATCAATAATCGTGAGAGGTAAAGAAAAAGATTTGGATGTAGTAGATAAAGTAATTAATGAGATTGACGTAAGAACTAAACAAGTTTTAATCGAAGCTTTTATTGTAGAAGCTGAATCAGAGTTTGAACAACAATTAGGAACTAGATTAGGAGGCATGTATAATAAAGGAGGAAAAAAAGTAGGAGGTATTGCTGGTACTAGTAGTGCAACAGGAGCACCGACAGATTCTTCAGCTGCAATAGGAAGTGCAAATGATTCTTTGACAGATTTTACAACGGCAACTACAAGTGGTTTAGGTATTTTAAAACAAACAACTACTGCAGTATTAAAAGCAGAAATTACAGCATTAGAAAGTTTAGGTTTAGGAAAAACAATATCTAATCCAAAAGTTTTCACTTTAGATAATCAAGTTGCAATCATAACACAAGGAGAAGAGGTTCCTTATCAAGCAACAGGTGCTGATGGAGCTGATACCTCGTTTAAGGAAGCAGCGTTAAAATTAACAGTAACGCCAAGTATTATTGGTGATGGTAATGTATTATTGGAAATTCAAGTAAATAACGATACTGTCAATCGTACGGTACAAGGAGATCCGCCTATCAATAAAATGGAAATTTCCACTAAGCTCTTAATAGCCGATGGAGATATTGTAGTTATTGGTGGAATTAAGAAAAATAAAGTTTTTAATATTAAAAATCAAACACCTGGAATAGGAAATGTACCAGTTTTAGGAAATTTATTTAAAAACAAAATTAAAGCTGATAACATGGACGAACTTTTAATATTTATAGCACCAAGGATATTATAAAATGCTTAAGATAAGTAGAGAGAGCGAAATTAATCTTATTAATGTCTTAATAGATCATGACATCATATCAGGAAAAGATTTAGCCAACATAAAAAAAGTAAGTACTGAAGGAAACAAATCCCAAATTGATGCAGTTTTCGAACTTAAACTTACTGACGAAAACAAAATTCTTGATGTTTTAGTTAAGGAACAAAATCTTGATGTAGTTGATCTTTCTAAAATAGAAATTATTGATGAAATTAAAACAGTTCTTCCTTCTAATTATATAAATATGAATTTTGTGGCTCCATTTAAAGTAGACGGCAAAACACTTCATATAGCCATATCTGATAGTTCTAAACTGGGATTAATGAGAAATTTAAAAGCTATAACAAAAAAAAATATAGAATTACATGCGGCCAAAGTTACGCAAATTTCAGAATTTATAGAAAGACTATTAAGTGAAAGCGGAGATGTAACTACAGCAACAATTAGAAAAGAAAATAAAGAAAAAACAAAAACTTTTGACTCTGACCTTGGTGATGCAGGAGAAGTTTTAGATAAAAAACCAGAAGAAGATATAGAAGCAATTGAAAATGAATCTGAAGTTATTAAATTTAGTACCGCTGTTGTAGCTGATGCAATTAAATTAGGTGTTAGTGATATACATATTGAACCATACAGATTTTCATCAAGAGTAAGATACAGATTAGATGGAATGTTGCAGGAACAAGAAACTTATAAACAATTTCTTCATGATAACTATGGAGCTGTAGTAACGCGTTTTAAAATAATGGGAAAACTTGATATTGCTGAAAGAAGATTACCACAAGATGGTGCAATAAATTTTAAGATTGACGGCAAAGTAGTCGATTTACGATTATCAATACTGCCAACAGCAAACAATGAGAGAATTGTAATGCGTATTTTAAATAAAGATGCTGGAGACATAACTTTAGAGCAATTAAACTTTGATGACACTGATCTTAAAAATTTAAGAAAATCAATTCACAGTACTCAGGGTTTGATATTGGTTACGGGACCAACGGGCTCTGGGAAGTCAACAACTCTATACAGTATTTTAAAAGAAGTTAGCAAGCCTCATTTAAATATCTTAACAGCAGAAGATCCAGTAGAATATGAGTTAGATGGTGTAGGCCAAGTTCAAATTAAAGATGACATAGGTTTATCATTTGCAGCTGCTTTAAGATCCTTTTTACGTCAAGACCCAGAAATTATTTTAGTTGGAGAGATGAGAGATAAGGAAACAGTTGATATTGGATTAAAAGCTGCTCTTACTGGACACTTGGTATTTAGTACGCTTCACACAAATGATGCGCCAAGCACAATTACAAGATTACAAAATATGGGAACTCCTGATTATTTAATAAGTGCAGCTACTCAAATGGTGTTAGCGCAGAGACTTGCAAGAAGAAACTGTAAAGACTGCAGAGTACCTGATGATGACGTAACACCAAAAGTTTTAACTGATTTAGGTTTTTCACCTGAGCTAGCCTCACGTGTTAAAGCAATAAAAGGAAAAGGTTGCGCCAAATGTAAAGACACAGGCTATAAAGGAAGACAAGGAATTTATGAAATTATGATTATTTCAAAACCAATTAAAGAAGCAATATTAAGACAAGCTACCACTCCAGAGTTAAGAGAAATTGCAATTAAAGAAGGTTTTCAAACTATGCAAGACATGGGAAGAAGAATGATTGCCAATGGAGAACTTAACTTTAGAGAATATGAACGTGTTTTATCAGCACAATAATTAATTAAAGAAAACAATGGAATCATTTACATACAAAGGTATTTCAGCGGGAAAATACGTTGAAGGTGATATTGAAGCTTTAAATCAAGAAGAAGCATCTCATAAGCTAAAAGAGCAAAAAGTAATTATTACCAATTTAATTAAAACAAAAAAGAAGAGTGGAGAGAAAAAGAAAGCTAAAAGTGGAGGTTTTTCATTTGGCAAAAAGAAAATAAAACCAGAAGAAATACTAATATTTTCAAAACAGTTTGCTACTATGGTAAAAGCAGGTCTTCCAATATTAGAAGTACTTACAATGTTAAGAGATCAACTTGAGAATCCATCAATTAAAGAGATAATTGAAGATATAAGAAAAAGCCTTGAAGGCGGTGTCACTTTATCAAAGTGTTTTGAAAAATATCCACAGTATTTTGACAACGTATATGTAAACCTAATAAAAGCTGGTGAAGCCAGCGGTAAATTAGATGTTTTTCTTTTAAAAATAGTAGATTCACTTGAAAAAAAAGAAAAAATTAAAAAGAAAATAAAAGGTGCTTTGATGTATCCAGGCATAATGTTTAGTGTTGCAATTACCGTTAGTGCTTTCATGTTAATTAAAGTTGTACCAGTTTTTGCTAAAATGTATGATGGCATGGGAATAGCATTGCCCAAACCAACAGCAGTGATTATGTCCATGAGTGATTTTTTAAGAGGAACCGGTGGGATGGTAATGTTAATTAGTATTATTACCTTTGTTGTTACATTTAGATATTTAACAGCAAAAAATGCAGCTTTTCGATACAAATGGCATAAACAAGTTTTAAAACTTCCAGTATTTGGAGACATGATTTTAAAATCTTTACTTGCAAGAATTTCATTGATTTTAGGTAATCTTAGTGCCGCTGGTGTTAATTTATTAGAAAGTTTAGAAATTGCAAAATCTGTTAGCAACAATGATGTTGTAACCGAAGCTTTAGAAAATGTTAAAAAAGGAGTTTTTTCAGGAGACACTTTAACAAAACTTTTTTTAAAAGAACCTCTATTTCCCCCAACATTTAGTCAGCTAATTTCTGTTGGAGAACAAACGGGACAACTAGATGAAATGTTTAATTCTGTTGCCTCTTATTACGAAGAAGAATTCGACACTACGGTTGATAATATGTCTAGCTTAATAGAACCAATTATGATTGTTTTTATGGGAATTATGATCGGTGGATTAATGATAGCAATGTATTCTCCAATATTTAACGTTGGAGCTTTGATAGGTTAAATTTTTTTTGTTAAAACAAGGTGATTAACCCAACCTTGTTGATCTTTTTTAAAAACAGCTTCATCCATTATTTGTTTTATAAAAAAAGTACCTAATCCTCCTGGCTTTATATCATCTAATTTTCTGTGCTGGACGTTTCCAGGAACTACAGGTTTTCCTTTGTCATAAAAACCTATTTCTAACTGAGTGTCGTTTAAGGAAATTTTTATTTCCATTCTATCAGTAGTTTTTTCAACACCTTTATAACCATGTTTAACAATATTTTGTGCTGCTTCTGCAATTGCTAAAACTAATTCATCTTTTAAATCTTGTGATAAATTTATTTTTTCAAAAGTTTCTCTTGAAAATACTCTAACTTCTTTAAGGCTAGCTGTGCTTACAGGAAAATCTTTGGATTCTGATATATTCATTATTCAAGGTTTAGTATCTGTTCTAATTTCGCCATCATAATTACTTTTAAAACAGATTTACTAACTTCCTTCACAACTACTTTAGTATTTTTTTCTAATGCTTTTTGGTGGCTTTCAATAAGAACAGAAATTCCAGATGAATCCATATATGAAACATCTTTCAAATTTAGATGAACTTCTTTACCAGCATCAACCAAAGGTAAAATAACTTCTTTTGCTGTTTCGGTAACATCCATATCAATCTCTCCATTAAGAAAGACTGTACTTACATTTCCCTCTTCTGTTACTTTGTATGTCATAAATATAACTAGGAAATAGATAACATAATTATTAATTATTAAAATCAAGAAAATTAGACCCATAATGGGCATAATCGTTAACTATATGTTGGATTTTTTATTATTTTGTAGTGTTTAATTGATTATTAAATATATATTTACTTCTCATATTAAGTTTTATTAAATAACATACGAAAAAAAAATAAGGATGGGATATGAAAAATAACAAAGGTTTTACGTTGATAGAATTACTAGTTGTGGTGGCAATTATTGGAATTTTGGCTGCTGTAGGTACAGTTGC
>Ga0208764_10002674_pt1 | contig 11116 bp, 11 predicted proteins | sample ETNtaG_18_FD_185762 | JGI IMG/M metagenome (GOLD analysis project Ga0208764, IMG submission 185762) | Marine microbial and viral communities from oxygen minimum zone, Eastern Pacific Ocean - ETNP201302SV91 (SPAdes) (version 2) | ecosystem: Environmental > Aquatic > Marine > Oceanic ... | reverse complement strand
TTCTAGTGTGTATAGCTTTTTATGTCAGCTACATTAGCATCTGAATTTAAAAAGTCCTTTTTATTTTCTCTTAAGGAAATTAGATAAATTAGGCAGTTGAAGATAATAAGTAAAAGCATGCTCACTACAAAAGGCAAGAATCCAATGTGGTATCTCCAAACATAAATAATTAACGCTAAAATAGTCGCACGTATAAAAACAGTAAATTTAAAAACAGCAATAATTGATAGTGAGTGAATGCCAAGATTAAATAAAGACATTTTTGAAGGACCAAAATATCTTGAACCTCTAATAGAGTTAATTGTGTTTAATTTTGAGATATGCTTCTTTACCGACCCAGAAAAACTGCTCCATAGACTTTCTTTTGTCGATAAAATTTCTAAATCATTTTTTGTTAAGCAACTATAATTTCCAAAATTAATATTTTTTCCCGTAAAAATTAAAGTAATGATTTTGTGTATTTGGTATAATATTTGAAAGAGAAACCCTTCTGATCGCTTAATTCTTTTAGCAACAACAGATATCTTTTCATCTGACAAAGCTTTTTCCACTAACATTTTTATTTCTACTGGTCTATCCTCACCATCACCGTCCATTACTATTAAATGGTCAAAATCACTATCTTTAGAAAAATATCTGACAGCAAACGCATTACATCTAGCGTGCCCTCTATTTTCTTTCATGTTTATAATTTTCAAAGTTCTAATATTTTTTGGAACCTTAATTTCTGGAGTTTTGGTCGTGGAAGCATCATTTATTACTACACAATGAAACTCTGCTTTTTCTATGCTTTGAACTTCTTTGTTGATTTCGTTGATAAGTTTAACTAAAGACTCCCAATCGTTATAAACTGATATCAAAATTTTAATTTTTTTCATTTACTTCCAATCATGCATATCCCTATGGGCTTGATTGTTCCGAAAACACCGGGACATATTTCTTTTAAAATTTTAGGATTTCCAGCGTAAATCACACCGTCTTCCTTGCCAAGATTTTCTAAATTGTTATCAAGTTTATTGAACCATTTTGGTCTTGAATTTAAATGATAAGACAGATTGCCTCCAAACCACTCATCACCAACCACTGCCCCTATTTCATTTGAAAAATTCTTATCCCATCTGCTCTCAACTAATCTTGCTATTTCTTTTCCGGGATAATCTGTTCTTTTGCTTGTTTCAGATATAGAAATATATGAATAAGCCACTGGAGAGAGAATAAATAAAATCAAAAATGCTGTAATAAATTTATTAATTTTTTTTAAATCAATTCTATTTTGAAACAAATAAACAAAGAGCACACCTAAAAATAAGTAGAAAGGAGTCATCCACATTGTTCTTATTTTAACACCCATTATCAACGAAGTTAAAAATATTAAAATAATTGGAATAATATTAATGGTTAATAAAAATAACAATTTTTTGTCTTTAAAATTAAATTTAGTTTTAAATTTTGAAATCAAAAATAAAAACATTGCAAAGAAAGGTATGAGTATTCCTATTTGTTTCCCTAAAAACATAACGGGATATAAAAAATGATCTAAAATATTTTGATCTCCTGTTCCTGTTCTGTGAAGACCATAAGTAATTGTAATATAGTCATTTTTCATTAACCAAATTAAATGAGGCAATAGAACTAAGAAAAAAGGCAATAAAGAAATAAGGCTTTTGAAGTTAGCTTGTTTTTTAATAATCATGTAAATAAAAAATACATCCATTGCGACGAGTAGATAGATAAACAAATACTTGGATAAGATCCCTAGTCCTGCAAATAAACCAAATAATAACCAATCAGAAATTTTATTATCTTTAAATCCTCTCCAAGCATACAAAACTGACAGGGCCCAAAAAGGTAATTGACATATATTTACGTTAAACTCTGGGGCTGTGAAGTTGTAAAAATAAATTCCTTCCAAAAGTAGCACTGAGATTAAACAGTAGTTTTGATTTTTAAAAAACTCTTTTGAAAATATCCAAACAACAAGAAAAGCTGACACGACAAATATTTGGCTTAAAAAATAATATGCCCAGTCTTGACTTCCGAATATTTGATAAAATACTTCGGTGGCAAAAGCACTCATGGGAGGATGCTTGTTAAAACCCCAGTCTAGATTGCTTCCCCAAGCTAAGGCCTCTATGGTATCAAGCGGCAAATTTACATTCGTTAAGGAAGGAATTAGTGTCCAGACAAATAAATGGATAATTAGAAACAAAAAAAATATTTTAGAAGTATTTTTTGTCATAAAATTTACATATATTGCAACTTAAATTATATTGACAGCAATACAAACATTTATATACTCCGCAAGTTCAAAATATGGTTAAAAAGCCTGTTAAAAAAAAATATATTCCAAGCAATAAAGAAAAGTATATGTGTACAAAGCATAAGAAGTTTTTTGCTGAAAAACTTATTGCCTGGAGAAAAGAAATTGTTAAATCAAATAATGAAAGTGTTGTGCTTAATAATCTTGATGATAATAGCTCTTCGGCAGATATGGTAGATCAAGCTTCTTCTCATACAGAGAAAACTGTTGAGATGAGAGCATCTAATAGAAGGAGAAAATTAATAAATAAAATAGATTCTGCCTTAAGAAGAATCAAAGATAACACATATGGTTATTGCGAAGAAACCGGGGAACCTATAGGTCTAAAAAGATTAATTGCAAGACCAATAGCAACTTTAAGTATTCAAGCTCAAGAAAGACATGAACAAGAAGAAAAGATTTACGTTGCAAATTAAATCTTAGGTATTTTCTCGTCTCTATTTAAAAGATCGTATCCTTTTATTACGGCTTCCCTTTTTGAAATTTCTTCATACCATCTTGATAGATTTTTAAAATTTTTTAATCCAACATCGTGCCATTCATGACGAGCAATCCATGGAAAAGTTGCAATATCAGCTATAGAATATTCTCCTGCTAAAAATTTATTTTTTTCTAATCTTTCGTCCAGATCCTTGTAGATAGTTTTTGCTATTTTAAAATACCTTTCTTCTCCCCAATCGCTCTTACCAGGGTTGTAATGATGAAATTGATGGTGTTGACCTAACATTGGTCCCACGTAAGCCATTTGACCCATTAACCACTGAATTATTAAACCTTTATTTTTTTCTGGATAAAACTTTCCGCTTTTTTCACCTAAGTACATTAATATTGCTCCGGATTCAAAAACAGAAGTTTTATTGTCATGATCAATAATTACTGGAATTTTACTAAAAGGACTTATTGCTCTAAATTTTGGATCAAACTGTTCACCTTTGTTGATATGCACTTTTGTAATTTTGTATTCAAATTTTATCTCCTCCAACATTATTGAAATTTTTTTTCCGTTTGGAGTGTTTGCAGTAAGTAATTCTATCACTTTGGCTTACAGCCTAAACGGTCCTGTATTTCCTTTGAAGAAGTAGTAAACTGAAATTTGTATTTTTCATTAGGCTTGGCTCTTTTAAAACAACCCACTGATGCCAGAGCTGCTTCGTGGAATCCTGATAATATTAGTTTAAGTTTTCCTGGATATGTACAAATATCCCCTATGGCGAATATGCCTTTTTTGTTTGTTTCAAAATTTTCTGTATTTACTAGTATTGTTTTTTTATCCATATTAAGCCCCCATTCCGCTATAGGACCAAGCTTCATAATTAATCCAAAAAAACTCAAGATATAATCTGTGTCTATTTTTTCTGTTTTTCCTTCATTATTTTTGATTGTTATGGATTTTATATTTTTTTCTCCTTCAATAGAAGATAATTGGTGTTGAGTCTTGATTATTAGTTTTCCTGACTTTTCTAATTTTTTTATTTCATTTAAAGTATGAGAAGCCCCTCTAAATTCATCTCTCCTATGGATCAATGTAACGTTAGAAATTTTGGATAACTCTAAAGCCCAATCTAAAGCTGAGTCTCCGCCTCCAAAAATTGAAACCTTTTTACCCTTAAATTTGTTTTTATCGTTAACAGAGTAATAGATATTTTTATCCTCATGCTTCTCAGCTTCTTTTAATGATAGTTTTCTTGGTTCAAAAGATCCTACTCCCCCAGCGATAATAATGTTGGGAGAACTAAAAACTTTATTTTTGTTTGTTTTAACTACCCATACATTATTTTCGTTTGAGATTTCTTGGACCCTTTCATTAAAGTGAAAATTTGTTTTAAAAGGCTCTATTTGTTTTAGTAAATTTTTTGTTAGCTCTTCACCTGTACAAACTGGAATTGCAGGAATGTCATAAATAGGTTTGTCTGGATACAGTTCGATACATTGACCTCCTGCCCTGTCTAGGTTGTCAATCACTTCAGATTTCAAACCATTTATTCCTAATTGATGAACCGCAAATAGTCCGACGGGGCCTGCACCAATTATTACAACATCTGTTTTTATCATTTTTAAGTTTGTTTAGATGGGGTAGTAACAACTAATCCATCTAATTCATCAGAGACGATTAATTGACAACTAAGTCTGCTATTTTTTTTTGGTTCAAATGCCATATCAATCATGTCTTGTTCGCCATCTTCTGCTTTTGGTAATTTATTAAACCATTCTTCTTTGACATAAACATGGCAAGTAGCACATGCCATACCTCCCCCACAATCTGCATCTATTCCAGGAATATTGTTCTGAACGGCACCTTCCATAACACTAAGTCCCTTTTCTACTTCTATTGTTTTTTTGTTTCCAGATGATTCTGTGTAAGTAATTTTTGGCATTCGTTTAATAATATAAGTACAAAAAAAAATAGGGCAAGTTATAAAACTCGCCCTATTTTAAATAATTAACTATCTATTATTATCTTTTAGATAGAGAAGTATTCTGCATAGCAGCAGCCCAGATAACTAGACCAAATGCTAATTTGTTAACGAAGTCAGCTAAGTTATAGATGATGTTCAACGTGTTAGTGTCAATTCCACCAGCTAGGTAACCAAATACGTAACCTAGTGGGTAAATTGCCCAACCTATTGTAACTATCATTCTCATAGCTCCAAAAGCAGTGGCTACAGCTTTGTTACCACCTTTTGATGCTGCTCTTCCAGCTTCTCCAGAAAAGATTTCAAATAGAATGTATATCCAACCTGCCATTCCAATTATGAAACCGACAAATTCTTGGATGTAACCGGCTTCACCTAAATATCCGCCGACTAACATTACTAATGAAGCTATTAGCAGTCTCCAAAACATTGAAGTTGGAACTTTTCTAACAGCAGCTAGTATTAAATAGAATTCAACAATCTGAAGTGGAACAGTGATTAACCAATCAATATATCTGTATACTGTTGGAGTATCTCCTGTCTCAACCCAAATGTTTCTCATGTAGATGTAGTGAACAAATGCGATAAACTGAATTAATCCAGCAACCGTTACAGATGTTCTCCACGATGCAGCAACCGTATTTCTTTCTAAGAAGAAAAATACAGCACCTGCTAACATACCCATAGACACTAACCAAAACGTAATTCCTACGAAGTCGTTAGTAGCTAGATAAGCAGTAGCAGCGTTAGCTGAACTTGTGATTCCTAAGAATGCAAGAGTAGCTATTGCGATCATGCTTAGTTTTTTCATGAAAACCTCCCTTTCGTTTAGTTTTCTTTATTAGTTTAAATTTAAACCATTCAAAGCCAGAGATATCTCCCTCTTAACCTCAAACGTCACGGCAAGGTAACCAATAAGAAAGTTAATTTGAAGCTTTTTTTTTAATAAAAAGTGTTGATTTTGTTAGCTTTTTTGTTTTTTTTTGGGGATAATATGGGGAAAAACACGTTTTAGGGGGTATCTGATTTGTCAGGGAAATACGAAAGAATCTATGATTCATCCATAAAGAATAGGGAAGTTTTTTGGAAAGAAGTATCTGATGATATTTTTTGGTATAAAAAACCTTCAAAAATACTCAACTCATCTAACACTCCTTTTTATAAATGGTTTGAAGATGGTGTAACAAACACATGTTACAACGCGTTAGATTTTCATATCGATAAAGGTCGTGGAGATAAAACAGCTATAATCTACGACAGTCCAATAACTGGAACAAAGTATAAATTATCCTACAAAGAACTTAGAGAAAAAGTTTCTGTTTTTGCTGGTGCACTAAAAAACCAAGGTATTTCAAAAGGAGATAGAGTTATAATTTACATGCCAATGATACCGCAGGCTGTTGTTGCCATGCTCGCTTGTGGAAGAATTGGTGCGGTTCACTCTGTTGTTTTTGGAGGCTTTGCTGCCAACGAATTAGCTAGCAGAATTGATGATTCAAAAGCAAAAATTATTGTTTCGGCTTCTTGTGGCTATGAACCTGGAAGAACCGTTCATTACAAACCTTTATTAAACAAAGCTATAGAGATCGCAAATCACAAACCAGATAAATGTATAATTTTCCAAAGAGAAAAAGACAAAGCAGAACTTGATCCCAAAAAAGATATTGCTTGGGATGAAGCTTTAAAAGGAGCAAAACCAACTGAGTGTGAAAAAATGAATGCAAACGATTACGCTTACATTCTTTATACATCTGGAACTACTGGGACTCCCAAAGGAATAGTGAGAGATATTGGCGGACATATCGTGGCTTTAAAATGGACAATGAAAAACATTTATAACATAGATCAAGATGATGTTTGGTGGTCTGCGAGTGATATAGGCTGGATAGTTGGGCATTCATATATTGTTTATGCTCCATTATTTTATGGCTGCACAACAGTTTTGTTTGAGGGAAAACCTGTGGGTACTCCTGATGCAGGAGTTTTCTGGAGAGTGATATCAGAACACAAAGTAAAATCTTTATTTACTGCGCCTACAGCAATAAGAGCAATCAAAAAAGAAGATCCTGATGGAAAATTCTTTAAAAAATATGATTTATCTAAATTTGATACTTTGTTTTTAGCCGGTGAACGTGCTGACCCAGATACAATTAAGTGGTTTGAAAAACTTTCAAATGCTCCTGTGATAGATCATTGGTGGCAAACAGAAACTAGTTGGGCCATTAGTGCCAATTGTGCAGGAATAGAAAAGTTTCCAATTAAATATGGTTCTGCATTTAAACCAGTTCCTGGTTATGATTTAAAAGTTCTTAATAGTGAAGGTAAAGAAAATAAACCAGGTCAGATGGGTGATATCGTTGTAAAATTACCTTTGCCTCCAGGAACTTTTCCAACTTTATGGAATGCAGATGAAAGATATAAAAAAGTTTATATGTCAACGTATGAAGGCTATTACCAAACGTATGATGCGGGACATATTGATGAAGACGGTTATGTTTGGATCATGTCTAGAACAGATGACATCATTAACGTAGCTGGTCATAGATTGTCTACAGGAGCTATCGAAGAAGTTTTAGCAGAACATAAAAACGTTGCTGAGTGTGCTGTGATAGGAATTGCTGATAAATTAAAAGGTCAGCTTCCTATTGGATTGATAGCTTTAAAGGCTGGAGTAAATCGAGATAATAAAGAAATTACCAAGGAGTGCGTGGCTTTAGTAAGAGAAAAAGTTGGGCCGGTTGCAGCTTTTAAATTAGCTATAGTTGTTAAAAGACTTCCTAAAACAAGATCAGGAAAAGTTTTAAGAGGAACAGTTAGAAAAATTGCTGATGGAGAAACATATAAGGTGCCACCTACAATAGATGATCCTGCAATTTTAGATGAAATAAAAAAAGATCTTAAAGATAATAATATTTTAAAAGGTTAAAGGCTTGCCTTTAGCATTTGATATAATTTTATTATTTTCCATTACAATCTCGCCATTAATAATTGTTGCTACTGGAAATCCTTTGACTTTATAATTGTTAAAAGGTGTCCACCCACATTTACTTTCAATCCAGCTATCTTTTATGACAACCTCTTTATTCATATCCACTATGGTTAAATCAGCATCATAATTTTCTTTAATGTAACCTTTGTTTTTAATTCCAAATAAATCGCATGGATTTTCGCAGACTAATTTAATCAATTTCTCTAACTTTAATTTATTATTGTTAACGTGGTTCAACATAACCGGTAATAGAGTTTGAACGCCCGGCATTCCAGAAGGAGATGAGGGGTATTTTTTGTTTTTCTCTTCTTTTGTATGAGGTGCATGATCAGATCCTATAGTGCTTACTAAAGAATTTTCTACAGCATCCCATAGTCTATCATGATGATCTTTTGTTCTTATGGGAGGATTCATCTGACTAAAGGTCTTAAGTTTCTCGTAACAGTCTGGTGCAAATAATGTTAAATGTTGGGGTGTAATTTCAAAAGTTACGTTATCTCGTTTTTTAGAGAAAAAATCTATTTCCTGTTTAGTTGTTACATGAAGAATGTGAATTTTCTTTTTATACTTTTCTGCAATCCCCACTACTCGTTTCGTTGATTCAAGCGCACACTCTTCATTTCTCCAAACAGGATGTGAGGAGACGTCTCCCTCTTTAATAAATTTTTTTCTAGATAACAAAATGTTTTCGTCTTCTGAATGAACCGAGATAATCTTGCTACTATTGGATATAACTTTTTCTATATCTTTTTCCTTGCTGACTAAAAGGTTTCCCGTTGAAGATCCTGCAAAAAGTTTTACTCCACAACATCCTTCTAGAGTATCAACCGAAGCAAGTTCCTTCATGTTATCTGGTGTTGCACCAAAGTAGAAAGCATAATTACAAAACATTCTATTTTTTGCTGCACTAAGTTTATTGTTAAATTCTTTAAATGTAGATGTAGGAGGATTAGTATTTGGCATTTCAAACACTGATGTAACACCTCCTGCTACAGCCGCTTTACTACCACTCTCTAAATTTTCAGCATCATTTGCGCCTGGCTCCCTAAAGTGAACCTGGGTATCAATTACTCCTGGCAAAACAATTTTTCCAGATGCATCGATAACCTTGGCGTTATTTAAACTAATTTTTCCTATTTTTTTGATTTTGCTTCCTGATAAAGCTATATCAATATTTTGAAATTTTCCCTCAATATAACAGGATCCGTTCTTTATAATGAGGCTATAGTTATCAGACATATTTTGTTAAAACTATTATACAATATAAACTTCAAATATGGAAAAAGATCAAATATTTATTTTAAAAGATAGAGGTATCATCTACATCAGTGGAGAAGATGCTGAAGATTTTTTGCAAAATATTGTAACTAACGACATTAGCAAGGTCAGTGATGCCTTTAGTTGTTTTGCTTCCTTACTTAATCCTCAAGGTAAATACTTGTTTGATTTTATTATCATCAAACACAAGCAGGGTTACTTTTTAGATTGTGAAAAAAATCAGATAAATCAATTAATTGAAAGATTAAACGTTTATAAACTTAATTCTAAAATCGAGATATTAAATCTGAGCAATGAATTTGAAATTGCAGTTATTAGCAAGGAAAAATTCTTAACTTTAAAAAATTCCAAAGACGTTGAGGGAAATACTATAAAATATAACGATGATACGGTTACTTTAGATCCTAGAGAGAAAAAGTTGGGCGGAAGATTGGTTACTAATTTAGAAAAATTAAATCTTTCTCTTAAAAAACTTGGTTTAAACTCTGAAGATCCCCAAAAATATTATGATTTAAGCCATAAGCTTGGTATCCCTCAAGTTAATACTAAGAAACTTCAGAATAAAATTTTTGGGCTTGAATGTAATTTTGAAGAGTTACATGCTATTGACTTCAAAAAGGGTTGCTACATTGGGCAAGAAAATACATCTAGAATGAAAAATAAAGATAAGTTAAGCAAAAGAATATTTTCATTAAAATCTGAAAAAAATTTAAAAGAAGATAATGAGATATTATTCGAGAATAAAGTAGTTGGAAAAGTTTTAATATCAGAACCCAAGACATTTGCTTTAATAAAGATTAATGAACCTAGTTTAAATATTCTTACAACAAAAGACTTGAAGTGTAATGGTTTTAAAGTGAATTTGATCGAGCCCAATTGGCTTAAAGAAAATCGATAGAAATGCTCTCAAAATTTTTTGAAAAAATACATATTTTGCAAAACTTATATTTAAAAAATAGATGTTTTTTAAAAAGAAAATCCTATTCAATGGATGGTGAAGATGTTGAAATATCTAAGTGCTTTAAAGATAAGCAAAATGGATTCTATGTTGATGTTGGTGCATATCATCCAATAGAAAGAAATAATACCATGCTTCTGTATAGAAAAGGATGGGAAGGTGTTAATATTGATATTAGCAGTTTTTCTATTAAACTTTTTAACCACTTGAGACCCAGAGATATTAATTTAAATTTAGCTATTTCAAAAAATGAAGGGGATATTGAGATGTATTTTCAGAAAAAATTATCACAACTTTCAACAATTAAAAAAACACAGATTAAAAAAAGCTTCCAAGGGAAAGTTAAGACAAGAAAAATTGTTTCGAAAACCTTAACTTCAGTTTTGGATGATTCAAAATTCAAAGAAAGAAAAATAGACTTTCTAGACATAGATGTAGAAGGTGCAGATATGGATGTATTAGAATCTCTAGATTTTAAAAGATATTCTCCAAAAGCAATTTGTGTTGAGGTAATAGAAGAGAACAACGAAGATAGCCATATATTTAATTTTTTGAGAGAAAAAGGTTACGAAAAAATTTGGTCTGGCGTCTTTAGCCATCTATTTAAAAAAACTTGAAATAATGAAATCCTATGTATATAGAGTGTGTCGATGACCAAAATTAAATCTGACATTGAAATTGCAAGAGCCGCCAATATAAAACCTATTGGGGATGTCCTTGGAAAATTTAATGTACCTGATGACCCTTTTTCTTTTAGCCCTATGGGTCGCCACATGGCAAAATTAAATTTTGAATATATCGATAAATTAAAAGAAAAAAAAAGTAATTTAATTCTAGTAACGGCTATAACACCTACTCCTGCAGGAGAAGGAAAAACAACAACTTCTGTTGGTTTAAGTGATGGTTTAAATAAAATTGGAAAAAAATCGATTGTTTGTTTAAGGGAGCCTAGTTTAGGACCTTCTTTTGGAATGAAAGGTGGAGCAGCTGGAGGCGGATATGCTCAAGTTGTGCCTATGGAACAAATCAATTTACATTTTACCGGCGACTTTCATGCGATAACTTCTGCTCATAATCTTTTGTCAGCTTTAATAGACAATCATATTTATTGGGGGAATAAATTAAATATAGATTCTGAAAATATAGTTTGGAAACGT
>Ga0208764_10002672_pt1 | contig 11116 bp, 9 predicted proteins | sample ETNtaG_18_FD_185762 | JGI IMG/M metagenome (GOLD analysis project Ga0208764, IMG submission 185762) | Marine microbial and viral communities from oxygen minimum zone, Eastern Pacific Ocean - ETNP201302SV91 (SPAdes) (version 2) | ecosystem: Environmental > Aquatic > Marine > Oceanic ... | reverse complement strand
TAACCTCGATGAAGAGGGTGGAGGAGGACGGACGCTTCGCAGGCTGGTTGTGCGACGGTAAAGGAGACGAGTTCCCGATTCAGGCCAAGGTTGTAATCGACGCCTCTGGGGTCGCCGCTGTCTGTTCGAAGATAGTCAAGGTCACAGATGAGAAACCGCTCAATGAGAGGGGCAAGGTCGTGGCCGGTATGCAGTACGAAATGCTCGAGGTGCCGACAGATGGCTACCTTGACTTCTACATCTGGCCAAAGTACGCCGAGAAGGGCTACTTGTGGATGATTCCCAAATGTGACGGTCGAGCCAATGTAGGACTAGTCACTGAAGACAGGCCCCGAACCAAGAAGGCACTCGACGAGTTCATCGATATCACACACTTCAAGGAACTCAAGCAGGTCCTCCCTCCTTGGAAGGAGAAGGGCAATCCTGCCTTCGGAGGGACCATCCCGATTTCCGGACCCTTCGATAACACTCACTACGATGGACTGATGCTAGTCGGTGACGCCGCCGGCTTCACCTCACCGCTCTTCGAAGGTGGATCACACCTCGCTCTGAAGTCAGCGGTCTACGCCGCCGACACAGCTGCTGCAGCTATCGCTGAGGGCGATCTCAGTGCCCAGCGACTGTCCGTATACTCAAGGCTGTGGAAGGATGAGTTCCCACCATACGACAAGATATTGCGTGGCAAGAAAGCTCTTTTTGATCTGACAGACGACGAAATGTCGGCAATGGCTCGTTGCTTCCCCGATGAGATGGGAGATATGGGAGTCGGTGGGAAGGCGATGGTCGGACTGAGGCTGCTGGTCAGCCGCCCTGCACTATATTTCAAGAAAATCGTACCTGCGATGCTGGCATTCGGCTACAGCAGAGCTAGGTACTATGGGTGGTGACTCCATACTCCCTGAATTTGGATTCGCGCTACTCGCGCTCGCGCTACTGACCAGCTTACATCAGATTGCACGACCTGAGAAGGCAGGTGACCTAATCGTACGCAATGTCACGATGGCCGCACAGATCTCCCCTTTCGCACTGTTGGTTGGGGCTTTCGTACTCGATGCCTCCTCACTCGACCTAGTCTCTCGCTATGGTGGTGACGAACTACCTCTGCTATATCGAATCTCATCTGTGTGGGGTGGCAGGGCAGGACCTCTTCTCCTCTGGGCTGCCATACTGGCGGTAGTGACCTGGTTCATGGCTAGAGCCGACGAGTCAGCACCGCTTGAGGTCAGAATCATGCACGGTTGGGTAGCCGCGCTATTGGTCATTTCATGGCGGCTCGATCCATTCGCTGCGGCCACAGGCGGTCAAGGTGAGCTACACCCACTCCTCCAGACCGATCTGATGGTCATACACCCACCAATCGTGTTCTCATACTACGCTCTGTGTCTTGCCACTGCCAGTGTAGCCCTAGCTGGGGTGATTAGACGTGATACGACCGAATCGGTCCACGCCGCCCAGCTACATTGGGCCCGCGCTGGATTCGTGCTCGGGAGCATCGGTATTGGACTCGGTGGTCTGTGGGCATACACGGTGCTCGATTGGGGGGGATACTGGGCTTGGGATCCCGTTGAGACCGGCTCGATTCTGCCGTGGCTCGCGCTACTTCTCGTAGTTCATGTTCGGGCCAAACCTGGCTCTAGCGCGGTTTCGGCTGCGCCCGCCGTCGGACTAATCGCTGGAGCGCTTGCCTTCCATGCCACCTTAGTGACGCGAGCAAATGGTGTCTGGGCCTCTGTCCATGCCTTTGTGGCTGATGGTGAGGGCACACTAGCCGACGACCCCTATCTCCGTGTCCTCGACATAGCCGATTTCAGCCCAGTAGGAATGGAGGTTACTTCCTACTTGGCGATAATACTGGTTCTATTCTACTTCGCGTACGCGCACCTGCGACAGCAGCAACACCTCGCAGTAGTTGCCTCGGGTGGAACTACCATGCTGGTGGCCAAACCACAACTCTCCATAGCCTTGCTACTATTCTTCTGCGCTGCCGCATACTGGATTGGATCGACCGCGGTCTTCGCAGTCGGACTCGTTCTGCTGCTGCTAATCGTGCACGGCGATTCCATACGTCCTCCGAAGCACTGGATCGCGATGGGAGTCCTTCTGATGCTATTCTCCAGTTGGCTCTGGATTTCCGAGATTCAACAGGCGGTCGCCGGACTGGTCCCGTTCCTCGTCCCATGGCTACTATCTCCTGAGGATGAGGGCGAGTTCAAAGGAGTCCTGTTACCTATTTCCGACTCCTCAGCACGAACTCGCGTCGCTAAGATGGTGCCATGGTATGGTGGCATGGCCTTTCTACTCCTGACATGGCTGCTGCTGACTATAGAGATAGACAGCTCCAGCCTCCAAGCCCACGAGTTCTATGGCGCTCCCCTCATCGGACTTCTGGCCGTCGGCCTGACACTGTATGCTTGGGGGCGCTCAATTACACCCGAGGCGGGCACCTCAATGGTTGGAGTAGTGCTGCTGACTTCCATCGCTCTCGCGAGCCTCGCTAGTCAGATATCACTCCCGGGAGATCCCAGTTTAATATTCACAAACGGCATTACCAGAGGCGCAGTCGCGCTATTCTTGTTGACTTGGCTGATCTTCGCCCTACCATCGACCGCACAGCAGGCATGGCGCACCGCGAGAACCACTCTGCCTAAGCTTAGAGAGGGCGGCCTACGCAATCGCAACTCTGCCCGTACGAGATTACTGGCATCGCATCTAGCACACTTCGGCATCCTACTGCTGCTGGTTGGGCATGTCCTGACCACCACTCTTGTCGATCGCTCGGACCCATCTCACCTAGTAACTCTGGAGCGGGATCAGCCGGTCGAGCATGACGGATACGAGCTGGTTTTCGTAGGAACTGAATTGATATCCGCAGAAGACGAGGCCTACGAGTTCGCCGTTGGCGATGGCTTCGTTGGAGTATTAGTCGAAGTAAGACGAGACGGCAATCTAATTGACACTTTGAGACCAGGGATGCTACGGTTTGACTCACCAAGCGGAGCAGTCAACTCGCGTTCGGAAGTCGACAGGATGACCGGTCTGACAGGCGACACTATCGTGATTCTGGACATCTTCCAGTCCAACGATCTACTGAGTTCGATGATTCTTGGCGGGACCGATGAAGTAGAGACCATCAGGATTACCGTACACAGTCTGAAGGGAAGCCACTTGGTATGGGCAGGGTGGGTCCTAGTGATGCTTGGCGGGGCCCTTGCCCTTGCCTCCAGTGACCGCTATGCAGAGCACTAGCAGAGAGAGAAAAAATCACCTTTGGTGATACCGTTTGTATGAAAAAGGGGGAGCCGGTCGGCGGGTCGCCTAGGAGGCCTACCAATGGACGACGGAACGATAGTTCACATCGATTATGATCTCTTCAATGCGGAGACAGAGAAGCTCATCGAGACGACTCGCGAGGAAGCCGCCAAGGAGCACGACGTCCACGATGAGACCCGAACTTACTCTCCCATGGTTACCGTGATTGGCGACGGCCGACTGATTCCCGGATTCGAAGCTCATCTGTCCGAGGCTGAGGCTGATATCGACTACAACCTCGACATCGAGGCCGCCGAAGCCTACGGCGAGCGTGATGCGAGCCTCGTCGAGACCATCGGCCAAAACGTCCTGTTGCGCAGTGTGAAAGACCCTGAGATGCTTGGGATTGGCTCTCAGGTAGAGATTGGTGGTCGCACCGGTATCCTTCAGTTTCTCAGCGCCGGGCGCGCAAGGATAGACTACAACCACCCGCTAGCTGGCGTTACCCTTCGTTATGATTACCGAATCACGAAGGTAGTTGAGGACCGCACCGAGAAGGTCGAGACACTGCTCAACATGAACACTGGCCGTGATGACTTTGAGGTTGACTTCGATGGTGATGACTTGACCGTCACCACTCCTGAGGCCATCGCCTATGACCAGAATTGGTCCTTTGCCAAGTTCAGCCTCGTACGTACCCTGAGGGACCACCTTGGGGTCGGAGTTGTTGTATTCAGAGAAGTTCACGAGCCCCGTGTGATTTCTGAGGAAGAGTAACCGGCAGACGTCCATGAGTCCAATATGGGGCTCGCAGAGTCATCAAACGACACACGGATTGAAGATGGGCTGTCGTTTCCGATTGACGATGAAGCGTAGCAGCACTGCGGTTTCCATCATAGCAATCTTGCTCGCATCTACACTGACCAGTGGATGCCTTGGACTGGCTGCCCAGAGGGAGGTCATGGAGTCATGGAGGGAGCCTCCGCTGACAATCGAGAAGGAGGAGACCTTTGGCTGGGACCACACTTTCTACTCGTCAGGATTGGAGGCGGCCGACCCGTACGAGAGGGAGGAACTGATTCAGTTCGACGAGAGCGTCACCATGCTTGTCATTAACTTCCGTGCGCAATTCCCTTGGTCGTCTCAGATTGAGGAAGTCATTGGTAACCAGACTAACGACTTGCGATATGTCGAGGTGCGTCTGTATGAGCCCGGTGTCAAGGAGGCTGGCGGAGATCCGTTCTGGGAGATTGAGACTAGTAGCGACTACCCACAGACACGATTCTCCATAGGCAACGGCACCTTCGTAGAGGGCAAGTGGACCTTCGAGGTTGAGGCCCGTGGCTATGGTATCACTGCACCGATAGAGCAGTTATCGTTCCACGATCATTTCGACGTTTATCTGACCATAACCCGACCATGCGTGCGCTTTGATGAGGTGCATGAGAGCGGAGAATGCACCTACTTGACTGAACTGGACTAGCCTCTAGCCTCTATGGTGAGATGCGTAGCGCTTATGAGTCGAGGGCAGGTCGCCGCGACGCTGAGGATTCAACTTGGATGAGAGTCTAGCCCTTCTCGTGCCGCATGATGTGTACGAGCAGCACGCAGTGCACATAGGGACAAATCAGAAATCCGCGGACATGAAGAAGTTCCTAGACACCTTGCGTCAGGACTCAAGTGGACTCCATCTGATAGACGTCCACGAGACTGATTCGCGAATCCGAGTAGTGGCCAAGTTCCTATCCCGCTTTGATCCTGACAGGATTCTGGTCGTGAGCGCCCGGCAGTACGGCCAGCGCCCTGCTCGCAAGTTCGCCGACAATATCGGCGCGATGCGCATCGTTGGGCGCTTCATCCCTGGTACGCTAACCAATTCCCGTCTTCGGACCTACATCGAGCCCGATGTAATCCTCGTCACCGACCCGGCTGCAGACTCTCAGGCTTTGTCGGAGGCAGTGAACTCGGGCCTACCAGTAGTCGGCATCTGTGATGCAAACAACAGATTGCGCAACGTCGACCTAGTGCTTCCAGCCAACAATAAGGGTCGACGCTCCCTCGCTCTCGTCTACTGGCTGCTGGCCCGAGAGATTCTCAAGATCAGGAGTTCCATATCTGACGCCGACTGGGAACGATCCCAGAGCGTCGATGACTGGGAATCCACCTTCTGATGCCGCGACGGCCTCATAGAGGGGTTACTGAACCGCCGCTCGTGCCCAATGAGCCTGTGCCACTATTCCTCGCCCCCATGGCAGGAGTCACCGACCTTGCCTACAGGCTTCTCGCGCGCGAGTGTGGTGCTGATGTTACTGTCACCGAGTTCACCGCCGCTTCGGGTCTAACTAGGCGCAACACGAATTCATGGCTCAAAGTCGAAAGCGATCCACGCGAGAAGCCATTCATTCCGCAGATATTCGGTGGGATTACCTCAGAGATGGTCGAGACCGTAGAATTGCTACAGGACAGGGCCGATGTGATTGACATCAACTTCGGCTGTCCGGCTCCCAAAGTATGTCGCACCGACGCCGGGGCCGCTCTGCTCAGGAATCCCGACAGAGTCGTAGAGATGGTGAGGGCCTGTCTCGATGTGGCTGAGGTACCGATTACTGTCAAGGTAAGACTCGGTACAGGTGGTGGTCCCAACACTGCTCTAGAGGTTGCTCAGCGGCTGGAGGATGAGGGCATCGAGCGAATCTGCGTTCACGGTCGTACGCTGCGTCAGAGGTATTCCGGCGTCGCTGACTGGCAGCAGATTCGCAATATCGTAGAAGCCGTCGACATACCAGTCATTGCCAATGGCGATGTGGTTGACGCGGCTACCGCTGCAGCATGCCTCGAGGCTACTGATGCAGCTGGCCTTATGATCGGACGCGGCGCTATAGGTAGACCAACAGTGTTCCATGAGATTAAGCGCGATATGGGCTGGCACAATGAGAATCCTCCATGGGGTTCCGAAGACCCCGCAGTGGCCCGACTTTGGTGTTGGGAGAGATATCTCAAATTGAGTGATGAAGTGTATCCTACGCAGATGAACAAGAACCTCAAGCGGCACGCGGTATCTTTCACCAAAGGACTACCAGGTGCCTCAGCCATGAGGGTCGACCTCCATTCCATACAAGATCAAACTGAACTTGGAAGCAGGGTCACCGAATATCTAGAGGCGCTCACTGAGTCCCATTCTGTGGCTGCTTGATAGACGAGTTAATCAGAGCCTCGTCGAGTCGCTGAGCAACAGTCCTCATCCGACGCAACGTCTTCTCGACCCGACGCATCACCTTCTCCTTCACTGCATCTCCATCCCTGCCGGCGATTCTGAATCCGTAAGGCATCCTGCCTCCGAGGGTGTTGAGCAGTATTTTCTGTGAACCCACCGGTACCGGATCCAGTATCTTCTGTACCTTCTCGATGTTCAGAGACTTCTTCTTGACACCCGAGATTAGGGCTTTTGAGACGGAATCGTCCAGTCTGCCAATCCCTCCCCTTGTCATCAACCAATCTTCGCCTCGCGCATCGTACTGCCGCATCAGGCCACTGTACACGTCTTGGGCTATTCGATCCAGCATTGGTACACGCTCGACGATGCCTGCGGCTCGCATGCGCTCAATCGATCTTTGTACACGGGCTCGGGAGTCGTCGCACTTATCGGCCAGAGCGAGCAGTGTGACGGCCCTACTGCTTGACAACAACTCCTCGAGTAAGTTGCGCGACAACTTGTCACCCGACTTGGCTCGCTCACCGCTCAGTCCGAGGTCACGTACCAGCGCATCGAACCAGTCCTCGCCTTCCGCGATGGCACCCGGCTCGGCCACCTCGATGCGGAAGGCCATTTCATCATCCTCACTAGAGGCGACCATCCTGTTGTCAGACTCGGAGACTACTTCGACTAACTCGGATAGGCGCAGGTCCAGAATAGTTCGAGCTTGGACCGAGACCAACTCGATAGCCGCACTAACTGAGCCCCCTCTGAGAACGTGGATGTGCCAGCGCCCCTCAGTGTCGGCGGCTAGCAGTCCGGATTCCCTTAGTTTGACGAGTTGGTGATGGATGCCGGTTTGAGACAGGCCGCTGGAGTCCCCCAGTGCTCTGGCGTCCCAACCTCTGAGGGGATCAATCAATACTGTCTCACGCAACAGTCTGTGTAGTGCACCCTGCTCATCTTCAACGCTAGCCCCCTCTGTCTTCCGCCTTACCATTCCCATCGAATCGAGCAGCCAAGCCAGCAGGACATCTGGGTCCTTGCTACCCGTCGGCATCGGCAATTCGGACAGCCTGACTCTGAACATGCGCGCTCCGCGCGCATTCCGAGGCTCAAGAGGCTTGGCCAGTCTCCAGTACCGACTCAGGCGTATTCGACGCGAACGTCCAACCACGGGTAGTCGACCTCAGAGGTTTGCAGCCCGGACATATGCGGCGCGAGAGCTAGTTTGGCTGGGCATAGTATGCCGCGTTGGCGTAGTACTCCTATCGCTGAGTGCACAGAGGCACGAGATCTACCGAGGTCGCGTGCTAGTTGAGCCTGCGAGACCGGTTCAGGAGTCTTAGACAACCTCGCGACTACTTTGCGCTGTACTGTTGACAGCCCGACTGGAAGCATTTCAGCTGCACGACTTTGATCAGTCACACCAGTTCCGGCGAGAATCTCTACCTGTGAGGGCGCTCCGGCGTAGTAACAGGTCCTCCCATTTACCGGCATAGTGGTCACTGAAGACTCGTTCACGAGTACGTCGAGGTGGTGACGAAGAGTGCCGTTGGCAGCATCCAACTGGCGCTGCAACTCACGGAAGTGAATTCCAGGAGAACGCTCAAGGGTGTTGAGAATACGCTTTCTAAGTGGATGCTCCCAAGAGTGGTCTCTGGGCGCTGCCAGAGTGCCCTGAGTAGCAGGCGCGATTAACGGCAGAAGGCCAGCAAGGCCCAGTGCCCCCCCGGCTATCGCAGCAAGGCCATCAACGAACCAAGGACGCGTACTGCGCCACTGTTCAATCAGTGCCATGACATCTTTCGTTGTCGTACGACCTTTGAAGCATACGGTTGGTTGTGCATGGCATGCTCGATAAGCACAGTCACTTGGGTCCGACGACCTTGCCCTGATACAGTTTCATGTAAGCGACCAGTGGACTTAGCAGCCTTCCAGCCTCTCGCCCATGCTCAGTAAGGCGGTAGATGACTCGGATTGGCGGTCCGTCCTCGACGACTCTGTCCACAAGTCCGTTCTGAACGCAGGTGGTCAACTTGTCCGAGAGGGTCCTGCTGCTGATACCGTGCAGAAGCTTCCTCATTTCGTTGAAGCGGCGATCACCAGCGATATACAGAGTCGCTAGAATCTCGATGGACCACTTCGAACTGAAAATTGAGAACGCATCTACGGCAGCATCGACCTCCCAACCAATATCAAAATCATCATCGTTGTATTTCCCGAACGACCTGCGAATTACCGCGCCACTTTCCTCCACTTCAGAGATTGTCTCACGAATCATCTTGAGGTCTGAGGAGGAGATTCGCAAGGGACCACGTGACATTGGTAACAGGTTGTGCAGGCACCATCTAGTGTATAAAATGCACCTCGGTGTAATCGTGAATACTTCTCGATTGATATACAGGAATTGGATGATTAGTGTGTAAACTGCACTAAGTAGCAGGAGGAAACCACATGGACAAATTATTGGAGAATTGGTTGGACGAGACGATAGGCGATGATGATGCAATAGTTGAGGTGCCGAGGATAAGTCTGAGGGCTTTACTCTACGCAAATATTGCCAACTACCGGGCACCTGCTTGGGTCCAATCTCCCCGGAATAAGATGTAGTTAGGCTTCTCACGAATTAGTATAGGATGGCCTACGTCCTTCGATTAAGGCGCTCAAACCTTCAAGCGCGTCTACAGTTTTGAAAATCCCTTCCAGTCCCACGAGCTCGCTCTCTAGGCCTGCCTTGAGATCTGAACCAGTAGTCACGTTGAGCAAATCGTTTGCCGTCGAGAGTGCGATTGGCGCAGCCCTAGACAGCGACTTGAGTTGTCTAGAGACTATCTTGTCCGTGGCGTCGAAGCCAACTGAAACCTCACCGGACATCAGCAAGGACATGTTTCTGTCTGAGTAGAATGAAGTCGCGAAGGCGACTGTAGGATGCTCATAAGAAGATGGACGACCGGGATACTTGTCCTCGGGCTTACCTGTAGATGCTATCGAAGTCACGGTGTTCTCGACTTGACTCGGCTCGACCAGATGAGTCAGCAGACCGAATGCCTCGGCGGTTGCAGCATCGAGAAAGTTCCCTGCGAGCACTGCATAGCGAGCGCACTCGATACCACAGATACGAGGCGTCCGTTGAGTGCCTCCAAGCCCGGGATAGATTCCAATTCCGGTCTCGGGGAATCTGAACTGGGTACGGCGGGTGCCGACCCTGTAGTCGCATGCTAGGGCTAGTTCAAGCCCGCCGCCAAGCGCCAGTCCGGTAGTTAGCGCAATCGTAGTCTTCGGACTACTCTCTAACTTGTCCAGAACCGCGTGACCGTGCGCGGTGAAGTCGTAGATGTCCTGAATAGCATTGGCACGAATCTTGTCAACGAAGAATTTCACGTCTGCGCCAGCAACGAAGGCCTTCCCGGCTCCTTCTAATACAATCGTTGTGACATCATCACGGGTATTCAGCTCATCCAACGCTTCCCCCAGTTGTGATACTAAGGTGACATTGAGCGCATTCATCGCTTCAGGCCTGTTTATGCGCACTGTGGCGATACTATCTTCGACTTCGACATCGATGTATGAGAAATCGAACAACTCTTTCCTGTCAGTGAACCAGTCAGGTAAATCCAACCCCGCCTCTGCAGCGTATACAGATGCCATACGAACAGCCTCGACCACGCCTATGCGGTTGGCAAGCTCAAATGGTCCGTTTGCCCAGCGCAAACCTACCTTGGCACCTCGGTCGACGTCCTCCATTGAGCAGATACCCTCGTCCACTATCTGGGATGAGACGGCAAAGACTTGTCCGAGTAGACGCTCGCGAATAATTACTGCAGACTCGTCACTGCATCCCTCATCTTCTCTAATCTCCCAGGTCCTACCTTCTGCGACGAGATCGCGCAGACTCTGAGTGGCCAAGTAGCGCGGTGTATCTAGCTGCGCAGCTAGGTAGTCAGTAGAGTGCAGTGCGATTGGAGATCCTGTCAGGTTCATCAGAGCGAACGGCCCGAGGCCTATTCGAAATGCATCGCGTGCTACTGCATCAATCTGACCAGTTGAGCCAACGCCTTCCTCTAACAATCTACAGGCCTCATTCAGCCAAGGCACGAAGAAGCGGTTGACGACGAAGCCTGGTTTATCCTTGCAGACGATGACGACTTTACCCATGGTCCTGCAGTACTGCTCCACTGCGGCCAGGGTCTCTGACGAAGTGGTTTTGGCAGGGATGACCTCAATCAACCTGTTTTTGGCTGGGTGGTAGAAGAAGTGCAGTCCAACGAAACGATCCGGCCTGCCGACAGCTTCGGCTAGGTCGTTGACGGAGAGCGACGAGGTGTTGCTGGCTAGGATGGTGTGCTCGTCGCAGACATCGTCTAGGATACCGAATACCTCAGTCTTGATGCCGAAGTCCTCGAACACCGCTTCGATGACTAAGTCTGTGTCAGAAGCGACGTTCTCAGTTCCGACTACTCCAGTGACACGACTCCTAATGCCCTCTATCTGGGCCGGTGAGAAGATCCTCCTCTCCAAAGCTTCCTCAAGAAAGTCTGAGATAATCTGTTGGCCCCTGTCGACCCACTGCTGCTCCCGGTCGACCATCTGGACCTCGAAGTGCTCTTGAGCACTCTTCTGGGCGATTCCGGAGCCCATGTTTCCCGCGCCGATTATCGCTATGCTCTCCAC
>Ga0208764_10002667_pt1 | contig 11130 bp, 10 predicted proteins | sample ETNtaG_18_FD_185762 | JGI IMG/M metagenome (GOLD analysis project Ga0208764, IMG submission 185762) | Marine microbial and viral communities from oxygen minimum zone, Eastern Pacific Ocean - ETNP201302SV91 (SPAdes) (version 2) | ecosystem: Environmental > Aquatic > Marine > Oceanic ... | reverse complement strand
CTGGGTTGAAAAGGGGCACAGCTTCATGTTGCAGGTGGTGAAAGCCCTGCTCCCACAGTTTCCGAACCTGTTGTATGTAGCAGCCGGCGAGGGGGACACCCGCCAGGCGATTGAAACCGAAGTTCAGCGTTTGGGCCTGGGCAAGCATGTGGTGCTGCCGGGCATGTTGAGCCCCGTGGCACCGCTGATTAAGCGTGCTGATGTATTGGTTATGCCTTCCAGTTACGAGCCTTTGGGCATGAGCCAAATTGAAGCCCTTGGCTTGGGCGTGCCTGTGGTGGTCAGCAACGTAGGCGGTTTGCCTGAAACTGTACAAAGCGGCGTGACTGGCTATGTTTGCCCGGCACCCCATGCGCCCGGTGCGCTGGATGCTTGGGTTCAAGCCTTGGGCGCTGTGCTGGCTGAACCCCAAAAAGCCCGCGACATGGCCGCACTGGGCCGGCAAACCGTGCTGGCCCAGTTTGGCAAACAAAGCAATATTGATGGCTTGGTGGGCACCATTCAAACGCCTCGGTTGGGTCGCTCTTGATGCCTGGGTGTTTGCCAGTGAGTCAGCGAATTGGTGTGTGGTTTGGCCAAGGGCTGCACAATGCCATGGCAGCACGCGCGGCGTGGGGGCAATTGCAGGCCGAATATCCCGGTGCGGATTGGGTGTTATTTGGACCCCGAGGCAGCTTGTTTTTGTTTGAAATGGACGCACGGGTGCCCGTGTACATCCCCTTGCGCGCCTTGGAGCCCCGCCGCCCCGCGCAAACCCGCCTTTCTTATTACCTTGAAAAACGCGCCCAGTTTAAAAAGCTGCGCGGCTTGAAGCTCAACCTGTGCATTGGGGTTTCTGCTTTGGCGGACTTGCCAGAGCAAAACCAGCAAGCCGATGCACAATTTCAGCATGTTCAAAAAATGTTGGGCGTTGGGGGGCAATTCATGCAACAGGAATTGTCGGGCTTTTTGCAGGCTGAACGGCCCTTGTTACAGGCTGGGGCCCAAGCCTTGGCTTATGCAACCCAGCTGTATCGCAAAACATCACCGAGTCTGATCAAGGCTGTGGCCTTGCTGTGTGCCGAAGAAAATGCACCCAGTCTGGATTTGCAATGGCAGGCACTGCAATGCAGCCTTGCTCAGCTTGGCGGCAATACGCACTTAACCGTAGCGGCAGTTGTTGGGGAAAATCGATTACTCGCCCGGCAATTGAGTGCTAGTCAGCCCGGCTGGTTACAACTGGGTTTGCCCCAGGCCATGGGCCTGATTGCGTACGCGGATCGGGTGATCAGCGCTTCAGAAGCCATCACCCTAATTTGTGCAGAAATGGGCCGCTCAGACCGCCTCTTGTTGGTTAAAAGTCACAGTTAATGCATGGCCTCAACAGTCTCCTGCTTTGGTGCCTCGTTTGCCTGGTTCTGAAATTCTAAGTTTTTCATTCACAAGGCTTTTTGCGGCTCTCGGGGCAATTTTGGCGAATTGTTGATGTCATAAAACTATGGGAATGATCAATTTCTCCTGTTGCACGTCAGCGACAAAAACACCGATTTCCCCATTCTCACACCACGATTTGGTTGGTCGGCCCAAGGGTCCCCGTGTACATTGTCTCTCGTGCCGCTAGAAATGGCGGCAAAGATTCAACCAACACTAATAAGGGTGAAATATGAACAAGAAGCTAGTAGCTGCTGCTCTGGGCCTGGCATTTGCCGCTCCAGTATTTGCTGATTCATCAAACGTAACTTTGTATGGTCGTGTACACCAAGTCTTAGACCAACAATCGACTGATACCGCCGGTGGGAACTTTGCCCTAGAAGATGCTTCTTCACGATTCGGTATTACCGGTCGCGAAGATCTGGGCGGTGGTTTAAGTCTTGTGTTTGGTTACGAGTTCTCCGTTAATGCTGATGCCAACGCTGGTGTTGGTGGTCGCCACTCATACATCGGTATGAAAGGCGGCTGGGGTACTTTGGTGGCCGGCCAGCAAGATGGTGGTAATGAAACTGTTGCCCCTCTGTATACTCAAGCTGGCTTCCTTGGAAGCGTATCTAATCAAGCCGGTCCTCTGGTGGTGATCGGTGGTGGCGGTACAACATTCAGCAATGTTGTAGCGATTCAACGTGTTCAGCGCTTGAACAATTCTTTCGGTTACAAAACCAATATTGGTGGAGTAGCTATTGAAGCGCGCCATGGTTTGAGCGGTGGTAACAACCAAAATACTGCAACAAACGCCGGCAACAACAACCCAAACAACACCGCAACTGCTTCGAAAGAAAACGGTTCGCGTCAAACTGAAGTTGCTGCAACCTACAAGCTGGGTGCGCTGACTGTTGGTGGTGGCTTCCAGATGTTTGACCAGCAAGGTCAAGATCCTTCAGTGTTTAACGCTGCCTCAACAGCTGGTCCCGCTGGTGCTGGTGCAAATGCAGAGCGCACAGTTCAGGGTATCATTACTTACAATTTTGGCGCATTCACATTGGGCGGCATGGTAGCACAAACTAGTTTATATGAAACCAACCCAGCCAATGGCGAAGACAGCAACACAGAATACCTGTTGTCAGCCACTGTACCTATGAGTGCGAACAGCGGTCTTTTCGGCATATACGCTGATTCCGAGCGCAACAATTTGGCAGCACCCGCCGAACTGACCCAAGCTCAAATCGCTTACTACTACGACTTCAGCAAGCGCACACGTACCTACGTGGGTTTCAACCGCCTGACAACTGAAACAGTTGCAACTGGTGCTGAAGCCGATCAGGACAACTTCACTATTGGTCTGCGTCACAACTTCTAATTCAACGTCAAGCTTAAGCTTGGTTTGAATGCAAAGCTTGAAAAAGCCACCTTCGGGTGGCTTTTTCTATTCAAGCCGAAGCAACATATGCACGTGAGTAATTGAAAAGATCAAACGAAAAAAAAGCACCTGAAATTACTCAGGTGCCGTCATTCAAGGAAATTTGACTGTCAAACGAATGATGTGCCTACTGCAGGTTCATGTCAAGCTGTACGCCGCACAAGGTGCTGCTGTAGCGTGTGGCGCTGCCGCTGTTGCTCATGCAACCCAGCGAGGTGGTTTGAAGTTGGTTCTCGGATACTTTCAAGCCAAAAAACAAATCGGGGTACTTGTTGCCTTCTTCACGGCTTAGTTTGAATACCCAATCTCCGGTACCCCACTGGGCACTCATGGGGGCTTTGTTGCGATCCTGGTTCAGTCTGAACCCATAACCAAGCCCACCGTTCTCAGAACTTGTCCAGCGGCCCCATTTGCTCAACGGGTTTTGCCCATCGATATTCAGGGTGACGCCGCCAGCTTGGGCACTGGCCAAAGTGGGTGCCAGCAAAGGTGTTAGCACCAAGCAGGCACAAAATAATGTTTTTTTCATGTTCTTATTCCCTTCAACAGCAGCAATTCAAGCGATTTGCGCTGTTTCGCATGCAAGGCTTTAATTATGCGCGTAATTTTGGTGTGGATAAAGCGGGAGAAGGCCTGTCTTCACCCCGCCAAACCATTGATTTGACTCAGATATTTAAACCTGATGTTGAAAATTCTTGATTAAAAACAATGGGTTTAGCTGCTTAATTCTCAAGTCGCTTTAAACCCAGTTTTTCAAACAACTGGGTGTCACGTTCCAATTCCGGGTTGTCTGTTACCAACAGTTTTTCGCCGTAGAAAATTGAATTGGCACCCGCCAAGAAACAAAGCGCTTGGGTGCTCTCATTCATGCTTTCGCGGCCGGCTGACAAACGCACAAAACTGGTGGGCATTGTAATTCGTGCCACGGCAATGGTACGAACAAAATCAAGCGGATCAATTTCGGCGTTGTCGGCCAATGGTGTGCCTTCAACTTTCACCAAATTGTTGATGGGCACGCTTTCCGGTGGTTCGGCCATGTTGGCCAGTTGGGCAATCAGCCCGGCGCGTTGGTTTACCGTTTCACCCAAACCCACAATGCCACCGCAGCACACTTTGATACCCGCATCGCGTACACGGTCCAGCGTGTCCAGGCGGTCTTGGTAGGTGCGGGTGCTGATAATGTCGCCGTAAAAATCGGGCGAGGTGTCCAGGTTGTGGTTGTAATAATCCAGACCCGCCTCTTGCAGCTGTTTGGCCTGGTGTTCTTTCAGCATGCCCAGTGTGACGCAGGTTTCCAAGCCCATGGCCTTGACTGCGGCAACCATCTCGCCCACGGCTTCAACCTGGTGGTCTTTGGGGCTGCGCCATGCTGCACCCATGCAAAAACGTGTGGCGCCTTTGTCCTTGGCGGCCTGTGCGGCTTTCAGCACTTCATCGATGGGCATCAGCTTTTCTGCTTCCACGCCAGTGTTGTACTTGGCCGATTGGGGGCAATAACCACAGTCTTCCGGGCAGCCGCCTGTTTTAATCGACAGCAGGGTTGAAAGTTGCACGGTGTTCGCATCGAAATGCTCACGGTGTACCTGCTGCGCCTTGAAAATAAGGTCGTTGAACGGCAGTGCGAAAAGGGCTTCAATGGCCTCGACGCTCCAGCGTTGCTGATCAACGGCGGGTGGGGCTGTTTTTTTGTTTTCAACCCAGGTAATTTGGCTTTCCATGTGCATCCTTCAGAACAATTCGCTTCCGGGGCCGGGTGCAATCAGGCTGCCCCAGCGTTGTAATACTTGCATCAGTGTTTGGTAGGCGTTTTCCAGTGTCTCGGGCTCGGTGCAATAAGGCGGCACCCAATACACGGTGTTGCCCAGAGGGCGCACCACAATGCCCAATTCGAGAAACGTTTGGCGTATCCATTGACTCGCGCTGGAACCATACTGACTGTGACTGGATTTTAGCTCAAAGGCTGCCACGGTGCCGCACACGCGCGGGTTTTCAATCAGGGGGTGGCAAGCCAAGGTGGGTAACCAGCGCTGGTGGGTGGCTTCAATGCGGTGAATGTTCGCCCATGTGCTTTCTTCATCGAACAAGGCGAGGCTGGCCAGGGCCGCAGCGCAACCCAATGGGTTTGCGGTGTAGGAATGGCCGTGCAGCAAGGCATGGCCAACCTGGTCGCTTAAAAACGCGTCGTACACCGCTTGGCTGGTGAGTGTGGCTGCCATGGGCATGAAGCCGCCGGTGAGCCCTTTTGAAATACAAATGATGTCGGCTTGCCCCCCAAACTGTGCCACTTGTTCGGCGGCAAACAGGGTGCCGGTTCGGGCAAAGCCAGTGAATACTTCGTCGAATATCACCAGAACACCGACCGCTTCGCAGCGTTTACACAGTTCAGCCACATGGGCTGCGCGCATGAATCGCATGCCGCTGGCACCTTGAATCAAGGGCTCTAGTACCAGCACAGCAATTTCACCTGCACTGTTTGCCAGCAAATGATCGAGTGCAGTCAGGGCCTTTTCTTCCGTGCAGGCGCAAACACCGGTGGGTATGAAATCAACATGAAACAGCCAGGGTGCGAAGGGGTCGTAAAAACCACTGGATTTGCCGGTGGCCATGGCGCCGAAGGTGTCACCGTGGTATCCACCTTCCAGCGCAACAATGCGACTTTTACAGGCCACGCCCTTGTTTTGCCAATACTGAAAGGCCATTTTCAGGGCCACTTCAATGGCGGTGGACCCATTGTCGGAGTAAAACACCTTGGCCATGGGGGCTGGGGCGTTGTGCACCAGGCGTTCGGCCAACTGCACAGCGGGCGGGTGGGTTACACCCGCGAACATCACATGTTCAAGCTCAAGCGCCTGTAGTGCAATCGCCTTTGCAATGGTGGGGTTGCTGTGACCATGAATATTCACCCACCAGCTTGAAACCGCATCAAAGTACTTGTTGCCTTGGGCATCGAACAAAAATTCGCCTTCACCACGCACCACGGCCAAGGGTGGCGCAGCGGTTTGCATTTGCGTAAACGGGTGCCAGCAGTACTGCGCATCCAGTTCAAGCAATTGGGTGTGGGTAAGCTGTTTCATGAGGGCTGTGCGATCACAAGCTGTCAAGCGCGCGAACAAGGCGCTCGGGCATGCCAAATTCAGCCAGTGCCTGCGGGCTTAATTCATTGAAAACCAGCAATTCAGCCAACACCGGCACTTCACCAAAATGTTCGATCGCCTCACGATTGGCAGGGTTGGTCTCACCCACCATCACCACGCCCAGCACAGGCACGCCAGCAGCTTTCAAGGCCTGCAGTGAAAGGCAAGTGTGGTTGATGGTGCCAAGCCCGCTGCGGGCTACCAGCAAAGCGCAGCTGCCCAGGTGTTTCATCAGGTCGAGCATGGTGTCCCGCCAGTTCAGGGGCACCAGGCAACCGCCCGCGCCTTCGATAATCAGTCGCTCTGCTTTGGGCAACACAAAGTCACTGAGCTGAATCTTTATGCCATCAATGTCTGCCGCCTGATGAGGCGACAAAGGCTGAGTCAGGCAGTATGTTTCCGGGTGCACTGCGCAACCGCTTAAGCGGGCAATCCACTCGCTGTCGCTGCCACCCTCGAGCCCGCTTTGTACCGGTTTCCAGTAATCTGCTTGCCAGTGAGTGCACAGCCATGCACTCACAATCGTTTTTCCGATGCCGGTGTCGGTACCTGTCACAAACAAATGTTTCACGGCCGTTCCAGGTAGTAAAAACCAATGTGGTAGTTCATGGTGCAGGCTTCGCCCAAGGCGGATATCACCTTGCGCAAATTAACCGGTGTGTGGTTTATGCGGGGTTGATCTGCGCCAATCGCACGCAGGCTGCGTGCAAATGAAAGCCCATCGGGATGATGGTCCAGAAAGTTTTTGGTGTGGTGAGCAGTGCTGGCGGCAAGGCCTTCGGCCACCAATGCCTTCATGATGTCCTGCAAGTCATCGTCGCGGGGCAGTGGCCGCAGACCACTGGTTTGCCCGGTGTCCTCGTGTGCCACTTCCCAGGCTTGAAAAGAGCCATCCAGCAGTACGCTGAAAGCCACGGTATTCGACACTGAAAGCCAGCGTCGAATCGCCTCTTCAATGTTGCCAAACCATTGCGCACACATGCCGGAAATAAGCAGGGAGTGGTTCGGAATCCATAGGTGCTCAACTGCCAATTCCTCGCCATTGAGCAAGTGGGTGTGCAGGCGTTCAGTGGGGTACTTGCGCGTTAATTCGGTCAGCATGCCTTGCGCCAAATCGACGGCATGCACCGCACTTTCGGGAAACTTGTTCAGCAAATGCTCGGTTAAAAACCCGGTGCCGCTGCCCACATCCACACAAGCTTTGGGGTTGAAGTCGACTGGCAGCATTTGATCCAGCCACTGACACAGGTGTTGGGCTGAATGTTTTTGCACGCGCGCATGGTGATCGTAATCGCGGGCAGCATCGGAAAAGCGGCGTGAGGCAGCCTGGGCAGAATTCAGTTTTCGCGGCAAGGCGTTTTCAGACATTTCAATGCGGCTTGAAATTAATGCTGGCTGAGAAGGGACAATAAAGTGTCAGTATACCGCGCAGGGGCGGTGGCAATGCCTGCGTGCTCGGAAGCCAGTGTATGCAACTCGCGGTTTTGCTGTTTCAGCGTGTGCTCAAAGCATTGCAGTGCCAAAGCCAGTGGCACTATTTCATCCGTGTTGCTGGCCCAGGCGTGTAATTCGGCGCCATGGGAAAGGGCCTGTTGCAATGCCTGTGCTGCGTTCAATTCTTGCATGCTGCGAAGGTCAGTCAATAACGTTTGTTCATCCAGGGTGGCCCATTGCGCATGGTGCCCGCAGCGGTTGTGAAAGTCGCGCAATACCTCTGGCATGTTCTGTTCGGCTTTCTGGATCATGCGAGACAGCAAACGCGGTGGAGTGCCTTGGGTGTTGGAATCGCCTTTCACAAAGTGAGTAAAGCCATGAATGCTCAACAGGCTGTGCCATCGCACTGAAAAATCCAGCAGTTTTGAAAACCCCAGCGAATGCCCAAGTCCCAGCCAAGGTACTTCGGCGTATGCAAGCACCAAGCTGTGTAGCACTTCTGCCGTGTAGTGTACCCATTGGTCTTGCGTGCTGATACCTGGGGTATGAATCATCAAGCCTTGTCTGGCTTGATCTGGAAAGTAACCCGCTTCCAGGCAAACAAACAAGGTGGTGTTGCGTGTGCTTTCGGGAAGCGTTGTCAACAAGGCATTGAAGAAACGGTGGTTGTAACCCCAGCCGTGGGCCATCAATAGCACTTGCGTTATTTCGGGCTGCTTCATGTGCTCACCTTCCAGCTGGCCAGTGCGTGGAGCAGTTGCTCATACACTGTAAGAGTGTGGCCAGTGTTCAGCGCAAGCCGAACCCGTGCGGCATTGGGGGGCACGGTGGGAGGGCGTACGGCAGAGGTTCGAATGCCGGCCTGTTGCAAGTGGGCTTTGAGATCGAGGCAAGCAACGTTACTGCCCACCACCAAGGGAACAATGTGGGTGTTCGACAAGCCCGTGTCGAAGCCCAGTTTATGTACCTGGTTGCGCAGTGTGTCTGCGGCGGTGTGCAGCATGCCCCGTTCTTTATTCAGGCCCGGAATAATTTCCAATGCTTTGCCAACTGCGCCAATTACAAAAGGCGAGGGCGCGGTGGAATACACAAAGCCGGTGCAACGGTTGACCAGGTATTGTTTGAATATTTCGCTGCATGCAATGTACGCCCCGCTGACCCCCACAGCCTTGCTGAAGGTACCCATGATGACCCAGTGCCCCAAGGTTTTCAGTGCATCTATGGCGGGGTGTTGCATCGCCCCAAGGCCTCGACCTTCCGGTCCCCAAATTCCCGTGGCGTGGGCTTCGTCCAGGTACACCACAGCCTTGTGTTGCAGGGCAATTTCCGCGAGTTGTTCAACCGGCAGTAGATCACCTTCCATGCCAAAAACCGTTTCTGAAACAATAATTTTTGGTTGCCTGGATTCCGTGTGTTTATCCAGCAGCTCAGTCAAATGCGCCATGTCGTTGTGGCGAAACCGAATTTGTTTCACCCCCGCAAGTTGGCAGGCATGGTGCAAGCTGGCGTGGTTCAGGCGGTCGGTGAACACAAGGGGCTCAGTGCCACCCACCACGCCACCCCACAGGCTTTTGTCCAGCAGTGCGGCCAACCCGCTGGCATTGGCTTGGTAGCCGCTTGAAAATACTAGTGCGGCTTCAGCGTTTTTGAATTGTGCAACTTGCGATTCCAGTTGTTCAAAGCAATCGAGGTTGCCTGACAACAAACGTGAGCCGGTTGCACCTGCACCGTATTTTTTCGCGCATTCATGGCCTGCCTCTACAATGTCGGCGCGCTGGGCCAGGCACAAATAATCGTTGCTGGAAAAATCGAATGCACGCTGGTTCAAAGGGCAGGGCAGCAACACCCGCTTGCCGCTGTCTTGGGCCAAAAGGTCAAGGCGTTGCTGGCTGGCTTGGCTCAGGTTCATCGCGCTTAGGTCAGGTCAAAATAATGTCGTAGTGTTCCTGCACAAACAGGTTGTCTACTTGCAGGGTAATTGGCTTTCCCACAAACTCTTCCAGCATGCCCAAGTGTTGGGCCTCTTCTTCCAGAAACAGGTCGATCACGGCTGGGCTGGCCAGTATGCGAAATTCTTTGGGATTGAACTGGCGGCTTTCGCGCACAATTTCCCGCATTATTTCATAGGCTACTGTTTGGGCTGTTTTAACCTGCCCCTTGCCCTGGCAGCTTGGGCAGGGCTCGCACAACAAATGGGCCAGGCTTTCACGGGTGCGCTTGCGGGTCATTTCCACCAGGCCCAGTGCAGAAAAGTCTGTCACGCTGGTTCGGGCGCGATCGCGGTCCAACGCCTTTTGAAGTTCCGCCAGCACCGCTTTTTTGTGTTCCTCGGTGCTCATGTCGATGAAGTCGATCACGATGATGCCACCCAGGTTGCGCAAGCGCAGTTGGCGCGCTATCGCGTGCGCCGCTTCCAGGTTTGTTTTAAACACCGTTTCTTCAAAATTGCGGGCACCAATAAAACCGCCCGTGTTCACATCGATGGTGGTGAGCGCTTCAGTTTGGTCAATGATTACATAACCGCCCGATTTCAGTTCAACCCGACGGCCCAGCGCCTTTTGCAATTCATCTTCAATGTTGTACAGCTCGAAAAGAGGCCGCTCTCCTTGATGCAGTTGAAGGCGGTCTTTGGTTTCCTGTGCATAGGTTTCGGCAAAGGTCAGCAGGTTTTTCAGGGTTTCTTTTGAATCAATCAGAATGGCTTGGGTGTCGGCACTAACTAGATCGCGCACCACGCGCTGCGCCATGGTCAGGTCTTCGTAAATCAGGCTGGGTGCGGGCTTCGTGCGGGTCAATTCCAGCATCTCGCGCCAGCGGGTTCGCAGGTAATTCACATCTGCGGTCAATTCTTCATCGGTGGCTTCTTCGGCGTGCGTGCGAATAATAAAGCCACCGGTGTTTTCGGGCAGCAGGCGAGTTAGTTTTGCGCGCAGCTCTTCTCGCTCGCCTTCATTCTCAATGCGCTGTGAAACACCGATGTGTGGGTCTTGCGGCAGGTGCACCAACATGCGGCCTGCCAGGCTGATTTGCGTGGTGAGCCTTGCACCTTTGGTGCCCAGTGGGTCTTTGCTGACCTGCACGATAATGGTTTGCCCCTCGAACACCATTTTTTCAATGGCGGGTGGTGGGTTGCCGTTCTGCTTCGATTGGTGGTGGTTGTAGGTGCGGTGTTCCCACAGGTCGGCCACATGCAGAAACGCTGCGCGCTCCAAGCCAATGTCGATAAACGCAGATTGCATGCCGGGCAGCACGCGCACCACTTTGCCCAGGTACACATTGCCCACAATGCCACGTGTGGATGTGCGTTCAATGTGAAGTTCTTGCACAGCACCGTGCTGAACGATGGCCACGCGCGTTTCCTGCGGTGTCACGTTCACCAGTATTTGTTCATTGATCATCTTTTGCTTCTTGGGTATTAATCGATTCTTGTTGCAGCTCAGTTTCTGTTTTGGGCCGCTGTTTGGAGTTGGCGTATCAATTCGCTGGTTTCAAACAGTGGTAAACCCATAATGCCAGAATGACTGCCGGAAATGTGACGAACGTATTGCCCTGCGATCCCCTGAATGCCGTAGGCGCCCGCTTTGTCGAAGGGCTCGCCACTGTCGATGTAGGCGTGGAGGAAGGTTTCGGGAAGTTTTGTGAACTCCACGTGTGACGTTTGCACGGTGCTTCTGGTTGCAGTGGTGCTGCCATCGACATGAAGCCAAGCGCCAGCCACTGCGGTATGCACCT
>Ga0208764_10002666_pt1 | contig 11133 bp, 18 predicted proteins | sample ETNtaG_18_FD_185762 | JGI IMG/M metagenome (GOLD analysis project Ga0208764, IMG submission 185762) | Marine microbial and viral communities from oxygen minimum zone, Eastern Pacific Ocean - ETNP201302SV91 (SPAdes) (version 2) | ecosystem: Environmental > Aquatic > Marine > Oceanic ... | reverse complement strand
AAAAAATAAAGTAAAAATGCTTTTTGGAAAAAATTCTCTAGACCTTAGAGGTTGGGAAACAAAGGATTCCTATTCGAATAAAGTTGTTTTTGAAATTAATAATTTGATAATTAATAATCAAATTTTAGATAATTTTTTTAAAATACCACAAGAAAAAGATCTTTAAGATACCATCTTTCCTATTTTTTCACCCCCAAAAATATGGAAATGTAAATGGGGAACTTCTTGTCCTCCATTCTCACCAACATTAACTAAAGATCTATAACCTCCTCCTTTAACAACTTCAGAAACACCTAATTTTTTTGCCACTATTCCAATTCCCTTTATTAAACCAACCATTTCTTCTTGGGTTGCCCGAGCAGAAAAATCATCAAGATTTATATACTCCCCTTTAGGAATAACGAGTGCATGAATTTTTTTTTGTGGATTAATATCATAAAAAGCAAAAACAAATTCATCCTCATAAATTTTTTTACAAGGAATTTCACCTCTTAGAATTTTTGCGAAAATATTATTTTTATCGTAGTTCATTTTATTTAATTAATAAAAAAATGATAAATTAATAAGCCAATAATTAAGCCCTTAATAAATGATATCCAAGCAACTCCATAATCAGAAACATTTAGTTTTTTTTTCCAATATTCTATATATCTTTTATGCCAATTTATCATTTTTGTCTTTTCTTTAACTCATCCATTACATCCTCAATTTTAATACCATTAGCTTCTAAAAGCACCATTAAATGATACAAGACATCAGCTGCCTCGTGAGTTTTGTTTGTATTTTTTTCTATAGCCTCAATAAGTTCTTCCATTTCTTCTTTTACTTTTTCAATATTCAATTTTTTATCGTTTAATAATTTTTTTGTATAAGATTCCTTGCTTGAGGATCCTTTTCGTTGACGAATAGTAGCAATTAATTCTTCTAAAGTTTTAAACATCTTTTAAATTCTTACAGGAATTCCCTTTGAGTCTAAATATTTTTTTGCATCTTTTATTGAAAACTCACCAAAATGAAAAATTGATGCCGCTAATACAGCATTTGCTTTTCCAATTTTTAGACCTTGGCGCAAGTGTTCTAAACTGCCAACACCTCCTGAAGCGATAACTGGTATATTAACAAGACTAGATACCTTTTTGGTTAAATCCAAATCATAACCTTTTTTTGTTCCATCTCTATCCATTGAAGTAAGTAATATTTCTCCAGCACCCATCAATTCCATTTTTTCTACAAATTTAAAAGCATCAATTCCTGTAGATTTTCTTCCTCCGTGAGTAAATATTTCCCATTTATTTTCTTTAACTTTTTTTGCGTCCACAGCAACAACGATACATTGTGAACCAAATTTTTCCGCACTTTCTTTAACTAAATTTTTATTATTAACTGCCGCAGTGTTTATTGATACTTTATCAGCTCCAGCTAATAATAAATTTCTTATGTCTTCCAAATTTCTAACACCCCCTCCAACTGTTAAAGGCATAAAACATTTTTCTGCAGTTTTCTTAACAGTATCTAATATAATACTTCTATTTTCATTTGAGGCTGTAATGTCCAGAAAACAAAGCTCATCAGCACCTTGCTCGTCATATATTTTAGCTTGTTCCACAGGATCTCCTGCATCAACCAAATCTATAAAGTTAATGCCCTTAACTACTCTCCCATTTTTTACATCTAAACAAGGTATAATTCTATTTTTTAACATTTTATATTTGTTTTGCTAATTCATTAATTTTTATATCACCATCATAAATTGACTTACCAACTATCAAACCTTCAATATTTGAATTATTGAGAGATTTAATTTTTTTAATATCTTCTATAGAAGATATTCCTCCAGATATAATAAAAGGTATTTTTACGTTACTTGATAACTCAATTGTATCTTTTATATTTGGCCCACTTTTTGTTCCATCTTTATTAATATCAGTATAAATAATTCTAGAAACTCCAAAATTTTTAATTTCTTTTAAAAAATCACTAACTAAAATATTAGTTTGTTTTTTCCAACCTGATAAAAAAATAAGTCCATCCTTTACATCTAGAGATAAAGCAATTTTATTTTTAAATTTTTTACAAGCAGTCTTAAGAAAATCTCTATTTTCAACTGCTGCAGTTCCGATAATAACTTTATCAGCTCCGCTTTTCACCCAATTTTCTACATCATTAATAGTTCTTACTCCTCCACCAATTTGAATTTTTAATTTAAAATTTTTAAGTATTTCTTTAATTATATTCGAATTAAAAGATTTTCCTTTTAAAGCTCCATCTAAATCAACAATATGAATATTTTTAAATCCATTTTTAAAATATATCTTAGCTTGATCAAATGGAGATTGCTCGTAAGAGGTCATTTGGCCAAAATCTCCTTTTATAAGTCTAACACATTTTCCATCTTTAATATCGATTGCAGGAAAAATTATCATTACATTTTCCATTTCAAAAAATTTTCTAAAATTATTAAACCATTTTTTTGACTTTTTTCTGGGTGAAATTGAGTTCCAACAATATTTTCTTTTTCTACGGATGCTATTATTGAATTTCCATAATTTGTTGTAGCCACTGTACAATCTTTTTGCTTTGTCATAAATTCATAACTATGAATAAAATAAAAGTGAGATTTATTTTTAATATTAGAAAAAAGAAAACATTTTTTTTTTAATTCAATTTCATTCCAGCCCATGTGTGGCAATTTTAATTTTTTATTAATGTTATTTATTTTTCTAACTTCAGCGTCAATCCAACCAAATCCACTTGTTTCCTGAGATTCATATCCAGTTTTAGCAAATAATTGCATGCCAACACAAATTCCTAAAATAGGTTTTTTCTTTTCTAAAACAAATTCATTTAAAGTTTCATTTAAACCGGATATTTTTTTAATTCCTAAATAGCAATCTCTAAAAGATCCTTGCCCTGGCAAAACAATTTTATCTGATTCTTTAATAATCTTTGGATCAGAAGTAACCAATATTTTAGAACTTACATTTGCATTATTTGCAGCAGCCTCGAGTGCTTTAGTCGCTGACTTTAAATTGCCAGAACCGTAATCAATTACTGAAATGGACATTTTTATTTTATAAAACGCCTTTTGTTGAAGGAACTCTATTTTTTATTCTTTTATCTATTTCTATAGCTTCTCGCAAAGATCTAGCAAGGCCTTTGAAACAAGATTCAATTATGTGATGACTATTATCTCCATAAACATTTTCAACATGTAATGTGATGCCAGCCGCTTGGGAAAAAGCTTGAAACCATTCTTTAAATAATTCTGTATCCATTTCTCCCAATTTTTCAACTTTCAATTTTACTTTCCAAATTAAATATGGCCTATTCGAAATATCCATCGTTACTCGAGTTAATGTTTCATCCATGGGAATTAATGCATGAGCATATCTCTTTATCCCTTTGGCTGAGCCAAGAGCTTTTTTAATACATTCTCCGACAGCAATGCCTGTATCTTCGGTAGTATGGTGTAAATCGATGTGAGTATCTCCCTTGGCAGATATTTTTAAATCTACTAAAGAGTGTTTAGATAGTTGCTCAAGCATATGATTTAAAAAACCTATTTTAGTATCAATCTTGTAAGATCCTCTACCATCTAAGTTTACCTCAACAACTATGTTAGTTTCTTTAGTCTTTCTGTTTATTTTAGCTTTTCTTGCCATATAGCGCACCTGTAATAACAGGGTATATAAATAATTCAAGAATATATTGATAAACTGAATTATTGCTCTTGAAGATACTAAATAAATCTCCACATAGAATATGATATGAGCGAAAATTCAAATTGGCATGGAACTACGATTGTCCTTATTAGAAAAGGGAAAGATGTTGTGGTTGCTGGAGACGGACAAGTAAGTCTTGGTAACACGGTTATTAAAAGCACAGCTAAAAAAGTTCGTAAAATTGAAAAAAGAAATGTTATAGCAGGTTTTGCCGGATCTACCGCTGATGCTTTAACCTTATTTGAAAGATTAGAAGCTAAATTAGAAAAACACGCTGGCAATCTCACAAGAGCGGCTGTTGAATTGGCCAAAGATTGGCGAACAGATAAATATTTAAGAAGATTGGAAGCTTTGATGGCTATAGCTGATAAAGAAAAAAGTTTTATAATTTCCGGTACTGGAGATGTTCTGGAACCAGAAGAAGGTATTATAGGAATTGGGTCTGGAGGAAATTATGCTTTAGCTGCAGCAAAAGTACTAATGGATTCAAAAATGTCTGCAGAGGAAATTGCAAAAAAATCAATTCAAGTTGCATCTGAAATATGTGTATTTACAAATAAAAATATAACTTTGGAAAAAATTTAAATAAATGAAACAAAAAACAAATATAACATCATTGCCCTCAAGAGAAAATAAACAAGAAAAAGGAGATCAATCTGTAGTTTCATCTCTATCTCCTAGAGAAATAGTTTCCGAACTAGATAGATATGTAATAGGACAAAACGCTGCAAAAAGAGCCGTAGCTATTGCGCTTAGAAATAGATGGAGAAGACAAGCATTAAAAGGCGATATGAAAGATGAAGTTTTGCCAAAAAATATTCTTATGATAGGCCCAACTGGAGTAGGAAAGACAGAAATTTCGAGAAGACTTTCGAAATTGGCAGAAGCACCTTTTATAAAAGTCGAAGCTACCAGATTCACAGAAGTTGGTTATGTAGGAAGAGATGTTGAGCAGATAATTAGAGACTTACTAGAAATTTCAATTGCTATAGAAAAAGAAAGAATGAAAAAACAAGTTAAAGCCAAAGCTCAACAAGCTGCTGAGGAAAGAGTTCTAAATGCTCTTGTAGGAAACAAAGCAAGTGTAGCTACTAGAGAAAGTTTTAGAAAAAGATTAAGAAATGGCGATCTTGACAACAATGAAATTGAAATTGAAGTAAATGATTCACCATCTATGCCAAGCTTTGAAATACCTGGAATGCCAGGAGCTAATGTTGGAATGATAAATATTTCTGAAATGTTAGGAAAAAATATTAAAAAAGGTAAAAAGAAAAAAATGAATGTAAAAGAATCGCATGAAATTTTAATTGCAGAAGAATCAGATAAAATGATTGAACAGGATGTGATTATAAAATCTGCAAAAATTTCTACAGAAAACAATGGAATTGTTTTTTTAGATGAAATTGACAAAGTCTCTGCGCGGGGAGATCGTATTGGTGGCGATGTATCAAGAGAAGGTGTTCAAAGAGATCTTCTTCCTTTGATAGAAGGAACAACTGTTAGTACAAAACACGGCACAATAAAAACTGATCATATATTATTTATTGCATCAGGTGCCTTTCAGCTAGCAAAACCATCTGACTTATTACCAGAACTTCAAGGAAGACTTCCTATAAGAGTAGAACTAAATGCTCTAACTAGTGATGATTTTAGAAAGATACTAGAAGAACCTGATAACAGTTTAATAAAACAGTATAAAGCTCTTTTAGAAACAGAAAAAGTTAATCTTGAATTTACAAAAGATGGTATTGAAATGATAGCACAATTAGCTACAGAAATTAATGCTAGCATAGAAAATATTGGCGCGAGAAGATTGCATACTATTATTGAAAAAGTTTTAGATGAAATAAGTTTTACTGCTACGGATAGAGGTGGTGAAAAAATTATTATTGATAAAGATTATGTTGTAAAAAATTTAGGTGAACTTGCTAAAGACACCGATTTATCAAAATTTATTTTATAATATATTTTTTTTCAAAAATATATAAATAGCACCTTCTCCACCATGTTTTCTGCCAGCTTGTGTTACTTTATTTATTATTCCATTTAAATTTTTATTACTTTTTATAAACTCTGGTATGGAATATTTTAATATACTCAATTTTTCAGATACATAAGGATTTTTGTGAGCCTGAGATCTTGACCCCTTGCCTGTTATTAAAAGAAGTTTTTTAAAACCTTCATTATATGAATCTAATATAAACTTTTCTACCATCTTGTTGGATTCATCTAGCGGAAAACCATGCAGATCTAATTTTTTTATTTTATTTTTTTCTATATCTTGATGAGGAAAATAATTTTTTTTTTTAGAGTTATTTCCAAGCTCTTTTAAATAATTTTCCCAATCTTTTTTATCTTTTTCGGAAACAACTGGTTTTTTTTTCACTATTTATTGGATGTCTCAACTAAATACCAGGTAGGATCGGAACTCCACATATTTTTTGAAAATTTCCACTCATCATTTACTGTTTTTATAATATCGGGATTTCCGTCTACTATTTTATTGTTTTTATCTTTTACACATGTAATTATTTCACATACAAAATTTACAGTAACTTTATAAATATTTTCAATTTTTTTAAATTCTAAAACTTTTGAAGATTTAAGTCCTATAAAAGTCGTTTCATATTTAAGTTGTTTTTTTTTTCTTTCATCTATAACTTCTGAAAAATCAGTATATAAATTTTTACCCAACAAACCTTTTAAAGATTTTTTATCCCCTTTTGCAAAAGAAGTAATTATTTGTTCATAAGCAATATCTGCGCCTTTTAAAAAATGTTTTTTGGCTTCTTCATCGACATTACCTGATTTTATAGCCTCATTGTTTTCTATATCTTTAAGTGTTGCCACTCCACTAGGAAAATATTTATTTATTGATTTTCCCTGATGCCCAGTTTTTCGTCCTAAAATATTTCTTAATCTTAAGATTATGAAACCCGCAAACATGGCTAATAAAATTATATCTATAAATCCAAATTGGTTACTCATACAACTTTTTGATTATAATACTTATATGATATAGTATGCAAACGTAAATAGCCTACAAATGAACGCAGTTATTCTTTTTATAATCGGTATTCCAGCAATAGAAATTTACTTAATGATTAAAGTTGGAGGTGTAATAGGTGCCTTAAATACAATTTTACTAATTTTTTTTACAGCAATAACTGGTGTTTATTTTGCAAAATTGGCTGGCCTTAGCGCTTTGCGCTCAGGCTTAAGCCAAATGATAAAAAATGAAATTCCAATTTATGAAATTATATCGGGTGCAGCATTAGCATTTGCTGCTTTGTTATTAATTATTCCAGGATTCTTAACAGATATAGTTGGATTTTTACTAATAATACCTGTAACAAGAAAATTTTTAATACGACCAATATCTTCAAAATTTAGAAAAAAAGAAGAAAATTCTGATGTTATCGAAGGTGTTATAGAAGAAGAAAACGATAAAAAAAATAAAAATGAGTTATAAAATTATATCAAAATTTATTAAGGATATTTCCTTCGAAATCCCAAACATTCAAGCTTTTGTTATGTTGGAAAAAGAAATTTCAAATTATTCATTAAATTTTGATATAAAAAGTAAACCTTATAAAGATAATATTATTGAAGTTAATACCATTTTAAAAATCGCTCCCAATCCAAATATAAAACATAAAATTCTTACTGAAATAACTGGAACAGCATTGGTATCAATAGAAAAAAAATACGACGACAAAAAGGAATTAGAAAAAATTATTCTTATTAACGTCCCAACCGAAATATACACTACGCTATATGAAACATTTGTTTATTTATTTAAGCAGGCTGGTGTAAAAAATATCGAAATACACAAAAAAGTTGATTTTGAAAAATTATATAACGAGCGGAAAATATAGTTATTTGTAAAAGTTTTTGGGTAAACTTTTTTTTAGATAAACACTGTGTAATTTCATTTCTTCTTGATTAGGTTTAATAATTTTTCTAACAACTTTATTATTTTTATCTGAATCTTTTTTAAAATCTTTTTTAAAAATTTTACTATTTTCTAAATTTAATTTTGGTTCTTTTTGATCCAAAAGATTTATATAAACCTCTTTAAGTAGATGACAATCCATCAAAGCACTATGTTTTTCTCTTTTTGAATTATCTATATTGAAACGCTTACAAAGTGCATCTAAAGAATTTTGTGCTCCAGGATATTTTGATCTTGCAATTTCCAATGTGTCAACAACATTATTTTTATCTATAGGTTTTTCTTGTATGAGTTTAAGCTCATAATCTAAAAACGATAAATCAAAACCTGCATTGTGTATTATGATTTTCTTGTCTTTTATAAAATTTAAAAATTCTTTTGATATTTGCGAAAAAGTTTTTTTATCTGCTAAAAATTTTTCCGTATACCCGTGAACTTTATACGCATCGTCAGAAATAGATCTTTGCGGATTAATAAATGCATGAAATACTTTATTTGTGGGAATTTGATTGCTTAATTCGACGCATCCAATTTCAATAATCCTATGCTTTTCTTTTACCGAAAGCCCTGTTGTCTCTGTGTCTAATATAACTTCAAGCATTTATTAAAATTTTCTTTAAAACTATTTTTACATTTTTTTTAGCAAAATTCCTTCTAAAATTATTTTTTATTGTATAATTAGACCTTTTCTTTTTAATTTCTAAAGGTAATTGAATTTTTCTCAATTTTTTAACAATATTAGGGTTATAATTTATTCTTTCTTTCAATCTCTTTTTTATACCTTTTTTACTAGAATCTATATAAATCAAAATATCATTTTTTTTATTAATTTTATTTTCTAGCAATAATGGTATATCCAAAATGACTATCTTTTTATTTTTGTTTTTATTTAAAAATTTTTTCATTTTAGATCTTATTTCCGGATGAATAATTTTAATAATTTTTTTTAAATTATTTTTATTAGAAAGAATAGCTTCTGCAATTTCTTTTTTTCTAATAGGAAAAGAAATTATATAATTGGGAAGTTTTTTTTTAAGCTTTTTATAACATGTTTTGCTTTTTTTATATATTTTAGAAACTTCTACATCGGCATTAAAAACTGGATGGCCAAATAGCTTTGCTACGTAACTTTTCCCCGAACCAATATCTCCTACTACCGCAATCCTAATCATTAATTTATTAAATTCTCTGCAATTTTTGGCAAAACATTGTGCCAAATTTTAAATGCTAATTGTGCTTGGTAAATAAACATCATTTTACCATTTTCTATTTTATTTCCTGATTGTTCTGCTTTTGTAAGAAAATTTGTTTTGCTTGGACTATAAATAACATCATAGAATAGTTTATTATGTCCAATTTTTTCGTAGTTTAATTTTATTTCATCATTTTTTTTTAATCCTAAACTAGTAGCATTTATTATCATATCAAAATCAGGTATTTGTCCCCAAGAAAGAATTTCAAGATTAGAATAAATTTTTTTTAAGTCTTCGGCTTTTTCTTTTGTTCTATTGCTTAAAACAATTTTTGAAACTCCTAATTTTTTTAAACCTATAATAATTGAAGGAGCTACCCCACCGGCTCCTAATATAAATACTTTTTTATTTTTAACACTATAATTAATATTTTTCATACTTTCTTGGAATCCTCCTATATCTGTATTGTCTCCAATAATTTTATTATTTTTTTTTAAAACAGTGTTAACTGATTGGGCTTCTTGTGCAAGCGGTGTTAATTGATCAAGAAAAGGTATAATGGATTTCTTAAATGGAATAGTAACATTTACTCCGCTGATTTTGTCGGTTTTTATTTCATTAACAATTTTTTTTAAATCACTTTCGTTTAATTGTTTTTTCTCATAAGTTGCTTTTATATTATTTTCATTCAACCAGTGATTATGGAGCTTTGGCGATAAAGAGTGCTCTATTGGGTTGCCTATTACAAAATATTTTTTCATTGTTATAAAGTATCTAAGTAAGTTTTTATTTGTTTAACAGGAAGTCCCATTATAGTGTCTTCATCACCTTCAATTTTTGAAAATAAAGATCTCCCATCAGTCTCTATTTGATAAACGCCATAGGCAAATAATTCCTTGTCTTTAATTTTTTTTAAATAAATCTCCATTTCATTTAAAGTAAGTTTTTTCATTGTTAAAATTGAGGCATCTGTATAATTCCATATCATGGAGCCATTCTTAGATATACAAACTGAACTGATTAATTGGTGTTTATTTCCATTTAGTTTTTTAAGGATTTCTAATGCCTCCTTTCTGGTTTTGGGTTTTGAAATTAATTCATTATTTAAATCGATAACACTATCTGCGCCAAGAACTAAGTAATTGTTTTTCTTTTCACTAATTTTATTTGCTTTTAATTCGGCTAAATTTTTTGAAATAATTTCAGGTGTTGCATTCTCTTTGATTAAAGATTCTTTTACTATATCCTCGTCAACGTTAGCGGGTATTACTTCACATTCTATACCATTCTTTTCTAATATTGTTTTTCTTACTCCGCTTTTTGATGCAAGAATTATTTTTTTACTCATCTTGAATTTAGTATATCTAATATCTTTATAATGGAAGCCGCAGTTTCTTCTACAGATTTTCTAGTCACATCTATAGACGGCCAATTATTTTTTTTAAAAAGTTTTTTTGAATCCTCTAATTCATTTAAAATTTTTTTTTCGTCCGTATATTCACCTGGCCTATCTTCATGTAAAGATTGAATTCTATTTCTCCTTACATCCGATAATCTTGAAGCGTCGCAAATTAGACCTATAACGCAAGTTTTCTTTGCACTTTCTATTAATTCACTAGGAACTTTTTTATTTAAAATAAGAGGTATATTTGCAACTTTATAACCTCTATTTGCTAAATAAATTGATGTTGGTGTTTTGCTTGTTCTGCTAATACCTACTAGGACAACATCTGATTTTTCTAGATCTGATATTATTTTTCCATCGTCATGTGACATTGTAAATTGAACAGCTTCTATCCTCTTATAATATTCTTCATCTAAAACATGCTGCCCACCTGGTTTACGAATTGGTTCCTTTTTAAGTAACTTTGAAAAATCAGAAATTATATTACCCAAAATCTCAAAACACGGGATATTATTTTCTTTACATTTTGCAGTTAAAATTCTAGATAAATTTTTATCAATAACAGTATATAGAACAATTACATTTTTTTCTTCTTTACACTTAGTAATAATTTTATGAATTTGATTTTCAGTTCTTGTAAAGGAATAATGAATTGTTTTACACTCAAAATCTAAAAATTGTGCTTTTATAGCTAAAAAAATTCTATCTAGAGCCTCACCGGTTGAATCTGAGATTTGATAAACTTGGTAAATCCTGTTCATAAAACTGTTAATAAATTTAAATTTAAATAAATATTCATTTTTTTTTTTAAATAACCATTGTTATCAAAACTAATTAACAACAAATTAAGTAAGTTAT
>Ga0208764_10002665_pt1 | contig 11135 bp, 14 predicted proteins | sample ETNtaG_18_FD_185762 | JGI IMG/M metagenome (GOLD analysis project Ga0208764, IMG submission 185762) | Marine microbial and viral communities from oxygen minimum zone, Eastern Pacific Ocean - ETNP201302SV91 (SPAdes) (version 2) | ecosystem: Environmental > Aquatic > Marine > Oceanic ... | reverse complement strand
AGGTCCCAATGTTGTACAAATTTCAACACATAGTGCGCATCCAATGCACATTTGTTCACTGATGTCTGGAAGTATTGCTACTGGCATTATGAAAATACTGAAATTTTGATCTTAATATAACTTGCCTAAAAAACGCGAATTATAACGGTGTTAGAAATTTCTATAACACTGTTTGAGATTTCTGATCGGAAAAATTTTTCAAATTGCCATGACCTCAATTTTTCCTGCATCTTCATTTATTTCAAATCTGTTAATATTCTCAAATTCTAGAATATGTCTTCCAGTGGGTAAAAACCAAACGTCATCTTTCTTTTGTCCCAAACAAGTAACAAATAAGATTGATTTAGAAAATTTAACATTTGTCGCCATAAGCATGATTAAGCTATTGACAAATCTAGCTGGATTTTCATCATCAAGAAAACTGTAAAGACCATTTAACGAATCTACAATTAGAATGGTTTTTTGTGAAGATGCTTTTGTTAGAATATTGGGTATTAATTCTTTGAAATTTCCTTTATCTGGTTTGATGATTTCCACATTTGGTGGTTTAGCGATATGATTACTCTCAAGATAGCCAGAAAACAACAAATCAAAATCAAGATATGTGATGGAATCTTCGAATGATTTCATAATTTTACTCATGAATTTCGTCTTTGAGAAGGCATCATTATAAAAAATCAAATTTGTGCTACAAGGTATCATCTTGTTTTTTGCAGTTTCAAAATTTTCAAATAATGTGTGGCTTTTTTCCATGATTATTCTTGTTCTTCAATCACCATCATAGTAAGAGTGGATTGAACATTTTCAATTTTTCGAACTTGATTTGTTACAATGCTTCTTAATTTGGGACCATCGTCAGATGAAACTTTGAGTACAACATCGTAGACCCCATAGACGCCTTGAACTTCATACTTGACGTCCTTTTCAGGATCTAATATCTCCTTGATTTTTCCTATAATCTCAACGTCTTTCCCTAAATCTGAATTTATCAGAACAAAAGAAATAGGCACATCAAAAATCTTCTCAAACAATATTTAACCTTTAATGACCTAATACTGATTAATTAGGTAACATAATTTTTGGTATGAAAGTAATAGATCTCACACTCACAGTTTCGGAAAAAATTCCAACTTTTCCAGGTTCGCCAAAACCACATTTCATAGAATGGGAAACCATTTCCAAGGATGGCTATAATCTTGAACTACTTTTTCTTAGCACTCATACTGGAACTCATATTGATGCCCCATTTCATTTTGTCAAAAATGGGAAAAAAATTCATGAGATCGTACCTGAAAGATTGGTAAATGAAGCAATTCTAATCAGAGTTGGTAAAAACTCAAATCGGTCCATTTCAAAAACAGACATTCAAAACTTTGAACAGAAAAATGGAAAAATTGAGAATGACTCAACTGTCATTTTCTATACTGGCTGGCAGAAAAATCTCAATAAGGAATTTTACTTTACAGAGAATCCTGGCCTGTCAGTTTCGGCTGCAAAGTATTTGGTATCCAAGAAAATCAATATGGTTGGGATTGACTCGCCAAGCATAGATTTAGGCACAGATTTGAAATTTTCAGTTCATCATGTTTTGGCAAAAAACAATATTCTGATTGTGGAGAATTTGGTGAATTTGGGTAAGATCAAATCTAACAATTTTCATCTAATCACAAGTCCACTAAAACTCAAAAATGCAACTGGATCACCAATCCGGGCTTTTGGTTTTGTAGATTGAATTTCAACTGTGTTTTTCCATCTTGTGATTTCAAGAAAAATGACATTGAAGAAGAAGAGTTCCTAAAGCATCTGAATGATACACATCATGATGAGATGGTAGAAGTTTCAGAAAGAGAAAGTATTCCGATTAAAATGGTAGAGATGGTATCAGTGTCTAATTCTACTGTGTTCATAAATTCTGGATAATTTAGAAAAAAAGGGGTTTAGAGTACGTCTACAGATTTGCCCTTTGGTTTGGTATCCAGATTGAAGGTTAGTTCAAGGATGCCGTTTGTGTAAGTGGCTTTTGGAGAGTCTGATTCGACCTTGTGCTGAATTGGGACATTCACATGATAGTTCTTTTCTCCATGTTCAGCGTCTATGTGAATAACACCTTCATCCACAACGACTTTTACATCGGTCTTTTCAACACCTGGCATCTCGGCAACAATCTTGAGAGTTTGTTCCTTGTCGTCAACCAAAGTGTCTATCAGAGGTTCTCTTTTTTCTGCAATAGGTTCTTGTGAATGGTTTGCACATCCACATGAACTTGCTGTAGGTAAAGTGTCTGGCTTGACATTTCCGTACTCTTGGATAACGGGTTTTCCATCAGGACCAACGGTCATTGTATAACCGAAATAGATTGGTTCAGATAGTCCGTTTGTGTTTCTTAGCATCTCAAAGACATCATCTAGATTCCCAAAGGAACTAGACATCTGTTTGAAGATTCTATTGAATTCGTCGTTGAACATTGTCATATTTACCTGTATTATGTCATATCTATGACATTATATATAGTTTATTGTAGATTTATCTATTAACTTACATATTTCATGTTTAATTACATAATGTTATTATATATGTCATAGGTATTATATGATATGAGAACTACCGGTGTTTCTGTGCCTGAAGTTGTACGTGAAATCATCACAAGGAACCGTTCAATCTACGAGTGTATGAAGATGGATGTTATCAACTATACGGCTTTAGCCGTGAAAATACAGCCTGATGTGGAAAAGACAGTTGGAAACTCTGTAAACCTGAATACCATAGTAGTAGCCATAAAGCGATATGCGGATTCATTTGATTCCAGTGAAAAGGTTTCAGAAGAGCCTGTTCTCAAAAATGCCAGATTGTCCCTAACTGATGGAATAATGGGCATTCAATGGAATATGGTAGATGCTGGAGATGAAATGGCAAAAATGCTAAACGAGTTTCATAAGGAATTTTCAGATTCAGAGTTTTTCAGATTAGGAGATTCGTTCAGAATTCTTACTGAAGATAGCGACAGGGTTAGACGAATGTTCCAATCATTGCCAAAAGAAAATGAATATAATTCTGGATTGGCAAAGATCAAGGTCTCCGTTCCACCAAATCATAGCAGATCAGATGTGATGTCATTTGTTACTGAAATTCTACATTACAACGGAATTGATATGGCAGATGCACTATTCACACAAGATGGACTTGTTATAGTTCTAAAAGAAGAAGATGCACCGAGAGCATATGAAAAATTACGAGCCCAGATTTCTAGGTAGATTATACGCCTAAAGATTCTGGTTTTGACAAATCCAAAAAGACCTTATCGCCAACTGAAAGATTGAGTTCTTTGTATTCATGCATGTCTAGTTTGATGCTGGTATTTCCAGGACCGCCTCCCATGCCTCCCATTCCACCTGCCATCATTTTGTTGAGATTTTTCATCATGTCATCCATGTTGGTAAATCCCATTACATTTGATCCAAGTTGAGATGGTGGTGGATTTCCTTCTTTCATGTCTTTTGCCAAAGATAGTGAAACTACGACATATGGAGCGCCATCAGGTGCTGCATCGATTCGCATTACAACAAATTCTTTTCGCATATTTTATCCCCAAAAAATCTATATTTTAATCTGTCATTTGGGCATGCTTTTTCTCAGTTATTGCTTTTAGGCTATCTTCGAAAAAGAACTTTTCACCAAATGCTGGTTTTAGGTCATCTAGCCAAATTGCACTTTCGTCATATTTTGCAAAGAATGGCTGATTTACCCATTTTGGGTCTCTGCCCTGAAGCATACGTAAAACCATCACTTTTTGTCCATTTACCTCCGCAACACCATCCATCTGGACCTTACCAGGAGTAGCTGACATGCTAGGACCTCTAACTGTTCTTGCTAATCCACTGACCTGCTCAATGGCAGTTTTGAAGATTTGGTGGGCTCGAATTAGAGGAACTCCAAAGTAATGCTGAGCGCCTGTATCTCTTACAACAAACATGTAGTATGGAATACAGCCTAATTCGACCTGTTTCTGCCACATCTGCGCCCACATATTGGCATCATCATTAATGTGAGTTAGTAGGGGAGATTGGGTTCTAATCTGAGCTCCAGTCTCTCTCATTTTTTTAATTGCTGCTTTTACTGAACCAGTTTTTAATTCTACAAGATGATTAAAGTGTGCCATTATAGATAGGTGGATTCCTTTGTCTGTAATTCTTCTAAATGTATCCAATGTTTCTTCTGCATCTTTGTCTGTCAAAACTTTGTAAGGCCAATATGACAAAGCCTTGGTACCAATTCTGATTGTTTTCAAATTTGGAAGATCTGCATCAAGTAATTTGTCAATATATGCAGCAAACAAACTTGCTTTCATTATCATTGGGTCACCGCCAGTAAATAGAATATCACTTACTTCTGGATGTTCTGAAACATATTGAGATAAGGTTTCACCTTCCTTCATTGCAAACTTCATTTCATCCATTCCAACAAACTGTGGCCATCTAAAACAAAATGTACAATATGCGTGACATGTTTGACCCTGACTTGGGAAGAACAAAACGGTCTCGTTATACTTGTGTTGCATTCCGTAAAGTCTGGTTCCATCTTTTAGAGTTGGAACGTTTAGCTCCATCTGTCCTGCTGGATGTGGATTAAGTTTTAGACGAATGTCATTTGCTGTTTCTTGAATTTCTTTTCTATCTCCTCTCTTCAAAACTGGAGCCATCTGATCAAAGTGTTCTGGTTCAAGCATTCCTTTTTGAGGAAATGTCAATGCAAAGATTGAATCATTTTCTACATTGTTCCAGTCAATCAGTTGTTCAATTACATAGTTGTTAGCTTTGAATGGTAAAACATTCCCTACTACCTCCATATCAAAAATTTGCTCTTCTGTGAATTTTTCAAGTTGTGGTAGTTTTCTGAAATTTGATAATGTGTAAGACTGAATTGATGGAGATTCGTTTACAGTCCACACTGGCTCCTGTGTTGATTGCGCCATTTTGTATCATAAACAAACACATTTGTTAAACTTTAGGATCGTGCCTGCACAGGCACGAAATTTTGAAAAAAATTAGTCAGAGTGGATTATTTGTGTTCTGATAATTCGTGAAATGTTGTATACTGTAGTCTTGTTATCTTCAGATGAATTACTCAAGATTCTAACAGAGAGGCCTGAATCATTAGGAAGAATGCTTGCTCCTCCAACAACTTCATCACTATCTTTGAAAAGTTGGTTAATTTTTTCGTAAAGTTTCTCAGTGTGTTCTTTTTTTGTTACTACAAACATTGTTGAAAGAACAGTTTTGTTTCCAAACATTCCCAAAGTGTTCATTGTCTGGTTTTTTGGTTCTAAGATAGAGTTGTCATGAAACTTGATTTCATGTTTGTCATTATAGCATAATGTTCTCAGATAACAAATATCATAATCGAATAGTTCTCCCATTGCAACTCTTCCCGGCACAATTGTTTCTGAATAAACCAAGGTTGCAGAATCATCAACCGTAAAGGTTGTCTTTTGATAATATCGTGAACTTTTGTATGGGATTAATTGTTCTGGAAGAAATTCAAGATAGCAATCCTTCCCAACTTTAAGATTAATCATCTGTGTAGCATAGTTTGAATTCATTTTGTAGATTCTTGTGGCACCCTGTGTCGTGATGTGTGATATAGCATTATTCTTCAATTCGATGTCTGTTCTGTATCTATCACCTTGAAGAACACCGCCTGATGGTGATAAGATGAATATGTGTGCCATGGAAGGAACTGTCTCGTCATAGTGTAACGCTTTTTGAACATACAGAGGAACTTGAGTGCGTTGTTCTGTAACGATTGTCTTGCTTCGTTGTGAATCATGTTCCAATGCTAATTTTAAAAATCCAACCTTACCAGTCTTGCCAACACCCATCTGTGAAACTTTTCCATCTAGTGATGCAATCTGTGATGGAACATCTTCTGGAAAACAAAATTTCAAGTCTGTCATACTGTTTCTACCACCGAATTTTTTGGAGGTTGGTCAAACAACACATCATGTGTAATGTGTTGTGCAACATCTTCCACGCCTTGATCCGTCTTGCAGTTTACAAACACGTATGGTTTGTTTGTTCTGAGGGTTTTTGCATCACACTCCATTACACTCAAGTCAGCCTCAACCAGCGGAGCAAGATCTATTTTGTTAATTACCAAAAGATCCGAGGTCTCAATTCCCAAACCTCCTTTTCGTGGATATTTGTCTCCGCCAGATACATCTACAATGTAAATAGAATAATCAGCTAATGCAGGACTAAATGTGGTTGTTACATTGTCACCACCACTTTCAATAATTATCAAGTCTAAATCAGGATGTTCAGCTTCAATTTTTTCTATTACTGACAGATTAATTGAAGGATCCTCACGTACTGCAGTGTGTGGACATCCACCTGTAGCAAGACCAATCACCATGTTTTCTGGAAGTAGCCCCTGTTCTGTTGCAAGATTATTACGAATTCTGTCTGCATCTTCCTTTGATATGACATCATTTGATATGATGCATACACGATAATTGTTCTTTGCAAGAAATGGCACAACACGTTCGATTAGCATGCTCTTTCCACTACCTACGGGTCCGCCAATTCCAACTCTTGGTATTCTAGAAGCCATATCAATCCAAATTATGTGATGAACATCTTGGAGAACTTTTGTTCGTGAATCATTTGTATAATATCATATTCTGGTGTAAACTGCCACATTTCGTCAAGATTCTTTTCTGCATAGATCTCTACAGTTTTTGAGATAATTGGTTTTAGATTGTGAAGAGCTTTTTGGCTTTGTATGTGATCTAATATTCCTAAACGAAGTGATGCGCCAACAATGCTGACACAAACACCATAAAGTAGCATCTGCAGTGCATTCTTTTTTGTTATTCCCAATGCATTACTACATACTGCTGATGCAACAGGATGTGTAGCTAGTGTTTTTGAGTCTTGTAATGATTTAGAAAATTTTTGTAATGTATCATCTTGTGAAAATGCCTTTACACACTTGATCATTTGTGAGCCAGCCATGCATGATGCTTCTCGTGCTTCTTTGCTTAATTTCATTGAGTATAGAAATTTGTCACATTCTATCACTTTGTCAATATCACCTGAAGATGCAAAATCATATGCATTTGACAATGCCACACAGTCAGAAGGACCAATCTGCTGAGAGATTACAGTCTCAATGAATGACTGTATGTCATCAATTGTATGGATTTTTTTCTCATCAAACAGTGTTTCTAGTCCACTTGACATTGTATACAATCCAGTTGGAAAAAATGAGTCAGATAACTGCATCATGCTCATGTCAGAAAAATCAGTGCTCATGTGAATTCATTCCCTTGTTAGATGTAAAAATTTCTTCTGATACATGTAGTTCTAAATGATCAACTATGTCATGAAATAATTCTTTGAATAAATCAAGCTCCCCATCATTATGTATTGGAAAAATAATAGTGCCATCGTCAGAGATTGAGATTGGTCTGTGACGATTTCCTATGATGTGCCCAACTTGAACTAGTAATGTAGGATTATTTTCTTCTGTAACCCTAACATGAAGAACTTTTTCTGGCAACTGATGTATCATGATCGTATCTGAATTAGCATTTAGTACATCGCCAGTCTGTAGTGTTTTACCAGGTTCAAACACAAGTCCAAGTTCTAATCCATCTTCAGTTGTCTTTTGTAACCTAGATTTTTCCATTTCAGATCTAGTCAAAAATAATTTTTTAAGTGTGCCATTTGATTTTGCTTGTTCAATTTTTTCTTTGACGCTTTTTTCATGATGTACATTGCCTAAAACAGAATTAACGATCAACATGTAAATGAGTGATTTTTGGCCAAGTTAAATTTTTAGGGTCTTTTTTAATTTTTAAATATAGTAAAATTCAAAATTATTCATGTTCTTAACGCCAAGAGAAATTGATAAACTACAAATTTTTACTGCTGCGCAAGTGGCGCAAAGGCGAAAAGATCGCGGTTTAAAATTAAATCATCCAGAATCAGTTGCGATTATTGCAGATCATATACTAGAAGGTGCAAGGGATGGAAAATCAGTATCAGAACTAATGAGTTCTGGAAAAAATGTTTTGAAAAAAGATGATGTATTACCAGGAGTTTTAGATATTATTCATACAATCCAAGTTGAAGCTACTTTCAATGATGGAACTAAACTTGTAACAATACATGACCCCATAGTGTGATAGAATGATTTCAAGATGGCGTTCTAGAGTACCACACATAGGCGAATACATGCCTAAAGATGAAGATATTGTTGCCAATGATGGTAAAAAGACGATCAAACTTAATGTTTCAAACACCGGCGATAGGCCAATACAGGTTGGATCACATACGCACTTTTCTGAAGCAAATAAGGCATTAGAATTTGACAGAGAGAGAGTGCTTGGATATCATCTGAACATAGCATCTGGTACATCTATTAGATTTGAACCTGGAGAATCAAAACATGTAGAAGTTGTAGAATTTGGTGGTACCAAAACAATATTCGGTTTTAGTGGGCTGATAAGCGGTGATTTGGAATCGAAAAAAGATAATGCAATTAAAAACATTCACGAGAAAGGTTTCAAAAATATTTTGGAGGATGTAAAAGTGGAATCAAACCCACTTCAAATACCACGTCAACGGTATGTAGAATTATTTGGACCTACAGATGGTGACAGAGTTAGACTGGCTGATACTGATTTGGTAATGGAGATTGAAAAAGATCTGATAAAGTATGGTGATGAATTGGTGTTTGGTGGAGGTAAAAGTGCAAGGGATGGACTTGGACAAGCTAGTGGGGTTTTACGAGAAAACTCTGCAGACTTGGTGATCACTAATGCCATGATCATTGATCCTGTACTTGGCATCATAAAGGCGGATATTGGAATTAAAGATGGAAAAATTCTTGGCGTTGGTAATGCTGGAAATCCGAATGTAATGGATGATGTAGATATTGTTGTTTCGTCAAACACAGAAATCATTTCAGGTGAACATACGATCTGTACTCCTGGAACAATAGATAGTCACATTCACTTTATCTCTCCACAACAAGCTATTGATGCAATCTGTAATGGTACAACAACAATGATTGGAGGTGGAACAGGACCTGCAGACGGAACAAATGCAACTACATGTACTCCTGGAGAATTTAATATTCATAAAATGATAGAGGCTGTAGAGGAATTTCCATTAAACTTTGGATTTTTGTGTAAAGGAAATGACTCCAGAGAAGAATCGTTGATGGAGCAAGTAAAGGCTGGTGCATGTGGACTAAAGTTACATGAAGACTGGGGAACCACGCCTGCAACAATAAATTCTGCACTAAATGTAGCCGATAAGACAGACACACAGGTTGCTATACACACTGATACATTAAACGAGTGTGGATATGTAGATGATACAATTGCTGCGATAAATGGCAGAGTTATCCATACTTATCATACAGAAGGTGCAGGAGGTGGACATGCTCCAGACATTATGAAGATTGCATCAGAACCAAACGTTTTACCGTCATCTACTAATCCAACAAGACCGTTTACCACAAACACTCTAGAAGAGCATCTTGACATGATGATGGTATGCCATCATCTTAATCCATCTGTTCCAGAGGACATCTCATTTGCAGAGTCCAGGATACGAGCTGAGACAATAGCGGCTGAAGATGTCTTACATGATATTGGTGCCATTAGCATGATGTCATCAGACAGTCAAGCCATGGGAAGAATAGGAGAAGTCACAACAAGAAATTGGCAGACTGCTGACAAAATGAGAAAGATGAAAGGAAATCTTCCTGAGGATGATAGTGATAATGACAACTATAGAATCAAACGATACATTTCAAAAATTACAATCAATCCTGCAATCACACATGGTATATCAGAATATGTTGGATCCCTGGAACCGGGAAAAATTGCAGACATTGTGGTATGGATGCCCCAATTTTTCGGAATTAAACCAAAAATGATTATCAAGGGAGGCTTCATCGCATATGCATTAATGGGTGATCCAAATGCATCAATTCCTACAACTGAACCCGTATACTATCGACCTATGTTTGGGGCGTTAGGAAAAGCCAAAAAGACTACGTCTGTCACTTTCACATCACAGATTGCACTTGACAATGGTTTGGAGGAAAAACTGCAGATTGAGAAGAAATTAGTGCCCGTTAAGAACTGCCGTAAGATTGGAAAAAAAGACATGGTGTATAACGACGCAACACCGAAAATTGAAATCGACCCAGAAACCTATGAAGTTAAAGTAGATGGAGAAATTGCTACTGTTGATCCTGCAAAAGAGGTCTCTCTTTCAAGATTATACAGTTTATACTAATAGCCTGTATTTCCTGTTCCTAATAGTAATCTTCTATTGTTTATCGTACGTCTGATCAGTAAGAATCCGACACCGGTGGTAAATGCACCAAATAATATGTTCACCAGATTTGGTCCCTCTCCTTCTCCGCCACCCATCAAAGTAAACACTAAACCTAGAACCATCAATAATCCTCCAAGACCTCCAATTATCAGCATTGGTATTGGAAATTTGTTTGTCATTTCCTTCTTGCTTTTATCAGGTAGAAGTCCAGTAAGTGCGACTTTATGACATACATCACAAAAATGCTTTTGTTTTTTTCCTTGCCATGCAGTTTTTAGAAAATAAAATTCAGTTTGGCACAAATCGCATGCACGCATTGGTAAAGTTACTCTTCCATGGTCTTCCCAGTTTTTACCTATCTCCATCATACAAGGTTTACAATAACTGCCACCTATTCGCCATAACTTTTTGAACTTGTACTTTTTGAAACCAAGTACCAAGCCACAACCACTACAAGATGCCATATTAGGATCCTAAACCTTGCATTAAAAAGAATTTCTAACTAACAAAGAAGAAACTATCAGTTTCCTTATGCTGATGCTTTTTTGCCACTGAACACTTGGGCGAAACCGTGTCTTGCTTCTATGATTGGGATACAGATGATACAGAATGATGCTACTGATACCCAAACGATAGCAATGCTAACCCAGAGACTATAGAATGCTAAGTCAAATACATATCCAGAGAAGTATAATGGCATTGGCCATAGTACAACACAAATTATAGTCAAAATTCCACCGCCTTTGAGGCTAAACTGGAATGCTTTCTTCAAAGTTGCTT
>Ga0208764_10002664_pt1 | contig 11136 bp, 8 predicted proteins | sample ETNtaG_18_FD_185762 | JGI IMG/M metagenome (GOLD analysis project Ga0208764, IMG submission 185762) | Marine microbial and viral communities from oxygen minimum zone, Eastern Pacific Ocean - ETNP201302SV91 (SPAdes) (version 2) | ecosystem: Environmental > Aquatic > Marine > Oceanic ... | reverse complement strand
TTTAAAAATAAAAACAAATCATATGTTTTTTAAACTACGGAAATGTTGAATTTTCCAAATTTGTGAGATAATATCACTTAATTATCAAGAGAACCGGCTTGGTTTCCCGCCACCTCCACCATTCCTCGTAAATATGCTTCATCTCTTTGATATAACAAATTAAATTTATTATTACATTTTTAGCCTGTGGGACAGGTATTGTGGGACAGTTTTAAATAATTTTTTAAATACAAATCATTTGATTTAATATATAATTATTCATTATCTAATTTACGTTTAATTCTTCTCCTTTGACTTTCCTAACCACTCACATAATTCCTTCTTTATTATATTTTCTACTTAGTACTCTATGATTTTCCCTTTAAATGATGTAGTCTTTGTCTTGAATTTAGATAATATTTGTTATGCTCGATTGCTTTTGAGAATCAATTTATTATTTCCTTATCGGTAAGAGGTCCTAAATGGCTACTAAAGAGATTGAACGTAAGATTGCAGTAATTTTTGCAACTGATGTCGTTGGATATAGCAAATCTATAGAGAAAAACGAGGATCAGACTATTAAGAATTTCAGAGTCTGCAAAAAAATACTTGAGGATCTTTTTCAAGAACATGACGGCAGAATTTTTAATACCGCAGGAGATTCTGTACTTGCCGAATTTTCTAGTGCTGTATCTGCTGTTATCTGTGCAACAGAATTCCAGAGACTCATGAAGGAAAGAAATGAGTCAGAGACATCTGATCTAAAAATGGAATTTCGTATTGGCATTAATATGGGAGACGTTGTTGTAGAAGGCGATAATCTATACGGTGATGGAGTCAACATTGCCGCACGACTAGAAGCTCTTGCACAACCAAATGGAGTATGTCTTTCAAGGAGTGTTCACGAGTTTATTAATAAGAAGATGGACTTCTTATTTAATGATCTGGGTGAACAAACTGTGAAGGATAATAAATTTCATGCTTTTGATGTTGTTATAGATGACTCACACAAACGAACTGTAAAAACTAAATCGAAATCACAAGTACCCCTTATCGCTGCAATTGTTGGGATTCTTGTCCTGGGCATTGGAGGCTTTGCTTATTATAATTTCTCAATTAAGGATGCTGATCAAATAAATGGAAAAACTGTTGAGACTTCTTCAGATCGTCCGGCGATTCTAGTCATGCCGTTTGCCAATCAGTCAGGTAAAAAAGAAAATGATTATATTGGGGATGGCATGACCAGTCATCTGATTACAATTTTGTCTCAGTATGAACAATTATTGGTACTCGGGAAAAGTACCGGTGAATACGTGCAAAAGAATCAGGTTCCCGATGAAGAAATCAAAAACAAGTATGGTGCTCAATTTGTTTTAGGAGGAGGAATACAAGTCTCTGGAAACAAGACTCGCATAAATGTAGAACTCAAAGATCTTGCTAAGAATGACATAATCTGGTCTGAAATTTTTGATTTTTCAGAGGATGATATTTTTAATATTCAGGACAAGCTAGGAAGTTCTATACTTAGTAATTTACAGATAGAAATTACTAGAGGAGGTGTTGAATCTACTGCCTTAAAAAGACTCTACACACCAGAAGTTTATAAAAATAGATTATTACAAGGCATAGCATTCCAACTACAGACTCCTGAAGGCCATTATAAGGCTGAAGAGTTTTGGGAAATTAATAAAAAACTTGAACCAAACAACTTCTATCTTGACACAGATAGATCGTGGCAACTCGTACAAAAAACGTGGTTAGGTATATCTAAGAACCCTCAAGAGGATTTAAAAAAAGCTCACAAGTTAGCATTAGATGTTTTAGAAAAAGATCCTGAGCATGTAAATGCGATGTCAATTGCGGCCTTGATTGAACAAACACTTGGAGATTTTGATGTTGCCTGCGGACGATTAGACAAAATGATTAAATTAAGTAAAGAACTTTCAGACATTAGCATGGTAGCAGATACTCAGCGCTCGTGCGGTGATTACGACGGTTCAATTAAAACTTATGAGAAAGTTCATAGAATTGCTCCTCATTACTCTGCATGGGTAAAAGTATATTATCTCTTTGCTATAATGATGAAAACATTCGAGGAGAAAAGTGGAGATTATGAAAAAGCAAAAAAATATGCCTTAGAACAATCTAATAAAGATTATCTTTGGGCCGGTGCAAGAGAAACTTTTCATACAGTTTTAGCATACATTTATTACAAAGAGGGCGATGAAATATTAGCAAAAGATCATTTTGAAAAACAAAAAACAATGAAAAACAGCATTACTAAATGGTGGATAGAAAATTTTGATTTTGTTAATTCACGACCAAAAGAATTTATGAATGATTACGTTAAAGTACTTCAATCATTGGGAATGCCTGATCAATAATTAATTAGAGGTCTATTAGCAAAGCCTGTCCCAATAGCTATTTTGACTATCTAATTATACCTATTAATATCATATAATTATGGACATTTTGGTGTAGCGGGTTCGATTCCCGCCACCTCCACCATACCTCGTAAATAAGAATTGCAGAAAAATATTAACAGAATAAATAAAAAATCAATAGCTTAGGTTAGATGCCAAATTACGTCAGCACTCACTGGGGGACTTACAAAGTTTCTCAAGATATAACTAATAAAATAAAACTTGAAAACTGGGAGTTAGATTCAAGTCCTACTGAATTTGGATTAGGCTTGGCAGATGCCGCAGTAGATGATTTAAGAATTAAACAACCTCATGTCAGAAGAGGGTGGCTGGAGAGTAAAACTAAGAGTGATGCTAAAAGAGGAAGAGATGAATTTATTGCAATAAGTTGGGAGGAAGCATTTAATCTTGCCTCGACAGAATTAGTCAGGGTAAAGAATGAATATGGTAATGCTTCTATTTATGCAGGTTCTTACGGATGGGCTAGTGCAGGCAGATTCCATCATGCTAAAAGTCAGATAAATCGTTTTTTTAATTTATTTGGAGGTTTTACTTCTTCATATCAAAGTTATTCTTATGCAGCAGCACAAACACTACTACCTCACATAATTGGTTTGGATTTATATTCTACTTTAATGGAGCATACCTCATGGGATGCGTTATCAGCAGAGTGTGAATTAATAGTCATGTTTGGAGGAATGCCTTTAAAAAATTCAAAAGTTTCAGCTGGAGGCGTAGGAAAACATGTTACTGAAAAAGGCTTAAAAAAATGTATAGATAGTGGTGTAAATTTCATTAATATTAGTCCTTTAAAATCAGACGCTCCAAAATTTCTACAGGCAGAGCAAATCGCAATTAGGCCGAACACAGATACTGCTTTGATGCTAAGCCTTGCCTACATTATGATAAAGGATGATTCATTCAACAAAGATTTTGTCAAAAAGTATACAGTAGGCTTTGATGAATTTTCAGACTATGTAATGGGCAGAAAAAATAATGCAGAATGTTCGCCAGAATGGGCGGCTGAAATAACAGGAATTCCGGTTAATTCAATAAATAAATTAGCAGAAAAAATTATTTCCAAAAAAACTCTCATCTCAATGTCATGGAGCCTGCAACGTGCTTCACGGGGTGAGCAACCATTGTGGATGGGCATTACTTTAGCTTCAATGCTTGGCTGTATAGGTACAGCAGCAGGTGGGTTTGGTTTTGGATATTCTTGTGTTAACAGTACTGGAGATTCATTCACAAGAGTTCCTTGGAAAAGTTTGCCTCAAGGACAGAATAAAGTAAAAGATTTTATTCCTGTTGCCAGAATAACTGATATGCTGGAAAATCCAGGCAGTGAATTTAGTTATAATGGCAAAAAGTTGCTTTATCCTGACATTAAGTTAATTTATTGGGCAGGCGGTAATCCTTTTCATCATCATCAAGATTTAAATCGTTTAGTAAAAGCATGGCAAAAACCAAATACGATCATTGTCAATGAAATATGGTGGAACTCTCAGGCACGTCATGCTGATATAGTGTTTCCTGCAAATACTGCATTAGAGCGAAACGATATAATGCTTAATCCAAGAGATCCTACAATTGTCGCAAATCACAAGGTAATGAAAAGTTTTGGTGACTCAAAAACAGATTTTGAAATTTTCAGTGGTTTAGCAAGTAAGCTTGGATTCGAAGAGTTGTTCACTGAAAACAGGAATGAAATGGATTGGATAAAATCCATTTGGGATGAATCATCAAAAATTTGCGAAGAATATAAAATAAATTTACCTGAATTTTCAGAATTTTGGGGCAAAGGGTTTTATGAAGTTCCGACTAATGAAAATAAAAAAGTGTTGCTTGATGATTTCTATCAAAATCCAATTGCTAATCCTTTAAACACCCCTTCTGGTAAGATAGAAATATCATCAAAAACTATTGCCAGTTTCAACCTAAGTGATTGCCCGTCTCATCCACAATGGTTAGAGCCATACGAATGGCTTGGCAAAGTAGATAAATACCCGTTACATCTAATTTCTAATCAGCCAACCAATCGTTTACATAGTCAACTAGATAATGCGATTAGTAGTCAAAATGAAAAAATAGCTGGAAGGGAACCAGTATTGATTAATTCTAGAGATGCGGAGCGAAGGGGGGTAAAGTCAGGAGATGTAGTTGTTTTGAGCAATGATAGAGGTTCTGTGCTAGCAGGTGCAGAGATTACAGACGATGTAATGTCAGGTGTTGTTGTGTTACCGACTGGGGCATGGTTTGATCCCGATGATGATATTAGTTTGGATCGTCATGGGAACCCGAATGTGCTAACAAAGGACGTCGGTACATCTTCACTTGCACAAGGGCCAACGTCTCATACAACCCTGGTTGAGATGCAAAAGGCAAATAAAGAGATAATTAAAGATGTGGAAATCTTTAATAGTCCTAAAATAACTAATTAACAATACTTTAATAAATTAACCATCTCATAAAGTTTCTTTAAATGGAAAATATAATAGAATTTAAAAATGTTTCCAAGTCTTTTGGAGATTTAAAAGTATTAAATAATTTAAATTTACAAGTAAAAGATGGCGAAAAACTAGCCTTAATAGGCCCTAGTGGTTCGGGGAAAACAACTATCTTAAGAATATTAATGACCTTGGAAAACATTGATGATGGTTATGTTTTTGTCAATGGAGATTATTTGTGGCATGAAAAAGTTAATGAAAACATTATATCTGCATCGGAGAAACATTTACACAACATGAGGGATCAAATTGGAATGGTTTTCCAGCAATTTAATTTATTTCCACACTTGACTGCAATTGAGAACGTAGAACAACCTCAAATCCTAAATAAACAAAAGAGTAAATCAGAAGCAAAAGATAAAGCTGAGGGGCTATTTAATTTAGTTGGATTAGGTGATAAAAAAAATCATTACCCGCATCAGCTATCAGGCGGTCAACAGCAAAGAGTCGCAATTGCAAGAGCATTGGCAATGGATCCTAAAATTATGCTGTTTGATGAAGTTACTTCGGCTTTGGATCCGGAACTTGTAGATGAAGTGTTGGGTGTTTTGCGTAAATTAGCGGCTGATTCGGATACAACGATGTTAACAGTGACACATGAGATGAATTTTGCTCGCGAATTTGCCGACAGGGTCTTGTTTTTTGACGGTGGCCAAATCGTTGAGGCGGGACTGCCTAAGGATATATTTTCAAATCCTCAAGAAATAAGAACAAAAGAATTTCTGAAAAAATTTATTAACAATATTAGTTAACAATATTGATTTAAAGGAGTGTTTAATCAGTAGAGTATAATCATTACATTTCAAAAATAATCCACATACACTGTTTGACGGAATCATTTAAAGGAAAATATTTAAGATTTGTCCGGTAGAGGTAATACTCTCCCTCCTGAATAGTAACGTCCTCTTCTTGAATATCAGAATTGACCTTAAATTATGTGCCTGCTTATGTTTGCATCAAAGTGTGGGACACTTTAGTTGTAAGGTCCCAACTCTGTTGTTTGCTAACAAAAAATATTTTGCAAATGTTTGTTGACAAAAAAATTTTTCTAGAATATATATACTTTGTCACGATTTGCATATACTCATTTGCAGTTCGTTAGTGGAAAAGTATATGAATAGTCTGCTAAAAGAATTTGTTTGGCGCATATAACTAATTCAGTGGGAAACGTAACTCGATGTTTTTTTATTAATTAACGAAGGCCTAGCTGCGTGCTGGGCCAGAAATAACTCCACTATCTGCTTCAGTAGGCGGGTTTAATCATTAATCATGGAGGCAACAATTACATGATAAATCAACGGATTCAATTATTAATATTTTGAATAGATTGGGTCATCTTCCAAGTCTTATCTCAATCATAATACTTATTTAAAATGAGTATGGTTTTAACTTTTATTTAGGAGAAAAAAATGAAGAGTCTTAATATTAACATGATGAAGAGTATCATGTGCATTATGTTGTCGTTAGGTATGGTTTGTGGATTAGTTACCACATCGTTTGCCGAATCAGAAACCTTAACAAGATTGAAGAAACAAGGTTATGCAACTGTAGCAGTAGCGAATGAACCGCCATACAGCGATATTAAACCTGATGGGTTTGTTGGTGGCGCAGCACCTGATATAGCAAGAGCAGTTTTAAATAAATTGGGAGTTAAAGATCTCAAAGCAAAAGTAATTATGTATGGGGCCATGATCCCTGCGCTTCAAGCCAGAAGAGTTGATATGGCTACTTCAGGACTTTACATAAAGCCTACAAGATGTAAATCAATTATTTATTCTGAACCAGATCTATGTGGTGCAGAAGCATTTGCAGTTCCTAAAGGGAATCCGAATAATCTTCTAACATATGAAGATATTGCGGCTAACCCATCTTTAACAATGACAACATGTGCAGGATGTGCAGAAGAAAAATATGCTTTAGATCGAGGTGTTAAAAAAAGCCAAATTAAGTATTTTTCGGATCCACCCAGCGGGATTAAAATGCTACAACAAGGAAGAGTTGATGTTTTTGCTTTATCTGGTTTAGGTACGCAAGATTTGCTTAAGAAAACCAAAGATCCAAATATTGAATTGGTTATGCCTGTAAAAGGTGTTCCAATGGGTTGTGCAGGAACAGCTTTTAATATGGACGATAAAGAATTTAGAGCTGAATTTAATATGGCTTTAGCAGCAATTAAAGCTAGCGGAGAATTTGCAGCTATTATTGAACCATATGGTTTCTCGGCTGAGGCAACCTCATTCAAATCTTACTTAGGTTTATGCCCAGAGGGCAAATAATATATCTTCTTTTATTAACAGCCTTGTATTTTTTGCGAGGCTGTTAAACCTTCCCCATGATTGAAATACTTGAATATTATCCAATACTCATTACTGGCACTATAACTACGGTGCAACTAACAGTTATGAGCGCTATTTTGGCGTTATTTATTTCATTTGTTGTTGGATTAGCAAGAATCTCAAGATTTTTATCTGTTAGAATTATTGCTACTATATATTTGGAATTTTTTAGAGGAAGTTCCGCAATAGTTCAGATGTTTTTTATCTTTTATGTTTTACCTTTGTTAGGAATATATTTCGATGCGTTGACTTCTGGAATTATCGCATGTGGATTTAATTTAGGTAGTTACGGTTCTGAGGTGGTTAGAGGAGCCATATTAGCAATAGGTAAAGAACAACATGAGGCAGCTGTAGCTTTAAATTACAATACATATAAAAGGTTTAGATATGTAATTATTCCCCAAGCAATTCCAATTATGATCCCCACTTTTGGTAATTTGCTGATTGAACTTTTAAAATTAACAGCAGTTGCTTCTCTTATCACAATTTCAGACTTAACATATATGGCACAAATTATTAGAGTACAAACTGCGCTTACATTAGAGCCTTTTGTAGTCATTCTTATAATTTATTTTATAATTTCTTCTATCCTATTAAAGATTCCAGATTATTTTACCAGAAAATTCTCAAAGGGAAGGAATATTATGTTAGCAGGGCAAAATTAAAGATGGAATGGAGTTGGGAAGTAGCATTTGATGTATTTCCTCAATTAGCCAGTGGGTTAATTGTGACTGTAGAGGCAACTTTTGTAGGAGCATTTATTGCGTACCTTTTAGGTCTTGTGATTGCTGTTTTGCGAATGTCTAGGAGTAAAATTGTAAGAGTGTCTGTTTATTGGAATGCAGAATTCATCAGAAGGACACCACTTCTAGTACAACTGTATTTTTTATTTTACGTTTTACCTGATTTAGGAATATTCCTATCTCCATTTGCTGCGGGTGTCTTTGGATTAGGTATACATTTTAGTACATATACATCAGAAGTTTTTAGAGCAGGAATAGATAATGTTCCCAAAGGCCAATGGGAGGCAGCAAAGTCACTTAACTATAACAGATACCAAACTTGGAGAAATGTTATTTTACCTCAAGCGATACCGCCTATGGTACCGCCTCTGGCAAATTATTTAATCACAATGTTTAAGGAGACTCCTTTACTGGCAGCAATAACTGTCGTTGAATTATTTAGAGCGGCGGATCAATACAGTAATAGCCACTATAAATATCTGGAGCCAATGACACTTGTGGGTGCATTCTTTTTGTTGGTATCAATTCCTTCAGCAATTGCTGCAATGAAATTAGAGAAGAAATTTAAACTCAGACAGCTGTAATTGCCTCAGTATAGATGACTTTGGGTTATTATTAATGTGCATATGATAACTTGAAACTCAGAACTCTCTAATTCACGTTTCAGTTATATAAAAATGCATCACCTTTGGGCAGAAGATTTTCAAAGAGACAGAGCCTGATTTGGAAGTTTAGAACAATAATGAAACTCTGACTTCAAGCAGAAGAAGTAGATAAAGGAGTAGAAAAATCTGAACCTGGGATGCTGTTTCATAATTTTGATTCTGATCCGTCGAATGAACTTAAATTCACATGGACAGAAATATACAAAAATGATGATGCCCTTATTTTTCACATCCTGTATGTTTCGTTTTGCTTCTGTATTGTAAAGGTTATTAGCTGACTTTGAATTTACATTCAGAACCAACAACATGACCAATAGGCTCATTCTTTAAATGAGCTGTTCCGCCACTTACCTCAATCCAATCACAAGGCAAAGTTGGGCCACCAAAAATAGATTGAACAACACAAAAATCTAACCATTTAGGTTTTTCACCTTCATCGTGAGCATCAAAACCTTTCTCACTCCACCACTCAACTAGGTAAGCAATATCATTGGGACTCATAGCACCATCTCTAAATAAGTGCTCATCATACCAAACGCGTCCTCCAATAAGACCGTTATGATCTTTTAAGCATTGCTTCCAACCTCCTGGATACTTTTTCTTGATAGTTTTTATTGGAACAATTAAATCTAAAAATTCTAGTTTAATAGCCATTTAGCTCATCTAGTAGTTTGTCTGAGTTATAATATTTTGAAATAAATAAACATTATCTCATTGTTGTGTTATATATCTACAACGCGTATCAGGGAATTGCAGTAGTTCTTTTTGTTCTATATATCTTTACGATGTTTCTTATTAAAACAAAATCATCAATATTTATCCCTTAAACAATTATATAGATTAAATTAGTTTAAAAATGAGATTTACTAACGAGACTAGACGGAGAATTATTTCTTAATGGAATTGAATTGATCTAATACTGCTAAAAGATCATTCTCTATCCTCCATTTAACAAACGAAGCTATTTCATCGGGAATATTCTTATAATAAGCTTCAGCTAATGAACCAGTAATACAGGCTTGGGTGTCTGCATCTCCTCCAAGTGAAATGGAGTTTCTAATTGCATCTTCAAAATCTTTAGACTCCAGAAAGGCAATGATTGCTTGAGGAACAGAACCCTGACAAGTGCTATCAAAAGTGTAGCTTGGTATAATCTGCTCTAGTTTCTGGCTTAAGTCATAGTCAAAAAGAGATTCCAATTTTTCCTTTATCTCCTTCTTAGAACTTCCTTTTCTTCCCGCCACCACCACAATTTCCTGCAAATAGCCTTCATATCATTGATATAATTAACTAAATATTAAGAAAATTTTTTAGCCTGTGGGACAGGTATTGTGGTACAGTTTAGGTTAATTTTGGAAGTACAAACTTTTTGATTAATTATATATATTTTCAATATTATTTGTTAATTCTTTCTCTAATATTCTTATTAACCGAAGGTGTAAAAGGCATCTTTACAATTTCTGCATTTACGGGTTCACCAACTTTTTCCGCATACTTTTCTGGAAGGTGTACTACAAACTTTTTCCCATAATTACCAATTGGCAGTCCATGTTTGTTCAAAGTTCCATCAAAAGGTACATATCCCATTGCAATATTTGTTTTTTTCTCTGGATGGTACCAAGGAGAAGTGACAAATCCACATGGATCAGCAACACCTTTTAGAGAAATAGGCCAAAAATCATGAGCAAAATCTTCAATCGGTTTCCCACCCATCTTTAAACCTACTAGCTGTAGTTTGTATGGTTTTTTTCCTTCCCTTAGATCAGAACGTATTTTCTCCAGCACTTTCTTTCCAATATAATCTCCCTGTTTATCCCACTTCCCTCTTCCGGAATGTGAAACCTGATAACCTAGATTACACTGAAATGGATTATGCTGGTTATCCATGTCCTGCCCCCAGGAAAGTATCCCGGCTTGAATTCGCCTGCAGTGAGGAGGAGCAGTTACCATTAGCTGATGTTTCTTTCCTGATTCTAAAACGGCATACCACAAATCTTCCGCATGTAATGTGGCATTGTACAGATAAATTTCAAAGCCCGATTCCCCAGAGAATCCAGTCCGTGAAATAATACATACCCGTCCTCCTATTTTGGCTTCAGCAAGACCATAAAAAGGCAATTTTTCAAGATCAACTTGTCCTCCGACTAAGTCTTTCATGAGTGCTAATGATTTTGGCCCTTGGATTTGAATGGGACAAACATCTATTTCCTCAACTTCAACATCAAATCTGTTGTCATGATTAACGCCCTGTAAATACATCCCTACATCTGAGTCTGCAAGAGAAAACCAGAATTCATCTTTTGATATCCTTAGAAGTACCGGATCATTCAAAACACCTCCCTTATTGTTGCAAAGAACAACGTATTTGGCACTCATCGGTTTAATTTCAGTAGCATCACGAGTAATGACATAATCTACAAATGATTCGGAGTCAGGCCCTTTTACCATAATTTGTCTCTCAACAGCAACATCCCACATGGTGA
>Ga0208764_10002663_pt1 | contig 11140 bp, 14 predicted proteins | sample ETNtaG_18_FD_185762 | JGI IMG/M metagenome (GOLD analysis project Ga0208764, IMG submission 185762) | Marine microbial and viral communities from oxygen minimum zone, Eastern Pacific Ocean - ETNP201302SV91 (SPAdes) (version 2) | ecosystem: Environmental > Aquatic > Marine > Oceanic ... | reverse complement strand
GATGGGTGTATCTTTTCATGGCATTAATCATCATACGTTAAGACCTAGTAATATGGATCAATGTACGTGGACAGAAATTGCTAATAAGTGTCCTATAACTGTTGATTGGTTTAAACAATTACCTTTTTATAAACGTTTTGGTAGAGTATGCTTTGCATGGGTGTTTAGTAAAGGATGGATACAGCCACATACAGATAGAAAAAATGAAGGATTAATTGGTATTAATTTTAGTGTATATAATCCTGAAGGTAGCCATATGTTAATGGAACCTGGATTATATATACCTTGGCGTAACGGATCAGCATATCAATTAGATTTAAGTTTTAAACATGCAGTAATAAACAGAAGTAACGAAGGTAGATTGCATATTATATGCGAAGGTGAACTTCAAAATCTTAGTAAATACTTACATGAATCTTAATACGTTTTTTAAATTAAATGAAAAAATTGTACGGATATTAGAAGAGGGGTATTCTGACCTGACTGACGAGCAGAGATATAAAGTTAGTATGAATATACAGAATACATTTATTAGAGATTATATTAACAAATACGAAGAAACAGGAACAAGGGAAGAACAAAACGACTTAATCATGCAATGGATTGACAAGTATGCAGAGCAATTTCGCAACGATCTTATTGCAGGAAAATACGACAAATCTATAGAAAAGTGGATTTAGCCTGTCATGTATAACCCAAATAAAGAATAGTACCATTCATTAAATGAATCGCGTCCCGCCATGGTTCCATCAACTGAACAGTTATCACAAGGTGCAAAACAACGTAAACCATTATAAATTCTATCTAAAGCATTCCATGCTTCAACAATATTTTTGCCATATTCTTTTTTCCTATCCCAGTCGTTACAACATAAACGAACAGTTCCGTCGATATCAATAAACATTTTATGAAAAGGTATATAGCAATTACCAGCACGGGCATCTTTACCTATATCAACTGCTCCGCCTCTATTAGTAAAATTAGGTTCTCTATCTTCTAGTGAACGCAATTCGAAGTTACTGTATTTCCCCCATGCTTCTTGGAACATATCATATTGTGGCTTACCATCATATATTGATACATAAACAATATCTATATCTCGCGACAATATACTTTCAAGCATTTTAGGATTTTTATATAATATATCGCCATTTGTTGTTATACGTATTTTACACTTTTTAGGCATAATGTCAATGATTTTAAACAAATTTTTATTCATTAATGGTTCGCCCCAGCCAGTGAAACTTAACGTACCTTTCCAACGAATGTTATCTAATTGTTGTGCTATATTTTCTGCGGTGGGTATAGACATGTACCCCGTCCATTTAAAGCCTTGGCCGTGAGGGCAAAATTCACATGTCCTGTTACAACGATCTGTAACATTTAATTCAATTGATTTAAGTCCCTTCATTTCCGTTTATAACATTGTTAATGCGATCTCTTATTCTACGCAAACTTTCTGGCTCATCTTCTTCAACTTTGTCTGCTTTTTGTTGTTCAATTTTTTCACGCCATTCATAATATTTTGTTAGTTCTGAATTTTCGTCGGACATAATTAATCTCCTTTATGTCGTAGTATATCATTGCCTGTTTATTATTTCTATGTCGTTATTAACTCGGGCCATAAGAGACACACGATTATCCGCATCTAATTCATTCCAATACGTATTTGCAATTTCTTTTGCATTGCCTTTTACGAAAGGAAGTAATATAGGATCACCATGAAAAGATGGAAGGGGGTCTCCGTCGCCCATATATGTAGTGATGCAGTATCCAACGCCAGTCGGTAACTTAGAATAGCGATAATAACAATGATCTGTATCACCAGTAAAATTCCTTTTTATAATAGATAGTGTTATGCATTGTTCATTCTTATTTACATAGCCAGATATTCGAGGAGTATAATTAGGAGCATCGGGTTCGTATGTTTCGTTTTCTATTGATGCTAAAAAACTACTTCCTAACATTAATTTATCGTATATTATATCTGTTTGGGAACCATTAGTTACAATAATATTATGACCTATGTCTCGCATAGCATTATAAATTATTAATGATGGATCTTCAACTAACGATGGATCGGCGGCTTCTGTACTTAAAATATGATTTTTATATTTAAATATTCTATTTCTACTGTTATTGCTACGACCCATTATCCAATAAATTGTAACCCACTCGCCGTCGACATTACGTCCTAGGACAATACCACGACCAGGATAACTGTTATTAGATATATGTGTTAATCCTTGTGTTCCCATTTTTCTACTTATTTTATGGTACTTGCTAACTTTCTAAGATAGTATGTTATTGAATGATCTCGTCCATCTATCTCTGTAAACTTACCATATTCATCATATTCCCACCACCTTAAAGTTTCCACATCAATTCTAATACCCGAATGAACGTAGGGATAGATAGGCAGAAAAGGAATAGGATCGTTATCAACAACCACCCTGTAATGAGTGGGCTTATTTCCAAAAAAGGTTGTAGTGACTTTGGGGCTACCGAAAGTATAAATTTGAACATTATAACCCTCCAATTCAAGCCAAAGGCCTATTATTTGTGCTATTGCACCACCTAATGAATGTCCTGTTAAATATACTGTCTTTTCTAATTTATAGTTTGCTTTTATATCATCTATTAAAAAACTTGACGCATCTCTAAAACCACGATGTAGATAAATTTTATGTTTCCATCTAGCAGATAATCCTTTATCATGGAATGGTCTTAAATCTATATCTGATAATACATTCTCTCTATTATTTGTACCTCTAAAAATTAATATTGTTACACCGCTGTCTTGTTTTACGTGATATGAAAATTCGTCTTTGTTAGAACTTGCTCCGGAAATTTCGTATAACTTATTTTCTGGAGTTGCTTTTGAATATGCTTCATCGCAATAATATGCCATCTCTAATAATTCTTTTGGATCTACAGGTAATGTAGTGCGATCGCCTGACTCACCTTGTCTATTAAGAAATTGTTTAGTCATTGTACAACTATTTGATACTAAACAAATTGCTAGTACTATTCCTACAATATTTAAAGTAAGTGCTATATTTTTTACATTCATAAATGACATATCCTACTCGACGGAGTCCGATTACATACTGCATTTTTAACAACCGCATCCCAAATGTCGCTACCTAGTTCGGCCCAAAACATCCCTGTTTCTTGAAAGAAAAAAACTATTATAGCCGCCGCCATTCCCCAAAGGAAGCAATTATATGATCGTCTAAGATATTTATATTTACTGAGTGCTAAAATCTTCCCTTGTCCATATATATCACTTGCTAATGCATCATAAACTTTATCATCGGTCATTAAGATGTGTGCATAATCATCTTTGTATTCGTCTACGTCTATATGTGCAAAGTGTCCAAAAAATAAAGGATTAAAATATGGTGACTCTCTATCTATGTCACCATACTGATCTTTAGGATAATCTGTTTTAGGAATGATTGCAAATATTGCAAATAATAATGAAAAGAAACAACCAAATGCAAATGCAAATAATGGATATTGCATTAATTCATTATCTAAGTTTGCAACTGTAACTGAAAAAACGATAGAAGAAACTGTTATCATAATGTTGGCTTTAGCGTCTGCCATTAAGCCAAGCCGCATCTGATTACCGTGATTAACACGCAAAATATTATCTACAGCAGTACGATTTTCTGGTACTTTATCAAAAAGGTTTACCACTGATTGACCATCTTTTTTAATGTGTTTTGATCTACTAAACTCAGTTACATGCCCCATGGTTCACCTGCCACTTCCGTGCCATATATATAGCACCCTTCTTCTAGTGTCAGTTCCGTCCTTGGAGTTGAGATATTAATGTAACAAAATGGGATAGGTGTGCAAGCAACTAATAAATTACTTGCCATTAAAATTAGTATAATCTTCATATGTGCCGAGTCCTATCATTTCGTCCACGTCGAACGTTTTAATTTTTCGGCCATGCTTTATGGAATAATTGTAAGTTGGACAAGTATAAAACTCGTTGTTTACAGTATCATTGCTTTCCATCATTTCATCGGCATCATCAAAAAAATAATGAGCCTTTGTCCAAAAATATATACCCACGGTTGCTAAATCACTAATGGGTATTTTTTCTGCTACTTCCGTAACATAACCTTCGTTGTTTACTTTAGCAAAACTCCATTTCTCATGGGTAGCCCTAAACGTTAAGATTGCACCGTCGAGTTTTTGAATTATTGCTTTGTAAAATACTTTACTATCATATTTAATCATTTGATCACAATTTGCTATGATCAGGGGCTTAGACATGTCTAAATGGGAGCGAATCCATTGCATTGTGCTTACTGTACCGCATGTTACGTATGGAAGGTAATGTATATTTTTGTATGGTAACTTCTTTGCAAACTCTTTAATATCCTCACGTAATATAATATGTGTATTACAATCTAATCCTATGTTTTCGATAACTGCCTGTATCATTGGTAACTTGCCAATAGGAGCAAATGGTTTAGGAACTGTTAATGGTGCAAAACGTGTGCCCCGGCCTGCGGCAGGTATAACTAATTGCACATCATGCATAGGATACATATCAGCATTTACAGGTTTACCATTGCGATATTCATGTATTAATGAAGCAGTTAAGCTCTTAGGACTAGTAATGCCAATAGTTTTAATACCAGCATTTTTAGCACTTTCAATACCATAAGGACTATCTTCGACCGCTAATGCTTCGTTTGCATTAACACCAAATAATTGTAATGCCTTTAAGTATGCATCAGGTGCAGGTTTTGGGCTCTCTATATCTTCGTTGCTAATAACATGTTCAAAAGGATGGTTTAATTGCTCTAAAACAGTATCTAGTAGCCAACGTCTGCTATTAGAAACAAGGCCAACTTTTATGTTATGTTCGTTACAATATGCAAAAACATCGTATATATATGGACAAAAATGGATGCATTTATAGTCAGTTTGTGATATAATATCCTTTTTTATTCTATCTTTTGTGGATAAAATCTCTTGTTTTTTCTGCTCGTCTATGTTATACTTAAATGTAAGTTGTTGTACTTTTGTGACACTTGTTAGGGCTCTTAAATTGTATTTTTCAATATCAGTTAATTTTATGTTCGCAACAGAATCCAATGCTTGATAAAATGCATTATCGTGTAACATGTCACAGTCAGCAACAACACCATCGAAATCGAGTAATAAAACTTTAATCATAGGACCTTATGTTAGAAAATTTGTGGGTTGAAAAGTATAGACCAAGTTCATGTGAAGGTTATGTATTTGCTAATGATATTTATAAAAATAAGATTCTGCAATGGATTGAGGAAAAGAATATTCCACATCTGCTATTCCATGGAGGCCCAGGCACGGGCAAGACAACGTTAGCAAAAATATTAATTAATACAATAGGTGTTGAATCGGGCGACATTCTAGAAATAAACGCATCACGTGAAAATAATGTTGATGTAGTTAGAAACAAACTTGTTAATTTTTCACAAACTATGCCGTGGGGCGAGTTCAAAGTTATTTTGCTTGACGAAGCAGATTATATGACTTTACATGGACAAGCGGCTTTACGTGGTATAATGGAACAGTATGCAAGTGTATGTCGTTTTATATTAACATGTAATTACCAAAATAAAATTATACCAGCAATACATAGTAGATGTCAGGTATTGCAAATTAATGCATTAGACCAAACAGAGTTTACTGTAAGGGCAGGAGAAATACTTGCAAAGGAAGGTATTGACTTTGAACTAGATACATTAGATTTATTTGTTAGAAGTAACTATCCGGATTTACGTAAAACAATTAATACGTTACAACAGAACATCTTAAATAATAAACTAATAGCACCAACTAGCCAAGAAAGTAGTGCTGATTATAAAATTAAAATGGTTGAATTGTTTAAGGCAGGCAAAGTAAAGGAAGCAAGAGAGCTTATAGTAAAACAAATTAATGATAACGAATACGAAGATATGTACAGGTTTATGTACGATAACTTGGACTTGTGGTCCAAGCAAGCGGAAGGACAAGACGAGGCGTTACTAGTAATTCGTAAAGGTTTAGTAAATCATGCTTTGATTATGGATCCAGAGATTAATCTTAGTGCAACATTAATTGAATTAGCGGGGATAAAATGATACGATTATTAATAGGTTTAATATTAATATCAACATCGAGTTGTGCAGTAGAACCAGACAACTATAAAGATACAACGCCAAAATTTGAAGAGAAAGTAGTGTTTGAATCAACACATACAACTGGCGGTGCAAATTTAAAAGCAGTAGAAGATTTTAATAATGACGGCAAGGATGATATTTTAATAACCCACCAAGAAGGTTATAGATCCTACACATTATTACAATCAAATGAAGAAGAATATGATGAAGTAACCATTGAAGACGATAGAGCATTTATTCGAAATGTTAATGTTGCTGATTATGATGGCGATGGCGACTTAGATGCATATGCTTATATACATGACGGTGATGGCGAAAACATTTTATTACGTAATTTCGGAAAATACTTACAAGTAGAATGGACACCATCTAATACTGGCAGTCAATTTTCACATGGTGGAGCCCATGGTGATATAGATAATGATGGAGACATTGACGTATTTGTTGCTAACCAAAACAATAATGGAGTACTTGGTACACCATATTTTTTAATTAATGATGGTACAGGTAACTTTACTGTTAATAATGATTTATTTAATTATAACTTAGCAGAAAATAATTCAATAATGGAGGCTAGACTTCACGATTATGATTTTGATGGTAACTTAGATATATTATTATTGTTAGGAGAATCCAAGGGTGTACGTTTTGCATGGAATAATGGCAATGGTAAGTTCACTATTGAAAACTCAACACAATATCTTCCTGACTGGGCTCTTGATAATCCAGAAATCATTGATAGTATAAATGCAAGTGCAGTAAATCATTTTGATTATGATAAAGATGGTGACGATGATGTGTTTGTAACTTATTCAGTAACAAACTATCAAGGTGGTTGGCAATCAGCACATATACAAGTATTACAGAATAATAACGGAACATTTAATGTTGTAACAGAAAAAGTTATACCAATTCAGTTCCATATTGAAGATACTAAATATGACGTAGGGTTTCCATTAGGATTAGATTTTGGTGATATTGATAATGATGGACTACTCGACATTGTTTTAACAACTAATTCTCAAAATGATTGGATAGAAGACGGACCTTATCCACAATATCCTTATATATTTTTTCAACAACCTGACAATACATTTCTACCAGCAACAAAAAAAGGATTTACTATGTTTGGAAAAACATTTTATTTAAGAGTAGGCGACTTTAATGGTGATGGAAAAGATGATATAAGTGGTGTTGAATATATAAACGATGGTAGTAAAACTTATAAAGCCAAAGTTCGTATTTTTTTAAACAATGCCTAAATGTTTACATATTAAGAATCAAATATTTACTGAACCAAACGGCTTAACAACCTATTGTTGTGAAAGTGTTCCGCATAATACTCCTCCACGTAAGTTATTCGATCTAAATAATTGGAACGAAAAACGTACATATGAATTAGATTTATTCAATAAAAGTAAAAAAGAATGGCTAACTGAATGCTTATTATGCAAGTATAGCGAAGATAAGTTTGGTTATAGTATGCGAACTGGGGATAATATATATCCCAATTCAAATCATATTATAAAAGCAATAATTAAAACAAGTAATCTTTGCAATCTTGCATGTAGAATGTGTAGTCCTGATTTAAGTACAACTTGGCAATATAATATTAAAGAAAATAGCAGTAACGAGTTTTATAAAGATGTAGACAAATATAAACTTGTAGAAATTTCTAAAAAACAATTAGAATTACTTAAAAAACATGTACTAACAGAGCATCTTCGTTATCTTGTTTTTAGTGGAGGCGAAGTACTTCTTAGCGAACATAATTATAAAATTATGCAGTACCTTTTAGAAATGGGTTACTATAATATGGAAGTACACATTACAACAAATGGTACAACAAAAATTAAAGATGCTTGGTTAGAAAGTGCTAATAAATTTAAACAATTTAATTTAGAAGTTAGTATCGATGGAGCAGGTTCTGTTTATAACTACATAAGAGCAGGCGGTAACTGGAATGCACTTGTAGATGTTATTAAGTATACAAAACAAGTTGCTCCAAACATTAATTGGATATTTAATTATGTAGCACAAGCATTAAATGCACATAGTATAAAAAACGATGAAGAACAAATTATGGAACTGTTTCATGATGTAGAGCTCGATGGCGGAGGATTTAAAGATCATGTAAGTGTTTGCCATTCAGAACCAGAAGATAGTTATGCAGTAATCCATCCTGAGTTTAGAAAAAAATATGGCATTGAACATTGGGCCGATACGTTTGAATACGATCCTATTATTTTTGCAACATTTATGCGAAAACAATCTTGGTTAGATAATATGCACGGCACAAGTTTAGAAGAACTTAATCCTGATTTTTTTAATGAGGATATATATCCAAAACAGGCAATAGATGAATATAGAAGAAATTGAAATTGATGACATTTATGTTAATCCGTACACAACTAATGCAATTTACGGAGAGGAATACTTAAAACAATTCCCTTCGGCGATTTGGTGTGGTACACATAAAACAACATCTCGTTCTTTAGATAGATGGTTTAAAAAGTTTTATTCTCGTACAGCACGAGTAATTGCAAAAGCAGACGGACAAATACCTGTTTTTATGCTTTACATGATGCCTAATAGAGACTTAGGACAATATTCAAAAGGCGGCAGTAAAGGATTTAAAAATTATAAAAGATTTATTAATCTTTTTATACATGCGTTAGGTGATAGTCAAGCCATTGTATTAATTGAATCGGATTCATTTCCTCATTTAAAAAAATTATTAGGTACAGATTTGTTTGATGAACGAGTTGCATGTCTTACATATGCAATCGATCAACTAACGGCAAAGACAGATTGTCTTACATATTTAGATATTGGGCATCCAAGTTGGCTTAAACCAGAGAATGTAGCCGATTTATTAACATTTTTACCTAGAGAAAAATTAAGAGGGTATTGTATTAATGTAAGTAATTTTGTACCTATAGATGTATGTGAACGATATGCAGAACATTTATGGCGTTATACACATCAACCATGCATAATAGACACAAGCAGGAATGGCGGTGTTTATCCTGTAAGTCATTGGTGTAATCCTCCTGAGATGCGAATAGGATTAAAACCACAAATGATTAAAACAAAATCAGTTGATATGTATATGTGGATTAAAATACCAGGCGAAAGTGATGGTAAACAAGGAGGGTATCCTCGGGCCGGTAAATGGTCTGGTGATTTAGTAAAATTGTTGAAGGGGTAAGTGCAGGTTCTGTTTGCTTACTAGGCAGTTATATCATAGAGTTCTAAAACTTTAGCGACAGCGGGATGTCTTAATATATCCTCGTTGTTCAGTTCTGCTAATGCTATATGCTCTACGCTGGTCGTTTTCAACCTATCAATAAAGTCCTTAAGACCATTTGTATTGTACCCTCTGTCATGTTGCTTCAGATCGCCTGTTACAACTATTTTACTGCCTTCACCTATGCGAGTTAACAACATTTTCATTTGTTCTTTAGTTGCATTTTGCATTTCATCCGCAATAATCCAACTATTCTTAAACGTTCTACCACGCATATATGCTAAAGGACACACTTCGATGTTTCTATTTTTAATTTGGGAAATTAATTCGCCGTCTTTAAGATGTGCTAAGAATACATCATATATTGGTCGTGTCCATGGCTCCATTTTTTCGTTCATGTCGCCTGGTAGATACCCGAGTTGTTCGTCTACGCTCACTGTAGGTCTAGTTACTATAATTTTTTCATATAGGCCTTTACGAAACGCCATCATGCCCCGATCACATGCTAGTAAAGTTTTGCCGGTGCCGGCTGGGCCGACTGCTATTACTATATCTCGATGCGGGTCATGTAGCCATTTGTCTAACACTCGCTGGTTAAGCGAACGGGCCTGAATACCTGAATGTTTATGTTGATATGTTTCTAATTTAATCAATCTACTTCTTTTAGCCATAAGAGGTCTACTCCAATTTTAAAAGTAAACCTGCACTCACAATGGTATTTAATACAATACAGGTAAAAAAATATTATTATTTGAAACAGAAATAAATTTGATAAATATCTAAACAAATCAGGTAATCGAAATGGCTATAAATCCAGACAATGTTAATGACGAATTAGGAACTATTTTTAAAAGTAAGACACTTTTAACAATTTTACTAGAAATTGAAGGCATGTTAGACAAATTAGACATGTATGCCTTTGAAAATTGGATCGAAGGTGAAATTATAGATGGTCCTAATGTTTCTAAGTATTGGATTGACCTTACATTGATGTATAAACAAAAACAAATGCCCGATCCTGAGGCAGTTAATAGGCTAATAGAACACAATATTAAAGTAGGATATAAAAAAGACACACTAGAAGTACCAAAGAAAATTGAAGGTCCAGACGACCTTGAAAATAAAGGTGAAGAGACAGGGGCACAACCTGGAACACCTGAATACCAAGAACGAAGAGCAAAGACAGAAACAATTCCGGTTTGGCTTGTAAAACTTGATATTCCACGACAGTTCATTGATGAATATTATAGTGAACAAATATATGTAGATGGAATGGAAGTCGACATTGATGACAAAATTGACATGGATATACAAGACGATCAAGCAGAGGAAATGACTGACGAACAACAACAAGAGATGATGAATGAGCCTCAGACAGCATGAACTAAAAAATTTGTTTAGCAATGTTATATTAGTTGATAAGTTTCGTCCCAAGATTGGGAAAGACGAGGATATCATAGTTATTGCGTTTAAGTGTATTCAACAAATGCCTACCAAAGATTTAGAACAATTCATACAAAACGGTCCTTATGATATTTTAGATGTTGAAAGTACCGAGTCAATAGACAAAGACGGCATCTACTATGTTTTCATTGAATTCAAACGTAAAGGTGATGTTTACAATAAACTGGTTGACATTTTGGCAGATATTGCTAAAATAGTAGATATAGATAATTGGGTAATGGAAGTTTATAAACACTCTGGGGAACATGAATTA
>Ga0208764_10002661_pt1 | contig 11146 bp, 10 predicted proteins | sample ETNtaG_18_FD_185762 | JGI IMG/M metagenome (GOLD analysis project Ga0208764, IMG submission 185762) | Marine microbial and viral communities from oxygen minimum zone, Eastern Pacific Ocean - ETNP201302SV91 (SPAdes) (version 2) | ecosystem: Environmental > Aquatic > Marine > Oceanic ... | reverse complement strand
TGTGGCTCCACATTTATCTTGGTACTTCCAATATTCTATTAAGTCGTCAGTGTCATACTCAGTGTCGTATATACCAATGAATTGGTTATACTCAATGTTGGTAATGGTCATTATATATCATCATGTATTATTATTTATGTCCTCATCCAAAGGTGGTCCCAGCGATTCGTATTCCAGCATCATCTGAAGGAAGGCAACCTTTTCCTGTAATTCTTGATTCTCTGCTTCCAATACTTCGATATGATCTTGGTAAACTGTTAGCATAGTTTCTAATTCTTGGTTTTTAAGTTCGAGATCCCAATCCATAGGAGACCTCTTTTGGGTATAAAAATCTATTTAGTCTCACCGATAACCCAAGCCTCTGTAGTGTGGATACATGAATCGTATCCCCTGACAATTAACATTACATCCTCGACAGAATGCTCTGGTACTATAAAGCAATATCCTATACCCATATTAAAAGTCTTTCTCATTTCTTCGTCACTACATTCTGCTCCCTGCTGAATGGCATTGAAAATCTCTGGTACTTCCCATGCATCCCAGTCTATATCTACGGTTATACCCTCTGGCAAACACCTTGGTAAATTACCAACTAATCCACCTCCAGTGATATGTGCCATACCTAAAACAGATACATTCTTTATCACCTTCTCCACTAAAGGTGAATAGATTTCAGTAGGTTTAAGTAACTCAGGATGCTCTTTATATTTCAACTTATGTCGCCATAACAAATTGTTAACTAAACTATATCCATTGCTATGAACTCCACTGCTATTGATACCAATGACTTTATCACCTGGTCTAATATCTCTACCGTCTATAATATTAGATTTCTCTACAATACCTGTGCAGAATCCTGCAAGATCATAATCCTTAGCAAACCTACCATGTTCAGCAGTCTCTCCTCCTAGGAGATCACAACCAGCAAGATTACATCCTTCAATAATACCTTCTATTATCTGATCTGCTTTGTCATCTAACTTCTGACAAGAGATATAATCCAAGAAGTATAATGGTTTAGCACCTGTGGTAATCACATCGTTGACACACATGGCAACGAGATCAATACCTATGGTTGACCAATCCATAGCAATCTGTGCAATATTAAGCTTAGTGCCAACACCATCAGTGCCAGAGATTAATACTGGATTCTTATATCCTGATGGTAATTCGTATGCACCACCAAACCCACCTATGCTAGGTGCTTTCTCTTTAATGCGATCAACGAAGGCTTCTCCTGCTTCGATATCTACACCAGATTCTTTGTAGTTATGCATGTATTAAACAGGATGATGTTGGATCCCAACAACCAGGACAATCATATTCTGCCTGGTAGTCGTGTAACTTTCCTATTAGTTTATCATAGTATGGTTCAGGGTGCAAATCATTGTAATGCTCACATGCCATAAGCATGTGACTAATATCTTTTTCGTTAAATTGCATAGGATCAAACTCCAGTCACCCATTATTTATTCGCATAAAAAAAGGACTCCGTAGAGTCCTTTTTGAAATATGTATCCGTTGGATCACATGAGGTTTGCAACCTGTACTCGTCTGTAGTACTTGTTAGCATTGACAGTAAGTGCGCCAGATCCCTGTGTAAGTCCGCCTGAGAATGGGTTTGAAACCATGCCGTAACGAGTCTTAAATCCAATTTTTGGTTGGAATGTGTCAGGATTGATCGCTCTGACTTGCTGTAGAGGCACATATGGGCAGTAGAATAGTCCTGCGTCATAAGGTGAAGTACCTTTGTATCCAGAAACGTAGAAGTGCTTATCACTTACGTTAGCAGAATAAGGGTCAACATAAACCTTGATGCGTCCGTTTAATGTTCCAACAAGAGTTGAAGAAGTGTCATCAACACCAGTTAGTGCATTGTTGCTGTTAAGACCAGGTGCATAATCAAGCACACCAGCCATTCCGAGTGCAGAAGCAACGTCAGCAGAGCAAATCAAGATGTTGCCCTTCCCGCGACGAGTCTGTTGCCCGATAGCGTTAGCGTCTCTTTCTATCTGGAAAAGAAGTCCCTTGAATTTCTCAACAGACCATCTACCATTAGAGTCAACGTCTAGGTCAAACTTACCAGCAGTAGCTGTGTTATTCTGAGCACCAGCAACAGCGTTTGTATAGATTGTTCTAACAACTTCTCTGTTGATTTCAGCAAGAATCTCAGTAGAAAGAATGTTTGCTAATTCCTGCTCGGCATCCAAACCATGAATTGCCTTGAGGTCTTGAGCCATCTCTATACTGTACTCTGCCTTTAACGCACGTGCACGAGCAGTAACTGTTACTTTCTCGATTGAGAAACCCATCTCACGGAAAGCCGTGTTAGAGGCACTGTCATCAAGTGCTTCAACAGTTGCTGTAGTCATGCCTGTGGCATCAGCAGTCTGCTCATAAGTACCAGCAGGAGAATCGTTAAGAAGTCCTGGGTTTGTACCTTCTGCGTCGTTTGTAGCATCAGAAGCGCCAGGATCGTATGCACCTGGACCTCCAGAGAATCCAGCGTTTGGCTCGTCGAAGAATGCTTCGTCGTAACCGCCAGCAGCAGGAGCACGCTCTGCACCGTAGTTAGTTCTCATTGCGAAGATAAGTCCTGTAGGACCTGTCATCGGTTGTACACCAGCAACATCATATGCGATGAGCTGAGGCATTGATCTGCGAATTAGGCTGATCAGTACTGGGTCGAAACCAGCAACAGGACCTGTGGCGGTGGCTGCTGTAGTATAACCTGTTGTTTGTAAAGTCTCTTGAAGAATTTGACCTTCTTCAGAAATTGCTTTTTCTTGGTTCTCAAGAAGTTGTGCGACTACGCCTTTCTTATAGCTATCACCGATCTCTGGAAGAGCGTCGTGATTCAGAACGGGTGCCCACTTTTCTTGGAGTGATTTAAGTGACATTAGAGTCTCCAATAAGTAGTTTATTAAAATGCATTATTTAGACCAGTTAGCAATTGCATCAACGTACTTAGACATCGATGTGCTATTGGTATCTTCTACAAGGACTTCGCCTTTGTCCTCGGTAGGATCTGTAACCTCGGTTACTTCCTTGCGAGTAAAGTAGCTTTCCTTGATTGTTTCGACTTTCTTGCGAAAATCTTCTTCAGTTTCAAACTCAACACCCTCTGCTAGAGAAGCAAGCTTCTCTCTCTGAGTCTCTGCTAAACCAGCAGCACACTCATTCACGATTTCCATTCTAGTAAGTTGTCCTAATCTCTTATTGAGGTGGACGTTAGCATCGATTTGCTCATTGAGTTTTGTTTCCATTTGATCAAGCTCTCCAACCATACCATCAAGTAGGTTGAATTTTTCTTCAGGCACACTCAAATTGTGCTCTATGAAGAGTCCTTTTAGACCTTTGAAGAAAGATTCTGCCATCTCTACTTTAATTCCCTGCTCAACCTGAAGAGCATTCTCTTCTAGCCAGTTTTTCGCAGCGTAGGATAGGTAGTCATCAACCTTCTCGGCCAATTCTGTTTTAATCTTTTCGACTTCTTCAGTCAGCGTAGATTCAAACGCTTCTTCGACGAGTTTAACCTCTTCTTGTACCTTCTGTTTAACAACAGCCTCGAAGATTGTTACGGCTTTGGTTCGGAATTCTTCTGATAATTCTTCACCAGCGACAAGAGCGTCAACGTCCTCAGTAAAGTCGTATTCAACTTTAGTGGGCTCTTCTGCAATGACTTCTTCTTGGTCATTTTCTACTTCCTCTTGTTTGGATGATGCGTCCGAAGGCTTAGTGCTTAGTGACTTATCCTTCTCTACGCCAACCGAGTTAGCAGCAGATTTGCCAGCATTCTTGGTGCCAGCTGCGCCTTCAAGGGAGTCGGTGGTTACCGTAATAACTTTTTTGCCACCGCCTTTAGATGTATCAATCTTCTCTCCGGGCTTAGCATTTTTAGTTACAACGTTAGAACCTTCGTCCACTTGTTCCATATTATCTAAATTTGTTTCGAGGGTGTCAGACATTTGTTTTTACTCCGTTCAGTGCTTTTGTCTATGTTTATTTATAAATTATAAACTCTGTAAAAACGACTTGAACGCGGAAACCTTGCGCTCTTGTAGATTTATCAGGGTTGCTTCATCAATTTCCTTCTTAATTTGAGCAACGTGTGCCTCTTTTAGCACTCCGTTTGACCAAACCCATTCCTTACCTTCCATTATTCCATCTACAAATGCATCTGGAGCAGAAGGATCGGCAACGATATCGGCAGCTGTTGCCAACATGAAGTCGTCACATACTATATTACAGTTCTCTTCCTTACGAAGTGAACCCATCCCTCTCGATGAAACACCGAGTTTTACACCTTCATCAAGCATATTTTTAGCAATCTTTCCCATTGGTGTCTCAAGAATCTTGGCACGTCCAATGAAATTATTACCTTCTTGGTTTAGGCTTTGGATCTTGTGGGATACACGTTCCAAATTTATAGTAGGACCGTCGGGGTGACCCAACTCTCCTAGAGCACGACCCTTTTGGATGTGGTGCTCGTCGTATTTAGCAACTTCTCTTGCTAAAGTTTTGACTGGATACTTTCTTCCATTACGGTTTTCTAGCTCAGCCTGAAGGAACACACCTTCTATAAAGTGTGACTTCTTGCCTTCAGCTTCTTCAGATATAAATTCTACCTGGAGTATTTCTTCAGCTATCAGTCTCATTTTTGGGTTCCTCTATTGGTTCGATTGAATCAACTACTGCCGTATTAGGTGGTAGTGGATCAGGGACTTCATCATTCATTTCATCTTCAGCGGGTGCCTCGTGAGGCTGTCTCGCATCAGTTGTAGCATCAGTGACTTCAGCGTCTCCAACATCTTCGATAGATTTCTCTACTTCATCTGCTGCATCTTGTGCTGTGTCCGCTAGATCAAAGCCCATCTGTTTTGCAAACTCAAGCTTTTTTGCTTGAATCATATCATAAGTTGTACTTGCTATAGCATCATTAGTAACGTCGATAGCGGCTGCTTTCTCGTCACCGAAGATTTTATTAACAATTTCAAGGGCTGCATCGGATGGCATAATAATAAATTAAGTAAGTTAACAACTATTTAGCAATTAAAACTCTGCTCTCTTCAAATCTGCGGGTTCAACCTGCACTTCTTCTGCCTGTGGAGCTTCTCCACCAGCAGCGGCTGGGTCAATTCCTGCTTCCATTGCGGCAAGTTCTGCTGGATCTTGTATGATTCCTGCTTCCATTTCACTCTCAATCTGTTTGTCGATTTCTTTCATTTCTACGTCAGTTTGCTTAAGTACCTGACGACGTAAATATTCGACTGAGAAGTATTTACCGACGAATGGATCCATTGTGGCCACTGAATTCATACGCTCATTGCGTATTTCAGTTTCCTTCAATTCAGTAAAGTAGTTGTCCGCAATGTAATCAAATTGGACATGCTCCTTCATATCATCCCACTCTTCAAGTGAGACAATACCCTTAAGGACTACCTGAGTTTTAAGTAAGTCCATAAAGAGTTCGCCGAAACGTTTTCTCAAACGTGAAACGAATTTCTGGAACTTAACTTCATCTCTTGTAATCTCAGCAGCACGACCAATGTTGAAGGTCTGCTCTGTTTCCAATCTGGAAGATGGAACGTTTAATGCTTTATATAATTTCTTCTGGAAATACTTAACGTCTTCTAATTCACCTAAGTTTTGTCCGCCTGGTAGTGTGGTAATCTCTGTACCTCTTCCACCTTCTCTTCTAGGTAACCAGAAGTCTTCCAACATGGACATAAACTTCTTGTCATCCTTGATCTCACCAGTGTTTGCATCGTATACAAGTTTGTTCCTGTAACGACCCATTACCTCACGTAGGTATTGCTCTGCTTTATTCTTAGGTAAGTTACCAACATCAATATAAAATATTCTTCTCTCTGGAGCACGGGACAATCTGTATATAACAAGAGAGTCTTCAATCATTCTTAACTGATTGACTGCCTTGATTGCTTTGTGCAAATGAGATAGCGTCATGTTCTTATTCAGATCCATGATGCCTGAATGAACATAACAAATAGAGTCTGGAGCAATCTTTAGTCCCTGTGTGGCACTTTGATTCTTCAAACCCTTTGGATCATATAAGAAATATGAAGCAGTCCTCACAGTGAGTGCTTCATTAATGCCGCCAGGCATTCCTGGACGTAAATCTTTAGGGTTCTTCTTCTCGTGTTCTGCAACCTTACGGATCTTACGTGGATCGATGTAACGTAATTCTATTAAACCTTCACGTGGTTTCTTCGGATCAATGATCTTATGATAAAAGAGTCTACCATCAACATACCAGCGACGGAAGATCTCATAGGATCTATTCTCAAAATCTAATAAGCGAAGGATTTCTTTAAACTCCTCCCTCATCAATTTCTTTATCTTCTCGGAAATCTTGAGATTAGATAATTCCAGTTCAACTGGAACATCATCAAAATTTCCACATATCGTTTCATTAACGATATCATCTACTGCACTATCACATTCAGGTTGTAAGACCATCTCTCTATAACGAGAGATAAGTTGAAATTCATTTCTAACTTGGCCATCAAAATCAATGCTATAACCATAGTGACCACCACCCGATACGGGTTGTGAACCATCTAGGTTATCCTTCTGCACGAAAGAAGGCCCTTTAGGAGCCTTCTTCTTGCGCTCTAACGAAAAACCAAAAAGTTGAGACATTATATTTTAATTGAAATTTATCCCTGTCTTATTTATGCAAGTCGCCAGACTGCATTATTTAACGTCTGCCAATGTCTCTGGAGTCCAGTACTGAACTTGTAGTTCAACAGTGAATTCTTCAACAGCATCATTGCTACTGAAGTCCAAATCGATTGCCGCAACGTTTGATGGGAATACGTCGTAGAATTTATATCCTTTCAATACTTTAGGTGATTCTCCCTTAACTCCGTCAGCACCTTTAGCACCAACATCTCTAGCAAGTTGCCAGACACTCATGTCTGCAAAATATCCTGTTGAGTCATCGGGACTACCCAATGTACCAGCAGCAGTAAAGTTTTCATTGCTTGCTTGAATTGCATTAACCCAAAGCTCAAATGCATTCCTTAAGACGAAACCAGAATCATTCATGATTGTGATTGTCCAAGGCTCGAATGTGCGATCTCCAGCAATCTTAAGTACTCGTCCTCTAAAAGGAACTTCGATTACTCCAAGTTGTGATGCTGGTAAGTTAGCAGCTCTTACAGTGAAATTGCCCAACTGTCCCAGTGACGCATCATTAATAATTCCAGTTGGAAAGTTAAGATCCACCTGGAATAGATTAGGTCTAGCAAAGTCAGAGACGACCTGAGACTTAAAATTGTCAATAGTTCCTCTTACAGCCATTTTTTATTAATCTCCAAACGGAAAGTCTTTAACTATTATTTAGACTTTCCGTGTTTTTCAGAGCTTAACTAGCGACTTCGGAGAATGAAACGCCTGTGCGTGTAGCAACGAATGTGAGGTTGATGAAGTTAATCGTGCGAGTTGGCTTCACAAATATCTCAGCATAGAATTCACCACGGTCAACAGACTCAGGTGGGTTATTCTCTTCGTCACACTTGACTAAGAAGTCAGTTACACCACGACGACCTTGGACATCTCTCAAGTATGGCTCAACAATGTTGAGGAAGAGATTTCTTTGTGCTTCATCATTCTGCTCAAAGAGTTGAGTCTTAGCAGCAGTTGCGATAACACGCTCGATAACCAAGAATAAACGACGGACGTTGATCCTATCGAATGCACTTGCAAATCCTTGAGCAGTCTTATCACCGAATAAGATGATGCCTTGTCCTGGGAAGGAAACGACTGGGTTAACTCTTGATGCATAAAGTGTGTCACGCTGAGTCTTGTTGGGTGAGTATGCAACTTTGATTGCATTTCTCAATACACCACGACTGAATCCAGCAGGTGAGAACCAAGGCTCGGCAGTCTCAGCAGTTTGAAGTACGAGACCAGCAACGTCACCATTGCAAGGGACGTAACGATAAACATCATTATACTTGTCGTAGATATACTTGTAACCAGAGTCAAATACAGCGTAGTTGCTGGATGACAGTTGATCGAAGTAATCAACAATGTTTGAAGTAATTGTTGTTGGGTTAGTTTGACCAATAACATCTGCTCTTGTAGGTGAGAAGAAACCCATGCAATCCTTACGCTCTTCAAGAATGTTTATGATTGCAGTCGCTTTAGCAATTGCACTTGCGTCATCTGCACCAGCAGGTCCAGAAAGAATGAAGTCAATTGTTTGTGATTCAGGGTCATCAACTAAACCGTAGGCAGTTGAAAGATTTGTATTGGAAACTGTGTAAGCACCAGAAGCAGCAGCATAAGTTGCACCACTTGCTAGGCGATAATAGAATGTTGAGTTGGACTTAGATCCGATTGTAACATCTCCACTTGGATATGCTGTAGTACCAGCAGTCGTGCGAAGTAAGTTGAATCTGCGATTCAAAGTAGTTAGTGACCAGTTACCATCTGAAGCAGTTGCGTTTCCTGTGAAAGCAGCAGCCTCGTCAGATCCCCAGTAGATGTAAGCAGATTTCTGCTTGATTACTTCCTTGTAGTAGTTAACTTCACCAACGGAAGACTTACCATCAGATCCTTTGGAAACACCAATGAATCTTTCTAGGATCGATCCAGGGTTACCTGTGATTTCTCCGTCAACGTCAACAACTAGAATATGTAATTCGTCATTCTCTCCACCAACTGAGTTAGCGTAGATAGAAGTAGAAGGTCTTGGAGCAACGTTGATCCACTTAGAACCAGGAAGATACTCACGCTCTGCATACTCATTTCTTACAGATGTAACAGCAGCAGCGTTTGATGCACTATCAGTAAGTGAATCAGCAGCCTTGAAGGCAATGCTATCTTTATTCTTACCGATATAAAGTAGGCGATCTACTCCAGAAGTACCGATAACAGCAGTGTTAGATCCTTGAGTTACAGTCTGAGCATCAGCAATGATACCAGTAACACCACCAGAAGGAATTGCGATTTCTAAAACTTTGTTTCCAGCATCCCATGCTAGGACATCAACGTCTTCGTTAGAACCACCAATACCAATTGTAGTAGTAACGCCAGGTGTAAATGATCCAACAATTGTTGTTACTGTTAGTCGAATTGAATACTTATATACTTTACCAGCAGCACCAGATGAAGCAGAAAGAGCTAGGTCTTCAGCATAACGCCATTCGTTACCTGATCCAGGAGCAGGTATTGAAGCGATTTGATCAGGACCAGCATCTGTTACAAATATACCAACGGAGTTACCAAGTAGACCAGGAGTTCTCGATGCATATGTCCAAGCATTACTATTGCTACCTTCAAATGTTGTCTCGTATCCTTGTAAATTTTTGATTAGTGGTGCAGTGCCAGTATCGACAGCATTCTTCAATGCAGAATCGCCAACACGGATTGCTTTTAAAACTCCACCGTATGATAGGAACTGTGCAGCAGTAAACCAGTACTCGTAGTTGTACTCGTTTGGCTCACCGAAGGTAGATACCAATCCCCTCTCTGAGGATATTTGGATTATATCTTCAACAGGTCCCTGTGAAAATGGAGCGGCTAAAACTCCTATATTAAAACCAGATGGAGCAGTTACAGTGGTTAAGTCCCTTTCCTGTACTACTACACCTGGTGAAAGCTGATTAGAAACTCCCATTAGTAAAACTCCGTATGATTAGGTGCATCGTTTGTCTAAGATTATTTATATTTTTGAAACGTCACCTAAACTCCCACATGTGACTCATGTCTCCATACTCTCCAACGGATGCGGAATTATCAACTGTTGCCCACACATCTCCTTGAGCATCTTTGAAAGTTTCTTCCTCCATTCCATCATCCATAAATCCGAAAGGAGCCATGTCTTGTTCGATTGCTTCTCTCTGATCTCTATAAATCCTTGCCCTGACATCATTGTCATTTAATTCTTTGAAGTATTGCTGCATAGCAAGCCATGCAAATATAACCATACACATAGCAAGGTCATCATTACACCCTTCTTCCGCTTGGAATGATTGTCCCTTTTGAATGAATGTAGTTAACTCTGCAATACATTCATAGTCTGGAATCAATAATTTAGAATCTTCTACTAATACTTTTAAGTTTGAACAACCAACACTCTTTACAGCAGTTGACATCTTGACTCCCATCTGTGTCTTCTTACCAGAGAATCCCTGTCCTACCTGCTGTCCTGCTCTACCCCGCATTGCACACATGAGTAGATTATCATACTCTAGATCATACTGTATAATATCCGCTACTTGACCGCCAATATCATTTACTTCTACTAAAATAAATGCACCATTATAATTCCTAGCAACATCTACAAGTATGTTTGGAAATAATATTGGTTTAACACCATTGTTTTTATATCTAGCAACTACCTTATAGGGGATTGTTGTTGTATCAACCACCAGAAATGCAGAATAATCACCAGATACGCCCCTTGCAACGTCAGCAGTGATAACGTAATTATGTTCTTTCTCAACTTTTTCATAAATTGCTAGTCCTTTATTTTCATCAAGTGGATCTTCATATACCATAGTCCTTAAAGTATTTGGACTAATAAGAGTATCAACTGATCCTAGGAATTCACATTCAAACTCAACTTTAAATTGTGCTTCAGATGTGTTAGCAATGGTTTGCTCTTTCCATCTAGCATCTCTACCAGGTACTTGAGACCAATGCACCTCAGTTGGTACATATTCATTCTTTCTTCTTTCAGCATCATGCCAAAGTTTATAAAACATATTCATACCATGAGGGGTAGAAATGATTATAACTTTAGTTTTCTTACCAGATGAAATGGTAGGATAAACTGAGCTGAAGAATTGGTCAGCAATATGATTAGGTACGAATGCAAACTCGTCTAAGAATATAACGTTGAATGACATACCACGAACTGCTGATGCAGAAGTAGATGCTGCCATTATCTTACTACCGTTTTCTAATTCCAGACTACCTTTATTCCATTCGTTAATACCTTGCTGTAACCAACGTGGTAAATTCTCATAAGATAATTGGAGACGACCAAGCATTTCCCTAGCCGTTGCAGCTTTGTTTGCAAGAATTGCTACGTTTACATTCTGATTAAACAGCACATACCATAGAAGGTATGCTGTAACAATTGTTGACTTGCCAGACTGTCTAGGTAACT
>Ga0208764_10002659_pt1 | contig 11149 bp, 12 predicted proteins | sample ETNtaG_18_FD_185762 | JGI IMG/M metagenome (GOLD analysis project Ga0208764, IMG submission 185762) | Marine microbial and viral communities from oxygen minimum zone, Eastern Pacific Ocean - ETNP201302SV91 (SPAdes) (version 2) | ecosystem: Environmental > Aquatic > Marine > Oceanic ... | reverse complement strand
CAATACGATCTATTTTGGATTCTGAAGATCCAAGTTATAAACAATAAAAATTAAAACAATAAAAATGATTCTTACAACTAAAAAAATAATTAAAGATTGGACAGACTATAATGGTCATATGAATTTATCTTACTACATCCTAGTTTTTGATATGGGCGCTGAAGTGATTTTATCGAAATTTAAGATGGGAGAACATTCTGCAAAAACAACAAAAAAAAGCACAATGGTTGTTGAAACTCACACAAATTATAACAAAGAAGTTAAAGAAAATGATGAAGTGGATGTTTTTATATCTTATTTTGACCATGATAAAAAAAGGTTACATTATAAATTGGAAATGTATGATAAAGCCAAAAATACACTCTCTGCCACAACTGAAGTTTTATCACTTTATATTGATTTAAATATTAGAAAAGTAGCAGAATTTGAAACTGAAAAAATAAAAATCATGGATGATTTTATTTTAAATAACAATAAAAATTTTAATAAAGAAGGATTGCAATTTTTAAATAAAATTAAAAAATAATCTTGATATTTTATAATACGTAAGGCTCAGGTCTTGCATTGCTTTTAAGGACTCTTTCCACTGCGAAGTCAGTAATATCAATTGTTTGATAAGATCCTGTGGTAATTAGTTCTGTTAATGCTCTTCCAATGCCCGGTGCTTGCATTAAACCTCTACCAGTAAAACCAGAGGCCAAATAAACATTTTCATATTTTGGATGTTTTCCAACTACAGCATTATTGTCTAATTTGTTGCAATCGTAGTAGCCTGCCCATCCACCTGTTAATTTTAATTCTTCAAATACTGGTATTCTTTTTGCAAGAGCTGGCCAAACTAATTCTTCAAAATCATTCCATGCAGGTTCCAAATCATCAGCATCAAAAACTGAATTAGGTGATCCAGCTAAATATTCTTTACCTTCTGGTCTCCAATAAACACCTGTTGTTAAATCACCTGTTAAAGGCATTTCCGGAATATGTTTAGGGCATTTGACTCTAAACACTGTATGTTTTTGAGGAACAACTGGAATATCGTCTAGTAACTTTTTAGTCCAACAGCCTGCAGCCGAAATAATAACTTTTGCTTCAATTTCTGAAATATTTTTTACTTCTCCTTTTATAAATTCAGCTCCTAGTTCAGTGGCTTTACTTTTTAGTGCACCATGAAACATAAATGGATCAATCCATCCTTCGCTTTTATTATCGGTGTAGGTTGCTGTTTCAATTCCTTTATTATTTATATATGGGAATACTTTTGATAGTTCAGAACCTTTGATATTTTTTGTTCCTGCATCACAAGCTTTATGATTTTCTAAAGCTCTATACTGTTCTTCAGCATGCTCTGGTCCAAACATAAGCAAATAACCATTAGGAACCATGCTAGCTGTGGGATTAGGGTTTTTTTCTGTTTTCAATAATTCTGGTATTTGAAAAATAAATTCTCTAGCAAATTTTCCTAATAAAATATTTTCTTTTTGAAAAAACTGTCTTCTAAAGCCACCCAATGATAAAGGGAAAGAAGCATTTTTATAAGTAGGATCTCTTTCTATAACTTTAACTTTTCGTCCTTCTTTAGATAAAAAATATGCAGTAGCTGCACCAATTATTCCCCCGCCTATTATAACTACATCGTCCATAATCAATTTAAAATAAACAAACTTAAATTCAGAATTAGGGCATAACAACACCAAAGTAAATAAGGAATCATTAAATAATAACTTAACTGACTTATCTTTTTATATTGGAACATCAAAAAAATAATAAACAAAATTAATATAATTAAATTTATTAGAGCAAGAAATATATTGTGAAAAACAAAAAAAACTATACTCCAAGTTGTATTAAACAATAAATGAATTAAATAATAATAAACTAGATTTACATTCTTTCTATTTTTATGCCAAGCTGACCAAATTGCTATAGTCATAAACAAATATAAGGTAGTCCAAACTGGAGCAAATACCCAGTCAGGTGGATTTAAATTTGATTTAACTAATGATGAGTACCAAGGTTCTTTAGAGGAGTAAGTGGTAATGCCTCCAATAAAGGATGCTGAAAAAGTCACTATTGCCAAAATAACAAAAGATAAAAATTTATTCTTAAGCATGTTCATAATATACATCACTTAATTAGAGAAAAAAAATGAATCAATCTCTCAAAAAAATAAAATATTATTTTTGTTTACTAAGAAATGACTGAAATAAAATTGAAAAAATAATAATAGATCCTCCAACAAGAACACTTGTTGGTGGTATCTCGTTTATAAATAACCAGGCCCAAAAAGGTCCAAATACAGCTTCACTCAACATTAAAACACCAACCACAGCTGATGGCGTTGTTTGAGATCCAATGGTAATTAAAATAAATCCAAATCCAATTTGAAAGAAACCTGCCATTGAAGCTAGAAAAAGATCATGTAAAGAAATTGACAATTTATCCGTAACAAAAAAACCAATAATTGCTGCAAATACTCCAGCAGTAAATTGAGCTGGAACCATGTCAACAGTTGGATATTTTCTTACTATTACTACTAATATTGCAAAAGATATTGGCATTATAAATGCAACCATATTTCCAATAAATTGTTCATTAGATTGAATAGATAAAGAACTTCCAAGAATTAATAAAACCCCTGACATACCTAAAACAATTGCAATAAAAGTTATTAAATTAATCTTTTCTTTTAAAAAAAAATATCCAAATACTGCTAAAAAAATTGTCTCAGTAGTGATTATAAAATTCGTATTTGCAACAGTAGTTGTGTACATAGAAAATACATAAGCTGCAAAACCAATTCCTAAAAACATACCTCCTATAAATCCAGGAAGTCCTGAAACATAAAATGATTTAAAAAAGTTTTTTTTATATGTTGCAAATAAATATAATAATACAATTATTGAAAAAAAAAATTGTCTCCAAAAAAGTATTTGCCAAAGATTAGCGCCTTCAAAAGATTTTACAATCAATCCTCCAAAACTTAAACAAATAGCTCCTATAAAAACCAATAAAGATCCTGGTAGTTTTTTTATTATATTCATTTTATTTTCTTTACTAAATTTTTAGTATCATTTAAATAAACTTCATATAATTTTTCAGCTTCATTCAAATTAACTTCTTTGAATTTTATTTTTGAACCTGGTGTCAATTGAGCGACTTTATCATGATCTGCTGTTATAATGACTGCAATTTTAGGATAGCCTCCTATACTTCCATGATCGGAAAATAATATTATTGGATTACCATCTGCTGGTACTTGCACTACCCCTTTGACTAATCCTTCTGATTTAATATTTGTATTAACAATATTTTCTAGTTTTGGGCCTTCTAATCGCATGCCCATTCTATCTGTCTGTTTTGTAACTAGGTATTCTTCTTGAAAAAATTTATTTTTTGCATTTTCAGAAAAAAAATTAAAATTAGTTCCCTTTATTGTTCTAATAGTTTTTTCTAAAAATATTTTATAATTTAATTTTTTTTCTAAAAAGTTTTTTACTTTTGTTTTTTTAATATATAGCTTTTCGTTTGCAGAAAATTTTTCTCCATTATTGGGTCCTACTTTTGCTTTAGTATTCACAGAATAACTATTCCAAATTTTTTCTATTTGAAAACCACCTTCTACAGATAGGTATCCAAAAACAGAATCTATTGTAGTAATAATATCTATCTGATCATCATTTTCCAAAAGATAACTTTGGAAACATTTCCCCTCTTCAATTTCGGAATTTTTCCTTAAAATATTAAATTTTACATTTCCAGTTATAGCAAAATTAACACTTCCATTTTTTAATTTTAGCAAAGGACCTTGATATGCAAATTCGATTACTCCTTCATTAAGATTATTACTAACAAGTGCATTTGATAACTTAAAAATTCTTTGGTCCATTGCACCACTAATTGTAATTCCAATATGATAAAGATGATTTCTTCCTTTGTCTTGAATGCTAGAATTAATTCCAGGTCTTAATATTTCAAAATATGTATCACTCATTCCAATTTAAATATTCTTTTTTTGATATTTTATAAAAACTCACTTTGTCGCCAGGTTTAATCAGCGAAGGGTCATTTAAGTTTAATTTGTTAAAAACTTTTAACGGAGTATTACCTATAATGTTCCAACCTCCTGGGCTTTCAAAAGTATAAACATTGCAAAATTGCTCTGTAATACCTATTGATCCTTTGGGAACTTTTATCCGAGGAGTTTTTAATCTATCAAATCTTATTTTTTCATCTATGTTTCCTAAAAATGGCATGCCTGCTATAAACCCTGTCATATAACAAAAATATTCTTTGCTCAGATGCAAACCTATTATTTCATCTTGCGAGATATTTGTTTTTTTTGATAAAGAAATTAAATCTAATGCAAATTCTTCATCACAACACATGGGTATTTTTATCTTTTTAGAATTCTGTTTGTTGTTATTTGTAACTTTTAAAGTTTCTAGTATTTTTTTTATTTTTTTAAAATTTGTTATTGATAAATCAAAGCTTATTATTAACTTATTATAGGATGGTGTTAAATTTGTAATGCCTTCAATTTTGTTTTCTTTAACTAATTCTTTTAAATGATTAAAATAACTTATTACTTTTGAATTAATTTTTTCATTAACCTCTTTGCCAAAATCACAATATACAGCTGCATCGCCAAGATTTGATATATTTTTAATCATGTCATGTTATACTCCAGAGTTTAAATTATGGAAATTAATATCAATTGTGATTTAGGAGAAAAATCAAAGTTTCATTCTATAAAAAATGATCCTGATTTATTAAATATTGTTAATTCAGCCAATATAGCATGCGGGTATCATGCTGGAGATGAAGAGACGATGAATATGGTCGTTAAAATATCAAAATCAAATGATGTTAGTATTGGTGCCCATCCTTCTTTTAATGATCCTGAAAATTTTGGAAGAAAAAGAATTAACCTTTCATCTTCTGAAGTAAGTAAATTAATTATTGATCAATATGAAATATTGCAAAAAATTGCCCAAAAACATAATCAAAATGTTACGCATATAAAACCTCACGGAGCTCTTAATAATATGGCATGTGAAGATTTCGAATTAGCCTTCACAATTGCAAAAGCAATCAATAATATTGACAAAAATATTATTTTTTTAGTTCCAACTGGCTCTCAAATGGAGATTGCTGCTAAAAAAATTGATATGAAAATTGCATGTGAAATTTTTGCTGATAGAAATTATGAAGACGATGGCAATCTTGTTTCAAGATCAAAAGATCATGCTTTAATAACAGATCCTGAAATTGCAAAAAAACACGTATTAAGCATGGTTAAAAATCAAGCATTAAATTGTTATTCTGGAAAACAGATACCTTGTGAAATTGACTCTGTTTGTATACATGGGGACAATCAAAGCTCACTTGCTACAGCAAAATCAATTAGAGAAAACTTAATGTCTAATGGTTTAATATTAAAACCATTAAATAAAATGAAAAAATTTAATTAACGTCCTAGAATCACAAAGGCCCACTTTATAAATAAAGTGGGCCTTTATTAAATAATCTATTTAATTATTTTTTAGATGATATTGCATAATGAACAATTGCGCCTAAAGCGGCTCCAATCATCCAAGCATATCCTCCACCACCACCTAAGTTAGCGAAGAAATCACCTAATCCACCAGGTAAAATATTTGGCCAAACAGAACCAACTGCAATATAGCCAGAAAGAACCCAGGCTATCATTCCTTTTTGGTTAAAGCCATTATTGTAATGGTATTTACCTTTTGGTTTATCATTATACAAAGCATTCACATCAAGCTTTTGATTTTTAATTACATAGTAATCAACAATCATTATTCCAAATACAGGCGCAAGAATAGCTCCAAGTGTATTTACAAATGGAAACATTCCCATTTGTGTAATAACCGAAACCCATAAAGCACCTATAATAAAACCACATATTGCTGTAATTAATCCACCTGTTCTAAAATTAATTTTTTGAGGCATTAAATTAGAAAGGTCATATGCTGGAGGAACAAAGTTCGCAACCATGTTAATTCCAACAGTAGCTGAGAAGAATGCAAATGCTGCTATAAGTGTAAGAAACATATTGTCAACTTTTGCAACCATGTCCGTTGGTTGTGCAATGTATTCACCAAATACGGCAATAGTTCCACCAGTTATCATTAAAGTTATGAATGAGAAGAAAATTACGTTACCTACTAAACCCCATAGGTTTCCTTTTTTCATTTCATTTTCATTTTTAACAAATCTAGCAAAGTCACCAAAGTTTATTACCACTGCAGCAAAGTATCCAACCATGATAGAAAATACCGCAAGAAAGGCTCCAAATGATCCTAAGCCTTCGAAACCACCTGAACGTGCTCCGCCAGAAAATATTTCTCCAACTTCTGATAAAAGGCCTCCACCAGCTTGCGCCCAAATAGCTAACATTAGCACTATCATAACAACATAAACTGCTGGACCTGCAAAGTTTAAAAATCTTTTAATTAAATCTATACCTTGCCAGAACAGATAAACTTGGAAAAGTGAAACAAATATAAATGAAATCCACATTATATTTGTCATGCCTAGAAAGTTGCCACTTCCACTTGATCCTGTAACTCCTGAAATCAAAAGTGCGACAGCTGTTGATGCAGCATAGGTTTGTGCTCCATACCAAAACATTGCAACAAGTCCTCTGGCCATGGCTGGAAAGTTGGCTCCAAACACACCCATACTAACTCTAGCAAATACTGGATAAGGAATTCCATGTTTAACACTTGGCTTACCTGATAGGTTTACAAGCCACATAATAAAAAATCCTGCCAAAATTAATGCAAGAAATACAGCCCAACCGTTTAATCCTGAAGCCAAAAATAACGATGCTGCCAAAGTATAACCAAATAAACTCTGAACATCGTTTGCCCATACGTTAAAGATTTCAAACCAACCCCATTTTTTATCTTTACTTGGCGTTGGAGCTAAATCTTTATTGTATAGTTTTGACGATCTACTCATAATTATCTCCTTTTAAATAACTAGTTAATCTTTTCGTAGGAGAAGCTATGATTATTTTATTATTAAGTAAATTGTTTTTTGAAAAAAAAACTAATTTTCACTATTTATCGTTGATTATTAAGATAAAAATCCCCAAAACAGACATATTAAGATATTTTTTGTACCATTTGGTCTGGCAACCATAAAGCAACTTCAGGAAAAATTATAATGATGAAAACAGCTAAAATCATTAACAAAAAAAGTGGAAAAGCACTTCTTGCAATAAAGCCCATATCCTTGTTAGCCATTCCCTGAAGAACAAATAAATTAAAACCAACTGGAGGTGTAATCTGTGCCATTTCAACCACAACAACTAAAAAAATTCCAAACCAAATCATATCAAAACCTGCCTGTCTTATCATTGGTTCAATAATAGCCATCGTTAAAACAACGGCAGATATTCCGTCTAAAAACATACCAAGGATAATATAAAAAATAGTTAATACAAAAATTAATGTGTAGGGAGATAAATTCATTTCTTGTATCCAAATTGCTAAATTTCTCGGCAAACCAGTAAAGCCCATAGCTAAAGATAAGAAAGATGAACCAGCTAATATAAATGCTATCATGCATGATGTTTTAGTTGCCCCTAATAATGATAATTTAAAAGTTTCTTTATTAAGACTTTTTTGAAAAAAAGATAAAATCAATGCTCCTACCACACCAAGAGAGGCAGCTTCAGTAGCTGTTGCAATGCCTGCATAAATTGAACCTATAACTGCACTAATTAATAATATTACTGGTAATAATTGTTTGGATCCTTTTATTTTTTCAATAAAAGAAAAACTTTCATTAGAAGTTGGCATTTCTTTTTTATTTATGATTGACCAAATAATTACATAAAGCATAAAAATTATTGCAATCATGATTCCAGGTATTATTCCCGCTATAAAAAGTTTAGCTATCGACTCCTGAACAGTAACACCATAAATAATCAGTATAATTGAAGGGGGTATTAACAAACCAAGCGTTCCCGATCCAGCTAAACTACCCAGCAATATTTTTTCTGGATAATTTCTTTTTCTAAGTTCAGGAATTGACATTTTTCCAACTGTTGCAACTGTTGCTGCTGATGAACCGGAAATTGCTGCAAACAAAGCGCATCCCACAACATTTACATGTATTAATCCACCTGGTAAACGAGACATCCAAGGAGCTAATCCTTTGAATAAATTTTCCGATAACTTGGTTCTAAATAATATTTCTCCCATCCATACGAACAAAGGTAATGCGGTTAATGTCCATGAGGAACTAGTCCCCCAAATTGTAGTCGCCATTGCATCGCCAACAGGTCTAGAAGTAAAAATAAACATTCCAATTGACGAAACTCCTATCATGCTAATTGCAACCCAAACTCCTGACCCTAAAAAAAATAATAAAATTGATATGAAAAAAATTGTTAAAAATAATTCTGGCATTTTTAATTACTATTTTTTTTTAAAATTAACAAAATAAAATTATGAACAATGCAAATAAAAAATATAGTTGAACCTATGGCTACTGATAGTTGGGGTATCCATATATATATTTCATCCGCACCTTCGCTTCTTTCTCTAAATTTTATTGAAATCAACAACATTTTAACAAAGTAGTAAAATAAAAAACCAGAAAAAATAGAAGCTACAAACAAACACCATAGCTCTAATATTTTTCTTGTTTTATCTTTTGCTTTTTCCAAAAACAGTGTAATTCGAATATGCCCATTTTCACCGAAGGTATAAGCAAGCGCTAAAAAAGATGAAGCGGCCATACAATAACCTGAGTATTCAGCTAATCCTCTAATGTAAAAATCAAATATTCTAGAAGCAATTCCTATTAAAATAAAAGTTGCTACCAGTATTAAAAAAAAGGCAGCGATATATCCTGAAAGTCTATAAAGAATTCTTAAATAATTATCTATCTTACAAAGCATAAAAAAAGGCCGTTTAATTATACGGCCTTTTTAAGTTTTATAAATTTAATATGCGGCAAGAACAGCGGCTCCACGAGAACCAGCTCTTTCAGCCCATTCTTTAGCCATAGTAGCTCCTACTTCCTCAAAATGTTTTTTTAATGCTGGATTAACTTTGCCAACTTTCATGCCAGCATCTGCAAGGGCTTGTTTATCATCTCTATTTCCTCTTTTAGATAAATCCCATCCTTTTTTTTCAGCTTTTCCGGCTTCTGACATAACTAGTTTTTGTGTTGCTTCGTCTAGTTTGTTCCAAGCATCTTTATTCACTATAACCATATTTTTTGGAAACCAGGCTGCGATATCATAAAAATATCCCACACCATTTTCCCAAATTTTTTTGTTTTTACCAGTTGTTGGTGATGTAATCATACTCTCAACTGCACCAGTAGAAAAGGCTTGGCTAATTTCAGCAGCTTCAATTTTTGTTGGAGCCATTCCAGTTAATTCGGCAATTCTAATTGTTGCTGAATTATATGCTCTAAACTTTAAACCTTTTAGATCTGCAACACTGTTAATTTCTTTTTTGCTATACAAACCTTGTGCTGGCCATGGCACTGCATATAAAAATACAAGTCCTTTACTATCAAGACTTTTTACAATTTCAGATTTTGAAGCTTTGTAAAGTCTCATAGCAGCTCCATAGTTTGTTGCTAAAAAGGGTTGAGAGTCTATTTCTAATAACGGATCTTCTTTCCCAAGAGCAGACATAAATCTTTCTCCAATTTGAGTCTGTCCAGTTCTTACCGCTCTAAAAATTTCTCCACCTTTGTAAAGAGAGCCACCCGGGTGAGTAAAAATTGTTAACTTGCCATTGCTCTTTAAAGTAACATTTTTTGCAAATTCAGTAGCATTTGCAGAATGGAAATTCCCTGCTCCATAAGCAAGAGCCATATCCCATTTTTCATCTGATAATGCTAAATTTGTATTTAACAGCAAAGTAAAAAATATTATGAAAATTTTATTGATTAATTTCATTATTCCTCCATTTATAATTAAGCTATTTCATTATGAAGATTAATCAATTGCAACAGAAAAATGTTATTTCACTACTTTCAATTGAATTATTTTAAAAATTTAATACAATGATATTAAATTGATAGAACAATCCATTATATTTATCCAGATCATCTTTATTGATATTATTATGGCTGCAGACAATGCCATAATTATAGGGCTTATAGCTGCAAATTTTGCTCCTAAAAATAGAAAACAAATAATTATGTATGGTGTATTTGCTGCATTTATTTTTAGAATTATTTTTGCACTTTCAGCAACTTATTTATTTGAATTTGCAATAATTAAGATTATTGGTGGAGCACTATTAGTTTGGATTGTAAATGATCTTAGACAAGATTTGTTTGGGAAAAAAAAGAAAATTAAATCTCCAACTAAAGTATCCAAAGAACCTTCTTTTATGCAAGGTATGTATAAAGTAATTATAGCAGATATAACTTTAAGCTTTGATAATGTTATTGCCGTTGTAGGTGCTGCCAAAAATAATTTTGGATTAATGATTTTTGGTTTATTTCTATCCGTTATTTTAATTGGAACTATAGCTACGTATTTTGCTGAATACATACAAAAAAATAAATGGATAGGCTATGTTGGACTTATTGTTATTCTTATAGTTGCAATTCAATTGATAATTGGCGGTCTAAACGACTATAACGTTCTGCAAATAAACGAAACTTTCAAAAAATACTTTTAATTTAATAAGAATATTTTTTTGAAGGATATTTTTTAGAAATAACTTCTTTTTTAAATTTTTTTATTCCTTGATTTATTATTTTTTTTAAATTTACAAATTTCTTTACAAATCTTATGTTCGTTTCATTTAAACCTAAAAGATCATCAGTTACCAAAACCTGGCCATCGCAATATTTTGAAGAACCAATTCCAATAGTTGGTATTTTAATTAACTTAGTTATCATTTTTGCGGTTTCAGACTCAACACATTCCAAGACTATAGAAAACACACCTAAATTTTGAAGTAACTTTGCATCATTAAGTAATTGTTTTTTTTCTTTTTCAGCTTTTCCTTTATACTTAAATTTTTCTTTTACACTTTGTGGCAAAACACCTATATGACCCATCACCGGCACATTATTTCTAACTAAATGTTTTATAATTTCCTTAATTTTAGATCCACCTTCTAACTTTACAGCATCG
>Ga0208764_10002658_pt1 | contig 11149 bp, 11 predicted proteins | sample ETNtaG_18_FD_185762 | JGI IMG/M metagenome (GOLD analysis project Ga0208764, IMG submission 185762) | Marine microbial and viral communities from oxygen minimum zone, Eastern Pacific Ocean - ETNP201302SV91 (SPAdes) (version 2) | ecosystem: Environmental > Aquatic > Marine > Oceanic ... | reverse complement strand
TTGGAATCATATTGTATGAATATGGGATAGAAGAACAATTGGTTTACGTCAATGGAACTTCATTATCTATTGTTACTGAAAAAACTAATTTTAAACAAGGTGAGTTAATATCCATCAAAATTATTAATTCAGGTACAGATATTCTAAAATTCCCTGATGCATCATATGGTTTAATCATAAAGCAATTAGATAGCATTCCAATTTTCTCACCAGTATCTGCTCAAGTAGTCTCTAAACTTGATTCTCACGAAGAAATATCCTTTGTTTGGGATCAACTAAAAAATAATGGTGATCTTATCTTAGAAGGCACATACAAAATCACATCAAAAGCTATCACATTAGATGGAAGCATAATTGAAAAAATTGTCATAATCCATATTCACAAATAAACAATCTAATGCATTTTTATAATCACTGTCAAATTATTATTTAGCGAAAGCTAATGCCGAGGTCGCCTAGCCTGGTAGGGCGCGCGCCTGGAAATCTTAAAACCATAAAGCGCGTTCTCGCAAGGGATCGAGAGTTCAAATCTCTCTCTCGGCGCCATCTTTAATTTAAAATCTAAGCAAGTATGATTAATTCTATTGAAAAATTTTGATATTGCTATCATTGGTGGTGGAATTTTAGGTACAACAATTTCATATTGGATTTCTAATCTTTATGATTTGAACATATGTGTAATTGACAAAGAATTTGATGTTGCAAAACATACTAGTGGTCGAAATACAGGCGTAGTCCACACTCCTTTTTACCTTGATCCTGAAAAGAAAAAAATTTTTGCCAAATCTGCACACATCTCACATGATTTATGGAAAACAGTTGCAATACAAACTCAATCTCCATGGATGGATGTTGGAACTATAGAAGTTGCAATGGACGATTTACAACATAAAACATTGGAAAAATATCAAAAATGGGGAATACAAAATGGGGTATCTGAAGATAGCTTGTTACTGCTTGATTCAAATGAATTAAAACAAAAAGAAAAAAATCTTCAATGTCATTCTGGATTATTATGTAGAAACGATGTATCTACAGATTATTCGAAATTAACTAAAGAAATTAAGAATATTTCTATCAAAAACTCTGTCGAATTTATTTTCCAAAAAAATGTAAAATCATTTCAGCAAAAAAATGATGCCATTCAAATAGATTTTACAGATAATTCCTCAATTGAATGTAATTATCTCATAAATTGTTCTGGTGGGAATTCACTTGATATTGCAAAACAATTTGATTTGTTTGAATCATATTCTGATCTTCATTTCAGAGGTGAATATTGGATAGCTGATAGCAAATATGCTGATATTGTAAAAACAAACATTTACTCTGTTGCAAGACACCCTGAATTCCCATTTCTAGATCCTCATTGGATTAAACGTGCAAATGGAACTACTGAAATCGGTCCTAATGCTGTACCTGTTCCTACGCCTGAAACTTATGATGGATTTGTAACTGATATACCATCAGCAGTATCCAAATTAGGAGACATCTTAACCGGAGGTGCAAAAAAATTATTTTTTAATCCTGATTTTTTATCTCTAATCACACATGAGTTTAGAAGCTCAATCTCAAAAGATGCAATGGTTGAACGAGTAATGAATTTCATCCCATCTTTAAAATCAGAATATTTTTCAAGAAAAGGAACTGCAGGAATACGAACTCCTGTAATTTCTCCGGATGGAAATTTTATACCTGATGTTATGGAACGTGAAGGTCATAACTCATTTCATATTGTAAATTATAATTCTCCCGGTGCAACTGGCGCGCCTGCATATTCTGCTTTGGTTGTTAAAAAATTACAGAATAAAGGAATCTTGAATAATCCTAAAACTCAAAAAAATTCATTATGGAATTTTAATTCTATAATAGAACAAATTTAATATTCCTTCAAAATGGGACTGATATGTTACCTGATAGATGTTCTGTGAAACATAATGGACGTGATTGTGTTAATCCTCCTGAATATGTTGTAGAAATTATCCACAATGATGATTCTTACATGGTTGGAATTACATGTGAAAAACACAAAGATGTTGTATCTGTAAAAATTAGCCAATTACAAAAAATTGGAAAAATTCCTGAAGGTACGTTAGAATTTCAAAAACTTAAAGCAGTTGGAACAGATTGTATCAAAGGTAATCCTGATGAATTTATTCAAATAGATTAAACTGAATAAAGTAATTTTTTTCCTTCTAAACCTAAAATCAAATTTTTTACTGTTATGTCTGACATCTTTTTTCGTGTTTCTTCAGTTGAGCTCCCAATGTGAGGTGATAATACAATATTCTCTAATTTTAATAATGGACTACTAGTTTTGATAGGTTCTAATTCATAAACATCTATACCTGCGGCCCTAATCTGTTTTGTTTTTAATGCTGTTGCTAAATGTTTTTCATCTACAATCTTTCCTCTTGATGTATTTATTAGAAAAGAAGTGTTTTTCATTTTTTTAAAAATTTTTGAATTAATTTTATGATGTGTTTCCTTATTGTATGGAACATGTAGTGAAATTATATCGCTATTTTTATAGAGTTCATTTTCTGAAACGTATTTGATCTTTAACCCTTTCTCTAAATTTTTGGATATATGTTTTCTACTGTGGTAAATAACATTCATTCCTAGCCCATTTGCTTTTTTTGAAACTTCTTTTCCAATCCTTCCCATACCTAAAATTCCAATAGTCTTTCCAGAAACTTCAACTCCTGTATAATCATAAGCACCAAAGATTTGTTTCCATTTTTTATTACGAATAATTCTATCTCCTTCGCTTGTTCTTCTTAATACATCTAAAATTAATGCAATTGTTAGTTCTGCTGTAGCATTGGTTAAAACCTCTGGAGTATATCCAATTCTAATGCCTTTAGTTTTTGCAAAATCTATGTCAATATGGTCAAAACCTACACTGAAAGTACTTATTGTTTGAAGATTTTTTGCAATATTCATTACATCTTTATCTATAGTGTCATATGGATGACAAATTAATCCATCCACCTCTTTTATCTTATTCAATAATGTTTTTTTTGGAATTGGAATTTTCCCTGAATGTAAGATGACATTACATTTCTTCTCTAATTCTTCTAATGCTGAACTATGTAGACGTCTAGTTACTAAAACATTGAAATATTTTTTCATTAATGTATGGTCAAACCATTTATAATATTTAATCATACCAAAAATATTGTTTTCATCTGATGATCTTCTAAATTATTCTGAATGCAAAAAACCAATAGAGCAATGCGTTTGTGTCTGTCATTATTGTAGAGAATGTGATAAATGTGAATGTGTCTTATTTGACGCAGTGACAGGTGGGTACATTTGACCACTGATTTTACATGGATGATTGGTGGACCACAAGGCAGTGGAGTGGAAACTGCTGCAAATATCTTCTCTCAAGTTTTTTCAAAGATGGGATACCAAATTTTTGGAAAACGTGAATATTATTCAAATATCAAAGGTGAACATAGTTATTTTGCAGTTCGTGTTTCTGATGAAAAAATTCATTCTAGTGTTAAAGGAACAAACATGTTAATTGCGTTTGATGCAGAAACTCTCTTACGTCATGCTGATGATGTTTTAGAAAATGGAATTATTATTTACGATTCAACTTTAGGAAATACAAAAATATCAAATGTTATGACATTTGAAAATGATTTCAAAGAAAGACTAGAAACTCTATTGAAATCTCAAAATAAGGAGAGTACTGTTAATGGAATTTTGGAATTAGCAGCTGAAAATGGTGTAAAAATTTACTCAGTATCATTCAAATCTTTATTATCTGAATTATCTGATAAATTAGAAAATCCTAACATTAAGCACATGACTAGAATGTTCAATGTTCTAGGAGTTTCACTTTCTCTTGGACTATTAATGATTCCCTCTGAAAAACTAACAGAATCTATTAATTCAATTTTTTCAAAGAAAAAATCCATTGCTGATATGAATACATCTGCAGCAAATTTTGCCTACAATTATGCAGCAGCAAAATTTGAAATTAGTAATTACAAATTTGAAACAAAACAAATTGAGCAAAATACACTCTTAGTTCAAGGATATTATGGAACATCTATTGGAAAAATAATTGCTGGTTGTAGATTTCAATCATACTATCCAATAACTCCTGCAACTGATGAAAGTAATTTTCTTGAAACTAACGAACTACTTGAGATAAATGAAGATCGTCCTGGCTCAACACTTGTAATCCAAACTGAAGATGAAATATCTGCAATAGGTATGGCAATTGGTTCTTCTTTGACTGGCACTCGTTCAGCAACATGTACTTCTGGACCTGGATTTGCATTAATGACTGAATGTTTGAGTTGGGCAGGAATCAATGAAGTTCCAGTTGTTATAACATTTTATCAAAGAAGTGGGCCATCAACAGGCTTACCTACACGTCATGGTCAAGATGATTTACTATGTGCAATAAATTCAGGTGTTGGAGAATTTCCTAGAATTGTTTATGCATCTGGTAATGTTTCAGATAGTTTCTATGATACAACTCAAGTGTTTAATTACGCTGATGTATTTCAAATCCCTGTCATACATATGTTGGACAAATTTATTGCTAGTTCTGTTACTACCTGTGAAAGATTTGATGAAACAAAAGTCAATATCAACAGAGGAAAACTGTTAGAAAAAATCTCTTCAGATAATTATATGAGATTTGCTCATACTGAAGATGGAATATCACCAAGATCGAAATTAGGCTTAGAAAATGGAATATTTTGGAATACTGGTGATGAAAGTGACGTACAAGGTCATATATCTGAGGATCCTGTGGTTCGTGTTGAAATGATGGACAAAAGACAATCTCGTTTGGATTACATCTTAGAAAATATTCCTGATAATGAACAAATTGTAAAACATTCTGACGGTGAAATATGTATTGTTTCTTGGGGGTCTACTCAAGGTCCAATTGTTGATGCAATTAAGATGTTACAAAATGATGGAATTAAAATTGGCTTTGTTGAAATTAAACTACTTAATCCATTTCCAAAAGATTTGTTAAAAAAGACATTATCAAATGTAAAAACTATTGTTGACGTTGAAGCGAACTATACTGGTCAATTGGGCTCGTTAATTACACAAAATTTACAAACTGATCCTGATTATTATATTCTAAAATTCACTGGAAGACCAATGACTTGTAGTGAATTGTATGATACGTTGAAAAAAATTGTTAACGGCAATGCAGAAAAACGGGAGGTTTTAATTTATGGGGCTTAAGATAGGTGATTTTAAAACAGACGTCCATAATGATTGGTGCCCAGGATGCGGTGATTTTGGAATTGTTAATGCTATTCAAATGGCTCTTGCCGAAATGGAAATTCCTCGTCATCATTCTACAATATTTTCTGGAATTGGTTGTTCAGGAAAAACATCACATTTCATTAATGTATTTGGTATTCATACACTTCATGGACGTGTTCTAACTTTTGCACAAGGTGCCAAAATTGCAAATCCTAATCTAGAAATTATTGCAGTGGGTGGTGACGGCGATGGACTTGGAATAGGGGCGGGTCATTTTGTTGCTGCTGGTAGACGTAATGTAGATATGACATACATAATTTTTAATAATGCAGTTTATGGATTAACAAAGGGTCAAGCATCACCTACACTAAAACTTGGTGAAAAAACCAAATCTCTACCAACACCAAATACAAATTACAATGTTAATCCTATTGGATTAGCAATTGCTAGTGGCTTTACATTTGTAGCTAGAGGTTACTCCTATGATGTTCGTCATTTAAAAGATCTTATTATTTCTGCAATCAAGCACAAGGGCCTTGCATTTTTAGATGTTTTACAACCTTGTCCTACATATAATGATATCAACACAAGAGATTGGTTTACTGGTAAAGATAGAATTGATGAAACTACCAAAAAACCAATGCCACGTATTTACAAATTAGAAGATACTGACTATGATCCTGTAGTACATTTTAGTGATGAAACAGAATTGAATCAGAAAAAAACTCAAGCACTTGTAAAATCTATGGAATGGGATTCAAAAATACCAACAGGAATATTTTATAAAAATGAATTAATCACTCCCTATACTAGAAGATTAACTGATAAAATTCCAAATTATGTTGAAAATCCATCAGCATTACAAAAAATTTCAAAAAACAATGTCCCAATTACAAAAATTAATCAAATTCTTGATGCTTACAAAGTTTAGCTGATTGACAAATGATTATTAGATAGTTTTTTCTTTTTAATTACTATTGAACATAACTGATGTTAATCGAATATTTAGAAAATCAATTATCAATGAATTCTTTATACCTGAATTAACAAAACTTGATTTTAAGAAATCTAACATAAAACATCCTGAAATTAATTCTGATGGACTAATGCAGTCAAATCTGTTACACATATTCTTTGATGTTGAAACTGGAAATGATTATCCTGATGGCGATGAATGGTTTATCGCTGAATTTCTATTTCCATATAACATGAAATTACCAGATAATCTTAAAGGAACTGATTATTTCACAACCATTTCAGTTGAAGAAGGAAACTTTTGGCATCATCGTGAGCTAATTCGTTACAAATATGGAAAATCAAAAAAATTAGATGAATCTCTTGACTTCGTAGAATCAAAATACAAAGAATTACATGAATTAGTTGAACCACTTGAAAAAGAGATTAAGTAGTTAATTTCCAACCATTTTCAGAATTAACAAATTTCTTTTCATCTGTAAACACTGTACTTAATCTCCACCTAGCCGCTTCTTGATCAAAATTATAAATTACACTCTTCACATTTTTTGGAAGCTTTTCCTTATTCAAATGATATGGTAATAACTCTACGACAAAATCTATTTTTTCAACTTCCATCTTAAACCACTGGCTTTCATCTGATTGAATGATGAAATTAATGTCTGGGTCTCCTAAAAATTTTAATTCTATTCTTATCGCTTTCCCATTTCCACGTCTTCGTTTCATTTCTTTGAAAACTCCTTTGAGTTTGTCCCATTCTTTGAAATCAAACCATTTGAAAAATTCATCATTAAATGAATATGGAAATGTTATCTCTAGATGACTAACAAATTTTTCTTCATACGTATTTTCAATTTCTTCATCTTCTGTCTGAAATCTTTTATCTAGTATGCTTCTAATCACATTAAATTCCCATGGAGAAACTCCATAATGTTTTATGAATAATGGCTTAATTTGATTTGACACGTAGTTTATTCTTCAGATTAATAATTAAAGCTTCAAAGAGTGTGTAAGTACTTCCATAGATACATTGCACCTACTGTACCAATCATAAACAACATTGGTTTCCATGCAAAAACCGGAATGTCTGGAGTAACTAATTTTATCTTGTATTCATCTAAAACTTTGTTAACATATTTACTAATTCTCTTGTTCAAAACATCGTATTTTATTCCATTTTTCTTTAAAATTGCCTCAATCTCATAGATTACTGCTGTACGTTGACTAAACAAATGCTGTAAATAATCTCTAGAGATCTCTACTTCACCCTGAATTGAAATACTATCTTTTGTATTACTAAATAACCTGACATGCATTTCCCATGGTTTTTTTAATTTTAATGATAAACCATTTCCAATTTGCAATGGTTGTTTATGCTCAAATTTCACTGTAGTGAAACCTTCCTCAAAAAGAATTTTTCTCATCTTCTCAGCACTTTCTTTTACGATTAAATGTAATTCTTCTACACCTGTTTTTTTATCTACATGAATTTTATTGTCTTCGCCATCTCCAAGAGAAACTGTTTTTGGGTATCTTGTTACATACTCCATTTAATCCTCATCAAAAAATCTCATATTTAATACTACACGATTAATTTGTAAAACTACGAATGTAAACACATTGTTCATAAGGGATTATCATCTCTTCGGGAACAATCTTCCTATTTGTTAGTCTACATCCTGAATTTCTAACAACTGCTATTGGATGTAAGTCATCACCTTCTCCCATTTTGTGATTTGCAATTGACGCTAAATTATCTGCAGTTGCTTGAAATGTAACTTTAAGTGGATTCCCATCAAGGTCCTTTTCACCACGTAAATCTTCTGTTGGTTCCATCCCTGCACATGCTATTGTAACTCCTGTTGTACCAATTCTTGTTGGCATTAATCTACTGTCTACAATAATTATTCCCACGTGTAAATTAAATTCAAGAAAAATTTTTCGCTTTAATTCTTCAGCAAATTTGTATGGTTCATTAGGATAAAGAATAATTTTTGTTCCCTTAGAATTTGATTTATCAATTCCTGCATTAGGTGCTAATATGCCATCAACAGATGACATAACAAATCCTGCAACGCCACCTAAAATTTTGTCTGATTCTCTAAATACAATCTCCATGAATTTTTCATTAGAATTGAATTTTTTAGATATGTCTCTTGCTTTTTCACACACTTTCGAATTTTCAATTTTTAAAATCCTTCCCTGAGAATTTGAAACAAATTTACTAGAAATTACTATTACATCCTCGTTTTTTAGAGAAAATTTGTTCTTTTGAAAATTTTTTTTTAATTCGTCGAAAAAGCTAAATTTGCCATCCTTTTTGTCTGAAGTAAGTGGAATTACTGTCAAATTCATACCTATTTTTCATACTTTTCTTTAATTATTGTTCTGAAAAGCTTTTAATCTCGATCGATGGCATTTTCGTTCATGAACATAACTGAAAAAATACTTGCCCGTGCATCCGAAAAAGCATCTGTTTCACCTGATGACGTCATATTTGCAAAAGTGGATAAAGTAATGATTCATGATGTTTCAGGACCCGGTGTTTTGAAAGTATTTGATAAGTTACAAAAACAAGGAATTGATACATCAAAATTATATGATTCATCAAAAGTATGGATTGCAGAAGATCATTTTGTTCCTACTGCTGAGAAAATCTCTGCTGAAAATATTATAAAACTATCGAATTTTTCAAAAAAATATGATATCAAAAAACATTTCAAATATGGAATGGGTCAATATGGAATTTGCCATACTCTCTCACACGAAGAAGCGTTGGTAAATCCTGGAGAAGTTTATGTTGGTGGTGATTCTCATACAAATACTACTGGTGCATTAGGATCCTTTGCATGTGGATTAGGTCACACTGATGTTGCATATGTTTTATTGAATGGTGAGATATGGTTCAAGGTACCTGAAACATATTATTTCAAACTAAACGGAAAATTACCTCCGCATGTTATGGCTAAAGATTACATATTGAAAATCATTGGTGACATTGGTACTGATGGTGGAGCATACAACACAATGCAATTTGGTGGGTCTGGAATTGATGAAATGTCTGTTGAAAGTAGATTAACATTGACTAATATGACCACCGAAGCTGGTGCTAAAAATGGAATTATCGAATCTGATGAAAAAACTGTTCAATATCTTACTGAAAGAGGTGCAACTGGCGCATCTGTTTTTCACGGAGATGAAAATGCAGAATATTCAAAAATTTTTGAATATGAAGCATCTGAATTAGAACCTACTGTTGCAAAACCTTTCTCACCTGAAAATATTGCAGTTGCAAGAGAATTATCATCTACGGAACTTGATAAATCATATATTGGTTCTTGTACTGGTGCAAAATTTGAAGATCTTTTAGCAGCTGCAAAAATTATGAAAGGTAAAACAGTAAAAATACGAACTGAAGTATTGCCTGCTTCAATTTCGATATACAAAAAAGCTGTAAAGCAAGGTCTTGTTGAGATCTTTTTAGATGCTGGCGCAACTGTTGGTCCACCCACATGCGGTGCCTGCTGTGGTGCACATATGGGTGTTCTAGGAAAGGATGAAATCTGTGTTAGTACTACAAATAGAAATTTCCCAGGGAGAATGGGTCATATAGAATCGCAAACCTATCTTGCTTCACCACAAGTTGCTGCAGCTTCAGCCATAACTGGAAAACTAACTGACCCGAGGGATTTGAATTGATTGGTGATGTAATAAAATATGAACAGGATAATATTGACACTGACGTTATAATTCCTGGAACATATCTAAAAATTCATGATTATAATGAATTAGCAACACATGCAATGGAAGGATTGGATCCTGATTTTCCATCTAAAGTAAAGGATGGAGATTTTATTGTAGCCGGAAAAAATTTCGGTTGTGGTTCATCAAGAGAACATGCTCCAATTGCATTATCAACCTGTGGAATAAAGGCAGTAATTGCTACATCTTTTGCAAGAATCTTTTACAGAAACTCTGTTGATGGGGCATTTTTGCTACCAATTGAAATAGATGAAGAAACATACAAAAAAATCTCAAACTCTGATAAATTAGAGATAAACATTGAAAATAATGAGATTAAGAATATTACAAAAAATGAAACGTACTCTATGAAGCCTTTCTCAGAAATAATTACAAAAATTATCTCTGCCGGAGGTCTTTTCAAATACAAAAAGTGAATATAATAAATGACAGAAACACTTTTTGAGAAAATTTGGAACTCTCATGTTGTAGTTGAAAGAGAAAATGAACCATCATTAATTTACATTGATCGTCATCTTATTCATGAGGTAACATCCCCACAGGCATTTGATGGATTAAGACAAAATCAGAGAAAAGTTAGGCGCCCTGATCTTACAATCGCTACAATTGATCATAATGTACCTACTACTGATAGAAGTTTGCCAATGATTGATGAAACTTCATCTACACAAATTAAGACACTAGAAAATAATTGTAAAGATTTTGGAATAAAATTATTTGGAATTAATCATCCTAATCAAGGAATTGTACATGTCATTGGGCCACAATTAGGAATTACATTACCTGGTAGTACTATTGTATGTGGTGATAGCCATACTTCTACTCAAGGCGCTTTTGGCGCATTTGCTTTTGGTATTGGAACTAGTGAGGTTGAACATACACTTGCAACTCAAACACTATGGCTTGAAAAACCCAAAACTTTTGAAATCTCAGCCACAGGTAAAAGAAAAAACTCTTTTGCAGTAACATCCAAGGACATAATCCTTAGTATTATTAAAAAAATTGGAACTGATGGTGGAACAGGTCATGTATTGGAATATCGCGGTAATGCAATTAGTGATTTATCAATGGAACAAAGAATGACTATATGTAATATGTCAATTGAGGCAGGTTCCAGAGCTGGTTTGATTGCCCCTGACAACAAAACATTTGATTACAT
>Ga0208764_10002654_pt1 | contig 11167 bp, 5 predicted proteins | sample ETNtaG_18_FD_185762 | JGI IMG/M metagenome (GOLD analysis project Ga0208764, IMG submission 185762) | Marine microbial and viral communities from oxygen minimum zone, Eastern Pacific Ocean - ETNP201302SV91 (SPAdes) (version 2) | ecosystem: Environmental > Aquatic > Marine > Oceanic ... | reverse complement strand
TTATGATACCGGTAAAAAAGGTAAATGGGCTACTAGTTTCTTAATGAGTCACTGGCAAGGTGATGGTTACAATGAAGGAACAATGGGTCAAGGACAAACGTATTTTCTATCTGTTGGATATGACGTTAATGACAAACACAGTTTAAATTTTCTAATGACTGGTGCTCCACAATGGCATGATCAAAACTTTGGAAAAAGTATTGACAGCTATTTAGAGTATGGTAGAAAATATAACAATAACTGGGGTATGTATGGAGACACATATATGACTGAAAGAAGAAACTTTTATCACAAACCAGTATTTAACTTAAACTGGGATTGGGATATTGATGATTCTTCAAGTTTATCTACTGTATTATATGCTTCTACTGGTAATGGTGGAGGTACTGGAGGTAGAGGTCAAAGAATTAGAAATGATCGTGGTAATATAGATTATGATGCAATTTATGGTTATAATTTATCTACATCTGGTGCTGGAGGAAATTATGCTGCAGAAGGTGGATATGTTACAAGAGCATCAATGAATATGCACAACTGGGTTGGAATGGTAATGAAGTATGAAAAGACATTAAATGATAATCTTACATTAAATGTTGGAGCTGATTTGAGAACATACTATGGAGAACACTTTAGAATTGTAGAGAATTTCCATGGGTTACAAACTTGGCAGGAGAATATTAGATTAAGAGATCAAAATAATAATCATCAAACTTATGGTTCTTACGGAACATATAAGAATGTTATTACAGCAAGAGATATGGCTGCTAATCCTTGGTATGCTACTTTTGCTAAATTTGATCAAGATGAAAAAATTGCTTATAGTAATGATGAAAGAATTTCATATGCTGGAATTTTTACTCAGTTAGAATATACTTCTGATAATTTTTCAACATTCTTTCAAGGAGCAGTTTCTAGTCAATCACATCAGAGATTTGATCATTATCAATATGCTGATCAAACATTAATTGACGGAACTTCATCTCAATCTACTGGAACAGCTCTTCCAGGCGGAATTACTGATGGTGTTGATTCAGAAAAAGTAGACAACATTGGGTACAATGCGAAAGCAGGTGCTGGATGGGATCTTGGCGCTGATGGAAAAGTGTTTGTAAACGCTGGGTATTATTCTCGTCAGCCATATCATGATAACATTTACTTGAATTATACCAATCAAGTTAACCCATTAACTTCTAATGAGACAGTAATTGGTCTTGAGGCGGGTTATAGTTATTCAAGTCCAAATTTCTCTACTAATGTTAATTTGTACAGAACATCATGGGCAGACAGAGTAGTTACTTCATTTAATGTTCAAAACGATGTTGTTACATTTACAACAAATGAAGGAGTAGAGCAATTGCATCAAGGTGTTGAATGGGATTTTACATGGAAGCCTCAAGCTGATATGCCATATGATCTTAAAGGATTTGTTTCTGTAGGTGATTGGGTGTATCAAGGAAATGTAGTTAATAGGGTAGTAGATGAAGATCAAAATGTTATTGATACATTTGAATCAGATGTAGATGGAGGAAAAGTAGGTGATGCTGCTCAGTTTACAGCTGGTTTAGGTATTGATGTTAAGTTAGCTGAAAGATTCTCTTGGGATTCAGATGTAAGATTTTATGACAATCTTTATGCTGATGTAGGAGCTGTAAAGGAAAATCTAAAGGTCCCTAGCTATCATGTAGTTGATATGGGATTATCATATAAGATGTATGTAGGTGAAGATGGTCATTCATTAAATGTTAGACTAAACGTTAATAATGTTATGGATAATGTTTATATAAATGAATTAAGAACTAACATCGCTGCTGGTGATGGAAATGGAGTTTTATATGATGGAATTGATACGGCAAACCAAGGATACTTTGGAATGGGTAGAACATGGAATGTTGGTTTAAGATACAGGTTCTAATATCTTAATCATATATATAAAAAAAAGCCTACTTATTAAAGTGGGCTTTTTTTATTGGTATTAATGAATTTCTTTTATTAAATAAATATATGACGGCAAATGATCACTATATCCACCAGTAAAACTTCCCCATGAAAAACTTCTAAAAGGATAGCCCTTATATCTTCCGGATTTATTAATTAGGTATGACTTATTAAATACTCCAGCTTTATAAAATTGATAACTGTCATATTTTTTATTTAATAGTGGTTCAGTTACTAATATTTGATCAAACAATTGCCATACATCTCTATAAGCATTTGATCCAATCCCTTGATCAGAAAGTATTGATTCCATTGGATTGTATATTCCGTTTGCTTTTACATCTTTAATATCTTTTTTAGCATTTAAAACCTTTTTCATACTGTCATCATGTGGATCATCATTAAAATCTCCCATAGTAATTATCTTTGCATTTTCATATTCATTTTGCAAGGAATCAATAATCATTTTGTTTAGTTCTGCTGCTGCAATTCTTCCAGCTCTACTTCTTTCCTCACCTCCAGATCTGGAAGGCCAATGATTGACAATAAGATGGATGAGTTCATTATCAAGTAATCCACTTACTACTAGCTGATCTCTTGTATAATTTCTTTTTGATGTTTTGTTGTCATATATTATTAACTCATGTGATTTTGTAGACTTTAATTTAAATACTTTTTTATTATAAATAAGACCTACATCAATTCCTCTTTCATCAGGTGAGTCATAATGTACTATTTCATAATCTTTATTTAGTAAATGCTTGTTTTTTAATAGGTCCTCAATTACATTTTTATTTTCTACCTCACACAGACCAACTATTGATGGCAATTTACCTGTTAAATCAGACCCAATATCAGCAATAACACTAGCCATATTATCTACCTTCTTTTTATATATTTCAGATCTATTAAATTTTATCTCCATCATTGGGCTTGCTTCGTCATTTTTATTTACATCATTTATAGTATCAAAAAGATTTTCAACATTATAAAATGCAATAGTGTGTATTTTAAAATTTCTTTTTTCTTGAGCATTTATATTCAATGATATAATTACTAATAGAATGGTTAATATGTGATTTTTCATTTTATGTTTAAAAAAATTATAATTTGAATTAATTAGTATTAAATAAAGCATTAAATTTAGGCATAAAATTAATAGCTGATAAATAAAAATTTATATAATGAATAAATACTTGATTATTTGCCTTTCTTTTTTTCTTTATTCAATTAATTCGTATGCTCAATCAGATCTTGTTATTGAAATAGCTGTTGATTCCACAGCCACGGATAATTCAGATAACTTTATTGAGGATTTATTTAGTATTTCTTTAAGTGATGATGAATTAAATGATGATACTTCAGCCTCAGATAATATTTCAGGATTATTAAACTCTTCAATGGATGTTTTTTATAGAACAGCAGCTTATGAGTTTAGCTCTTCATTTTTTAAGGTAAGAGGATTAGATTCAGAAAATGCAAATGTTTTAATTAATGGAATTAATATGAACAAGATGTATAACGGGAGGCCACAGTGGAGTAATTGGGGAGGATTAAATGATGTTTTAAGAAATCAAGAATTATCTAACGGCATAACTCCTTCTGTATATAATTTTGGAGGAATTTTGGGTTCTAGCAATATAAATATAAGAGCATCAGAATATTCTCAAGGAGGAAGAGTTACATACTCATCCTCTAATAGAAGCTATACAAATAGATTGATGGCAACCTATTCATCTGGATTAGATGATAAGGGCTGGGCTTATTCTATTTCAATGGGTAGAAGATGGGGAAATGAAGGATATCAAGATGCATCATTTTATGATTCAAATTCATTATTTGTTTCTGTTGAAAAAATATTAAATGATAAACATAGTTTTAATCTAGCAGCGATTTATGCGCCTAATAGAAGGGGTAAATCATCTCCAAATACTCAAGAAGTATATGATTTACAGGATACAAGATATAATGAATATTGGGGATGGCATGATGGGGAAAAAAGAAATTCACGTGTAAAACGAGTTGTAGAGCCTGTTGTTATTTTAAATCATTATTGGACAATTGATAGCAAATCGTCATTGCAAACCAATCTTGGATTTCAATTTGGAGAATTAGGAAATAGTCGTTTAGACTATGGCGGAGGAGCTAATCCATCTCCGGCATATTATCAAGGATTACCAAGTTATTTTTTAGCTGATAATGACGGACCTGATTATGCAGGAGCATATTTAGCTCAAGAAAATTTTGTTAATAATGGTCAAATAAATTGGAATAGAATATATGATGCTAATATTACAAATAATATTGCTAATGTAAATGCTGCTTATGTGCTTTATGAGGACAGAAGTGATGATACACAGCTAACAATTAATTCTATATACAAAAATGATTTTAATGATAATATCTCCTTTAGTTCATCGCTAAATTATAGGAATTTAGTTTCAGACAATTTTGCAGAGGTTATAGATATGCTTGGCAGTCATACAGGATATTTAAATGTAGATTCATTTGATAATCTTCAATATGACTTGCAAAATCCAAACCTAGTCGTTTCAAATGGAGATACATTTAAGTACAATTATACTATTCATGCTAATGAATTAACAGCTTATAGCAAGTTGTTATTTAAATATGATAAATTAGATTTTTTTGTAGCAGGAAGTTATACTAACACGGAATATCAAAGAGAAGGATTATATGATAATGAAGCAAATACAGGGAATTCACTTGGAATGGGTGATAAAATAAGCTTTACAGGATATGGATTAAAAGCAGGTATAACATATAAATTGTCAGGAAAACACATTTTTGATTTTAACTCAGCTTATCTTCAAAAAGCACCATCTATTAGAAATACTTTTACTAATTCTAGAGCCAATCATAATGTAGTTGGAAGCGATGCTAATGGGTTAATAAATAATAATCCAATAAGTGAAGAAAAGATAATGGCATTTGATGCAAATTATATTTTTAGATCTTCAGTAATTAATGGTAGATTGACAGGGTTTTATACAACCATAAAAGATGCAAATGAAATATCATTTTATTATGCTGATGGAGTAATTGGATTTCAAGACACAAGAGAATTTATACAAGAAATACTTCAAGGAATAGATAAAAAATATTTTGGACTTGAATTAGGAATTGAAGCTCAAATCATCTCTAGCGTTAAGTTGAAAGGAGCTGCTTCAATAGGTCAGTATACATATGACAATAATCCATATCTATATTTAGGAGCTGATAATTATACTGTTCCTATTGGTAATTCAAATTTGGAGAATTATAAATTAGCTGGAGGACCTCAAAGAGCATATTCAGTTGGATTTGAATATAGAGATCCTAACTATTGGTGGATGGGATTAACAACAAACTTCTTCACAAACACCTATGTAGATATAAGTCCACTTACAAGGAGTCAAAATTTTTATTTAGCTCAAGACGGACTTCCTTTTACAGACTATAATACAAATATTGCCAGAGATTTACTAAGGCAAGAAAAATTTGATGACTACATGGTTGTTAATCTTATTGGTGGTAAATCATGGAAAATTGAAGATTACTATATTGGATTTTTTGCAAGCATTAATAATATTTTAAACCAGGAATATAAAACTGGTGGATTTGAACAAGGTAGAAATGCAAACTACCATGAACTATTAGACGATGTTAATAATCCTAAACGTGTTTTTGGTCCTAAATACTGGTATGGTAGAGGGACCAACTATTTTTTAAACTTATATTTTAGATTTTAAACTATACATTATGAAACTTTTTAAATTAATTACTTTAATTATCTTTTTATCAATACCTAACTTTTCCTGTGTTCAGGATGATGATTATTCAATACCTGAAAGTGTTGGATTAGAAGAAAACCAGGATCTAACACAATTATTAGATCAAATTAATAATGGTGAGGTTGACTTAATGACTATTTCACAAGTAAAATCCCTTTATAATCCTTCAACCAGTACTACGCAATTTGAATCAAATATTGCTGTTAAAGGCTATGTAGTATCATCTGATATGACTGGTAATTTTTATAAGGAATTTTATATGCAAGATAGTCCTGATAGCCCAACAGCTGGTATTAAGGTAACAATAAATCAAGTAGATTCATATAATCAATATAATATAGGCAGAGAGGTTTATATTAAGCTTCAAAATCTATATATAGGACCTACACATGGTGATAGTGTTTTAACTATTGGAGGAAGTCTTAATGGGAATGAGATTGAAGAACTTAATGAAAATTTTGCTTCTGAAGTTATTTTAAGGTCTTCAAATACTTTTGAGATTATACCTCTTAGTTTAACTTTACCGGAGATTGATGCCTCTCATATAGGTCAATTTATTAGTATAGAATCTGTACAATTTCCAAATAATCTTTCAGGTTTGACATATGTAGATCCATATGAAGATTATGATACTCAAAGAGCTTTAGAAACTTGTGTAGGAACATTTAACCCTTATGCTCCTAAGCTTGAGACTAGCGCATATGCTAACTTTGATCAGAATCTATTACCAACTGATGGAAGTGGTACTTTGTCTGGAGTATTGAGTAAAGATTATTTTGGTGATGACCTAGTTATTATGTTAAATTCAAAAGATGATGTAGTTTTTGATTCTCCAAGATGTGACCCTCCTGTCATTGATTGCGGGCTTGCCAGTGCCGAAGGATCTAATATTTTATTTCAAGATGATTTTGAAGCACAAGATCCTTATACTTCAGTTTCGGGGAACGGATGGACTAACTATATTGAATCGGGCACTGAAACATTTGAAGCTTATTCTGGTAGTGGATCGAATCCTTCTTTAGGAGTTTCCGTTAGAATCGGCTCCTATCAATCAGGAGATGCTAGTTCTGTTGCTTGGTTAATTACTCCTGCAATTGATTTAACAGCAAACCCTAATGCGACCTTAACATTCCAAACATCCAATAGCTACTCCGATGGCAGTACATTAGAGTTACAATTTTCTAAAAACTGGGATGGTACTACTGAAGGTATTTCAAGTGCAGAATGGGGTGTTGTTCCTGCTGCATACATCACCGCTGATTCTGATTTTTATGGCGACTGGTTTGATTCAGGAATTGTAGACCTCTCTTGCGCAGAAGGAACAGTGAATTTTGCATTTAAATATGTTGGAGGTGGCGACTCTGATATTGATGGGAGTTACGAAATTGACAATATTAGAATTGCTAACTAATAACAAAATTTTATTAGCTAAAAAAAGCCTCCATATAGTGGAGGCTTTTTTAATTATAATTTATCTTGATACTATTATAAATTCTGATCTTCTGTTTTGAGCATGCTCTTCTTTTGAACATCCTTGGCTACAATCAACTCTAGGCTCTTCTTCACCTTTCCCAACTCCAGTTATTCTGTCTTCACTTATTCCTTTAGAAATAACATATTGTGCAGTAGATTTTGCTCTTCTATCAGAAAGCCCTTTATTATATGAAGCTGGGCCGCGAGAATCAGTGTGAGATTCTGCTCTAATAATCATTTCTGGATATTTCTCCATTATAGCAACAAGTTTATCTAATTCAAATGCTGCTTTATTTGTAATATTAGATTTGTCAAAATCAAAATATATTGGATTTAGATTTATTTTTTCCTCTACTATTATTTCTTCAATAGGATCTAAATACACATCCAATACTGGTGGAGGAATATCAGTAAAAGTAAGATCAAGCATTTTACTTTCATACCCTGTTTTACTTACCGTTAATTGAATTTTATCTTCACATTCAATCATAAATTCAGCTAATCCTTTTTCAGAGGTCATTTTGGTATTATCAACTATGCCTGTATTATCTGAAATAGATGTAGTAGCAAATGAAATAGGCTCTTTTGTTTTAGAATCCAGAATATTTGTAGTCAGTAAAATATCACATAGCGGTAATAATTTTTTTACAGCATAAACATCATCACTTCCTTTTCCTCCAGATCTATTAGATGAAACAAATCCATCTTCACAGTTTTCAGCAAGAATAAATGCAAAATCATCTGCATTACTATTTACTGGAATTCCAACATTTCTTGGAGCTGTCCATTTCCCGTCAACTGGTTTGGTATAAAAAACATCCATACCACCTAAGCCTAAATGTGCATCAGATGAAAAATATAGTATGTTATCACAGCAAACATGTGGGAACATTTCTTGACCTTCAGTATTTATTTTTTGCCCCAGGTTTTTAACATTACTTATATTTCCAATACTATCAATTTCACCTTTATATATATCAAAATTACCATACCCTCCAGGCATATCAGATGAAAAATAGATGATTTCCCCATCACAACTAAGAGATGGATTTTTGATTGAATAATTTGGGCTATTAATTTCTAAACGGGTAGCATTACTCCACTCATGCGAAAACTTACATTTCCCATTATCTTTCCATGTAATATGTTTTTTAATACATCGAGTAGCTTTATAAAGATGAATAACTCCCATCTGATTATAGTTTAGAGAATCTTTATAATATGATTTATCAAATAGACTTTCACGAGTAAAGTACATTGTTTCCCCATCAGGACTAAATGCAACCATCCCCTCATGATATTTTGTATTTATAACATCTTCTAATATTTGCTCATTCAAATATGACCCTTGATCAACATCAAATTTATAGATATCTAAAAAAGGTTCATTATTCCATCCATATTTTCTCCCCTTATCATTTCTTGCAGATGTTATGTATATGTTATCTTCAAAAAGGACACCTCCAAAATCAGAGTATTCACTATTAATATCTAAATTTTGAACATTAAACCTTTTGCCTTTGTTAATTATTTTGGTTAGATAATTTGGGTCTTTTTTGAATGCAGTTGACCTATTGTCATATGGCCTCATGTCTGCAAATTTATTCATCCAAACATTTGATTCTTTATACTTCCCATTTGCTTTTAACATTTGTGCATATTTATAAATCACTTCTGCATCTGATGATGAGTCAACAATTTTACTATACCATTTTTCAGCTTCAATAGTATTAAATATATTATAATAGGATTCTGCCAATTGACTAATTACATAATAATCCTCTGAATCTTTATTCGCTATTTTTAAATATTCATCAGCTGCTTTTACAAATTCTAGTCTATCAAATAACTTGTCAGCTTTTTTAGTTAAATTATTTTGACCAATTATTGGAGAAAAACTGATTAATGTAATAATTAAAAGTGTAAGTATTTTTTTCATGTTATTATATTATATAATTAGAAATATCTTGGTGATCTTGACACCTTAGTTCTAAAGTTTATATCAAAGTTTATAAAAATTTCATGTGATGCTTTTGTTAAAAAACTAAGTTCTGACTGGATACTGTCATAAGCATACCCTATTCTAATTGAACGAGAAACTAGAAAATTAATCATTGCTGTTACTGAATCGTCTGTTCTATATCCCACCCCAAATTCTACAAAATCATACATAAATAAATTTGCATTTAAATCAATACTTGCAGGGCTGTCAAAAGCATATTTCATAAATACGTGCGGTTTAAGTTTAAAGTCTTCATTGATATCAAAAACATAACCAGCAGCAGCAAAGAGATGCTGAGTTTCTGAACCTATATTAAAATCATTGCTATCCAAGTGTACTGATTCTAATATATTAGGAACAGAGACTGAAACATAATATTTATTAGGTTTATAAAAGTACACACCAGCTCCAAAATTAGCAGTGTTGTCATTTATATCATTAGCAAAAAATGGATCGTTTGGATCAATCAGATCAAGACCAATTAACCCTATATCATGAAAAGTTGTTCCAGCTTTAATTCCAAAAGCAAGTCTATTATCATTTGCTAAGTTTAGCGTATAGGAAAAATCAACATATAAATTTGTTTCACTAACTGGTCCAATTTTATCTGAAATAGCTGAGAATCCAAGTCCAACATTTCTTCCTGCAGGAAAATGTATGTTCATGGTTCCTGTCTTTGGAGCTCCTTCTAAACCTTCCCATTGATCTCTATAAAGAACCCCAATACTTGTTAAATCACTTGAACCAGCATATGCAGGATTAATAACATTCATATTATACATATACTGAGTATACTGAGGGTCTTGTTGAGCATTAATTGATAATGCAAAAAAGAAAAGTAACAGAATTATAATATTTTTTTTCATTTTTTTTACTTCTTGACTTGTTAATAATTTAAATATATCCAACTTGTTATTGGCTCTTTATCTGAGTTAAAATATATAATATAAAAATACGTTCCAACTGGCAATTCCTCGTTGTCTTGATCTCTACCACACCATTGATCTATGTATTCGTTTAACTCATATACTTTTGTTCCATATCTGTTAAACACTTCTATTTTATCAATATCTTCTCTATCTTCAAGATGATCAAGAATTAAGCAATCATTATACCCATCTCCATTTGGTGATAGTCCCTGAGGAAGATCAATACAATAGCTATTCTCATAGAAACCTACTTGAATAGTAGTTTGACCCCAACAATAAGTTGTGTCATCAAATACTGTTACAATGAATTCGCCAGATTCTTCTGCAATTTCATCTAAATTATATGTATTATCAGACCCCCATTGTAAATCTACACCATCCAATGACCATATATATGTTAATGAATTCATCTGAGCACTATTAGCTACATCTACTTCAAGAATATAAGATTCATTTGCACATTTTAATATATTATCTTCAACTGCAGAAATATCTGGAGTAGGAAAGAATTCAACTAAAATTTCATCTGAGTATGCACAATCTGTATTATCAATTGTTATAGTTGCGCTATAAAAAGCTGTTTCACTTACAGTTAAGTTAATTCCGTTTTCTCCTTCAATTAAATTCCCATCCATGTACCATGCAATGGTAGAATTATTAGGCAATCCTCCTGCATTCAAAGTCATTTCTTGTCCTTGACATAATGCGTTTCCTGAAGAAAGTAAAACATCTTCTCCAAGGTCTAAGCTTCCAATATCAAAACTTCCAGCATCAATAAATACTGCTGAATCGTATAATGTGTCACCATCATCTGCTACAATTAATTTTATATGATATAATTCATTTGGTATAACATCAGCTTCAGCAGTCATAGGAATAGTATGTCCAATAAAATTTGTAGGGCTTGTTAGAGGCGCTAATCCTCCAGGGCCATAATAATTTCCAAAGAACTCTTCATTTACTGATGGACAACCAGCATTCCATTCATCATCTCTGACAGATAGAACAGAAATAGCATCAGTAGTGCCTGGGAC
>Ga0208764_10002653_pt1 | contig 11169 bp, 10 predicted proteins | sample ETNtaG_18_FD_185762 | JGI IMG/M metagenome (GOLD analysis project Ga0208764, IMG submission 185762) | Marine microbial and viral communities from oxygen minimum zone, Eastern Pacific Ocean - ETNP201302SV91 (SPAdes) (version 2) | ecosystem: Environmental > Aquatic > Marine > Oceanic ... | reverse complement strand
ATATGTCAAGTGAAGGAAAATACGTAATACACGCAACAATTAGAGTCGATGGGACCGTAGCACGCAAAGACGTCGTCGGAGCCATATTCGGCCAGACCGAAGGACTCCTGGGAGAGGGTCTCCAACTTAGGAAGCTCCAAAGAACAGGAAGAATTGGCCACGTGGATGTCAGTTTGAACAACCACAAGGGCCGTGTACAGGGAACTATCGAAGTCTCTTCTTCAATAGACCAAGTCAGCACTGCCGTAATCGGAGCGGCTCTTGAGACGATAGACAGAATCGGCCCGTGCAAAGCAGTGATCAAGGTCAAGGAGATCGAGAATATCAGATCCGCCAAGAGGGATCACGTCATCGACAGGGCCAAGCAGCTTCTGCTGGGGATAGTAAACTCCGCCTCTGGCGAGTCGAAGAATATCCTCGACGAAGTTAGAGCCGTACTAACATTGGATACTGAAGTCGACTTCAAGGAGATGACCGCAGGACCAAACGTGAAAAACTCGGATGCAATAATCATCGTCGAGGGTAGGAACGACGTCCGGAACCTATTGAAGTTCGGGATAAACAATGCAATTGCCACAATGGGATCTGGCATCAAGCCAGAATTAGCAGAACTCGCTGCCAAGAAGAAGACTGTTACCGCATTCCTAGATGGCGACCGTGGAGGCAAACTCCTCCTGATGGAAATCAGCGGAAAGCTGGGCAAGACCCTAACGCATGTCGCCTTCGCTCCCCAGAGCAGGGAAGTCGAGCACCTCGAGGGCAAAGTGGTGACGAAGTGCCTCGGACAGAAGGAGACTGCTTCGAAGGCGGTCGCCCGAATACAAACTGAGATTCAGAAGGACGACGACAAAGCAGTCGGAAAGGGAAAACCATCATTGGAAGCTCCTGACGAGATTAAGGGCTGGGCACCAATGATGGACGGTCTTAAGGCCAGACACGCGGTAATCGTTCTTGCGGATGGTACAGGTTCAGAACCAGTAGGAGCAAGCGCTCTGGAAGCAGCCCTAGGAGATTCCGAAGGCGCACAAGGATTGGTCTACTCGGGCAAGGTCACCGACAGGATTCACGAACTCGCCTCTGGCGCAGGAATCAATGTCGTTGTCGGCAAGGCTGTGGGATCCCAATCCCTGAAGCTCGGAGTACAAGCATACTCGGTAAAGGACCTAGAGTGAGTTTCAGAGAACCGTTTCTGGCAGGGTAAACCTCTGCCAATAATGGCCCTCTGAATGGTATGCATAGCAGAAGCCATCAAAAGTCTCTCATGCCCGCTGGGACCGATGCAACAGACCACCATGGCGATACTTACTCTCTATGGTGCTCTATCCATCACCCTACTGGCCCTATGGATTAGACACAAGTCGGTATTGAGGCAGAGGAAGAGACTGGCCCTGAAACTGGGCTCAATGAAGGGCAACCTGACCGAGACTTCCGAGAGGCTGGACCTACTCTCCAGAGGGGTTGACACCATCCTGTCCGATGCCCCCGAGGTTCACGACCTGCTGGGCGTGCACAAGTCTCTGGAGGCAGCCGAGTCTCTCCTGTTCAACCAAGGAATCCCAGTCAGCAACAGCGAGTCTTGTGCAATTGCCAGCCATGCCGTCAAAGCGCTCTTGAGCCATTACCCGGAAGACGGCCCCGAGGACGAGCGCAGTATCGTCCAAGGACTGAAGCCGCTCTCCAAGAGACTCGCCGCCATTCTAACCGAAGCAGAGATGAAAGCCGAAGACGTCGAACTTTCAGCAGCCGAGCACCGAAGGGCCGGCGAGCTTTTCCACTCTGTGGAAAGATTCGATTGGGCAGCAGATTGCTTTCAGAGGGCAAACGACCTGGACCCAGAAGACGAGTTAGCCCTTAGGTCGCTCTCCGAGATCCAGAGGGGGAATGGCGACCTAGATTCCCTAGACAGAACACTCGAGAGGCTGCTAGCAATTGTTCCGGACGACATCGAGGTTCTCAACGAGCAGTTGATTCTTCTCGATAGCTCGGACGATGGGAGGTTCACCAGAAACAGAAAGAGGCTTGAGGCTTTAGGGGCCGTAACAACACCCTCGGAGGAGGGGGAACTATCTCTGATTGCTCAGAGAGCCCGAGACTCAGACATTGGTGGGGAGAACCCATCGAGCACCGCCTCGGGGTTAATCGAGAAGGCGGCCAAGCAACTCCTACTGGGGGAATTCAGAGCAGCACTTGAATCGGTGGAGGCCGCCATAGAGAGAGACCAGGGCTTCGGACAGGCATGGTCATTGAAGGCACGCCTCGTGGCTGCAGACAGAGGGAAGACCAAGGACGCCCTGAAGTGCATTAGGAGAGCAAATGCACTCGGCGAGTACACAGTGATTCTTGAATCAGAGATTCTTGACAACGATGGCAGGTCCGATGCTGCGATAGAGGTCCTCCAGGAGCACCTATCTAGAACTCCAGGAGACGCAGAGGCAAGGGGTAAGCTTAGCCAACTCTGGTTAGCCAGTGGCTCCGCCGAGTCCGCGCGACAGACATTAGACGATGCTCCCGAGGAATCTTGGAGTTCAGCCACCCTGCATGTGATGAAGGGCAGGCTGAGCCTCGTGGAATCGGACGAACACCGAGATGAAACAGGGAAAACCGACCCAATCCCCGTCATAGATGCTCTCGTCTCGTTCGACAGGGCTGTTGAGATAGACAGGGAAGCGGGTCTTGCTTGGCTTGGGAGGGCTAGGGCTCTGAGGTACCAGAAGGCATTCGATGAGGCGGAAGTAGCCCTAGTGCGAGCACGACGGCTAATTCCAGACCACCCATCGATCTCCCTCGAGGAAGCACAGCTGTTTCTTGAAATGGGGGATCTGGAACAGGCTAATGCACTCACTCTAGAAGCCACCACAATTCTGAAGGACAATGCAACCGTACCGTTCATCCGGGGCATCATAGCTGCGAGACACGGGCGTCTTGAGGAGGCCACGAAGCTCTTCTCCCAAAGTCTCCAGATTGATCCAAAACACACTAGAGCCAGACTCAACAGGGCATCGGCAGCCCTGCTCCGTGATGATCTGGCCATGGCCCTAGATGACGCCAACCGATTGGTTGAGGATCGACCCAATCACGAACTAGCCCGATTGAGGAGATCTGAGATTCTCATGAATCAGGGGGACTGGCCTAAAGCCGAGTCCGAGCTACGGGAGCTTCTAACACTGAACAGCAACCACTCGATGGGACTCGTCCATCTTGGGACCTGCATGATTGCTATGGAGAAGTCAGAACAGGCAGAAAAGCCACTAAACAAAGCGATTGAGACGAACCCCAGCCTATCCGAGGCATGGTACCAAAGAGGACTTCTGTATCTGGACTTCGGGAGGTCTGAGGAGGCGATGTCAGACTTCGAAGGGGCGGTAAGAGCCGACCCCCAGCATCTTGATGCTAGACTTAGAATAGCCGCCATCCTCCACGAAGAAAAAGACATCGAGAGGGCATCCGGTGCATGGAGGCAGGTACTCGACGTCGATCCTCAGAACAGGCTCGCCAGGCGTAGATTGGAGGAATGCAGAGCGCAGATCAACTCTCGGAGAGAAGCACTCCTTCCAAAGGATTGAACAACACCCACTCTGACGACCCGATATGGACTCTCAGCAGATGGTAGAACCAGGCTCAAAGGCACCCGAATTCCAACTCCCGAATGCGAACGGAAAATCTGGAGGAGACACTCTCTCACTAGAGGAAGTTATGGGCGAGAATGGCGCCGTGGTATTCTTCACATGCAATCATTGCCCGTACGTAGTTGGCTCGGAGCCCAGGATCGAGAATGCTGCGGAAGTAGCTAGAAAGAACGGTATAGGTTTCGCAGGAATAAACTCCAACGACCCCGTGAATTACGAATCAGATTCATGGGACAACATGGTCAAGAGGGCTAACAAGGGAATGACTTACCCTTACCTGCACGACTCCTCCCAGGAAGTGGCTCTGGCTTACGGAGCCGAGAGAACACCCGAGTTCTACCTCCTGAACCCGGATTCGGTCGTAGTCTACAGGGGCCGACTGGACGACTCTCCTAGGGACCCTTCCCATGCCACGACATCCGAACTTGAGGATTCGATCGAGGAGCTCGCTAGGGGTGTTAAGATCTCCGTCGCAAGGACCGAGAGCATAGGCTGCTCAGTGAAGTGGAAGGAATAGGTGCTAGTTTGGCGATGGGCCTCCCTGCAATGGCATTCTACACTGTGATGCGACTCGCCCCCCCTAGGATACGGATGCGGATGTGGAGAGCCCTCTACCAGAGGATGGCACGTTCACAGACGGACCCTAGCTTCAGATTCATGAATTACGGTTTCACAGATGAATCCGACCTCAATATCTCAGAGGGAGACGAGCCAGACAGGCTCTTCATCCAACTATACAACATGAACATCAGGGATGTGGAAATGGACGGCAAAGAGGTCCTCGAGATTGGATCCGGAAGGGGGGGCGGCGCGAGCTGGATTGCAAGGACGTACACCCCAAAGTCTCTGTTGGCAGTGGACTACTCAGCAGAGGCCGTGTTACTCGCCCAGGAATGGTTTGCAAACCAGGAGAACCTGGAATTTATGGAGGGAAATGCGCAGGATCTCCCTCTGCCCGACGAGTCATTCGACATCGCATACAACGTAGAGTCATCCCACTGCTACTCGAACATTCCTGAATTCCTGAGTGAGGTCTTCAGAGTCCTGAGGCCGGGAGGCAAGTTCTGCTGGACAGATATGCGCGACTCTAGGACAATGGAGAAGATGCACGACCAGTTCCTGACGACCGGGTTCAGCGTCGAGTCCCGGTCTGACGTGACGAAAAACGTGGTCGATGCACTGGACCTAATTGACGAGGGTAGGAGGGAGATGATACGGCATAGCTCCCCAGCCTCTCTGAGGAAGAGCTTCGAGACCTTCGGTGGGGTTCCAGGAACCCCTGTCTATGAGGCTTTGCAATCCGGTAAGATTCAGTATTTCAGATACCTTCTTTCCAAACCAAGTAGCTGATTGAAGGGGAGCTAGTACTGCTCTAGGACGAGCTCTGTTTGAGTTGAGCTGATGTCCCCAGGGGCCGCCAGCCACATTCTGTCAAGCATGTCCCTGAGAGCTACCGTATCATCAACGTGAACCACGGCAACCAAGTCCGCGTCCCCGCTAATCTCGTACACGCACTCGACCCCTGACCAACCGGAGAACTCCCCGGCAAGTGAACCGATCTCGGTTCCCGGACCCACCTTTAGTCGAATTAGGGCAGTCAGCCCGATACCCGATTCCCGAACCGTATACCCCCGGATCACGCCCTCGTCCTCGAGTCGCTTGATACGAGTCCTCACCGTCCTCTCGGTGACACCTACACCCTTGGCGATCTCTACGTAGGGGGCTCTTGCGGACTCTCTCAGGAATGAGAGGATGGCCCTATCAAGGGAATCTACATTACTCATCGAATCCTCCGAAAAACGTACAACTTATGGATATTTCTTGATGTTTTGTCATTATTTCAGCCATGAAACTTGCTATTTTTCGACTATCATGCACTCATATACTCTTGGTTGCGTTCAAATGGGATGGCTTCACTGCACTACCATGAGTCAGGAGGAGGCTATCTCCCAACTCAGGATTCAGGAGTACTTGGACGACGTCTCCGGACTCGACATACCCCCCTCTCATTCCCAGTGGTACAACATTGATGTCGCGTCATTGTTGAATGGCACTAGGATAGAGGGGCACGAACTTGACCCATCCACGGGGTCTTCGCTGATATTCCTCTCAAGGAGTGTGATGCTCTGCTGCCCAGAATCCGGACGCATTCACCACTACCCGAAGAACCTGCTCCATTGCTTCGTCGATGACAATCGCTCCAAGTCTAACGAGGCAGACGGGGTGCTGATGAGAGCAGAGCTATTCTCCATCTCCCCCAACGAGGAGCAACTCTGCTGGGAATGCTGCTGCAGATCGGAACTGGAAGTACCCGAGATACAGAGCAAGGTTTCCCGGTGGCTGAGCTGGCTGAACACCTAGAGGGCATCATCGCTACCTTGAGAAGCCAAGTGCCCGTGGGAGTGTCAATGGGTGCCGCTATCAGCGACATCTTCGCTCGGGCAATTATCGATTCACGCGGCAATCCTACGGTGGAAGTCGATTGCTATGTCGATGGCTCATTGATGGGCAGGGCAGCAGTCCCATCCGGAGCGAGTACAGGGACTCACGAAGCCGTGGAACTGAGGGATGGCGGGGACCGGTGGATGGGGAAGGGAGTCCAAGAAGCCATGAACAACGTGAACGGACCCATTCGCGAGGCACTAATTGGGATGGACCCATCAAATCAGGAAGATATAGACGCTATGCTCATCGATCTGGATGGCTCCGAGAACAAAGGGGTCCTGGGTGCCAATGCCACACTCGGAGTCTCCCTTTCCTGCCTCAGAGCAGCATCTCATGGCGATCTGTGGCACCACATATGCCAGGACGGGCAGTCTAGTCTACCGGTCCCGCTGATGAACATCCTGAACGGGGGGGCCCACGCTGAATCGAACGTCGATGTCCAGGAGTTCATGGTGGTCCCACATGGCTTCGAAGAATTCTCCGACGCCCTCCGTGCTGGCGTCGAGATATATCACTCTCTCAAGTCCACTCTAAAGCAGGAAGGGCTGCTTGGGGGCGTCGGTGACGAAGGTGGATTTGCACCGAACCTCTCCAGAAACGAGGAGGGACTGAGACTGGTCAACGAGGCGATAGTGAGGGCTGGCTATTCCCCAGGCAAGCAGGTCTCAATAGCATTGGACGTTGCAGCACAGGAGTTCTTTGATGGAACAAATTACCACATCGATGGAGCAGGTATTTCTGGAGCAGAACTAGGGCAGATATACTCCAAGTGGCTGGATGACTATCCGATAGTTTCCATCGAGGACCCGTTCGGGGAGGACGACTGGGACTCATGGGTCGACTTCACCTCTCGAGAAGGCCACAGGGTGCAGATCGTCGGTGACGACCTTTACGTGACCAACCCAAAGCGACTCGAGAAGGGGATAGCCCTCGGAGCGTCAAATGCCATCCTAATCAAGCTCAACCAGATAGGGACCTTCACAGAGACAATGGATGTGATAGGAAAATCCCGCGAGGCGGGGTTCGGGACGATAATCAGCCACCGATCCGGCGAGACTTCGGATGACATTATCGCCGACATGGCCGTAGGAACCAATTCGATGCAGATCAAGACAGGAGCGCCAGCGAGATCGGACAGGACTTCGAAGTACAACCAGCTTCTGCGAATCTCGGAGAAAGTGGTAAATTATCCGGATTTATTCCAATGAGGATAGAATCAGTGGCAGAACGATGCTCGCATCTGACTCAATCACGAACTGGGGGGTGTCCACTCCGAGCTTACCCCAACTGATCTTCTCCGCAGGAGGGGCACCAGAGTAGCCTCCGAAGGAGGGTCGAGACTCCGAGATTTGGCCGAACCAAGACCAAAGCGGGACTTCAATACTCGCATCCTGCCTAAGCATTGGGACGACCGAGATTGCGAAGTCACCCGAAATCCCTCCTCCCACCTGAAGCATTCCAGTGGGCGAGTCATCCTCACGATACCAATCTGCGAGTGATTGCATCGCATCCAATCCCCCTTTTACGACCGAGTTGCTCTTCAGCGTGCAATCAATGACTCTCGCGGCCATTAGGTTACCTAGCGTCGAGTCCTCCCAACCTGGGGTGAAAATCGGAAGATTCGCATCTGCTGCAGCGACTAACCACGACTCCTCTGGTGGCGATGAGAACTCGAGATTCCCGTGCAGGATCAGATCATACACGTATTCGTGAGGAAAGCGACTATCCCCCACCACCTCCGACTCCTCCCAGAGGGACAGCATCTCCGCCCCAATCTTGGTGAAGACACTCTCGGGAATCGCTACGTCGGTAACTCGATTCATCCCTCTGTCATGAAGTGCTGCATCTTCCTGCTTGCTCTGCTGTCTCCAATCCGGGACGCTCTCGTAAACGTGCCTGGAGACAAGCCCGAACAATTCCTCCTCCAGGTTGGCTCCAGTGCAGCAAATCGCATGCACTCTCTGTTCCCTGATCGCCGGGGCCAGGCTCTTCCCGATTTCAGCCGTCGACATCGCTCCGGCAAGAGTCACGATTAGCCGGCCATCGCTATCGAGGAAGGCCCTCAGTGAATCAATGCATCGAGCAAGCTCACCCGCATTGAAGTGTCTGTAGTGAGCCTCGATGAAGTCTCGAACACTCATCTAACCACTCCGGAAACGCCCTACGCTCTTCCTGAAGACCAACCTCATTTCAGGGTTCTCGGAGATGAGCCTCTCGTGAATTAGGTCCGCCAACGAGTCAGAATCGCTGTTCCCACAAGTGAAGACGTCAATCGCCAGGAGACCTCGATCCGAGTAGCAGTGAGCGGTAACGTGACTCTCGTCGATTAGAACTGCTGCTGCGAATCCAAGAGGACTCTCCGTCCCATCGAAGACCTCGACATGTGAGTGGACTTCTCTCACCCCAGATTCGCGGACACACTCTCTCAGTACTCCGAGGATCCATTCTCCGTCCCCCTCCGTCCCCCTCACATAGTCGACATAGTCTAGAAGGACGTGGGAACCCGCAGAATCAACCTCAGCCACGCTGTCTCAGCCACGCCACCGAGATTTCAAACTCACTCTTCCCCAAGCCAGGACCCGAGTCTACGCAAACCTTCCTCGATGGCTTCCTCATCAACAGCGTAAGACACTCTCACAAACCCTTCCCCACCCGTGATTAGTGAAGCAGGAATCAACTGAACGCCCGCTTCCAAAGCCCCATCTGCGAACTCGACGTCGCTCATGCCTGTTCCCCTCACATCCGCGAAGACATAGAATGCACCCTCCGGTTCAGGGACCCTGATTCCGGGCAGTGAATCTAACCCAGACATCATCATCTTCCTCCTCTTTAGGTACTCTCGATTGAACTCATCCACCGAGTCTTCGCATTCCAGAGCTACTATTGCTGCATCCATCATGAAGGTCGGGATGTGCGAGGCAGAGTTGGCCTGACTCTTCATGGCAGCACTCATCGCCTTGCTTGGACCAGTCAGGAACCCCACCCTCATCCCGGTCATTGCCCATGACTTGGACCACCCATTTACCACAATCGTCCTCTCCCTTCCCCCAGGAAGCGTCGAGGGAGAGACGTGAGGCCAGTCGACCCAAACCATTCGTGCGTATATCTCATCAGAAACTATCCAGAGGTCATTCTCAACTGCGATTTCAACAATCCCACCAATCTCCTCTGGGGTGAAGACCGCCCCTGTGGGATTGCAGGGAGAGTTGATCAGAATCATAGTGGTCTTCTCCGTAATCGCCGCCCTGATTGCATCCAAGTCGGGATGGAAGCTCTCCATGTTCACCTGTACATGAACTGGATTCGCACCGATGAACTCCAGCATGGGTTCGTAAGACGCCCATGAAGGCGATAGCAGGATAGCATCGTCACCGGGCATGGTCGTAATCAGGAAGGAGTAGAGCAGAGCCTGCTTAGCCCCAGGCGTCACGACGATATCTTCAGCCGAGGCCTCTATGTCATGGTGCTGCCTTAGGTAGCCTGAAACGGCTTCGCATAGATCCATCGACCCCGGGCCTCTGGTGTACTTTGTCTTCCCTTCCTCGAGACCTTTGATTGCGGCTTCTATGATAGGCGAGGGAGTGTCGAATCCGGGCTCCCCCACTGTCCACCTAACTACTCCTGGTCCAGGGGGCTGCAGGTAGGGAGCGAAACCGACACCCAGCCCCTCGAAGCGGGAAGATACGCGAGGCACACCTTTCACACGAGTAGCTACTCAATGAAGGTATGCCGACACTCGACAGTCTTCAAGAAAGAATGTAGTTTCGGTGGGACAAGCACGAGTGGCAGAGCAGCTATGCAATGGACTGCAGATCCATGGACCCGGGTGCAAATCCCGGCTCGTGCTCCCCTATTCACAGTCCAGATATCTCTACGAGCATGAATGCTGCCGATATCACTATTGCAACCATCACGAACAAACGATCGAAGCCTCCCGAATCCAGCGGCTCACCCTGGAAGGTCATGCCATCCTCGATGCCCTCGTCCCTGAGCCTAAGGTAGACCAGGAGGAATATTAGCATGGTCGCCGGTCCCGAAATCGCATCCATCTCATTCTGCTCTGAGAACTCTCTAATCGGACCAAAGACGAAACCGAAGTAGTTGGCTATCGTCACGGTAAGGAAAGCGAAGAGTGCAGGGTGCGCCACTGCCCACATCCCCCTAGCCCCTTGGGTCAGGAGAACGACTGCCCATAGCACGTAAGTCAGTAGAAGGGCCCCAGTGAAGGCCACAGTAACTTTCGAGGGAGCCAGTAGGCCATAGTCACCATCGCCTGGAGTGACCGCGTCAATTACTGATTCCGGGGCAGCTATCTGCCTGAATACGTAGAAGATCCCCGTGGCGATGACTACGACCAGACCCATCAGAGCCACTGGGTCCTTGATGCCGATTCCGAACGAGAGTGAGCTCAAGCCCTCGTCAACCTCGTCCTCCGAACGAAGCATCATGTACGCGCCGGCATATGCAATGGTCACGAGGGGGGTGAGGAACTTTGGGGCCTCACTAGACTCGCTTGCATCGTTCCAGAACATCCAGATCACCGCGCTAGCTACGACTAGTCCAGCTACAACGGGGAGCATAACCTTCCACATCCCGCGAGCACCCTCATTGAGAATCAGCATAGTCGACATGAAAATCCCGAACATCAGGATGCCGTTGAATGCAAACTCTGGCGCGCCAGCGCCGTACGCCGGATCACCCAGGGGCGCACCATTGTCAAGCAAGGTGAAGCAATCATATGCTGCAGTAGTGTAACACGCCGAGAAGAACATGAAGTTCAATGAGTAAACTAGTGTTACTAGGGCAGTCAGAAGAAGCAGTGCTTCGCCAGGCGTCGATTTAATCCTATCAAAAACTAGGGCCATGATATTGGCGCCTAATAGCTGCACTATTATTTGTTAGTACATTTCTATGGGGCGAACGGGAGATTCTCAGGGTCGACATTACCCCCACACAGTATAATCCCAATCGAGGCAATTCCTTCCTTGGATCTGAATTCCTCTTTCAGAACAGCAGCTAGGGAGATGGCACCGCTGGGTTCGACGATCATCCCGAAAACCTCGTGAATAATAGTCATCGCAATCAGAACTTCCTCATC
>Ga0208764_10002652_pt1 | contig 11171 bp, 8 predicted proteins | sample ETNtaG_18_FD_185762 | JGI IMG/M metagenome (GOLD analysis project Ga0208764, IMG submission 185762) | Marine microbial and viral communities from oxygen minimum zone, Eastern Pacific Ocean - ETNP201302SV91 (SPAdes) (version 2) | ecosystem: Environmental > Aquatic > Marine > Oceanic ... | reverse complement strand
CTGAAATTTATTTACTCGAATCTACAGGCCATCCCGGAGAAAATTGATGTGCATCACCTCTCTCCCTCGCTTGATGGTCAGTGGCCTTGACGCTCTATCCGAAATACGCTCGAGAACGGGTCTTGCTCAGACGGGAGGTCTCAAGGATTCGGTAATCTCCGAATTCCTTCAGATAGATCCATCTCTTAGTAGGGCCATTGAGGAGGCTAACGATAATTTCCAGAGCCTTGTCAATGACATGGGTGATGATATGTTTTCCATGCAGGAGAGTGACCTAGTGACACATCTTCAATCCGATTATGTCAATTTCTACTCTGCTGCCACCATTAATCCGTATGTTGCGATTGCAGCTAGAGGTCCTTGGATAGTAACTTCTCACGGAGCAGTTCTACATGATAACGGGGGCTATGGGATGCTTGGTATGGGACACGGTCCTGACGACGTAATCCAGTCGATGCAGCAGAATTGGGTCATGGCCAACGTCATGACACCTTCCTTCAGTCAGAAGAGACTCTCGGAACGGCTAAGGAGGGAAGTTGGCCATACCAGAGGGAGTTGCCCATTCTCCAAATTCGTATGCTTGAATAGTGGTTCAGAGTCAGTAACCATCTCAATCCGAATCGCCGATGCGAATACCCTCAGGATTACCGGTCAGGGTGGAAAACACGAGGGAAAACCAACCAAGATGTTGGCCTTGGTCGAGGCATTCCACGGAAGAACACAGAGGCCGGCCCAGATTTCAGACTCTTGTAGTGAAAAGTACGAGAAGAATCTGGCATCCTTCCGAGAAAGGGATAACGTAATCTTCGTCCCTTGCAATGACCTAGAATCACTTCGAGAAGCTTTCAGACGAGCAGAGGACGAGGGCTTCTTCATCGAACTGATGGCAATGGAGCCGGTTATGGGGGAGGGCAACCCAGGACTTTGCGTAACAAGGGAGTTCTATGACTTGGCCAGATCTCTGTGTTCCCAGCACGGAAGCATGCTCATCGTAGACTCGATCCAGGCTGGTTTGAGAGGGCAGGGGTGTTTGAGTATCGTAGATTATGATGGTTTTGAGGACTGCCTGGTTCCAGACATGGAGACTTGGTCGAAGGCCCTTAACGCCGGTCAATTCCCTCTTTCGGTAGTAGGGCTCTCCGAGAGAGCCGCCGAACTCTATGTAGTTGGAATCTACGGAAACACGATGACTACAAACCCCAGGGCCCTGGAGACTGCAGTTTCGGTCCTTGATCGAATTACCCCAGAATTGAGACAGAACATCAAGGAGAGGGGTGTAGAATTCGCCTCCAAACTGAGGAGTCTCGCAGAAGAGGTCCCTGGGACCATTACTGAAGTCCAAGGAACCGGGCTTCTTCTATGTGCAGAATTGGATCCAGAGAAGCTTCCAGTGGTGGGCTTCGGTTGTGTTGAAGAGTGGTGCCGAACTAATGGCCTTGGAGTCATTCACGGGGGACAGAATGCCCTCAGATTCACTCCTCACTTTGCAATAACCTCTGAGGAGATTGACATGATCGTCGGAATTCTCCGAGAGGCTCTACTTTCTTTCACCTCGACAACAATCGAGGCAAACTAGGCAGATGCGTTTCCATGCCCAGAAATGTGCATGTCTCAGGACCACAAGACGGCCTTCGAGAGGCTCTTGAGGAAAGGCTCCAACGAGCAGGGGCAACAATCGTAGGTGAGGCAGGAGAAGCAGATGTTACCATTCAGATTGATGGAAACGAGGACTGTGACATCTCAATCGTCCCCCCTGGCTCAATACCCTCTAGCTCAGATATTGAAATCGAACTCAGTGACGTCATAATACCAAATGGTGGCAGGAACTGGGGCAATGGGATCATGATCGACTGGGTCGAGCAGATCATGAGTGGAGAGAAACCACTCCCTGAATCCGCAAATAGGTTCTGGGTCAACGTCAGGGATGTTGCCGATGCAATCTCTACAATATGTCTGAGCGGGGAAGAAAACACACCAACTGGGAATTACAGGATGTGCGGCAGAAGGTCTTGGAGATCTGAGGACGTCACCGATGAAATCAGAGTCCTCTGGCAGCGATACAATAACGCGGTCAAACATTCACACACCATTGAGTCACTGTCCGAAGTCCCCAACCCAGTCAGGGGTATCTACTCAGAACGATCAGAAAGGCCAGACTTGGATGCGCTGCACGAAGCTCTGATCCAATCAGGGGGTGAGGGGTGGCATCCATTGGTGCCAATGAGGGTCTCCTTGATGGAGATGATTGCCGATGCAAATTAGTCAACGAGAATTCTTGTCGCTCTGTACCTTCACCCTAACGTCTTGAGCAAGGCCCTTGCAGGTTTGCATAACCTTTCGGATTCGGGTTCCTGCTGCATTATTTCCGGAGTCATGCTTCTCGGCGTCACCAATAGCTTCCGCCAACTCGTTTATCATGTCCTGAATCATATCTCTAACTGACATATCATTTAGCGGAGAAAGAGGATTAATAGCCGTTTCTCCGGCACTCTCCTTACTCACTGCCAAAGAGGTCTGAGCCAAGGATGGGCAGAATCAGACTCGCATCTCCCTCAACGACAATCTGGTCTGCCTCGGGCCTTATCTTGCCCCAGGAAATCGCCTCCTTGAGCCTGGCTCCAGAAAGTGACCCGTCGTACTCGGGTGCAGTAGTGATAGAGACTGCCGAATCCATCCCCGACTCCTCTCTAAATTGGTTCCACCAGATTACGTGATGCTTCGAGATTCCCCCTCCAACCATCAGTCCATGACTCTCATTGGCAGTCCATATTAGGTCTGAAAGGATTTGTTCGTCAGCCAGTACGTCAACCATGAAATCCGGACTTCTCTGTCTGTGCATGAACAACTGCGAGCCTATCGAACCGTCAGTCAGACCCGGGATGACCATTGGTATCCTGTTCTTTGCCACCCAGTGCAGTAGGGAGCTATCGTCCTCGATCCTGTCACCTATTGCCCAGCAAAGCTCAACCGAGCCAAAGCCTCTCCATGGGTTGCTATCGTCTCGCCCCCCCCTCTCTTCCTCAATCTCACTCAACCAAGGAAGCAAGACCCTCTCCAATATCTCCCCGTAGCATTCGTTGGGGATTACAACATTGCCAAGCCTGTTCAGACCTTCATTGCCCAAGGCGATGTCGTCTAGGCTGAAATCTCCGTGGAAGTAGTCTCTGTATGTCCTAGCTATGTCATGGTCAAGTGTACCACAGGTGGTTATCACAACATTGTATGCCCTCCTCTTCAAAGACTCGACGAAGAAGCCCCTGGTTCCAGTAGCGCAAAGACAGGCTGGGAAGGAAAGCCAGTTGAGGAACCCTTCATCACCAGAATGCGAAATCGCCTTTCTCAGTATATCTCTGGCACGAGCCAGCTTAGATGCGGTGAAACCACCTGCCATACCCATCTGGTCTATCAGGGAGCGAACGTCTGAAACGCCCGAGAAATCATAGTCCTCGACTGGAATGTCGAAGTCGTCTCGCGAGTAGCCGCCCATAGGAACCGCACTGGACACTTGGCTTCAATTGGTCGCATTCTGAAGCCTGAAAATCCTGTCTCTAAGACTCGCCGCTCTCTCGAAGTCGAGCCTATCAGCAGCTTGCCTCATCTCCTTCTCGAGCCTTGAGATCAACTCTTCAGAATCTCCACTGTCCCCAATGACTTCCTCCGGATCTCCGATCCATTCCGGCTGACTGACATTGTCAAGCACAGAGTCCGATGTGTTCCACATCCCTGCACCCAGGCCGAACTTCTTGGCTAGACCTTCCAGCCCTCTCTTCCCAGGAGGCTTTGCCACCATCCTCCGGCCTCCTCCACTACCAGTACCAGCTACTCCCGAGAGAAGATCCTCAATCTCGGCTCCCATTACCGGGAGAGCCTTCTGAATAGTCTTGGGAACGATTTGATTATCTTCGTTGTGTTTTCCCTGCAGTACCCTTCTTCTGACTGTCTGGCTGATTGCTGCCTCCATGGCCGGAGAGATCGAGTCTGCATAGAGGATGACCGAGCCGTTTTCATTACGCGAGGCCCTTCCAATGGTCTGCAGCAACGATCGTTCGTTTCTGAGGAAACCTTGCTTATCAGCATCGAAGATCGCGACCAGCGAGACCTCCGGGATGTCCAGGCCCTCTCTCAGCAAGTTGATTCCGACTATTACATCGATTAGACCTAGTCTTAGGGCCTTGATAATCTCCGTACGCTCTAGAGTGTCAATCTCGCTGTGAAGGTAGTGAGCCTTGACTCCCATCCTTTCCAAGTACTCTGCGACCTCTTCTGCAAACTTGATCGTCATCACGGTAACGAGAACCCTCTCATCCATACTCACCCTATCGCCAATCTCGCTTAGCAGATCCTGAACCTGTCCCTCGGTCGACCTCACCTCGATTCCTGGATCAAGAAGCCCAGTCGGTCTAATCTCCATCTTCGCTATCCCCTCCACTGTCTCTAGCAAATCTTCCATGCTTTGCTTCGTCTTTGGTTTACCAGATTCGGACTTTCTCGCCCCCCCTCCTCCATCAACATGCATCAGGCCCTCTGGGACTCCTTGCCCGGTAACTTCTGCCAGGTGCCTCAGCTCCCGCTCTCCAGGAGTTGCACTGACGTAGATCATCTGTGGCACAAGATCCTGGAACTCATCCACCCTTAGAGGGCGGTTGTCATATGCGGATGGTAGCCTGAATCCATGGTCAACCAGGTTCTTCTTCCTGGAGTAGTCTCCCCCGTACATCCCTCCTACCTGGGGCAGAGTGACGTGCGACTCATCCATGATCACTAGGTAACGCTCGGTCCCTCCATGGAACTGCTCTCCATTGCTGGCGAAGAAGTCTAGCAGACAGTAGGACCTCTCACCTCTTTTTCGGCCATCGAAGTGCATGGAATAGTTCTCGACCCCCTTGCACGATCCTATCTCATTCAGCATTTCTAGATCGAACCTAGTCCTCTGTTCCAGCCTATGGGCTTCCAAGCCCCCGTCTTTTGATTCAAACCAGTCCAACCTGCCGTCGAGTTCGTACTCGATGTCCTCTAGTGCTTGTTTGAACCTCTCCTCGCTTGTCATGTAGAACTCTCGGGGATGAATCCATGCCTCCTCGAAATCATCCAGTGGTTCCCATGATACTGCTTCGCAGACCTGGATCCTCTCGATCCCCTCCCAACCGAATCTGACTCTGATCGGGTCGTCCCTGCTTGGCATCCAGACGTCTAGCACCTCCCCTCGGAGGCGAACGTCCCCCCTGACAATCTCTCCAGTAGTTCTCCTGTACTGGAGGCCGACCAACTCCTTGACAATTTCCTGTGGGTCGGCCCTCTGTCCAACGTGCAGCCTCAGGTGATTCTGCTGGAAGACCTCTGGTGGGTTCAGACCGTAGATCGTTGAAACCGTCCCCACAGTGATTACATCAGGTCTAGAAACGAGAGAGGCAACGGTAGAGAAGCGCTCTTGCTCGATCCGCTCGTTCATCTGCAGCTCCTTGTCAATGTACAGGTCGCGACCAGGAATATACGCCTCTGGTTGGTAGTAGTCATAGTAGCTAACAAAATACTCAACTGAGTTCTCCGGGAAGAGACCTGACATCTCCTGCCAGATCTGACGTGCCAGCGTCTTGTTGTGAGATAGGATCAACGTCGGGAGTTGCAGCTCCTCAATGACCTTAGCCATCGCGAAGGTCTTCCCCGAACCGGTTACACCAAGCAGAACGCATCTTTCCTGGCCCCCTTCCAACTGTTCCACTAGCTGGTCTATGGCCTGCTGCTGATCACCCGCTGTCCCATAATCTGCGTGAAGTCTGAACATCCCAACGCCTCAATCAAGCAATCCGTCACTGAAGTAGTCTATGTACACCATACTGGCTAGGAGAACCCATCCCGTGAGCATGGATGAACGGAATAGAGTCTTCTGATACCTCTCCATTTCTTCGGGAGACTCTGACGCTGGATCAGATCCCTTGACCATCACGTAGATGTTTACCAAAGCCATTAGCACAACGGATAGGATCCAATACGTATGGCGGAATCTCCTGGTTTCGGTGAACTCATGCATCCCGGTAAGGAGAAAGCACACCATCCACCCTATGGTCAGGGCGATGCTAAGGTTCCTAGTTGCTATATGGCCAAAACTAGCAGGAAAAGATCGAATTCCTTGCTCTCTGTCCACATCCTCGTCCATTAGTGCGTAGTTGATGTCGAAAGCGGAGATCCAGAGGGCAACTCCCAAAGAAATGAAGAACACCTCTGGGAACCATAGCAACTCTGTTCTACCATCGTGTAATCCGGTAATGGCTGCCCAGCCATGGGTGTCCGCCGCTATTGCAACCCATGCTCCTGCAGGAGCAAGAGCCAAGCAGAATCCTATCCAGAAGTGGCAAATCCACGAGAACCTCTTCGTGTAGGGGTATATTACGAATGCAATCACGGGTAGCCATGCCATCTTAAGAGCAACCTCGTTCAACCTCCAAGCGGAGAACAATAACATCCCAAGGAATGCCGCAGAGAGCATCCATGCCGCTTGCATTGACATCGTTCCCGATGGAAGGTGCCTGGAGGCGGTGCGGGGGTTCGCCGAATCGATTTCCCTATCTATAATCCTGTTCAGCGCCATTGCAAGGCCCCTGGCACCGACGGCTGCCACGATGATCCAGAAGACGTCCATCCCTTCGCTCCCGAACTCATTGTCGGCTAGGACGTAGCCGAATAGGACGAACGGGAGGGAGAACAAAGTATGCTCCACCTTGACGAACTCCAGAACCTCCTTCAGACCCATCCTACAACCTCTTTGAAAGCCACGAGTCAATCCTATTCACCATCTCAGGATCGTGAAGCGTCACTGCCGGCCATCTACGAACTGGCAAGGGCCCTTCTTCGGATGGAATCGGAGCGGTAGCATCCCAAGCAACCCTTTTTCTGGCCACGTCGAAGTGCAAGTCCCTTCCAACGTCGAATCTACAGAAAAGCTGCCACAGCAACCTCCTCCGCCAGTCTTCGCTCTCCAGATCGGCGTCCGAGTCGGTGATGAACAACCACCTCAGTCCCTTGGACGCACCCAACTTCCAGATCGAATCTCTGATGGAAGCGAACCTTTCCCTCTGGAGGCTGGCCAAGTGCTCGTCGACCTCCTCAATGCTCTCCTCCGGATTCGGCCCACCTTCGACCTCTACAGTGATCACCATCATCGAGGGCCGCAACATTCTCGCTTGCACGACCCCATCAATTGCTGAGACCGAAATGGGTAGCGATTTGCTAACAGAACCAATCTCGGAGTGTTCTATCGGGTCTCCCTCGGCATGGGTTGTCGCATCTACAATTAGCTTGTCATGGATGTTCTCCCATGGGGAAGCGTGTGCCAGTGAGTCGGCCACCATCCCCTCCAGAACGACGAGGTCGTCAGGTATGCTGACCCTGCTATCGAGAGCGTCAAGAAGTGAGTCGAGATTCTTCACATCATGATCCTCGTCCACCACCACCACCACCTTGAGGAACATCATTTGGCCAGCCCCCAATAGGCCAAGGGCGGTCTTCCTTGCCTGCCGGGGAAACCTCTGTCTGGAGGCAACTATAGCTAGATTGTGGAAACCCGTCTCCAAGGGTAGGAAGGTGTCAACAACATCACGATGCTGGAACTTCAATACGGGAAGAAGGGCATCTCCGATCGCCTCTCCGAGATAACCGTCCTCCATAGGGGGAACCCCGACAATCGTCATCGGTACCGAGGGGTCCCTCCTGTGAGTTATCGCAGTTACGTGCATTACCGGGTACTGATCCTCCAGAGAGTAGTGCCCAAAGTGGTCACCGAATGGCCCCTCCGTCCTCGTCTCCCCTGGGACCGTATAACCCTCGATTACGAAGTCGCACTCCGAGGGAACCCACAGATCGTTCGTCTGGCATTTCGTAATCCTCAGCCTCCTTCCACTGAGAAGCCCTGCAAACTCGTACTCCGAGAGGTTATCTGGAAGTGGTGAGATCGAGCTGAAGATTACTTGTGGAGGCCCCCCTAGGCAAATCGCCACTGGCATCCTCCCAATCGATGAGTCAGCATGATCGGCCCCATGCTTGTGCTTCTGCCAGTGAAGTCCGACTTCCTTAGGCCCGAAGATCTGACTTCTGTACATCCCCATGTTGTGAGTACCGGTTTCCGGGTCGGCGGTGACAACTAGAGGCAGCGTCATGAACGCCCCCCCGTCATCTGGCCAGGTCATGGGGATGGGTAGCCTGGTGACATCCGGGTCATCGATTCTGACTTGCTGGCATTTCCCCTTTGAGACCCTCCGTGGCGTCATAGAGATTCCTTGCCTCAGTAGGCCAATTCCAGTCCATGGCCTCTTCATTATGGCTCCTATATCTGGCTTCATCAAGCCAACCATCATCTCCCCAATCTCACTTGGCTCTTCTACGCCCAGGGCCAGGTTAGTCCTCTCTCTCGTTCCAAAGAGGTTCATCACAAGGGGGAATCTGCTGATGCTCCCATCATCCAGCCTCGGTTGATCGAAGACCACCGCAGGACCGCCCATCTTGACCAATCGGTCCGCAATGCATCCAGCCTCGAGCCGCACATCTACGGGATGACCTACCCGGAGCAACTCGCCCCTCGCCTCTAGGGCTCTGATGAACTCCTCGAGACTCCTCCAGCCCATGTCGATTCGTGATGCCCATGACATGAGAAGGTTCGCCTCCCAAGGGGCTCTGCAAACCGACGGATTCTTTGTTGGGTGCTCTACGGATAATACGTGGACGAGGGAGTGACTGTATGCGACGTCCTTGTCGTAGGTGCCGGCCCGGGCGGCGGTAACGCTGCCCTCCAATGCTCCAGGCAAGGCCTCTCCACTATCCTGATCGAAGACCACCCGGAGATAGGTACTCCCGTTCACTGCGGTGAGTGCATCTCCGAGATTGCTTGCCAGAACCTCAATCTGACCCTTCCAGAGGAAGTGATCAGCAAGAGGGTCCATGGGATTCGAGTAATCTTCCCAGATGGGACCAAGAAGTGTCTCACAGAGGAGGGATACGTCCTGGAGAAGCACCTGTTCGAGAGATGGATCGCCGATGAGGCCGTATCGGCAGGAGCAAAACTCCACCTAAGCCACAAACTACTCTCCATGGAGAGGGTGGAGGGAGACTCGTTCGAAGGGTGGATCTGTGAGGGCAAGGGGGACCAGTTCCCGATCCAAGCCAAGATTGTGATCGATGCCTCTGGTGTTGCTGCGGTCTGTTCCCGATTGGTGAAGCCCGACGGGGACTCGCCGTTAAACACGAGGGGTAAGGTCGTCGCAGGCATGCAGTACGAACTGCTAGACGTGCCTACGGATGACTACTTGGACTTCTACATCTGGCCAAAATACGCCGAGAAGGGTTACCTGTGGATGATTCCCAAGTGCGACGGCAGGGCCAACGTAGGCCTGGTTACCGAGGACAAACCGAGAACCAAGAAGGCGCTGGACGAGTTCATCTCGGACACGCACTTCTCCGACCTGGAGCAAGCACTACCTCCCTGGAAGGAGAAGGGCAGCCCGGCCTTCGGCGGGACCATCCCGATCTCGGGGCCATTCGACCGCACTCACTACGACGGCCTGATGCTGGTAGGTGACGCTGCTGGATTCACTTCTCCCCTCTTCGAGGGGGGCTCTCACCTGGCGCTGAAGTCCGCCGTCTTTGCCGCCTCGACCGCTGCTAAGGCGATCTCCAAGGGAGACCTCAGTTCCGCGGGCCTGTCGGAGTACACCAGGCTGTGGAAGGCGGAGTTCCCACCCTATGGAAAGATCCTGAGGGGAAAGACTGCGCTCTTCGAGCTGTCCGACGACGAGATGTCCGTGATGGCGACCTGCTTCCCCGATGAGATGTCCGACATGGGTGCATCGGGGAAGGCGATGGTCGGTCTCAGACTCCTGATGAGGAGGCCCGGGCTGTACTTCAAGAGAATCGTCCCAGCGATGCTCGCATTCGGGTACAGCCGGGCGAAGTACTACGGATGGTGAACAATGCTCACCTTCCTGGGATACACCCTACTTTTCCTAGCACTGCTCGTTAGCACCTACCTCGCCTTCCGCCCCGAGGCCAGTGCCGACCCACTCGTCAGGACGATTTCAGTAGTGGCGCAATCGGCACCATTCCTTCTCCTAGGCTCGTCGTTCCTGATCGAGGCGACCACGCTAGACCTGGTGTCGCGATACGTGGGAGAAGGACTGCCCCTCTTCTACCGGATTTCTGCTGTGTGGGGGAGCAGGTCCGGGCCCCTGCTGATGTGGGCCTCTATGATGGGAGTCATTACGTGGGTGATGTCAAGGGACGTCAGGGTAGACAGCATGACAATCAGGGTCATGCACTCGTGGACCGCTCTCCTCCTCCTGATCTCAGCTGCACTCCGGCCTTTCTCCCCTGCTGACCCCGGCTCCGCCGGTGAGATCAGTCCACTCCTCCAGACTGACCTGATGGTGATCCACCCACCAGTTGTTTTCGTCTACTATTCGCTGTGCCTAGCAACCGCCAGCATCGCCCTCTCCGGGCTGATCAGGTCCAGCCCGTCGGAGGAGACGCACGCCTCGATGGTCAGGTGGGCCAGGTACTCTTTCTTGGCAGGCACCGTTGGCATCGGCCTCGGGGGACTTTGGGCCTACACCGTTCTAGACTGGGGAGGCTACTGGGCGTGGGACCCCGTCGAGACTGGCTCCCTGCTACCGTGGCTAGCGATCCTCGCCATCCTGCATGCCAGGGCCAGGAGCCAGACATCCAGGCCATTCTCTTACACTCCCGCACTGGGCCTCTTGTGCGGGGCCCTGGTAATGCATGCGACCCTGGTTACCAGGGCCAATGGGGTCTGGGCTTCAGTCCACGCCTTCGTTGGCGATGGGGAGAACGAACTACCCCGGGACCCCTACGTCAGGGTAGTCGAAATCATCGACTTCAGCCCTGTTGGGCTAGAGGTCATGGTCTACCTGCTCTCGGTCATTGGCCTATTGTGCCTGTCATTTGTCCACGTCCTGAGGGAGCAGAGAACCGAGGTTGCTGAGAGGGGCGCGCAGTCACTGCTGGAATCCAACAGGCCCCTGGCCGCTTCGCTCCTCGCCTACTTCTCTGCCGTGGGGCTGTGGATAGGATCATCGGCGATCATGTTCTTCGGGCTCGCCATCCTCCTCCTCATGGTCCTCGGGGACCGCGATGACCCGCCGGTACACTGGGTCGCCATGGGAGTGCTG
>Ga0208764_10002650_pt1 | contig 11179 bp, 9 predicted proteins | sample ETNtaG_18_FD_185762 | JGI IMG/M metagenome (GOLD analysis project Ga0208764, IMG submission 185762) | Marine microbial and viral communities from oxygen minimum zone, Eastern Pacific Ocean - ETNP201302SV91 (SPAdes) (version 2) | ecosystem: Environmental > Aquatic > Marine > Oceanic ... | reverse complement strand
GTTTCCTTCAACCATTGGGATATCCAGTTCGGCAGCAAGGCTATTAGCTAAACTCGACAAGGCAATTTCATCCGAACCAACATCATATTTTAATGATAAGTCGGCAATCTTATCTAGTTCTGTTCTTTGGTCATTCAAAACTGCAAGCTTAACCCCCTTACGTGTAACAGCTTTTTTAATACGAAGATCAAGAATCGGTAGCTCCTCAGCTGGATCACTTCCAATAAGCAAAACCAGGTTTGCGGTTTCAATATTCAAAAAATCATAATGATCGACTGGTAATCCCGGGGTGTCTAAATAGGTTTTGTGATCGAGATTATTAGTTCCAAGGGTAAAACGAAATAATTTATGGTACAGATATAGTTCTTCATTGGTACCAAATGGGGATCCGATGAAACCAATACTTTCGGGGCCATGTTCATCAACTATTTTTTTCAAAGACTCAGCTGTCTGCTTTGCTGTTTCAAGTGTATTGGCTACTTCATGCTCGCCATTAACCAAGGTGGTTGCTTCAACTATTCTTTGATCGCTCTCAATAAAACTATATCCAAATCGCGCCTTGTCACAAACCCACCCGTCATCAACCAGGTCATTTGGGCGAGTTTCAATACGCATAAGCTTATTCGTCCGTGAACCTAGAGTCATATTACAATTGCAGCCGCAGTGAGCGCACAATGTTGCAGAATTATCCAAATCCCAGGTGCGCGCTTTAAAACGAAATTGCGTGTTTGTCAGTGCACCTACCGGACAAATATCAATTACATTTCCTGAATACTTCGTATCATAAGGCTCGTTATTAAATGTACCTACTTCATTGTTGAACCCACGATTAAGCATAACTAATGCGCTCTCTTGTTCAATGATATCGCTATACCGTGTACATCGTTGGCAGGCGATACAACGCTCCCGATCAATAGTAATAACTGGGCTCAGTGGTGTCGCCTTATCACGATTGGCACGTTCAAACTCCATGCGCGTATCGCCAGGACCATATTTAAAAGTATTATTTTGTAAAGGACATTCTCCACCCTTATCACAAACCGGACAATCTAAAGGATGATTGAGCAAAGTAAACTCTAAAACACCCTGCTGTGCTTTTATTACTTTTGGGCTTTCAGTTTTCACCACCATATCGGGCATAACTGTTTGAGTACAGGCTGTGGTCAATTTCGGCATTTTCTCAATTTCAACAAGACACATCCGGCAACAGCCAAATGGCCCCAACTTTTCGTGATAGCAAAACACTGGAATCTCTATTCCAATCTGTTTTGCAGCCTCAACAACCAGTGTTCCTTTAGGAACACTCACAGGCTGATCGTTAATAGTTATATTAACCTTGTTGTCTTCAGACATAATCTACCTCACGCAGTAACTGCATCACCTTCTATTTTCTTAATAAGCTCTTCATAGTCCGAACGAAAGTTCATAATACTACTTGCAACAGGCGCCACCGCAGCATCTCCAAGAGCACAAAAACATTTGAAGCTCATGTTATCGCAAATATCTTCGAGCTTCTCGACCTGTTTATTTGATCCCTTACCATCTTGAATATCACTAAGGATTTGATACATCCAGCGGGTGCCTTCACGACAAGGAGTACACTTCCCACACGATTCATGCATATAAAAATAACTCATTCGAAGAGCCGCCTCAACGATATTGACAGTATGATCCATGACAATAAGAGCCCCGGAACCTAGCATGGAGCCAGCAGCAGCTATAGCCTCATAGTCATAGGGCACGTCAACTTTATCTGCTGATAGAATGTTCGCAGAAGAACCGCCTGGAATAAAAGCTTTCAATTTATTATCATCACGTATACCCCCAGCCATATTAAAAATAAGTTCACTGGTTGGAGTTCCCATAACAATTTCATAGTTTCCGGGTTTTTTTACATGACCAGAAACACTGACAAGCTTAGTACCTTTACTTTTTTCTGTTCCAAGGGCAGCGTGCTTTTCGGCACCCTCATTAATTATCCAAGGCACAACACATAAAGTTTCCACATTATTGATTACAGTAGGTTTCCCATACAAACCTTCTACTGCTGGAAATGGTGGCTTTAGCCGAGGCTCTCCACGACGACCTTCAAGAGAGTTAAGTAAAGCTGACTCCTCTCCACAAATATAAGCTCCGGCGCCAAGGTGGGTATAAAGATCAAGGTCCAACCCCGATCCCATAATGTTTTTACCTAAGTAACCCTTTGCGTAAGCCTCTTCAATAGCTTTGTCCATTAAGTCTGAGGCATGTTGAAACTCTCCCCGGTAATAAATGTAACCTGTTTCTATCCGGCAGGCATAACAGGTTACTATAATCCCTTCAATAAGAAGATGTGGGGTTTTCTCAAGAAGTTCGCGATCCTTACAGGTACCGGGTTCACTTTCATCGGCATTACAAGCGAGATAACGAGGAAAAACATCCTTTGCTAAAAAACTCCATTTTAGACCAGCAGGAAACCCTGCACCGCCTCTGCCTCGCAACCCAGAAGCTTTGACGATCTCAACAATTTCATCAGGTTTTTTTTCAAAAGCCTTTTTTAGAGACTTGTAGCCACCTTGCTTTTCATAAACATCGATAGAAGTAAGGCCCTTTGTATCTATATTCTTAAAGAGAATCTGTGTCATAGTTTTCCCATTTACGGTAAAGAGTCAAGAATTTGATCAATCTTTTCTTTTGTTAAATTTTCATAAAAAGTATCATTGATACGCATCATAGGCGCACCGCAACAGGCAGCTAAACATTCTTCTTTGTGAAGTGTGAACTTATTATCTTTCGTAGTCCCTCCTCCACTCACACCAAGCTTTTTACCTGTATAAGCAAATAAGTTATCAGCACCGTTTAATTGACAACTAATGTTATGGCAGAAAAGAATGATATATTTACCCGTGGGCTCTGTATGATACATTGTGTAAAAAGACATTACAGATTGAACATAGCCTGGGGACAAATCAAGCTTTTCGCCTATTGCCTGCATTGCTTCGGGACTGATATAACCTTCCCGTCGCTGAACCAAAGTTAAAAGAGGTAACAAGGCTGACCGCTTTACAGGATATTTTTTAACGATCTTTTCGATTTTATTTTCATCTTCAGTAGTAAACACGAACATTAGCGATCAACCTCACCCATTACAATATCTATACTCCCAATAATGCCCACGACGTCTGCAATAAAACATCCCTCCATCATTTTACACATTCCTGGAATTGCCATAAATGATGGGGCCCGCAGTTTTACCCGGCTAGGAACATTACTACCATCACTAATAATATAAAACCCAACTTCTCCACGCGGGCCCTCTACTGGAACATAAGTCTCACCCTTTGGAACTGAAACACCCTCTGACACCAGTTTAAAGTGGTGGATAAGAGCTTCCATACTAGACTTGAGAGTTTTACGATTCGGTAAAGATATTTTATTATCGTCTACTTTATATGGACCTGAGGGTAATTTTTTTAGAGCTTGTTTAACAATCTCACGACTTTGTCTTAATTCAGCAACTCGCACCAAATATCGATCATAAATATCCCCATTTTTTCCTGTCGGGACTTCAAAGTCAAAACCTTCATACCCAGAGTATGGCCTTTGCTTACGTAAATCCCAATTCACACCCGATGCTCGAAGAACTGGACCACTCATACTCCAGTTGATTGCCTCTTCACGACTCATCACTCCCACATTCTGCGTGCGATCCAACCAGATTGGATTATTGGTGAGTAGACGTTCATACTCGTCAATCTTTGCCGGAAAGTATTCAATAAACTTGCGAACACTCTGTAACCAACCTGGAGTCGAATCTTGAGCAACGCCACCCAAGCGAATGTAGCTTGTCATCATCCTTACACCTGAGATTTCCTCATTAAGATCAAGAATCATCTCCCGCTCACGCCAACAATAAAGAAATACTGTCATAGCTCCAATATCTAGAGCGTGGGTCGCAAGCCATACTAGATGACTAGCCATACGTGCAAGCTCACACATAATTACGCGCAAATAATTCGCGCGCTCCGGCACATCTGTTTGCAAAAGTTTTTCTACTGTTAAGCAAAAAGCCAGATTATTTCCCGGAGGACTCAGATAATCGAGTCGATCTGTCATGGGAATAACATGAACATAGCGCTTAGCCTCAGAAGTTTTTTCAATTCCCGTATGTAAAAACCCGATATGAGGCTCTGCCGATTCCACCAACTCTCCATCCATTTCAAGAACTACACGAAAAACACCATGCGTACTCGGATGCTGAGGACCCATATTAAGGGTCATCGAATCTTTTTCGCGCTCCAAAAGGCCTTGGTCAGTAACAGTCATTGTTATCTAGTTGGTGGCTTAGACTTCACCAAATCTTGTTTAAATTCTCTATTATGAGAAAAAGTGACATCTTCTAATGTAAGTGGATAATCTTTTCGCAAAGGATTTCCTTCCCATTCTTCAGGCATGATCAACCTGCTAAGGTTAGGGTGGCCCTCAACATTAAATCCAAACATGTCAAACAGCTCACGCTCTGGATAAAGCGCTCCCTTCCACAAATCAGACACCGTCGGAATCGTTGGATCCTCTTCGTCTAACCCTACTCTAATTCGTATAGAATGATTCTTGTCAATGGAATGTAGTTCGTATACTACCTCGAAGCGTGGTTCTCTGTCTTCATTGAGATAATCAGCTCCAGAGATATGGGAAAGGTAATCAAAGTCCAAACCGGGGTCTGCCTTAAGGTATTCTAAAATCCCACGAACCGCTTCTTTACCCACAAAAATAACCGAATCGCCAAGATTCACCTCGGATGATTCTATGGTCTCCCCTTGGTCAGTTTTGACCTTTTTGAGAATCTCCTCGCTGGTCACGCTACTCTCTTGGCGGCCTGTTGTGTCCCCGCCTCATTCATTATTTTTTCTTGAAGTTTTATGATGCCATAGAGCAAAGCTTCGGGACCTGGCGGACAACCTGGAACATAAACATCAACTGGCACTACTCGGTCTACACCTTGAACTATAGCGTAGTTATTAAAGATTCCACCACAAGATGCACAGGCCCCCATAGAAATAACCCATTTGGGCTCCGGCATTTGGTCGAAAATGGTTTTCAAGACGGGGGCCATCTTCTGGGAAACACGACCCGAAACAATCATTAAATCAGCCTGCCTTGGAGATGCCCTGAAAACTTCAGCTCCAAAGCGAGCTGCATCCCATCTAGAATTAGCCATCGCCATCATCTCTATAGCACAACAGGCAAGACCAAATGTTGCTGGCCATAAAGCGTTTTTCTGCGCCCAACCAATAACCTTACCCACTTTTGTTGTTAAAATACTGTCATAAACTGCACCTGAGAAATCATAATCTGCCTGATCCAAAACATCTTTTACATTTTCTTTAACATTACTAACCTCGGTTTCAACCAAGTCGTATGCCTGATCAATTAATCCCATTCTAAACCTCCTCGTCCCCAAACGTAGACGTAAGCAATACCAAGAATAAAAATAAAAACTAGCATTTCAATCAACCCAAATAACTTAAGCTGCCCCAGTGATACTGCCCATGGATACATAAACACCACCTCAATATCAAAAATTATAAATAACATGGCTACTGTAGCAAAACGGACTGGATAACGTCCCTTGGCTTCTTCCTTAGGGACCACGCCACATTCATACGGGATCAGTTTTTGCGGAGAGGGATTCCTCGGACCTAGGATAGTAGATAAAGCTAGCAAAGCTCCCACAAGCACCAAAGCGAAAGCTGCGACCAGTGAAATGAAAAAATATTCCTGCATAACAGATTCACCGAATGCCAAGGCAAACTAACTCCCTGGAGACCCCTATCGGCCCAAAAAAGTTATAAATTATAATCTAATAAACCCCGTTGAAACGCGGTAAAGTCGTTGAAGCGGGGATTATATCAGCCTTCCCTACCCTGTCAATAACAACATCAGCTCAACAGAACACAAACAGATAAACCATTGTAATAAAAAGGGAAATCTAACTTTAAACATTCGCAATCAAAGCTAAAATCTACCGACTCTCTAATTGACAGAAAAAGCCAGTCCCTTTTTTAAATTTTATAAAATCAAGAACACTCAATAACTAGTAATGAGTTAGAATATTAATGTCCATATTTACAACAATTAAAAAAATTGTAGTGGTAGTTATCGAACAGGAACTTACTCCCTATATTCTAAATGCAGGCGGAAGATAAGACCCGCAAGACTATTTTGGACTTCTTCAATGCTGGGTCTTGCAAAACTTATTAGCTCAAAGTAGATTTCATTTTCCCCGCCTTTGAGGTATCTACCTATATCGATAATAAAAGGTTCGGGGTAGGATGCCCCTCCATAAGCTTGGTTCATACTGACGTCATTAATGTTCAGACGACATTCATCACTAGATCGCAAAAACAAATCTGCGCGCACAATATGTTCACTACGGCTATCATGAGGCAAACCCACCTTTAAGCGAAAGCGCTTCTTTGTACCTGTTTTCATCTCATCTAATGTTACAGACTCAGCGACCCATACCCATTGACTCCCTTTGATGCTTCGCCAACTTTTATTCATTTTACAAATAGATGCCTTCTCCCAGCTATCAGTAGTTTTCGCGTAGTATTCTGTATTTCCTCCGCTGGTGAACATAAGTGCCTTTGTTTGAGTACCAAACAAGTCATCCTTAGATAGATTGAAAAACTTGCTTTCCTGCCACATAAGATCGCCCATATTTTTCCAATAATCATAAATGCCATCTTGTTTATTAGTGACAATCATACTTGGTCGCGGTGTTGTGCGACCAAGATATGGACCTATATCAGCAACTATTTTTCCGTTCAAACTACCTTCATCCAAACAAATAAACGAATGAGATGGAATGCAATCATAAGTGTGAACCGTAAACTTGCCGCGACTAGAGAAGCCAGGCTCACTATCAATTTCGTGTGAAATCTTTTGAAGCAACATTAAAGATGTGCGTATCTCATTTAGGAACGTTGCCCTACCTTTTCCCTGTCGAGTTATTATTTCAACTACATGGGAATTAGGATCCATAAGCAATAAACGCACGTCAACTCCACTTAAAACTTTTTTCTTAATTAGTTCAGCACTGGAAGTGGCTATAGAAAGAAGAGATGACCCTCCTACAAATAATTCTTTATCGACCTGCCGAAATAAACTCTCAAAAGAAATAGACCGCCCTAATTCAGATCTATTTTTATAAATACCTTCGATGCCAAGACGAACCGCATCGGGATTAACAATCTCCTCTAACGCATCCTTGTATTCACGAAAAGTCATTTCGCGAAGAAACAACTCATAGCCTAAGGAAACAACACCAATAAGTGAAAGTAGGAGGGAGAATTCTTTAATAGGATGAAGCCACTCGTTATGTGGGTCTAAAAACTTTCCAGCGCCAATATAAAAAGCTGCACCAAAAAAAAATATAACTAGCGCTAGAAATAAAATGCGATCGCGCACCCAGACTTTAAGAGAAAGACTCTCTGTGGCTAACTGAGACATTTAACTAACCGATTTAACAAATTAAAAACCAACTTGGCAGGCAAAAAAAAAGAAACCTTCACAACAGCTTGATCCTACAGGAGGATTACTAAATTTTCAATAGCAGGAAGCCAATGAAATCCATGTTAACTGTCTTTCTAATAACACATTATGGATTATTAGCGATTAACTGCAACTTTTACGACGATAAAAAAACAGAAGTGTAACATTGCTCATAATTAATAATTTTTCTGCCTTTCTTGAAAATTTACCCACCTCTTAGCTGAGGCCAGATTTGCGCCTAGTAAACCAGTCCAAAGAAAGAAAAATTAGAATAAGACCGTAGATCCACCAGTTATTCCAAAGTGGGATATGCTTGCTACTAGTCTTAGTTTCAACTTTCGGATTTTCAAAATTGGCTTTTGACAAGTCTGTTTTATTCGTCAGCACTTCATAATTACCTCCTGTAATTTCGGCGATTCGCCTCAATAAAGTTTCGTTGACCCTAGGTTTTTGGAATTCAGCCGTTTCACTAAAAACCGAAAATCCCGTTTTCTCTTCTAACTTAAGTTTACCCGAGTCTGTTTCTGCTTTAATCGTATAAAACCCCTCTTCCGGAGTAAATCGGTGAGACGCTTCTCCATTTTCATTGGTTGAAATGGTTTTAAGCTTTGTATCACCTGAACGAGCTTTTAAAGTCAACCGTACTTGAGCTCCGGGATACGGGTCGTAGTTTGACTTTAAAACTGACACACGAAGAAGAACCTCTTCTCCTTCTTCATAATGTTCCTTGTGTGTTTCTAATCTCAATAACCGTGTCTGTGGCTCATCGATCAACCAGTTAATAAGATTGTTCCAAAACCTATGATAATAGCGGCCGCTGCCACCTTCTCCTACCTGTCGAAAATTCCAGTTCCACAAAGAGTCTGTTGCCAGAATAAGACTCCGCCCTTGACCAAATAGTCCAGTCACTATTAATGGGTATTTATTACTACCCCTTGTAAATGATGCCAAAGTATTTGAATTTTTGCGTGGTTTGAGTCCTACATTTAGGCCATTCAGCTTTGGTAGATTCTCCCAAGCGCTACTATTAGCAACGGATTCTTTTTCAAGTTGTAGTATCGGGTGGCGGGACAAGTTCCTTTCTAGCTCCAAATTAAACGATTCGTTTTCAAATGATTGTAACGAGCCTCCCAAGTTAACTGGCAAAATTTCTTCAATATCAGTTTGTGCATAACCACCTCCCTGAAATGAAAGCTTGCCTCCGATCATAACGAATGCCCCTCCGTTTTCTACAAAGTTTTTTATATTAGTAAGATATCCTTTGTCTATAAAAGGCTTGTAACTAAAATTTTGAAACAAAATAAGATCGAATGAATTTAAGTAATCGCTAAATAATAGATTCGTAGGAAATGGAATAAGGCTCAATTCAGAAGTAGGCGATGCTACGTCATCGTCCAATGTTCGCAAAATAAAAAAAGACAACAAGTCAATTTTTGGGTGGTTGGCTAACACTTCTCGGAGAAATCTGGAATCCCAAGATGGTCGACCGTTCAAATGAAGAACTCGTATTCGGTCACGGATAACCTTCATCTGAAAGTCTTTCCTGTTATTGATCGCAACAGACTCCCCTGCAAAGAGAGGAACGCTAAGGGAATAGATATGTTTACCCAGCACACTTGGAGTAAACTCAATTTTAACTGGATAGCTACTTTCCCCTTCTCTAACCTCCACAAGACGAGAAAGAAGTATTTTGTCTCCATCTTTGAGTACTAGTGGTATATTTCTATTCCCCATATTTGAGGCACCAATGGTAACAGTCAAACTTATCGGTTGATGAATAAAACCAAAACCAGCTGAATCAATTTCTTCAATTGCTAAATCTTTAAACATATGATTAGAACCAGCCTGAAAACTGTGAATGGGTGAGTTCCAACTCGCAAGAATAGTTAATAGTTCAGAAGAAATAGTTTCGGGCTTTACCGTAAGATCTGCCCCATCTGAGAAAAGCATAACGCCTTGAAGAGACTTGTCATCGTATTGTTTTTTAAGATCAGAAAACACAGCCTCGAAGTCAGTGTTTATTTTTTTTGGACTGAGCCTCCCGTCTAAACCGATCGAAGAAATTGATTCTATTTGGTCTGATATTAAGTAATAGTCTAGCTGAAAAATATTAGTCAAGGACTCTAAGGCATCCTGGTTTTTTTCAAATGCCCGACGAACAAAGTCAATTCGAGATTGCTCCGACGGAAATACCTTAATGGACATGCTCTTAGTCTCATCAACTAAAACAGCAATTCTATTTTTAAGAGTATGTTTTTTTTTAAACTCTAGCTCTGGTTGTAAAAAAATAAATATAACCATTAATAAAGAAAAAATTCTAAGGGTGATAATAAAGGTTTTACGAAGTGGCAAATGGATTCGCTTTAGACTTGTCCAGAAAAACCATGCAGCCAGCGGAAACACAAACAATAAAAACACCCACGTAGATGTTAGATCTTTAGTAGCTAAGGTCAGATTAACCTCATTAAACTTTTCAGGGTCTAAGCCAAATAACTCGATCAAAGTCTTATTCATGGCAACTTATGCCTCTTCAATCTTTCAAGGATAATAGGCAAATGTACCATATCTTTTTTGTAGTCTAGTGTAAGGGCATACATAACAATATTTACTCCAAGCCTTATTGCAAGTTGCCTTTCTCTGGTACCCCCGCCAATAATATCATGTGTCCACTGCCCTAATTTATCTCTTGCCCATGCACCACCTAGGTCGTTGGCGGAGTAAACTAGAACTGTGCGTCCTTTGATATTGATTCCTTCCAAATACGAATTAATCTGCTTTCGCCCATATACACGATCAATCAAATAAAAAGAACGAAAAATGGAATGATCTCGAGAGATTTTCTTTAAAGGAATTTGCGGAAATAGTACGTCAATCATTTTACGAACCGAATTATCAAATTTTGAGCCGATATTGGAGGAATTATTATCTATAAGTAAAAATCCGCCATAACTCAGATAATTTCTAAGCCGTTCCAATTCACTGCCAGAAAATATCTCAAACTCCTCGCTACCTGCCATGTAAACAAAGGGATATTGGTAAAGATTGGGGTGTGACAGTTCTATCTGAAGCGATCCTCTATCAGTTTCAATAGATGTCCTTCGCTCAATCTGTCCCAGCAAACTTTCAACGGCTGTTGGATGAGGGTTAGAATATCCGCCCTTATATTCTATTTGAGGAATAGATAAGTTTGAATAGTCGGCGTAAGCAGTGGCTATGCCAAACTCAAATAAAAGCAAAGGAATAGTTAGTTTGAATAAGCTGACCATTTAATTAAGTATAAGAGTGAGGCGAAAAATTTTCAATCACCATTAAAAATCCTAATAACTATTATTAAGCTTTGCCTCGCCTCCATGTGGTAGGTTAGACTAAAACCCGTCTATATATGAATCAATACCATAATGTAAGAAAAAGTATGAAAAAAATGATCTTAATGAATCCGGGCCCGGTCAATGTAACCGAAAGGGTAAGAGATGCTCAACTTCGTGGCGATCTGTGTCATAGAGAACCTGAGTTTTCAAGTCTACTAAGTTCGATTCGAAAAAAACTACTACAAGCGTTTAGTATAGAAAAAGAGTATTCGGCCATTTTAATAACTGGGTCAGGAACAGCAGCATTGGAAATGGCTGTTTCGTCATGCCTTTCTCCT
>Ga0208764_10002649_pt1 | contig 11182 bp, 11 predicted proteins | sample ETNtaG_18_FD_185762 | JGI IMG/M metagenome (GOLD analysis project Ga0208764, IMG submission 185762) | Marine microbial and viral communities from oxygen minimum zone, Eastern Pacific Ocean - ETNP201302SV91 (SPAdes) (version 2) | ecosystem: Environmental > Aquatic > Marine > Oceanic ... | reverse complement strand
TTACTTTTTTTCCTAATTTTAAATATTTGTGTTTTGCTATATCCATTAATTTTTTTGCAATTTCTTTATTATTAAGATTTTTTCCAGATCCTATGTTGTAACTTTCTCCAGTTTTACCTTTTAAGTATATCAGAAGTAAGGCTTCACAATGATCTTGTACATGCATCCACTCTCTAGAGTTTTTACCCTTAGCATATATGGGCAAAGGCTTATTATTTAAAATATTAAATATTAATTTGGGAATTAATTTTTCAGGAAATTGATTAGGACCATAATTATTACAGCAGTTTGATATTACGCCGTTTACTTTATAGGTTCTAATATAAGCTTTAATTAAATGATCTGCACTTGCTTTCGAAGAGGAATATGGAGAGCTTGGATTATAAGGAAAATTTTCATTCGATCTTCCATTGATTAGATCACCAAAAACTTCATCAGTTGAAACATGAACTAATCTTATTTTTTTATTATAATTCAAGATAGCTTCTAGTAGGTTGTATGTACCCAAAATATTACTAGAAATAAAATTTTTTGGACTGTCAATTGATCTATCAACATGAGTTTCAGCAGCCAAATTGAAGATTCCTTTAGGCTTATATTTTTTAAATATTTTAATAATTTTATTTTTATTATTTAAATCAGCTTTGAAAAAAATATAATTTTTGTTTTTTTTAAGATCTTTAAGGTTGTATGGGTTTGCTGAATAACTTAGTTTATCAATATTAATTACAAAATATTTTTTTTTGATCAAATATTTAATAAGATTACTTCCAATAAACCCAGCACCACCCGTTATAACTAAACTTTTCATATTTTTTTTTTTACATTAGTAAAAACAATTAGTATACTTGAAAATCTAAATCGTCAGTATTCATTATACTATGTCAATATCTAGGCAAAATTTAACAATAATTATAGTAACTTTAAAAAGTGAAAATATTATACATAAATGCTTATCATCAATTGATTCGGACATACCAATAATTATTGTTGAAAACTCAAATAATCAAAAATTTAAAGATGAATTAGAGTCGAGATATAAAAATTTAAAATGCATATTATCAGGATCTAATTTAGGTATGGGAACAGGAAATAATATCGGTATAAAGGCTGCTACTACTGACTATGTATTTATATTAAATCCAGATGTTACTTTAGAAAAAAATACTTTAGAAGAAATTTTTTTAAACTCAAAAAAAATAAGAGATTTTACAATTTTATCTCCAATAAATTTAGATTCTAATTTCCCAAATTACAAAAGTAAAAAAAATAATATAGAAAAAAATTCACCTTTTCAGGTTGAATATATAGATGGGTTTTCTATGTTGATAAATAAAATTTTTTTTAAAGATGATATTTATTTTGATGAAAATATTTTTTTATATTTAGAAAATGACGATTTATGTTTAAAAGCTAATAGAAATGGAGGATCTGTATATATCATCCCTTCAGCAAAAATAAATCACAGTGGAGCTAAAGCGGTGGACTCAAAATATAAAGAAGAAATAGAATATTCTAGAAATTGGCACTGGATTTGGTCAAAATTTTATTTTAATAAAAAAAATTTCAATTTTATTAAAGCTATTAAAGAATGTTTTCCCACATATATTTCTTCCGTTATAAAATATTTATTTTATACATTGACTAATAATAATTTTAAAAGAAAAATATATTTAAATAGAGCTTCAGGTTTTTACAATTCCTTGATAGGAAAACCTTCATGGTATAGACCAAAAATTGATGATTAATGTCCTGGAAAATCCATTAAACTAAAAGTTTTATAACCTTTTTTTTCTAATTTTTCTTTACCACCTAAATCAAATAAATTTATAACAAAAACAAATCCTTCAACTTTGCCTCCTGAAATTTCTATCAATTTTGCGGCTGCTTCAGCTGTGCCTCCAGTAGCTAGCAAATCATCAACTATAATTATTTTTTCTTTTGATCTGATCGAGTCTTTATGAATTTCTAAAGTTGCCTTTCCGTATTCTAATTCAAAATCTACGGAATGTTTTTCTGCTGGCAATTTATCTTTTTTTCTTAATAAAATGTATGACTTTGATAAATTATAAGCCAATGGGGAAGCAAATATAAATCCCCTAGATTCAATTGCAGCTATTCTGTCAAAATTTAATTCTCCTAATATTTCTGACATTCTATCTATACAATTTGTAAATGCATCTTTGTCTTTAATTAGAGTAGTTATATCTCTAAATAAAATCCCTTTTTTAGGATAATCTTGAATTGAACGTATATATTTTTTTAAATCCATTTTTTGCTTCAAAGTTAATAAAAAAGATCATATTAATTATAATAATTTATGACAAAAAACAAACTAGCAATTATAGGGGGGAGTGGACTTTATGATATAGAGGGATTGCAAAATCCAAAATGGAAATCCATATCAACTCCATGGGGAAAACCCTCTGATCAAATATTAAATTTAAAGTATAAAGGAAAAGAAGTTTGTTTTCTACCTCGCCATGCAAGAGGTCATAAAATTTCACCATCAAATATAAACTTTAGAGCTAACATAGACGCTTTAAAACAATTGGGGGTAACTGATATTATTTCAGTATCTGCGGTCGGCTCATTAAAAGAAGACTTGCCACCAGGAAAATTTGTAATAGTCGATCAATTCATAGACAGAACCTTTGCTAGAAAAAAAACTTTTTTTGACGAAGATATTGTTGCTCACGTTTCCATGGCTCATCCAACATCAAATGGTTTAATGAATGCTTGTGAAGAAGCAATAAAGAAAGAAAAAATTGATTATCAAAGAGGAGGTACCTATGTTGTTATGGAAGGGCCTCAATTTTCAACATTAGCGGAATCCAATTTATATAGATCATGGAAAGCTGATGTAATTGGAATGACTAATATGCCGGAAGTAAAATTAGCTAGAGAGGCAGAAATTAGATATGCTTCTGTATCAATGGTTACAGATTATGATTGTTGGCATCCAGAACACGAAAATGTCGATGTCCAAACAGTTATTAAAGTTTTATTAGGTAATGCAGCTAAAGCAAAAAATATGATTAAAAATATAATTGAAAATTTTGAAGATCACATAGATCCTAAAGACCCTGCCAATAATTGCTTAGATGTAGCAATAATAACAGCTCCAGAAAAAAGAACTAAAAAAACAATTAAAAAATTAAAAACAATAGCAGGAAGGGTATTAAAGAAATGAGAAAAATATTAATAATTTTATCAGTTATATTAGACTACATAGCATCAAGAATTTAAATAAATGAAAATAGAAGGAAAAGAATATCGAACAATTTGGTTTGATGAGAAAAGTCAAACTGTAAAAATTATTGATCAAACAAAACTTCCTCACCAATTTATAATTAAAGATCTTAAAACAGTTAAAGATGCGATTAATGCTATAAAAATTATGGAGGTTAGGGGAGCTCCATTAATAGGCGGAACTGCAGCTTACGGTATTGTTTTAGCTATTATGGAAAAAAATGATCTTAATTTTATCAAGAAAAGTTCAGAAGAATTAACTCAATCAAGACCAACGGCAATTAATTTGAAGTGGGCAGTTGATCGTATGATGAAGAAATTATCAGGGGTTAATAATAATGAATTATTAAAAGTAGCTTTAGATGAAGCCAAAGCAATTTGTGAAGAAGATGTTAAATTTTGTGAAAATATAGGATTAAATGGATTAAAAATTATTGAAGAAATTTATAATAAAAAGAAAGACAAGGTAAATATTTTAACCCATTGTAATGCTGGCTGGCTTGCAACAATTAACTGGGGAACAGCCACATCTCCAATTTATCATGCTCATAAAAAAGGAATCCCAGTTCATGTTTGGGTAGACGAGACAAGACCAAGAAATCAAGGAGCTAATTTAACCTCATATGAATTAAATGAGGAAAAAATTCCTAATACAATTATTGCAGATAATACAGGCGGAATATTAATGCAAAGAGGAGAGGTAGATATGTGTATTGTTGGGACCGATAGAACTTTATCTACCGGTGATGTCGCAAATAAAATTGGAACCTATTTAAAAGCCTTAGCAGCTAAGGATAATAATGTTCCTTTTTATGTTGCTCTACCTAGTTCTACAATTGACTGGAAAATAGAAGATTTCAAAGATATTCCCATAGAAGAAAGAAATTCTGAAGAATTATCTTACTTAGAGGGGGTAGATGAAAATAATAAGGTTAAAAAAATAAGAATTTATCCTGAAAAAAGTAAAGCAATGAATTTAGCTTTTGATATTACTCCTGCTAAATATGTTACAGGATTAATAACAGAAAAAGGGATTTGTGAAGCATCTAAGGAAGGATTAAAAAAATTATTCAAATGAGCAATATTTCAGCTTACATAATTTTAATTGCAGCAGTTGCTTTAGGTACAGCAGCAAATGGTTTTGCAAAAAGCGCTCAAGGATTTACATTATTAATTCCAAGCGTTGCAACGGCAATTACAATTGTCCTATGTATGTTTGCACTATCACTTGTAATGAAGGTTGTGCCCGTTGGTATAACTTATGCTTCATTTGCTGGATTATGCATTGTTGCAACCGTATTAGTTGGAATTGTTAAATTTAATCAAATACCAGATCTATATACAATTATAGGATTAGGACTAATTGTATCTGGCGTATTAATGGTTAACTTAATAGGCAAAACTAATAATTAATAGTATTCAATGATCGAAATGAATGATCAAACATGCGGCTGGATAAAGAGTCTTCCATCGAGAACTACCATTCAAACAATTTCAAAAAATCAAAATTGTGATTGGATTATAATCGGAGCTGGTTATACAGGATTATCAGCAGCAAGAAAGATCGCCGAATTACATAGAGATTCTAAAATAATTATAATTGATGCAAAATTAGCAGGAGAAGGAGCTAGCGGAAGAAACTCAGGTTATTTAGTTGATACAACATTAAATGATGGCTTTACTTCAAACAAAAATTTAGCAACCTATAAAAAGAAAGCTTCTTTGTATAATGAAGGAATAAAAGCAGTAAGAAAATTTATAAAAGAACATCAAACAGAATGTGATTGGAACGAATGTGGAAAATATTTTGCTTCATCTAAAACGCAAGATCTAAAAATCTTAGATAAATTTGCTAAAACACTTAAAGAATTAAATTTTGAACATCAATTAGTCTTTGAAGAAGCACTTAAGAGAAGGTTAGGAACAAGTTTTTATAAAATTGCTTTATATACTAAAGGAGGGATTCTGTTAAATCCTGCAAAACTAGCAAGAGCAATGATAGAAGCTTTGCCAAACAATGTCCAATTATTAGAAAACACTGAACTTATAAAATGGAAAAAAAATAACGCTAAAATAGAATGTATTTTTAAAGATTATAAAATCACTTCAAAAAAAATAATTTTTTGTACTAATGGATTTTTAAACTCCTTAGGAATAAAAAAGAATTATAATTTCCCACTAATTTTGACCGCAAGTATGACCAAACCTTTAAATGACGAACAATATAAAAGTTTAGGAGATGAAAAAGAGTGGGGAGTTTTGCCAATTAGACCTATGGGAGCTACAGTACGAACCACACATGATCGTAGAATTTTAATAAGAAATACAGCTGAAGTTAATAAGAATTTTTCATTAAATACTAATGTTTTAAGCAAAAGAAGGTATATACATAAACTGGGTATACAAAAAAGATTTCCAAATTTACCTTCAGATATTATCGAAACAACTTGGTCTGGCGTAGTATGCAGAAGCAGAAATAGCTCACAATTGTTTGAAAAAATTGATGAAGACATATTTGCAGCTGGTTGTTACAATGGCTCAGGTATAGGGGTTGGAACTTTGTTTGGAGAGCAAATAGCAATTAAAGCAAGTAATGAAAATTCACCAGAAATAAAATTAATTGAAGAAAGAATAAAACCTACAAGGTTACCTCCTCAGCCATTTTTAAATTTTGGGGTGAAAACAAGATTATTTTATGAAAGAATTAAAGCAAATGCAGAGATATAATTTTTTTAAATTTATTATTATTTTGCTTGGAGTAATTGCAATTTACTATTACTTTTTTAAAGATAAATTTAGCGAATATAATTTAGAAAAATCTATCTCATCATGTGTAGTTGTTCAAAAAAGAACTTCAGAAAATTTTGATTTAGAAAAATCCAAAAAATATTGCGAAGAAGAAGTCAGAAAACAAAAAGAAGGCTATTAGTTTATCTTAATGATGCCGCTATATTTCCGCCATCAACTGTAAGTACTGCTCCTGTAGTTTTTTTGGAGACTGCTAAATGAAAAAATGCTTTAGCAACATCTTCCGCCTTCACTTCGTTTAATAATAAATTTCCTTTCATATAATTATCGGTAGTAACTGACCTAGCTCTAGCTCTAGTTTTAATCATTTTATCTGTCATTAAACCACTTCTTATTCTATCTGCGTTTACTCCATTTGATCTAATTCCGTAAGAACCATAATCGACAGCATACTGTTTACACAAACTGAGCAAAGCTGATTTAGGTAAACCGTATGGCCCAAAATTTTTTCCAGGATTTACAGATTGTTTTGAAATATTAAATAGAAGGCAACCATTAATATTTTGTTTTGTCATTATGTTGACTGCCTCAGAAGCGCAATTCTGATGTGAAAAGAAATTAATTTCAAAACTTTTTCTTAAAACATCGTCGTTGACTTCTCCTATTTTGCCACCTGGAGCCGTTCCAGCATTTGAAATTAAAATATCAATACCACCAAATTTTTCACAGATTTGCTTAAAAGCTTTTTTTACGCTTTTTTTATTAGTTACATCACAATGAATACAAAGATCTTTAATTTTTGATTGAACCTCTTTTAAACGTTCTAAATTATTATCTAGTAGAACGACTTCAGCTCCAAAACTTTTAAATAATTTATAAGTTTCAAAACCTATTGTTCCAGTGCTGCCAGTAATAACCACAACATTACCTTCAAGAAGTTTTTTCTTTTTCTTAATTTTTGCCTGTTCTAAAGACCAATACTCAACATCGAATAGATCTTTTTCTGGAATAAATTTGTAGGTAGAAGTTTCTTCGACGGAAGTAATTACTTTCGCATTTGTTTCAGTTAAATCAGCGGCTATTTTTGCTGCAGCTAAATCTTTGCCCACAGCAAACATTCCAACATTTTGAATTAAAATTACCCTTGGGGATGTATCGAGCATAATCTTTTTTCCTTTAACCTTTTTATTATTTACATTGAAGTAGTGAATATATTTTTTGCGATAATGTTCAAAAGCTTTTTTTGCGGTAGCTTTGAACTCATCAAGGGTTGAATTTTTTTTAGGTGTAATTATTAGTGGAAAAGGTTTCACTCTTATTACATGATCTGGGGTTGCTGTGCCTTTGGACGAATAAGCACGAACATTTTTTCCATTTATGAAATATTTAAGTTGTTGATTTAGTCTATAATTAATTACAAACTTTTGATCTTTATTTTCAGATAAAAGACCTCTTATTATGGGAGCAATTTCGGAGAGTTCAAATTTTGTAGAGAATTTTTTGATTTGTTTGATTTTTTTGCTTTTTAAATTTCTAATAGCTCTTTCAGCTATAGATACATATTTTATCATCAAATCATAAGCTTCCTTGCAATCATTAGCAAAAGTAAAAATTCCATGGTTCATTAATATTAAACAATTGGTATTAGGATTTTTTGAATAAATTTCATGTATTTTTTTAGACAACATGAATCCTGGCATTACATAAGGAACAATACTAACTTTGTTTCCAAATATTTTTTTACAAAGACTCAATCCTCCTGGTCTGTTGGTTACATTTAGAACAGCATCTGCATGTGTGTGATCCACATATTTAAAAGGCAAAAAAGCATGGAGAAATGTTTCAACAGAAGGGTTTGGCGACTTTATATCTATAAGATTTCTTTTTTGATAAGCGACCATATCTTCGTCAGATAAGTATTTTTTATTTTTTAGTGCTAATAACGGTTCTAATTTGACAGCAGGAAGTCCAGCAGGCTCTATATCTGCCATATCCCATCCGCTCCCTTTAACGCATAATACTTTGTAGTTTCTTCCATCAATGTCTTTGATGTTAGTTTTGACAGAAGTATTCCCACCCCCATGTAAAACTAATTCCTTATTTTTTCCAAGTAGACGTGTTGAGTAAACCCTAAGTGCTAAATCACTTGAAAAACCAAGCTTTTTGTACTTTTTTATATATTTTTTTGCGATTTTTTTTGACCAATTATTTTTCAAAATTTAACTCCATAAACTTATTCACAACTATTTTTTACTTATTTCAAACTAATTTTTAGTTGTAAAAAATAAAATAACAAGTTAAAAAAATCTAGGAGAGTCGTTAATAAAATGAAAAAAGTTGGAGAACACGTAACAATAGATTTTTTAGGTGTAAAAAAGGATTACACACCAGATTTTTACAATAAAGTTATATATAAAATAGCGAAAAAGGCTAGAATCGAGGTATTAAATATCTCTGAGAAAGTATTCAAGCCACAAGGCTATACTTGTGTTGCTCTTTTAGCTGAAAGTCATATGAGTTTTCATACTTTTCCAGAAAGAGGAGTAATTAGTTTTGACTTCTTTACATGTGGAAAAATATCTCCAACAGCAGCTTTAGATATATTAAAAGGTGAAATTAAGCATGAAAGGGCTGTAGTCAGAAGTTTTGATAGAAGCAACAAAGGTCAGTACGAAGATATATATAGCACACCAGGTCACCAAAAATTTTATATAGTTAATGACGTTTTAGAAAACTTTGTATCAAAAGTAGGACAACATATCGAAATAATGAAACTTGAAGAATTTGGTAATGCTTTATTTATAGATAGTGAATTACAAGTTGCTGAAAAGGACGAAAAAAAATATAGCGGACAATTTGTCAATTCAGCGCTTAGTTTATCAAAGGATAATTCGAGTGCAGCAATTATTGGTGGTGGAGATGGTGGTGTAGCAAGAGAATTATTATCAAAAGGTTTTGATATAATTGATTGGTATGAATTAGATCCTGAGGTAGTAAAAGTTTGTCAAAAACATCTTCCTAAAATCTGCGGAGATGTAAAAGCAAATAATAATGTAAAGATGTATTATGGAGATGCTTTTGAGAGTATTAAAAAAGTTAAAGATTCAAAATATGATAAAATCTTTGTAGATCTTAACGATGACCAGTTTTGTATAGACTTAGCTGCTAAAAATATGAGGAGTTTAAAAAGAATTCTTAAGCCAGGTGGAGTAATAACCGCTCAAGTAGGATGTCAATCAAAGAAACCCAGGCAGATAAATAATTGGTTAAAAGTGCTTTCACAGAACTTTGGAAACACCAAATTAGATGAGGTAGTAATCCCAAGCTTTGATTGTCGTTGGAATTTCGCCTCCTCAATCATGAATTCTTAAAAAATTCAACTATTTCACGTATTAATTTTTCTGGAAAATTCTTTTTTTTAACTCTACTATTATAGCAATTAACAAAGGGGGAATATGAAAAATATATTTAAATTTTTTCTATCTTCTATTGCTGCACTTGGAATATTTTTTTCAAGCGCACAGGCAGATAGTATAAGAATAGGAACTGAAGGTGCTTACCCACCATGGAATGCAAAAGATGAATCTGGAAAATTAATTGGGTTCGAAGTTGAGCTTGCTAATTTTCTTTGCATATACATGAAAGCTGATTGCACAATAGTTGAGCAAGATTGGGATGGAATGATTCCAGGTTTGATTATGAGAAAGTACGATGCAATTATGGCCGGTATGTCTATTACTGACGAAAGAATGAAAACAATTAACTTCTCTCAAGGTTATGCAGATGAAGTTGCTTCTTTAGCGGTTATGAAGGGATCACCTCTTGAAGGCATGGATACACCCAAAGCTATAAATTTATCTACTGGTGGCGGAGCTGCAAAAAAAGCTCTGAAAGCTTTAACAGCCGCACTAGCTGGAAAAACTATTGGTGTCCAAACAGCAACTATTCACCAAAACTTTTTAGAGTCTGGAGATGTAGGAAGTGTAAAAATTAGAACTTACAAAACCCAAGACGAAGTTAATTTAGATTTAGCTGCAGGAAGAATAGATGCTGCATTAGCAGCAGCAGTAGCTTTTACTGACTATGCTGAAAAATCTGGGAAACCAGTTGTTCTTGTTGGACCAACTTTTTCTGGAGGAGCATTTGGTAATGGAGTTGGTGTTGGTATTAGAAAAGATGATACGGCACTTTTAAAGAAATTTAACGCAGCCATTAACCAAGCAAGAAAATCTGGAAAAATTAGCGAACTAGCCATTAAGTGGTTTGGCTTTGACGCTTCAATGTAATAATTTAATTTTTAAGGCGGTAGTTTAATTCTATCGCCTTAAAATCTATGGGACTTTTAGCTTACGGAGATACTGGTTGGGGGGACGAACTTTTTTTTGCAACTCTCATGACCATTGCAGTTGCTGGAGCTGCAATATTTATAGGATTTTTCTTAGCTGCAATTTTTGCATCGTTTAAATTATCTAAAATTAAAATTTTAAATTTAATTGGAAGTTTTTACACTACTGTTTTTAGAGGAGTTCCAGAACTTTTAGTTATTTATCTTTTTTTCTTTGGTGGAAGTGGTGCCGTTATGTATGTGGCTAGAATTTTCGGGTATGATGGATATATAGAAGTAAATGCATTTATAACTGGAGCTTTTTCTATAGGTATTATATCTGGAGCATATTCTACCGAAGTATTCAGAGGAGCGGTTCAATCTATTGATAAAGGACAATTCGAAGCATCCGAAGTTTTGGGATTTAAAAAGAAAATTTACTATTACAAAATAATAATTCCCCAGATGTTGAGATTGGCTTTACCTAATATAAGCAATGTTTGGCAAATTACATTGAAAGATACATCTTTGATTTCAGTTACAGGTCTAGTTGAGATTATGAGGCAATCATATATAGCCGCAGGCTCTACAAGAGATCCATTATTTTTTTATTCATTTGCAGCAGTTTTATATTTATTTTTAACTTTTCTCAGCATGAGAATATTTAACAGATTAGAAAAACATTATAGCAAGGGATATTAAATGGATTTAGATTTCGCTTTAGAGCACATGCCTAGGTTATTGAAAGCTGCAAAATTAACTATTGAATTAACTATTTTTTCTCTATTCTTCGGTATATTTGTAGGAGTTTTTTTTGCAGTTTTAAGAACGAGCAAAAATAAAATACTTTTTTTTATA
>Ga0208764_10002643_pt1 | contig 11198 bp, 14 predicted proteins | sample ETNtaG_18_FD_185762 | JGI IMG/M metagenome (GOLD analysis project Ga0208764, IMG submission 185762) | Marine microbial and viral communities from oxygen minimum zone, Eastern Pacific Ocean - ETNP201302SV91 (SPAdes) (version 2) | ecosystem: Environmental > Aquatic > Marine > Oceanic ... | reverse complement strand
TTTCGTCCATTCCTTAACAATTTTTGATTTTTTTCCTTTATCTAACTGTGATAGTTCTTTTTCAAATTGTAATAAAAATTCCTTGAGAAGTAATTTTGGAGGTGTTTTATCATTCTTTTTTCGGAGTGAATTAATTCCATAAAAATTTGGGGTCTTTGATAATCTCTTTTCAAGTTTTTTTGTATCTATATCAAAATTAATTCCAATACCTAAAATTAGATAATCTATATTATTTGCCTGAAATGAAGCGTCAACTAGCATCCCTGCAACTTTCCCTCCATTTAACGTAATGTCATTCGGCCATTTTACTTCAGTTTCTACTCCTAAAACTGATTTTATTGATTTTGATAATGCAACTGCACTTAAAATTGGAATTAATGTTGAACTTGAGACATCAAATTTTGGATGAATAATTAACGAAAACCAAATTCCGCCTTTAGGTGACATCCATTTTCTGTTAAGACGTCCTTTACCTGATGTTTGTCTTTCTGCAATAACTATGGTTCCGTCTTCTTTTTTATCTAATGCAATTTGTTCTGCAAAACTTTGTGTTGAATCAATTTCTTCAAAATAGTATATTCGTTTTCCAATTACTTCTGTTTTAAGATCTCTTGTAATTTCCCAAGGTAATAATTTTTCAGTCTCATTAATCAATCTATATCCTAATTTTTGTTTTGATTCAATTTTATAACCTAATGTTTGAATTTTTTTAATATGTTTCCATACTGCAACTCTACTAATTTTTAAAACGTCACTAAGATCTTGACCCGATAAATATTCTGAATCATGTGTTTGGAAAAATGACAGTACCTTTACCAATCCTATATTGTCAAATGACGTGTATGACATTAGAAGCCTATGTCTATGTCAAATCCGCCATCATCTCCAGTGCCGGATCCTTCCATATCGTTACCGCCATCATCCATTCCTTGCATATCGTCTTCTGGAATGAAACTTGTCATACTTGTACCAATCATACTGAACATCATGGAAAACATCATCATATCTATGATACCAAACATCATCATTGAAGGTAAAAACGATTTATCTTTTTTTAGCTTTTGTTCTAGTTCTTGTTTATTGCCTGACTTGTAGGTGTTTTTTAATTGATTCCATTTTTCTTGTAAGGTTTTTAATTGATGTTCAAATTCTCTATAACCTTCTTCTGTTGGTTTAATCTCGATTTTTGTACCGCCCCAACTCTTTTTTTCATTTACTTTGATTAATCCTAAATTTTCTAATTTTTGTAAAATTGATTCTAAATCTCTTGGTTCAACATTTGACTCTCGAGAAATTTTATCAAATTTAGATGTGCCTTGGCTAATAACTCCTAGAACTACTGTCTCTTTATTTTCTTCATCCATTATGCATTATCACATATTTTCTTTTTAAAATATTGCCTAAAAATGTAGTTGAATTTTATATTATGAAAACATAGCACGTTTGTGAGTGAAACGCAGATTATCCCTATATTTCCATTAGATTTGGTATTATTTCCTAATCAAGATCTTCCTTTGAGAATTTTTGAACCTCGATACAAGCAAATGGTTGATGATTGTATGATGGGTGAAAAAGAATTTGGAATTTGCCTTGGTCATGGCAGTGCTACTCTGTCAAATTGGCAGGCTCCATATGATGTTGGTACGATGGCAAAAATTATTGACTGCAAAGATGTTGATGCTACAAGTGGTCATCTATTTCTAAACGTCAGGGGTCATAGAAAATTTAGAATTATTCATTTACTTCCTCCATCACTTGAAAAAGCAGAAGATTATGATCCATTCACTCTAGATGGAGCTAAAACCGTAGAACAACTTCATCACAATGATGGGGTTGAAAAAAAAATGTATATTCAAGCTGAAGTTGAAATGATTCCTGAAATTGATGAGTCACTTTCTCTTACTGATTGGGAAAATCTAGTGGATTTGTGGAAAAATAAAATAAAAAAAAGTACAGATAATGCTGAATTGACATCACATCAGCTTGATCATGTTTTGGAACAATATTATCTAAAAACTGAAACACCTACTTTGGAGTACGTTCATTCTTTATGTGCACTAGCTTCTAAAACCCCTTTAGATCTACAAGCCATCTTGGAATCTACCAATTTGGAACAATTACTCAAAAGATCCACAAAATTACTTGAATATGACATAAACGACGAGTAATCTCAAACCTAAAGTTCATAAACGATGAAAAACTATGAGCTAAAATTCGGAAACATAATATGGAAAAATTTGGAACTTTGGAATTTGTATTGGATCGTTATTCTGGAACTTGGTGCTGGAAGATTTCTGGAACTCGTGCCGTAAATATGGTCTCAAAACTAATCCCACGTGGATGGTATGGAGATAAACCTGATGAAGTAATTGTATCGGATAATGATGATAATATTAAAAAATTAAAAATGATTGATGATCGTTATTCATTTGAACTTTTATCAAAATCTGTTTGGAAACGAAAAACTTCGCCATTAACGATTAAAAAAATAAAAGTACCAAAAATTGAGAAATTGAGTCAAGCTGTTCCCAGTAAACAATTCCAAGGAACACTTCTAGACTTTCAGAGGGAAGGTCTAGATTTTCTAATAAAATCAAGTGGCAATGCATTGCTTGCAGATGAGATGGGGCTTGGAAAAACTGTTCAAACATTGGCATATTTATCAAAAGAGAAAAATTCATTTCCGGCACTAATTGTGGCACCTCTAGTCACTTTGACAAACTGGCAAAGAGAAATTGAAAAATTCCTAAAGAAAAAAGGAAAAAATGGTAAGGTCATTGAAGGTGAAGTTCCTTCTAGTACTATGATTAGAAATGGAAAACTAGAAGATATTGGTGAATATGATTTCTACATAATTAATTACGAATTATTACATAAACGGCTTCCAAATCTATTGGAACTTGGAATTCGTTCTGTGGTATGTGATGAGGTACAACATCTTAGGTCTAAAACAACTCAAAAATATGCGGCTGTAAAAAAATTGGCAACATCTGATAGTGTAAAATACAGAGTTGGTTTATCTGGAACTCCAATCTACAATCGTGGTTCTGAAATTTGGCCAATTGTTGATATTTTAAAACCTGGTCTTCTTGGAAGCTTTAAAGAATTTTGTGAATATTTCTGTTATGTAAATGAAAAAGGAAAAGCTATTGTACTTGAAAATAAGCGTGATACTTTACGTAATCAATTAACAAAACATGTGATGCTAAGAAGAAAAAAATCTGATGTTCTAAAAGAGCTAAAAGATAAAGTTCGTTATCCTGAGATGATTCATGCAGATGAAAAATTTTACAAGGCTGAATTAAATAAAATTTGGAAAAAACTGGAAGAAGAACAAAAATATGCAGAATCTGCATTTGATAAATCTGCATCATATCATCGTGCAATAGAAAGTGAAAGGCAAGCTGCAGGCCTTGCAAAACTTGCACATGTTACAAACTTTGTAACAAACATCATGGAGATTGAAGAAAGTGTTGTTGTATTTTGTCACCATAAAGCAATTCATAGTCTTCTTCATCAAAGTTTATCCGAGTATAATCCTGCATCCATTATTGGGGGTCAAACTGATGTAGTACGTCAGCGTGAAATTGATAGATTTCAAAAAGGTCAAACAAAATTAATGATAGCAGGTTTACGCGCAGGAAATGTAGGAATTAATCTTACAAATGCCAAATATGTAATTTTTGCTGAACTTGATTGGAGTCCTGCAATTCATCGTCAAGCTGAAGATAGATTGCACCGAATTGGTCAAAAAAATACGGTCTTTGCATATTATTTGGTGGGAAAAGGTACACTTGATGAACATGTTGCCGAGATTTTAGTTGATAAGAGCTATGAGATTGATACTATTCTTGACAAACAAGGTGAGTCATTTGAAAATAAAGAAAAGGCGAAGATGATTCTGGCACAAATTCACGATAAGCTTGGAACTAAATTATAGCATCAATATTTTTTAATCAAAAATTTTTAGACAAACTATGGATTTCATGCTCGAAGAAGAAATGATTGATCTTTTAACATTTTGTTTACAAAACCCAGATTCTGATGAAATAGAATCAAAAAAATCTAGATTCAAAGATATAGGAAAAGAAATTTTTGATGATGGTGGAGTTGATGCGATGGAAAATTTCTTTTTTGCTGTGGAGAATAGAATTGAAGGTGAAATTGAAAAATCTCCAAAACCTTTTCGATCCATATGGAATGGCTTATCTGATGAATGGAATTACCATTAGATATATTCCCTAAAAAAGATTATTTGATGCTCAGTTATGCTTTACCAATTCTGAACATCGAAATGCCACATGTTGGGCATGTACCTTTTGTTGCTGGTTTGCCATTCTTCATGGTTACAGCTTGGGTACTATTCATTTCTCTTTTGTCTCTGCATTTTACGCAGTAACCTATTACCATGTCATCATAACTGATCACTATTATTAGCAAAAACCTGTTAATTTTTTTAAACACTTTTGGTTATTTTCTGATGTAAATTCTAGGTACAAATCAAACAGTTTACATTATATTTTATCTTGTGATGAACTCATTTATGAAAACAGCATATTTTGGAATTCTATTTTTTATCCTGATTTTACCTATTTCCAATGTCTTTGCTGATGAATTGACTCTTAACATTGACAAAACAATCTATGAAAAATCTGATTTTATCTCTGTATGGGGGTCAACGGAATTTGATTCTGTTTTTATTTCCATAAAGGATACTGATGGAAATAATGTTTGGAATGAAAGCCTCGACCCGGATGATGAAAATAAATTCTCAACTTTAATAATTGCAGGGATTGGTGGCTGGCACAAAAGTGGAAATTATCTGGTAGTGGCTGAATCCGGCGACTCGGCATCTAATGTAAAATTTTTCTATGACTCTGGTGCACAAGTAAATCCACCTTCCGCAGTATCTGATTACTATGTTAGTCCTGAGGATCTCTACCTAACATTTGCTATAGCAGTAATTATTGTTACAGGAATTTTCATTTATCTCGCTAGGCATATAATATTACGAAAAAAAACAAGTTATGATGAAGCTAAACTAGATTCTAAAAAAAATCGTGACTATGAAAAATATCATTCTGAATGGTCCGAAGAAGAAATTTTTGGTTCACGTAAAACAAATACTAATGCAAAAGAATTTCGTGAAATGTACAATGATAATTCATTGCCAAATTACTATCTCATATTAGGATTAACAAATGACTCTTCTCAATCTGAAATTAAAAATCAATATAGAAAACTTGCAAAGCAATATCATCCTGATAGAAATAAAGATTCATCAGAAGAGAAAATGACCCAAATTAATAAAGCGTATGAAGTGTTGTCTGATAAAAAATTAAAAGATGAATATGACAAATTTTGTAAATTATTGTGATTCTATAATTCCATCTTTAAGTGTTAGATAAAGAACCACTTTTGATGCATTTTGCATACTATTTGTGAGATTTGTTACAAGTAAAATTTTTTGTCCATCTTGAATTCTTGCTTCTAGAATTATATCGAGAAAGTCTTTGTTTGGACCAAGCATAGCTTTTGAAAGATACTTTGACACATTTGTATCTAGAATGGTTGCTTCTATTTTCCATTCCTTCAATTCTGCAAAATACACTCCTCCTCTATTGGTAGGTTCTGTTATTGGATTACCTGTTTGAAACACCTTAATGTCATTTATTACAAAAGAATTATCTCCGATCAACATATTAAACTCTGAACTACTTTTTTCTATTAATTTTTCGAGTTCTTTTACGTTCATTATACACTTGATTTACTTAAAAAATATATGTCAATACAATTGTAACTAGATATGGCAGAATCAATCACAAAAGATCAATTAAAACAAGAACAAGACCAATTTGTCATACTAGATGTTAGAGAACCAGACGAAGTTGCAAATGGAGCAATTGAAAACTCCCAAAATATGCCTTTAGGACTTGCTATACGAAATGCAAAAAAAGGGCAAATTGATGACCTAAAAGATAAAAAAATATGCGTTTACTGTGCTTCAGGTTATCGTGGAAACATTGCAGCTGATGAATTAGTAAAGGCTGGATTTTCTGCAGTTAATCTTGAAGGCGGTTACATGGTCTGGACTCAATAATTTGAGTTTTAACACAATTCGCAAAGCAGAGAAACTAGTTCAAAACGGCGGGGTTGTAAAAATTGAAGATGATCTTTTCCAAGTAAAATCTTCAAGTGATCCTTCAAAATCTTATTTTGTAACTTCTGATTCTTGTGAATGTCCTGGCTTCAAAAACTTCTATAAATTTCATCATGGGAAAGGTTTGAAAGCAAACTGTTCTCACATTGAAGCACTTCGCATATTTTTAAAAGAAAATAAATAAAAAATGTAGATCCAATCAATCAGATTGTTTATATACACATATTCGGTTGTTATACCAGTGATTAACTCAAAACACACACTGACAATTTTGGCAAGCATAATGCTAGTCGCAGGTATGCCTTTGGCATTTGCTGATGGACATGGAAATGGCTTGACAATTGAAGCAGATGCAGTTGAGGGTTCAACAACAATCACCATCACAGGACATGCTGTATCAACCATTTCTCCTGTAACAATCATGGTAATTGCACCAAATGGAAACGTTGTTTCTATTGATCAAATAAACCCTGATGGCGATGGTTCATTCACTTCAACAATCGGTGTTGGCGGTCCAATGTGGAAACAAGATGGCGTTTATTCAATTAGCGCACAACAAGGTTCTGCCTCAATGAACAAATCAACCGTTGAAGTAGAGATTGCTGATGGTGCAGTAGTTCCAGAATTTGGTACAATCGCATCTCTAGTACTTGTTGTTGCAATCTCTTCAATCATAGTATTATCTGCAAAAGGCAGACTTAGCTTCTCACCAAGAATCTAAACTGTCCACTTTTCTTATTTTCTTCAGTTTATTTTAGTATTTGTTAAGCTTCTTAAGACGCATTTTTCTTAGATTGTATAGTTGGATGTAGAAAAATTTCGAGATGATGTTTATTCCATAACTGAACTCTTATCGGAGCATTTATCTCCTGATTTAACTCCAAAATTGAATTCTGTTAGGCAGAATCTAATTGAATATTATAAAAAAAATCTTGTAAAAATCAACCATTCTATTCTTGAATTAATCTGTGCCGCTGAGCTAATATCTCACGGTTTTTCAGTAGATGTTGAAAAACAAATATCCGATATTCTAGTATGTGATTTATTTGGAAAAAAAGATGCCGATGGAACATCTATAATTGAGATTGAGACTGGATTCACTCCTCCTGAACATGCATTAGATACGGTAGATTACTATGCTGCACGAATTGTTAGTAAAATTGCACGTTATAGCAAACATTGTGAAAAATTCTCTCTTGCTACTCCTGTGGTGAACATCTTACCAATATCGCCAATATTCTTAATTTCTCCAAACGCAAGAAAATCCGAAGACGTAAAGAAATTAAAAAAACTTTGTGACCGTTTTTACAAAAATCCTCAGATAAATTTAGAGGATATACAAAATGCTCATATTCATTCTGTATATTTGATAAATACTGACAAAGGATTTGCTAAAGAAATGGATCCTGAAATCTATTTTGGACTAACAAAACACTTGATGGAACAAAGTGAAATTGATCTTTAATTTTACAAAATTCTTCTTTGTAAGACATAATTTCTCATAAGGTTTAATACACGATTACCTAGGATGATTGCCATATGACTAAATACAAGTCTACAGCTGAAGTGATGAAAATCATAAGCGACAAAGATAAGATCAGAAACTTTGGTGTAATTGCACATGTGGATCATGGAAAAACTACTATGAGTGATAGTCTTTTGGCACACTCTGGAATTATTTCGCCATCAACGGCTGGAAGTGCATTGGCAATGGACTCTATGAAGGCAGAACAAGAGAGAGGAATTACAATTGTTCAGGCTAACGTTACATTACATTATCAAGAGGATGATCAAGATTATGTCATCAACATGATTGATACTCCTGGGCACGTCGATTTTTCAGGTCGTGTAATTAGAAGTCTTAGAGCAATTGATGGCGCTGTAGTAGTATGTGATGCTGTAGAAGGCATAATGACTCAAACTGAAACTGTAACTAGAATGTCTCTTGAAGAGCGAGTAAGACCTGTTTTGTATATCAACAAAATTGATCGGCTAATTAAAGAACTAAGATTAACCCCTGAAAAAATGCAAGAAACATTAGCTAGTGTCGTTGCTAACTTTAATGAATTAATTGATACTTATGCTGAAGATGAGTACAAAGAAAAATGGAAAGTATCCATTCAAGATGGCAGTGTAACATTTGGCTCTGCAAAGGACAAGTGGGCTATTAATGTGGATATAATGAAGAAAAAAGGTGTTACATTCAAAGATGTAATTGATGCATATTCTGATTCTGGCAAGGTTGAAGATTTAGTAGAAAAAGCACCTCTTGCAGAAGGTGTTCTTGGTATGGTAGTTAAGCATCATCCTCCTCCACATACTGCACAAAAATATAGAATCCCAAAAATTTGGAAAGGTGACCTAGATTCTGATACCGGTAAAGCACTTCTTGCATGTGATGATGATGGCCCAACCATTATGATGTGTGTTAACATGACAATTGATCCTGCGGCAGGCCCTGTTGCTATTGGAAGATTATTTTCTGGTAAAATCAAGGATGGTCAAACAATTAACATTATTGATACAAAACGTGAAGGACGTGTTCAATCTGTAAACTTTTTCATGTCTAATGTACGAGAACAAGTTGGTGAGTTAGGTGCAGGAAATATTCCTGCCTTACTTGGTTTAACTGAAGTTCGTGCAGGACAAACTATTTCAACTGTTAAAGGCATCCCTGTTTTTGAAGCATCAAAATATGTTTCAGAACCTGTTGTACAAATGGCAATTGAACCAAAGCATCCAAAAGATCTACCAAAACTTGTAGAAGTCTTAAGAAAACTTACAATTGAAGATCCAAATCTTGTAATAAAGATTGATGAAGAAAGTGGTGAAACTATAATGGCTGGTATGGGCGTATTGCATCTTGATGTTGCAGTTAATCTAATCAAAGATGCAAAAGTTGACATTGTGACCTCTGAACCATTAATCAATTATCGAGAAACAATTAATGGTGGTTGTGAACCTGTAATGGCAAAATCTCCAAACCGTCACAATAAAATTTTCATGAAAGTGGAGCCATTAGAACCTGAAATTGCTGAAATGTGTAGGGATGGTACACTCAGTGAAATGAAGGATAAGAAAGAAACTGCTCAAATATTACGTGATAAAGGTTGGTCTCCAGATGTTGCTAAGAAAGTTATGAGATTTGATTCTCGTGGAAACGTTATGATTAACGGCACAAAAGGTGTTCAATTTGTTGATGAATCTACTGACTCGTTACTATCTGGATTTGATGAAGTAATGAGTGAAGGAGGTTTAACAAAAGAACAGGTGAGAAATTGTAAATTCACATTTACTCACTTTGTTCCTCATGAAGACACTGCTCATAGGGGCTTATCACAACTTGGTCCTGCATCAAGACGTGCATGTCTTGCAGCCTTTTTGTCTGCAGAACCTGTATTACTAGAACCGATGCTTGCAATTGAGGTACGTGTGCCAACTGATCTTATTGGAAATGTTTCGTCTGTGTTACAAGGAAAACGTGGAAAGGTTTTGGATATGCAACAAAAAGGTGCAACAAGTATTGTAATCGGCGAAGTTCCTGCAGTTGAAACATTTGATATATCTGAGAAAATGCGTGGTCAAACAGCTGGTAAGGCAATGTGGAACACACATTTCAAAGCATGGACCCCTGTACCAAAATCTATTGCTGCAATTTTGACTGAAGATATCCGAAAGAGAAAAGGGTTAAGTCCAAATCCTCCAGACCCAACTGAATTTATTGATAGAGACTGATGGTCAAAATCGAAACTTTCGATGCACCTACTTTTTGGAATAAATCATATGCACATCAACGTGGCAAATTACTAAAACGTGTACAAGTACCTGATGATCAAATTAAAATTTTGGTAAACAAACCATATTTGGATCTTCCTGCACCTCTTAGATACGAAATAGAAACAAGTGGAATTAAGAAAACTGAGTTAACATAGGCTTAATCAAATAAATAGAAAAACAATAATTGTGTTTTATACATGAAAACCGGTCTTTTTATAATTATTGTATTAATCTCTGGATGCTTTGCAGGTTTAATACATGGCGGACTTAATCTTGTAATTGTAGAGCCATATCTTGATCAAGCAATTGGTATAGAAAACCAGACACTGTTTGCAACCGGTGAAGAAGAAGATACTGTTTCGTTTTGGGTTGAATACAATTCATATCGTGTATGGCAAAAAGGCGGTCAAGTTTTAGCTGGTGCAATACTAGGAACTTCAATTGCAGCATTAGTAGGGATTGTATTTCTTTTTGTAAGAAAAAGTCTTCCAGAAGGAAACAATGTCAAAAAAACGTTAATTTTATCAGGGTTGATGTGGTTCACAATTTTTGTAATTCCGTTTCTAAAATACCCTGCTAATCCTCCAACTGTCGGTGATGCGGAAACTGTTGTAATGAGAGGAATTTTATTCCTGTCGTTTATTGCAATTTCTGGATTAGGTGCAGTTGTCTTTTATCAAGTTTACAAGAAACTACAAAATAAAAAATTTTTTGCGGTTATAGGATATGCTATTTTTATTGGTATAGCGTTCTTTTTAATGCCAGAAAATCCAGATGAGATTACTGCACCAATGGATCTAGTCGAAGGATTTAGAGGTGCATCATTTGTGACTGTATCTGTTTATTGGTTAACACTTGGACTAATTCTTGGTGGATTTGTTGAAAAACTTCAAGAACGACTTAATCTAAATAGATAATAATTTGAATGATCAGAACACTGGATATCCATAAATTATCTAAAATTACATCAAAAGTAATGAAGGCGATATGGAATAATACAATAATTGCAGAAAGTAGTGATACCGTTGTAGTTGAAGGGAATCATTATTTCCCATCTAATTCGATAAAAAATGAATTTTTCAAAAAAACTGATACTAATACGTCATGCCCATGGAAAGGTATGGCAAGTTATTATTCTGTCATCGTAAATGGGAAAACAAATACCGACTGTGCATGGTATTATCCTGTTCCCAGTAAAGAGGCTGAAAAAATTAAAGGAATGATTGCTTTTTGGAATGGTGTACAAGTAATCTAAATAGTA